>Ga0181557_1000338_pt1 | contig 60291 bp, 37 predicted proteins | sample 011ome_23_FD_148632 | JGI IMG/M metagenome (GOLD analysis project Ga0181557, IMG submission 148632) | Coastal salt marsh microbial communities from the Groves Creek Marsh, Skidaway Island, Georgia - 011506CT metaG (spades assembly) | ecosystem: Environmental > Aquatic > Marine > Intertidal zone... | reverse complement strand
AAAAAAAGCTGTCGAGTCATTTTTGCCTCAAAAAAAGGCGGAGCAGCCGCCCACAGAAGAAAGGGAAGGTTTTCTCTCTGTACACGAGTAGAATAAAACGCTCGATTCTTTTCTCGATATTCTTGTCTGTTGTTGTTGTCTCTCCAGAGCGAGAGAGAGAGAGAGAAAGAGAAAGAAGAGTGCAAATACAGAGAGAGAAGTATATTTTCTTCGAGGGAGCGCCGCACGGAGGAAGAAGAACAGAGAGAGAGCGAGAGAAGAGTGATTACGTTGGTATCTTTTTTTGTCCGATGATGATGATGATGACCGACGGGGAAAAGAAAATCGAGTTCTCGAACGGGAAACTGTTATTGGATTCACGCACGGCGATCTTATCCGGCGGCTCGCTCGCCTTATCCACGATTCCGAATAAGAAGAGCGCGTTTATATCGAACGACCCGACCGTACAGATTTTACGAAAAGTCGCCACGAATTCACCGAACGACGCGCAAAGCAGGCACGTTTTACAGTTTAGCACGAACACAGAACCATTGGTGAGCTCATTCATGTGCACGGCGAGATGTAAACTGTGGTGGATGTCCCCGGCGTGGGGGAGAGATTTAGGGAAAGACTTACCCGCAGAGACGCAGTACTTGATGCTCGAGCTCGGGGAAGACGGGAAGAGCGGATACGTGTGCATTTTGCCGCTGTCGGGAGATAAGTTCAGAGCGACTTTGTCCGGGTTTCATCCAATGTGGGAAAGGCGAGGGTCTTTTCTCGTCGTCGAGAGCGCGTGCGAGGAAGTGAAAGCGGACGGGATCGATAACGTGGCGATCATATCGTGGGCGAATAACCCGTACGATGCGTCGAAAAAAGCGATTAAAATGGCCAGTTTAGTTTTGAAAGAGAGCTTTAAACCGAGAGAGGAGAAGGTGACGCCGCCGGTGGCGGACGTGTTCGGGTGGTGCACGTGGGATGCTTTTTACGAGAAAGTCAGTCCGAAACGAATCGGGAAAGGGTTGACGAGTTTACAAAACGGGAATTCGCCCCCGAAGTTTGTGATTATCGACGACGGGTGGCAGAACGTAGAGCCAGATAAGGAGTATAGAAACAGTCGGACGTCGACAACGGGAAGTAGTAAAGACAATAGCCGAGAACCTAGCAAAAACGACGAAGACCAAGTAATAGAAGAAGAGGACGAATTCGACGACGGCGACGAAGACGACGACGAAGCGCAAGCGCCGTTGACAACTCCGACGGTTACGCCGCCTGGGTATATTGCAGCGTGGTTTTACGCGTTTTATTGGCGGAGGTTACACGCCATGCGAGCGCACGGCGTGTTTTGGCATACCCTTCGTATTTTGATCAATTACGTGTTGTACGCGTTTGTGGCCATGAAAACGGCGTCGTTGTCGTATTTCAATCACAGAGTCGTGTCTATTCGAGCGAATAAGAAGTTTTCTACGTTTACGGGGTTCCGGAGAGGCAGCTTTAGTGGGAAACGTTCGCCGTTTGGGAGTTTAGCGTCGTTGGCGGGCAAAGCCGGGAAAAAGATGCAAAAAGCGATAAAAACGGTGGGTAGTTTAGAGTTTTTGGATAAAATGTCCCCGCCAGGGTCGCCAAAGTTTTCGCATTCGAGACCGTCGTTAGATTCTTTGCGGTCTGCGGACCAGCAGATGGATTTAGCTGGACATGAAAAGAATAAACTGCGAGGCGAAATCGACGGGCTAGGCAACGTCGTTCGAGCGATTAAGAAAAAGTACGACGTGGATTACGTCTACTGTTGGCACGCGTTGCTTGGGTATTGGGGCGGCGTGCACCCAGACGAAGAGAATGTGAGAGAGTTTGGCGCGAAACTAAAGTATCCGAGACACAACCCGTCGTTGTTAGCGGTGGAGCCTTCGCAGGCGTGGGATCCGTTGACCGTGTGCGGCGTCGGAGTCCCGGCGCCGGAGAAAATGCAACACTTTTATAACGAGTTGCACGAATACCTCGCCGCGGCTGGTGTAGATGGAGTCAAAGTAGACGCGCAAGCTGTCATTGGCGCGTTAGGCTACGGGAACGGACCGAACGGTGGAGGCCCGGCGTTGGCGAGAAACACCCACGAGGCTTTGGAGAAATCCGTCATGAAATTTTTCCCGACCAACGGGTTAATCAATTGCATGTGCCATTCCACGGAGAACTTGTACAACTTTAAAATGTCAAACTTAGCGAGAGTGTCGGACGATTTCTATCCGACCAACGAGGCTTCGCACACGGTTCACATCGTCAACGTGTCCTACAACTCCATGTTTATGGGTGAGATTGTCATTCCGGATTGGGACATGTTTCAATCGGCTTCGAGTACTGGAGGGTTACACGCCGCCGCGAGAGCGGTTGGAGGATGCCCAATATACGTCTCAGATCATCCAGACAAACACGACTTTAACGTTTTAGGCCAGTTGGTGATGCCGTCTGGGTCGATATTACGCGGAAAATTTCCCGGTCGCCCGACGAGAGATTGTTTGTTCAAAGACGTGTGTAGAGACGGGAAGACGGCGTTGAAAATATGGAACAGAAACAGCGTCGGTGGTGTTGTCGGGACATTCAACGTCCAAGGCGCGTGTTGGTCCCGAGAAGTGAACCAATACATTTCGTTTGGCGGTAAAGACGGACAAACGGTATCCGCGTGCGTGCGACCGCGAGATATCGAAGGCTTTCGTTCCCAATACGGTGGTAGTAATAATAATAGTCCCAGTGAAAAAGACGAGGAAGTCTCGAGTAGGAAAGAGTCATCTGGACAGAATGGCAACAACGGACCAAATGCCATAGGCGACCAAATGTTTGCCGTGCGTTCGCACCGAACTGGCGATGTCGACATCTTGCGTCTTCACGAAAAGACCGAAGTCGCGTTGACGCGCAAAGATTGGGACGTGTTCACCATCACGCCCGTGTTTGAGTCCTTCCGCGCCAGACGCTCCGCACCAGACGAATCCTTCGAAGAGGAAGGCTTATCTTCCGTGGACACGTCCGTACCTGCCACTCCGGAGATCGCTTCTCCGATCAAAGCGAAGCCACCTTCCACGGAGAACAGTCCCATCGAAAGTGGAAGCGTAAAGCTCAACAACAACAACACCGCCGAGAAGAAAACTACCCAACAACTGATCAAAAAACTCAAACGCGCCAACATCCGCTTCGCCTGTTTCGGCCTCTCGAAGATGATGAACGGTAACGCCGTCGTTCAAAACTGCAAGCTCGAGAAAATCAGCGGCAAAAGTTACCGAGCGACGGTCCTTTTATCCAAATCCTGCGGCCAAATCGCGTGTTACAGCAGCGAAAAACCAAAGAAAATCTCCGCGACGAGTCGCGCGGCAAACGGGAAGAAACACGACGTCAGCAGTTGGCGATTCGAGGAGAAAACGCGCATGCTTCTCGTCGATTTAGGCGACATCGAGGACGTGTTTTGGACCTTGTGGTTTGAGTACTAATTATTACTGTTGTTGTTAGTGATGACGATGCGACAAACTACTTTAAAGTCCTCAGAATGAACATTTTTCCTCACTTTCATCACTGAACCAAATGCCACCACGAACGCGCTTAAAAACGGAATCTTCCTTCTCCCATGAAAACTACCTCGGCCCAGTTTCGGCGACGCCGCAGTTGATGTGCGAACGCATCGTCGACGCCATTTTTCCCTCTTGTTCTTCCTCCACTTCATCATCTAAATCGTCAAAAACGAAAACAAATCTCTTCAACGGCGACGGCGTTGGAGATGAGAAAAAACAAGTCCTCGTCTACGACCTGGGATGCAACGACGCGCGCGTCTTAATCGCCGCGTGTCAAAAAAACTCGAACGTGAGAGGTGTAGGCGTTGAAATCGACCCAGTGGCGGCTTCAAACGCTCGAATAAACGTTCAAAAAATGAATCTCGAAGACCGAGTGGAAATTCGAACGCAAGACGCCATGACCGTTACGGACGTCCATCGAGCGGATTGCGTGTTTTTGTACCTGCTGCCGCGAGGGAACGAAAAGGTCGCGAAACTGTTACGCGAACGAATGAACGATCGGTGCAGAGTTATTTGTTACATGTTTAAGCTTCCAGATGATCAAAACGAGGACAAGTTTTGGGAGAAACGATTGATGAAAGAAGTCGCGTTTGAAGACTCGCGGAAACGAGAGCGGAAAGGCGTGGACTCGAGTCGGTATAACAGAATCTACGTGTACGGAAGTAAAAGAGAGACGGAGAGAAGAGAGAAGATTAGGGGACTAGTCCGAGTTGGCGTCGCCGTAGTCGTAGGAATAGTGTTCGGGAAACTGAAACTGTGGTAGTAAAAAGGAGCATATAGAGTAGTGGTAGTGAGAAGTGAGAAGTGGTGAACGTGTGTGTACTCGTAAAAATATCTTCTTCCAACAGATCAAAGTGTCTTTCCTCCATTTTATTCGCGAAGAAGATTTTGTTCTCTCTCATCATTACTTCTCTCTTTCTCTCTCTCTCTCTTTCTCATCAGTATTAATTTAAACATTTACGCGCCTTTGGCGAAATCCAAACCTTTTTGGATGCTGTCCTTCAACTCCGACATCATACCGTCCAAGCCCGCTTGCTCGTACGCGGTCAACGCGCCCGTTCCGTGAATCTTCTCCACGCCTTCTCTCCCCAAACTCACCTTGGTGGCGAAAAACTCAACCCCTGGGACGACGTCCGACTCAACGTACGTGCATTCCACGACGCCGGCTTCGCCATTCTTCGCTCTCAAGCACGCATCGCCAAACAACGCCCCGGCGTACGCCATACTCAACGTCGCCGAACCTTTACCAGCCTTGGCGGCGACGACTTCGGTCCCGCCGTCTTGCGTTCTCTTCGTCAACGCGTCGATCTCGTCGTCCGTCAAAGCCGCTTTCGGCGTCGCTTGACTAAACAACGGCAAAATAGTCACCCCAGCGTGACCGCCAATCACCGGCACGTCCACTTTCGCCGTCTCCAACCCTTTCTTTTCCGCGTAAAAAGTCTTCGCTCTCACCACGTCCAGCGTCGTCACGCCGAACAATTTTTTCTTATCGTACACCCCTTTCTGCTTCAAAGTCTCCGCCGCGATCGGAACCGTCGAGTTCACCGGGTTCGAAATGATGTTCAACATCGCTTTCGGGCAGTTCTCCGCGCACGCTTCCACTAAACCTTTCACGATGCCCGCGTTGATCTTGAACAAATCGTCTCGCGTCATCCCTGGCTTCCTGGGCACACCGGCGGGAATGATGACCAAATCGCAATCTTTCAAAGCGTTCTTCAACCCGTCCTCGCCGTCGTCCGCTTGCGAGTACCCTTTCACTTGCGCCTTGGTGTTGATGTGCGAGACGTCCGCGGCGACTCCTGGGGTTCCGGCGATGTCGTACAAGCGAAGTTCCGTCACCAACGGGTTCATCTTCATGAGCAATCCGCACGGTTGGCCGATGCCGCCGGCGGCGCCTAAAACGGCGACTTTGTACCCTCTCGTTTGATTTTGAGCGTGGTGGTTCGAGAAAAGGCGAGCGGAGGAGGAAATAGATTTTAAGAGTTGTCGCGAGGAGGCCATGATTGGTGTTTCTGTGATCGATGTGAGCGTTTGTTTTGCGTCGGGGAATACAAAAATATGAGGAGATTTCTGATCGGAATTGGACTCGAAGAGCGTGAGATCGGACCCATAGAGAAGAGGAAAAAATACTACGCGGCGTTGCGCGTTTCTTTTTTACAAGCTTGGTTTTGTGTTTCTCTTTCTTTCTTTAGTTCTTTCCTTCTCTCTCTTTGTGTGTGTGTGTGTTTATGAGGCGTGTAAAGTTCCTCCTTCGTGAGACCAACCGGTTGGGAGAGGACAGTCGTTGTCGAGGAGGTATTGTAAACAGTCTGGGTGGTTGTTCTCGTGAGCGTCTCGTACGGCGCCACTGTTCCACGGCGCTTTGGCGGTTTCGTGCAAGTACTTCAAACAGTCCAAGTGGCCGTTCTTGGCTGCATACCAACACGCATGTGCGTCAAATTTATCATACTTACGCTCAACAAGGTATTCGAGTATGTGGAGCTGACCCTTTCCAGCCGCCCAACCGGCAGTATACTCATCCCAAGGCACTTTCGCTTCTTCGTGTAAGTATTTGAGGCACTCGAGATGACCGTATCGGGCAGCACATGCACACGCATAATCATTGACAGGACACTCATTTGCAACGCAATACTTTACCATTTCCAAATTACCTTGACGTGCGGCCGTATTAATCGTCCATCCATCCCAATTACACTTTTTCTCCTCTCGCGCCCACTTGAGCAACTCGAGTTTATTCGTTAGAGCAACTCGATAGCAGAAATATGTTTCGTCCCATCCCAGCCACCACAACGATTTATTCTCCCACGCAAACTCCAAAGTCGATATCGACGACATCTCGTTCACTTTAAACTTCTCTTTCAACTCCCCCTTGCGAGATGATCTCTTAATCAACTTTCTCGTTTCACTATTCACCTCGTACAAGAATTTAAGATCGGTCCCATTCAATCTCGGAAGAATGTGTTTGAAACAAATATCGTCGTTATTCACGATCAAATCCCACACATCTCTCTCCCCCATCCGTCTTTTCTGCGCTCGCGTCCTCACTCCTCCAGACATGACAAAAAACAGCGGCAAAAGTTCTTTTCGTTCTTCTTCTTCTTTCCTCTCTCTCTCGTCTTCTTTTCCCACGTGCATGTGAGATTGTGAGATTGTTTTTCTCTCAGAAGAAAAAACTGCCGTTTTTTTTATTTTTTTCTCAATCAACTCTTTTTTCTCTCCTTTGGGAAAAGAAAAAATCATCTCTCTCTTTACTTCATTCTCTCACTCTCTGTGAAAAGTGCGAAGAGCTAAGAGCACTCATGGCAGACTCTAAAGCGGGACCGCAGTCCGCGGAGGAACTCACCACGTTCGTCCAATCCATGCTCGCGCAAATGCAGAGTCGGTTTCAACAGATGAGCGACGAGATCATCACGAAAATCGACGATTTAGGAAACCGAATCGAAGAGTTGGACGAGCAAGTTTCAAAGATGAGCGATCGAGAGAAGGAGGACGAGACGAAGTAGAGATTTGATGATTGAGAGAGAGAGAGAGAGGCGATTGGGGATTGGCGATGTGTGCATCTCTTTGTGATGAGATCCTTCTTTCGCGCGTTAAAATAGAGATAGCGAGTAGCTCCTTTTTTGTACAATAAAACAGTGTTCCCTATGTATAGGTGAAACGTTATTCGTCCTCGTCTTCGTCGTCGTCGTTATCGCCCCATTCGAATTCAGCTTGGGCATCTGCGCTGTACGGATCATCCTCGTTGTTGATTTCTCCCGAAGGCTCGTCGTCATCGCCGTTTTCTCGTCGCTCTTTCGCTTCCGCCATCTCCCGCTGTATTTGTTCCATCGCTTCCTCGGTGTCGAGTTCTTCTTCTTCTTCTTTTTCTTCTTCCTCCTCTTGTTCCGGTTCGGATTCGGGTTCGGATTCCTCCGCTTCTCGGTCTTTTTCTTCTTCTTCTTCTTCTTCTTCTTCTTCTTCTTCTCCTTTTTCTTCTTTCTCCTGTTTGTCATCGGCGACTGTTTCCCGTTCCGCGGCTTCTTTTTGCCGTTTCTTTTCCTCCTCGGCAAACTGCATTTTCCGTAAGTTTGCTTCGTTTTGTAACTCCCACTCTCGTTTCTGCTTCTCCTCCATCGCTCTCGCTTCGGCGTATTCCAACTCTTTTTGCTTTTCGTATTCGACTGAGTCGTGGTACGCTCGACTCGCGGACGCGTGCGGGTCGTCGTTGCCGCCGTAATAATCTCCTTCGGCTGCTCTTTGTTCTTCCTCTGACGCCGCGTTTTCACTCTCCATCTCCTCGAACACTTCTCTCTCTCTGTCGTCCAGAGGAATTCCAGCGGAGCGCTTCGAAATGACTCGCTGTCGTTCGTCTAACGACGAAAGCCCTCTTTCGGCGTTGTTGTTGTTGTTGTTGTTGTTGTTGTTGTTGTTCAATAACGGCACCGTGCTCTCGTCGAACACCTTCATCAACAAAAACACCCACCCGAGTAAACACGCGATCAAAACAGTCATCCACAAGAACAGTTTCATCAAGCTTCCGTACAGGCCAGATTTAAATTTATTCTTCACGTGCAAGCAATACACGCTCGCGTCCGCACTTCCAGATAAAACAACGTCACCTCTCGCGTTCCAGGATATGGTCGTGACGAAGATCATGTGCGCGTTTCGCGCCGCTGCGATGCGTTTCAACGAACGTTTTCTCGAGTTGGAGCTTTGTTTCCTTAATCCTCCACCATCAAAGGCGACGACGTCGCCTTCGGCACTCCCGCACGCGTGTCGAGAACCGTTCTTATTCGCTGCGTATGCAGATATCGGCGCGTCCCGGAACGCGCGAATCGCAGCCATCGGCGTCCAATTGGTTGTCTCAAATTTCACTAAATACCCGACGCCGTCGACGTTGATCCCGCAAAAGAAAAACTCCCCGGTGTTCGAAAAGCTCGCCCCTCGGAAAACTTTCAAACAGTTTGGTTTTCTCGAGGACGAAGGAAACCCTTTGCAGTTAAATCGAGCGCTGGTTGGATCCGGCAACGCCGTAATCCTTTCACCTCTTTCAATCGACCACATGATGGCGCCTTTCGTCGTCTTTTGTTGTTGTTCTCCTTGTTGTTGTTGTTGATTTTGTTGTTGTTGTTGTTGTTGTCCGTTACTATTACTACTACTGTTATTACTACTCCCAATCCTCTCCGCGGCGCAACTCACAATCACCCTCTCGTCTGGACTCCACGCGATATCCGTCACCGCCGCTCCGCTCTCGTGCGCGCCCAACTCCATATCCACCTCTAAACTCGGCCACTGCACAATCTTCACCTCGCCCGTCTCCAATCCAATCGCCAATTGCCTCCCAGATGGAGAGAAAACCGCACACTTCACGTCCCTATCGTCCGCGGTCAACGCCACGCGTCTGGGAAACTCGTTCGAGCGAATCATGTTCACTTCCGGTCGGTTTCGTAAATCCTCCGTCGAATCGTTCCTGCTCAACGGATTGTGATGGTTCAGACCATTCGTCGAATTCGAACTCAAATTCCGTTCCATTCGAAACACCCCGATCGACCCTCCGAACACGCAGACGACAAAAACCCCGTCCGGATGTAACGCTAACCTTTGCGGCGCGTCGTCGTCCGTCGCGGCGGCGGTTATCGGTTCCGAAACGCATCCATCGTGGAAGGACGACACGGTCACTAAGTTTCGAATGCCGGACGATTTTTTCCCTCCGCCACCGGCGACGAGGAAAAAAACGGAGTCGTAAAACACCGAGGCGTAGATCGGGAAGGAGAATTTCCGGCTGTGCGGTGGAGGTGGGGGTTTCTTCTTCCTCGCCATTTTACTCGCGCGTGCGTGTATAAATACTCTCCTCTTTTCGCTTCAGAGATTGTAATCTTTACGCGTCGATCGAGAGATTCAAAGTGCCGCCAATTGGTTCCATTTTCCCCAAAGAAAGAGAGAAAGAAACCACGTAAACGAAAGATCACGACGAGCACACGAAAGAAAGAAAGAGAGAGAACAAAAGATGCGCGCGATGATGTATCTCCGCGCACTCATCAATTCGGCGGCGAGAGCGACTCTGTGCTACTAAAAGTGTTCTCGCTTTTCTGCGCGCCTTTCTGTCTCTCATCTCGCGTTCAAATGCAACTGTCGTTTCAACCGATTGGAGCACAAAAGAGAGGCGTGCGCGTTCCTTTCGGGAAGAAGAAGATAACGACGAGAAAGGAGAACGCGACGACGACGAGGATGATGCGCGGAGCGTTTCGAAAAGGAGGAGGAGGAGGTGTTTTAGTGTCGGGATTTCTTTCCTGGGGAGGAGGAGCAAAGAGATGCAGTCAAAACTCCTTCGTGGGAGGTTTTGTGGGAATACCTAAGACGCCTACGTCTTGGCGAAGAGGAGGAATACTTTTACGAACGTTCGCATCTTCGTCTTCGGTTGAATCTATATATGGCAGGTCAAGTTTGAATTCGAGCGCTGATGAACGAAAGAAGTCTTTAGTCATCGTGGAATCTCCGGCGAAAGCGAAAACGATTGAAAACTATCTCGGTAAGGACTACCGCGTGCTCGCGACGAGAGGACACGTGAGAGACTTGGTGAACAAAGAAGGGAGCGTTGATTTTAACAACAACTTCGAGATGAAGTGGACTGCGACCGTGCAGAATGCGAAATATATGAGGGAGATTTACGACGCGTGCAAGAAGTGCGATGCGGTGGTTTTAGCGACCGATCCGGATAGAGAAGGCGAGGCGATCTCGTGGCACGTGCTGGAGATGTTGAAGAAGAAGAAGCTGTTGAGCGGCGAGGATAAAAAAGCAACGACGACGACGACGTCGTCGAGTGGTAGCAGTAGTAGTAAGAGTAAAAGTAAGCACGTATCGAGAGTGACGTTTACGGAAGTCACGAAGAATGCAGTTTTAGAGGCGTTCGGGAAACCGAGGGAGATTGATTTACGGTTAGTGGACGCGTATTTAGCGCGAAGAGCTTTAGATTATTTATACGGTTTTACGTTGAGCGGCGTGCTTTGGAGAAAGTTACCGAACGCGACCAGTTTGTCGGCTGGAAGAGTGCAATCGGCGGCGTTGAGATTAGTCGTGGAGAGAGAAACGGAAGTCGAGGCGTTCGTTCCGAAACCGTATTGGTCGGTCCAGGCGACTTTAGGCGGGGAAAGCAGTCCAGACAGGAGCGCGTTCGACGCAAAGTTGCTCAGTTTCGAAGGGAAGAAAATTTCAAAGTTTACAATCGAAAGCGATGAGAACGCGGCAGAAATGGTGCGACGCATCAAAAATACGCGCGCGTGGATGGTGAAAGAAGTGACCGAGAAAGAAACGAAACGATCGGCGGGACCGCCGTTTACGACGTCGACGATGCAACAAGAAGCGTCCAAGCGTTTAGGTTTCGGGGCGTCGAGGTGCATGAGCGCCGCGCAGAAACTCTACGAAGGAGGCAGTTTTGGCGATGGTTTAATCACGTACCCGAGAACGGACGGGACGCACGCGTCAAAAACTGCCGTAGCGGAGATGCGCAAAGTCATCGAAGGCATCTTCTCTAAGCAGCACGTTCCGGATGAACCTCGATATTTTAGAAAGAAGCAGAAGAACGCGCAAGAAGCGCACGAGGCGATTCGACCAACGTCTGCCGCGCGACATCCCAAAGAGGTTGGTAAAAGACTTGGTGAATTTTCCGACGAGGCGCGTTTATACGCTTTGATTTGGGCGCGCTCAATGGCGTCTCAAATGAGCTCCGCCACGGTGGAGAAAATCGCGTTGGACGTGCACAACAACGAATCGGAGAAGAAGAAAGAAATAGTGTTGCGCGCGAACGGGCACAGGTTGACGTTTGAAGGATATTTAGCCGCATATAATGTCGTCAGCGCGAGAAGAGGAAAAGAGGACGATCCCGAAGACGCTCGAGTGAATAAAGACGATGATGGTGATGAAAAGGATTCGAACGAGGACGACGACGATGAAGACGATTCATCATCGGCGGCATCAACGTCGTCGCCTGGAAACGAATCGTGGCTTCCCAAATTGAACCAAGGCGATTCGATTTACGTCGCCGAGTGTTCTCCGTCCCGCCACGAAACGGCACCACCGCCGAGATTTTCCGAAGGAACGCTCGTTAAAGCTCTGGAAGAGCGAGGCATTGGTCGACCGTCGACGTACGCGTCCGTGCTTCGCGCGTTAGTCGCCCGAGGCTACGTCGCTAAGAACGGGGCCCAACTCGTTCCCGATTCCAGAGGGATTCTCGTCTCTGCGTTTTTAGCTTCGTACTTCTCCAAGTACGTGGAATACGATTTCACGGCGACGATGGAAGATACCTTAGACGATGTTGCCAACGAACAGAAGCGATACACGGACTTACTGACGGATTTCTGGACGCCGTTTAAAAGCGAGTGCGAGGAAGTCTCGACGGTTGAAGTTCGGGCCGTGGTAGACGCGCTCGACGAGCGGTTGGGCATGCATTTATTCGGTCGCGTCGATGAGGACGCGGAGGAAGGCGCAAATAGAAAGTGCCCGAGTTGTGAAAACGGCCGACTCGGGTTGAAACCATCCAAACAAGGTGGTTTTATCGGGTGCTCCAACTACCCCGCGTGTTCGTTCACGGCTCCGTTGCGTCCTCTGAAAGGATTGGGAGACGAGAATTCCGAAAGCGCGCAAATGGAAGCGTTTCCGAAAAGTCTCGGGTTCATGCCAAATACGAACAACATGAAAGAAGTCGTCATGAAGATGGGACCGTATGGACCGTACGTAGAATTAGTCGATCATACCATCGTCGTGCCATCGGCAGAGCAGGTGGTCGAAGACGAGAGCGAGGAAGAAGACGGAAGCGAAAAGAAAAAGACAAAAAAGACAAAAAAGGCGACACAAAAAGCTGAGAAACCAAGACGCGTCGGCGTTTCTAACATCGGCAAAAAACCGGAAGAAGTCACGCTCGAAGATGCTCTGTACTTTCTCGCGTTTCCCATTCACCTCGGCGAACACGCCACTGAGGCGTTCGTCGACGAGGAAAAAGAAATCAACCGCCAAGCGCACGCCGGCGAAGTGACGTTGAGTTTAGGTAAATTCGGGTACTACGTGAAATTCGGCGAAACTCTCGCTTCGATTCCCGCGAAGTTCATGCGCGAGGAGTTACAAAACGACCCCAGAAATATGACGTTAGCGCAAGCGAAGGATTTAATCGAGAAGAAACGCAGGAAACCGGACAGCACTCGGACCAAAGGACGATTCGCGTCCAAGGCGGCGAAAGAAAAGCTCGCGAAAGAAAAAGCCGAGAAGAAGAAGCAGCGAGCGGCGAAAGCGAAGACGACAAAGACGACGACGACGAAAAAAGCCACCTCGAAAGAAAGCGACGTAAACGACGAAAAGGAAACGACACCGAAGAGAAAGAAACCGCTCACGGCGTATTTTCAATTCGCAAAAGACAACAGAGAAAACGTCAAGAAGGAAAACCCCGGAGTCTCGCTCGGCGAAGCTTCGAAAAAATTAGGCGCCATGTGGAAAGAATTAGACGCGACGACGAAATCAAAATACGAAACCGACGCCAAGAGTCGATTGGAGCAGTTCAAGCGCGAAGAAGAGAATACAGTCGCGAACTAGATGTTTTACGTAATGTTAGATCAGCTTAAATGCTTGTTCCCTTTTACTAGTGGGTTGACGTTCTCGCGGCGGCGGCGGCGCCCTAAGTAAGGTTTCTTAAAACCGAAACGGTATCAAAAAATTGTACTGCCCGGTTCCACTTTTAATACAGTTCGCATTGCACTGCCGCCCGCACGCTTGCAACACTTTCCCTTCCTCCTCTTTATCGAACCCAAACCCAAACCTTTTCTTCTGATCTTCGTCGTATGCCTTCGTCGCCTCTCGACAACTCCTCCCGCACGCTCGCTCGCAACTCGGCGCGATATCCGCCACCGTCTCCACCTTTTCCAGCGGCTGCGCGATGCTTTCGCACGATCGAAAATCCTCGTTCGGAGGTCTCGTGATGCCTTTATCCCCGCGAGAATCGCCCGAATACGGCACCAGTTGTGCGCACGAGGTCACGGACACGCCTCGCGTTCGTCCGATGATGTGCCCCACGTCGTCGTATTTGTTCACCTTGTACTCTTTGCTCACGTCTCCGTAGACGGTGAAACTCCTCACGGGATCTCGTTCGTGAAACGCGTCCATGAAATCGATGTTGTACACGCCCGAAGTGGATGAACTCACCGCTACGGTGGCTACTAACGCCGCGCCGAGTGAGAACCCGATGAATGCGTTCCGAGTGTCCCTCGTTTCCTTCTGTCGGAGGAGTTTTTTCTCGTACTCCGTCAACTCTTTATCGTCTGCGTCGTCGTCATCGGTTCCTTTTCCTCCTCTTCTTTGCGCCTTTAAGGAGACTTTTAACGCGCTTTTTCGTCCTAATCCTCGATGAGGATGATTACATCGAGAGTGGTGACGATGCGAGTACTCGCAAAAGCGCGGGCGGTGATAACACGGCGTCGTAACCGTCGATGAAGAAGACATGATGACGATGAAGAAAATGTCTGACGTTTTCCCGAAGGAATGCATTCTTCACAAATTGTCGAACGCTTTTATTCATAACCTTCTTCTTTTGAGCGAAAGAAACGACGATGGGGTCGCGAGGAGGGAAAAGGAGTCTGCTCGCCACCATTTGGAGGCGGAGGAGAAGTTGGAGTCGTTGTTTCAGCAGCACGAGCGGGAGTTTAGGCGAACCCATCGCGAGGACGAAGATTCCCGAAACCGCCGTCGAGGCGCAGTTACAGTTCGCGCGCGAAACTTTGACGAGCGAAGATTTAGTCCTCTTTTCCAAACGGAGGGTCGATTTAGACGGGCAACTAATGATGCACGCGTTCGTGGGGAAAGGACGAGAGAAACAGTCGCAAGATTTGCTCGGGAAAGCGTTGGAAAAGGCGAGAAAATCGGATGCGAACAGAAGAGACGGAAAGCCGTCGATATCGTTTTTAGACGGGATACCAATCGCGGTGAAGGATAATTTTGCAATCAGAGGGGAAATCGCATCCGCGGGGTCGAAAATGTTGAGCAAAAACGAGTGTTCGTATACGGCGACGGTGATCGATCGATTGGAGCAGAGCGGCGCGGTGGTCTTCGGGCAGACGACGATGGACGAGTTCGGGATGGGGAGTCACTCGCAAAACGGTAGAAACGCGCCGGTGAAGAATCCAATCGATGGGAGGTTGAGTCCCGGGGGCTCTTCCGGCGGGTCCGCCGCGGCGGTGGCGAACGGGACGTGTTTAGTCGCCATCGGGAGCGATACGGGTGGGAGCGTTCGATTACCGGCGGCGTTTCAAGGCGTCGTCGGTACGAAACCGAGCTACGGAAGGTGTTCGAGGTACGGTTTAATCGCGTACGCGAGCTCGTTCGATTGCCCGGGGATTTTGACCAGAAACGTCTGCGATGCGGCGATTACTTTAGCCATCATGCAAGGCGCGGACCCGAAAGACGGGCAAACGGTGGAGGAAGACGGACGCATTTCGAGCGTCGCGACTGAGTTGATTTCGGAATCGCAGATGAATTTTAAAGAGTGGTTGGAATCAGGGAAGACGAAAGGTGGAAACAATAATGGTAGCGGTAGTAATAGTAGTAGTAGTAATAGCGATAGAGTCTTGCCGTTGTTAGGCGTGCGCGTGGGCATCCCGGGTGAATTTTTCCTCGAAGAAACGACTCCGGCGGTGATGGAAAGTTGGACAAAATCAATCGAAGCGTTCGAAGAATTAGGCGCGACGATTGTTCCGGTATCTTTACCGTCCGTAAAGTTAGCGTTACCGGCGTATTACGTCTTGGTGTGCGCGGAAGCGTCTTCAAATTTGAACCGGTACGACGATATAAAATTCAGCGCTTCGCGAGACGACGGATTCGGCGAGGAAGTCAAACGACGAATCGTTTCAGGCGCGTTTTCTTTATCTTCACAAAGAGTCGAAGGCGCGTACAAAAACAGCGAAAAGATTCGCCGGAGGATATCGAACGAGTTTAAGGACATCTTCGAACGCTCGTGCGATGTTCTCTTAACTCCGACGAGCGCTCGGGAAGCGCCATTTTTAGAGGATGTTTTGAGAGAATCGAAAGTTGAATCGTACGCGCAAGACGCTTTGACGGTGCCAATGTCCTTGGCTGGATTACCGAGCGTATCTATTCCGTGCGGCAGAAGCGTGTCAAATGGACGTCCGATTGGTATGCAAGTCACGGCGCCGATGTTTCGGGAGGCTGGAATGTTGCGCGTGGCGAGCGCTCTGGAACGGAAAATTTCCTCGAAAACGCGGAGAATGTATTCAACGTCAACTTCGTCGACGAATTTCCCGATTGAAAAGCTCGAAGATCAGTTGAAGCTATTCCACGAATACACCGAAAACAACGACTATAAAAGTGCCGGCGAGTTGAAGTCGTTGGTCTCGTTGTACCAAAAGTATAAAGATACGCTGGAAGAAATCGACGTGTTGAGACAACTCATCAACGAAGAGAACAAGAACAAGAAATCGAAAGACGCCGAGTTGGAATCCGAATTGAACGCGTTACAAAACGACACGTTGCCGGAATTAGAAACAAAGCTGAAACATCAACTGTTACCGAAAGACCCAGAAGATTCGAGAGACGTTATTTTAGAAGTTCGAGCGGGCGCGGGTGGTGCCGAGGCGGCAAAATTCGCCGCCGAGTTGTTTCGCATGTACGAAATGTACGCCAGGAGGAGAAACTGGAAGTTTGATTTGATGAGTTACAGCGAAGAAGAAAAAGGCGGCGGAGTTCGAGAAGCTATGGCGGAAATTAATAGCAATGGTAATCCGACGATTCATCTCAACGAAGAAGACGGGGAAGAGGACGAGTTAGCAAACGGAGGCGTGTATAAAAACTTAAAGTTTGAATCCGGCGTCCATCGAGTGCAACGCGTCCCGGCGACGGAAACGCAAGGGCGGATTCACACCTCCACCGCTTCCGTGGCGATTATCCCGAAAGCCGAAGAGAGTGACATTCACATCGACGAAACAAAAGACGTGAGAATTGAAACCATGCGAGCGTCTGGCGCGGGTGGACAGCACGTCAATACCACGAATTCAGCCGTTCGAATCGTCCACATCCCGACCGGCGTCACCGTCGTCATCCAAGACGAACGGTCGCAACACAAGAATAAAGCGAAAGCTTTGTCCGTGTTGCGAGCGAGAGTATACGACATCGAACGACGTAAGGTTGCCGCCGAAAACGCGCAGATGCGACGAAGTTTGATAGGAAGCGCAGACCGCTCGGAAAGAATTCGAACGTATAACTTTAAAGACGGTCGTTGTAAAGACCACAGAGGTACCGGCGTCGTCGTGAACGACGTCCAAAAACTTCTCGACGGATTCGGCTTGGACGAGTTCATCCGAGACTTGCACAAGTGCGACTTGGAAGAGCAAATGTTAAAAAGCAGCAGCGTTTAGATATGTAAAATAGTTTTGTATAAAAGCAGTAGTCGTTTGCGGTAGCGCATAGTCAATCGATCTCAACTCTTAAATCCCATCTTCTTTATCATCGGGTACCAGTCGAACCCGCGCAACAAATGTCTCGGAATGAACGGAATAACGATCGCAAACGCCAACGTCCCGAATATCACGTACTCCACGAAAAACATGTAAAAGCTATTCTCTGGAATCATCAGCTCTTTGATGAAATAAATCGCCACCGGCACGACGAATAATAACACGTTGTACCACTTCAACACAGAGGAAAACGTTCTGTCCACGTGCATGAAAATCAGCATCAACTCTCCGAGAATAAACCACGTGAAGAATAAGTTCGCCATCTTCTCGTACTCGAAGTGTTGACACACTAAACCAAAGGGAATCCACAGCGCGTATTGCACGGCTTCGTGTTTAAAATCTTGTTTCGCGGCTTGTTCTCGGACGTGTTTCGGGAAGTGATTTGCCATCTGTTTGATGTTTGCTAAGGAGGAGGTGCGTCGCATGTGGTGTCCTCCTCCGCCTCCTTCGCTGCTCATTTTTTACGCGTCGTTATAAAACTCTCTACTCTACTGTCTTTTTCTATCTCTCTATCTCTCTTATGTTCGCGCGTGATGCGCCGCGTTTGTGATCTTATTAGTACTCTACTAGTATTTATTACGTTGTTGTTGTTGTTGTGCGCAAAAGTCCAAAACGGCCGCACTTTTGTGGTGATGATGGAAAAAACAAACACGTAAAGACGAAGAAGAAAAAGAACACCGCTGCTCTGTTTTTGTCGTCTCTCGCGAGAAGGTCATGTCTTCTGGAATGAGGACGCGAGGGCAGAAAAGGCGGATTGGTCAGAGGGATGTGTGGGATTTGATCGTGAATAACGACGATATTTGTTTCGAACACATTCTTCCGAGATTGAATTCGATGGATTTGAAATTCTTGTACGAAGTGAATGGTGAAACGAGAAAGTTGATTAAGAGATCGTCTCGCGAGGAGGAGTTGAAAGAGAAGTTTTGGATTGAACAGATGTCGTCGATATCGACTTTGGAGTTTGCATGGGAGAATCGATCGTTGTGGCCGAGTTGGTGGGGCGAATGCGAAACTTTTTTCTGCCGGAGCGTTGCTTACACGAATAAACTCGAGTTGCTCAAGTGGGCGCGAGAGGAGAAAAAGTGTGAGTGGGATGATAGGACGATTTGTGCGGCTGTAAACCAACGTAATCTGGAAATGGTAAAGTATTGCGTTGCAAATGAGTGTCCTATCGATGAGTATACGTGTGCATTTGCTGCCGAAAGCGGTCATCTCGAGGAACTCAAATACTTACGCGAAGAAGCGAAAGCGCCTTGGGATTCTGATACTGCCTCTAAGGCGGCTGCAAAAGGTCATCTCCACATACTCGAATATCTTGTTGAGCGTAAGTATGATCAATATAACGAATGGGCGTGTGCGAATGCAGCCATGAACGGCCACTTGGACTGTTTGAAGTACTTGCACGAAACCGCCAAAGCGCCGTGGAACAGTGGCGCCGTACGAGACGCTCACAAGAAAAACCACACCGAGTGTTTACAATACCTCCTCGACAACGACTGTCCATTACCAGAAGACTGGTCATATGAAGGTGGAGTACTACACACTACCGATTCCGACGACGACTATTATGATGTTACCGACGAAGATGACGATTCATACACGCACCCGTGGTAACGAACGGCGAGCGAAAAAAAAACTTGTAATACTACTTGAATTCAAAAGAGACACACATTTGAAATAACACACACCACCGTTGTTGTTCGCGTATATATATCGTAACAAAACGCGGCGCCAAGCAACAAAAAAAGAGTGATGCTTTTGGCGAGAATTGAACTCGCGATCTCCCGCTTACTAAGCGGGCGCCTTAACCACTTGGCCACAAAAGCGGATTTGCGCTCTCAAAGCCAAAAATAAGGAATAAATATATCGTCAAACCTTAAATACAAAGGTCTGTTTTAGACCACACGCGAGCGCGTTTTGGACGCCTCGATGCCATCGAGGAGTGAGAACACGTGGCAAAGTTTCATTCCGTGCCTTTTTTCTCGCTCTTTCGTGGCGTTCTCTGATCGTATTCGCGCATTCATCATTGCGCATAAAATGGGCAGATTTTTATCCAACGTGTTTCCTTCTTCACAAATGAACGCGCAAGAAGAAGACGCAAAGTCACCACCATCGCGCGGAGGACCAGAAAAAGAGGACAAGGCCAATACGAATAATCACTACGAAACCTTACTCGTCTCCACGTTCGCTTCGGACGAGGAGATTCGCAGAGCGTATTTAAAGTTAGCCTTAAGATGCCACCCCGATAAATTCGGACGACGGCGCCGACAACAACAAGAAGAAGACGAAGAAGAAGAAGACGCGAACAAAGAACGGTTTCAACAAATCTCCGAAGCGTACGGAGTGCTCTCAAACCCAGAGTTACGACGACGATACGACGACGAAGGCCACGCGGGGTTTTTCTCAGCAGCATCAGCAGATTCGTCTTCCCAGGAGAAAGAGTACGAGCACTATTTGAGAAGGTTTCGAGAGCTCGTCGTGTTGACGCCGCAAGGCTTAGATTTAGAGTTTTGAAGAAGAGCGAACGTTTACGAGGACGATGAGTTCAAACGAAGTGCCAATTCACGAGCTGAACTCGAAACTCCGGACGATTGATACCAACGCGAAGAAACTGAAAACGGAATACGACGCCGTCGCGAAGAGGAGAGGGAGAGAGATGTTGACCGAGTACTCGAACGCGTATTTGAGGATGGAAAACACGAACAATTACAGCGGCGTTGCATCGACGTCGTCATCGTCGCCGTTCTCTTTATTAGTATTCCCCACGGAGGAGGAAAACAAAGCGTACTCGCGAGCGGCGGCGCTGAAACGCGAAACCGCCGTCCTCGCCTGGCGCGCGAAGCTCGAACGCGATTTGAGACCAAAAATAGAGCGCGTGCGAGAAAAATTCGCGGATTTGCTCGAGGAATTACACGCGACCGTCCCAAATATGCTCCCAAAAAACGCCTGCTTCTCCGAAAACTTCTTGCAGGTTCAAACGAATTTTCTCGAGCGACACGTCGCCGAACTCGACCGCAAGCTCTCCTCGCTCGAATTCGTTCTCGAAAAGACGAATTTTACCGCCTTGGCGGAAAACGGCCGACGACGAACTCATACTAACGAGAACAACAGTAAAAACGACTGCAGAAACGTCCTGCTGGTTGCCATAGCCGCCTGGTTTCTAGAACCAAAGTTGCCTTAAAATATATATACTACAAATACTTTAGAAGACAACAGAGATGATAAAAGCACGTCTCCCCAAAAACGCAGATAGAATCACACGAAAAAGTCGTTACTCATAACAAAGACGTCTCCATCTCTTTTCGTAGTCCAGAAGAGGCGGGTCAATGCAGTCCTTTACTTTTGTGTCGGTCAGCACCATCTTTGTGTCGAGTCAGCAAAATCTCAAAAATCCCAAAAAATCTTCAAAAAGAAGAGAACAAAAGAGATAACAGAAGGACGACACACGCCATTTCACGCGCGCTTGTGCTCGTTCTTTTAGCACACATTAAAGCACAAAACGACGAATAAAGCAAATCATTTGAAACGCGAAAAGAGCGATATATATATATTCGTTCGGGAGAGTGTTTACGTTTTATATCTCTTCTGAAACGCGAGCGCGCGCGTTCGTGGGAGATTTCATTTTAAACGATTAGATACGAAAATTTGTTCTCCCCGGGAAAGGAATATCCTCAGGAATATCTAAAAGTAACGTCGAGAAGACCAAGGATGACGGCGTGGAAACCGTCTCTCTCGCGCGACGACGACGCGAAAAAGAAGAAGGCGTTTAAAAGAGAGGAGGACGCTCACTTCAACTCGAAAAGAGGAGGCAACGAGAGAGACTTTGTGGTGAAAGACGACGCGCAATACTTCGAAGATTTGCTCTTCGGAGAAGAATGCACGGAGGAGGAGGAGGAGGAAAAACCGCCGCCGGTGCCGCCGAAGCGAAGGGAACATCATCATCGAGACGAAAGGTTTAAGTCCAGGAGGAGCCAGACGACGACGCCGGAATTACCACACGAAGAAGAACAACAAAAACAAAAACAGGAATTTGAAAACGAAGAGTACGAAGAGATGAAAGACGTGAATGCGATACGACGCCTGACGAGGCCGGAAACCGAGGTGGAACGCGAGGTGTTGGAAATCGCGAGGACGAGTTTTCAGAGGATATCTTCTATAAACAACAACAAAAACAAAAAAAAGGATGCTGCCTCCGCGCAGAACATCAACAACAACGAAAAGACAATAGCAACACCGACTCTCCACCAAATAACTCGAAGAGAATCGGAAGACGAGGAACGAGAGCGAGAAAAATGCTTCAGATTGAAACAAACGATTGAAGAAATGTTCGCGAAAACAGGGCGGGAAGATCGAGAAGTGCGCGTGGCGACGAGCAGCAAGTTTCGAGGCGCGTGCGCGTTGAGGAATTTAGTGCACTCGTACGTCTGGATAGACCCGGAGTACGCGCGCGTGGGCGAGAGAGCGTACAACGAAGAAGAGATGATGACGATGCAAGGACGACAACACGCGGTTGGGTCGGCGAGTTCGTATTCGTCCCGGATGTCTTCGTCGTCGTCGTCGTTACCGCCGAACGAGCTCAATTTGCAAAGAATCATCGTCGAGGCGGATTTACGGTCGCACTTCGTCATCGCCAACGCCACGCCGCGGTACCAACGTTTGTTGGACGAGTTACCGAGCGAATTCGTCGGCACTTTCTCGAGGCTTTTGGAAATCATCGACTTCATGGCGGTCAAGTTGAACTCGAGTTTTGCGGCGAGGAAGATGGACACGCCGCCGTGGAGACGCGCGAAATCCATCGCCAGTAAATGGTCCATGCCGATCGAAGAGCAACTCATCAACAATAACGGAAGCAGCAGCGCGAGCGGATCGCCGATGAACCACCACGCGACGACGACCGCGAGCGGGTCGTCGACCATGTATCAACATCAACAACAAAATATCTCGCCGCAGCACAAACACACATCAACGTAGGTGCTGAATAAAAGAAAGATAAACTAAAAATAGTAGCAACCACCGTGTATCACCATCATGAACAACGAAATCATCGTTTTCTGTTAGCATCGACAACACACAAAATATCTCGCAAAACTGTTTCCCCAATGCACGACACAAAAAGACACCCGCATGATTAAGAACAAAAACGCGGAAGAAGAGTCGAAGAAACCGCCACCGCCGGACCCGTCCGTGTTTCGTGGCCAAAGTGGCACCGATTGTCAGTGCTCCTCCGTCGTCGAATGTGGAGAGAACGATCGGTTTTTGCTGTTGACCGCAGACGGCGACGGACGAGTGAAACTTTGGAACGGGGAAACGAAAAGGAACGTGTGGACGGTCGGTGATGACGACGACGACGACGACGAGAACACCACGCGCGACCCGAAAAGGAAAGTTTCCTCGTCGATTTTAGCGATCGAAATTGTCGAAGACTGTAAAGAGTCAGACAGATGTGCGTTTCTCACGCACGAAAGAGACGGCACGGTTTGCTTGTGGGTTTCCTCACCTGAAGAGAACGAAGAGAAAGACGAAGATATTTTCCCGCCGAAACGGTGGCGACGGAAACCGATGCTGAAACAAGTGTTAGAAACACAGAGCGAGTGTCACACGTTTTGTCCAATGTCGAACGTGATAACAACGGTGTCGTCGTTAGAAGAGGAAAAGAAACGCGGAGTAGTAGTAGCTCGACCGGCGAGCGAACGAGGCGCCGTGGAGCTCGTATCGGTCGATTTGGAAGGAGGAAGGATGACGTCGAAACCGATACTGTTGGAGAAGAGGGAAAAGGTGACGACGGGAGAAGGGAGCGAAGAAGGAGAAGAGGAAGAGGAAGAGGACAACGAAAAGTACGGGAGCGTGTCTGCGTTGAAGTTTCTCTCCAGACGAACTTTAATGATTGGATACGAAAGCGGACACGTGACTGTCGTGAGAACAGACGAGGGAGACTTCCTCGACGCCGGCTCATCGAACTCAAATGTTCATCTACCAAACAACACCGAACGATGTTTTAAAGATATGGTCACGTGCATAGACAGTTACGTACAGAGGAAGAACGATGAAGAAGATGAGAACATAGATTGCAAGGATAGAATGCACGTAGTCGCCATCGGGTGCGCGGACGGCTCCGTCACCCTCTATATGGGAATCGAACTCTTCAGGTCTGTGATCGCGAACTTTTCACTTCTGTCTGTCTCAGAAGGTGTCTACGAAGAAATTTTCGCTCTAAAAAAAGACTCCACGAAAGGTCCGTATCACTCCCCGGACGAATCCACCCAAGGCGTCGCCTCTCTCTCCTTCCGCGCCGACCGCAAACTCCTCGCCGTCGGGTACTGGGACGGGAAAACCCGCATCTTCTCCCACCGAAAATGCTGGGACTCCGGACCCGCACACCGTATAGGGCCCATTCTCGCGTGTTTAAAAACGGAAAAGTTGGTCCGAACCGACCGACTCCCCGGCGTCGCTTCGGTCCAGTTTCGCAAAAAAGGCGGAAAAGAGTTACTCGTGTGCACTCGACAAGACGGGTGCTGTCGCGTGTGGCCGATATTTCCTCCGAGCGGCGGGTGAGTAATCGGGGAAAACGGAGATAAAAGAGAGAGCGCATCCAAAGTGCTCTTGGTCTCTCTCTCTTTGAAAATGTAGAGCTAAAGCGTAGCACGAGCAGCAGCGCGAGATGGTCTCGACGGTCTCTCTCTTTGAAAATTTTATCAGTGTCAGACCAAATGGAATCTCTCTCAAACATTTCGTCATTATTACGCGCAAAACACACACTTACACACATCACTTCTTCTCTCTGCCACTTCGTTAGTATACCTATATAATACTAGAGTAGTAATTGTTGGTGTTTTTCAAAATGTCGTCGCTCGAAGAAGAAGAACGGGGAAACCGAATCCCGTTCGAACCGGACGACCCTCGGTACGAATTCACCGCCGAAGAGGAAGAAAACGCGTTGAAAGCGTACGAAAAACGGTACCAAAAAGAACGCACGTGGGAAGATTTAACGGAAGATGCCGAGGGAAACTTACGCTCGTCCTCGCTGGAAAAGGACCGATCTGAGCGACGGCGGTTTCTGGCGAACGAAAAGAGGAAGAAAATCGAGAAAGAAGCGTCGCAGTCCAGAGTTGCCAAAGGGATGATTCGGTACTGTTACGTGATTCTCGATTTGAGCGACGCGATACACGTGGAAGACATGCGACCGAATCGAAGCGCAGTCCTATTACCGCTGATGATTAAATTCGTTCGAGAGTTTTTCAATCAAAACCCCTTGTCGCAGTTAGGTTTGATCGCGTGTAAAGATGGGAAAGCGGAACGGATTACCGAACTGTCCGGATCTCCGGAGACGCACGTGAAGGCGATTAAGAAGGCGTTTGCGAGCGACGGCGTCGGGGGGAGTTTTTCGTTACAAAACGGGTTAGAGCAAGCGATGGAAGGATTGAGAGACGTGCCACCGTTTGGTGCGAGGGAGATTATAGCGATTATTTCGAGTTTGAGCACGTGCGATCCGGGGAATATCAACGATTCGGTGAGGAAAGTGAAGAAGATGAAAGCGAGGACGAACGTTATTTGCGTGGCGGCGGAGACGAGGGTGTTTAAAAAGTTAAGCGAGGAGACAAAAGGGAAGTTTAGCGTGAGTTTGGACCAGTCGCATTTGACGAGATTGATTATGGAGTGCGCGCCTCCGCCGGCGTTGTTGTTGGAAACCGCGAAACCGGCGTTGGTGGAGATGGGATTTCCGAGACGAGAGCCGAGGAAGTTTGGCCTAGGCGCCGGAGACGAGGACGATCGAGACGTGTTGACTATTGGACCTAGGAACGGAGAGTATCGGTGTCCGAGATGTGAGGCGAGAGCGGAGGAGCTACCGAGTCAGTGCGGGACGTGTCAGTTATCGTTGGTATCTTCGCCGCACTTGGCGAGAAGTTACCACCATTTGTTCCCGGTGATGCCGTTTGTGGAAGTGAAAGTAGACGGCGATTCAAAAAACGAGGAGGAAGAGGAGAAGAAGAGAAAAAAAAACAGCGGTAAAGATGATGATGATGATGGACAATTTCTCAGAGAGTGCTTTGGATGTTGTGTCGTGGTGGATGCGTCGACTGGGATGTTGAGTAAGTGTCTCAAATGCGAGAAAGAATTTTGCTTCGCGTGCGATGTATACATTCACGACCGGTTGCATAACTGCGTCGGATGTTTAACGACGGCTTTAGATAAAGAGTAGTAGTATTGGTAGTAGTAGTAGTAGTAGTAGTAGTGTAGCAGTAGTAGTGATATTCGTAGTAGTTCGGGAGTAGGTACATAAATACAGTGTGCACGCGTCACGGCTAAGTATTACCACCGTCGAGTTCTTCGTCCGTTGTCGGGAAGACAAACTCGCTAAAGCTTAATAATTCGCCCACTTCTTCTTCTTTGACGACGACGACAACGTTTGCTACATTTTTCGCGTCATCGACTACGGGCTCCTCTGATTTGCTTTTACCGCGCGCTCCAACCCCAGTACTAAAGTCGCCGCTCGCATTGTTCACGTTCATCCTCTCTAAATCTCGTAAAATCCTCCTCTCGTCCTCAATCTCCATCTCTCTCATTTTCCGTTTTTCTTCCTCTTTCCTCCGTTTCTTCTCTTCGATTTGCATTTTCAACGCGCTTTCGTATTCAGCGTTCGCTTTCTCCCGCGCGTACAATTCTCTTCGTCCGTACGCAGCCGTTACGTCGACTTTACCGCCGCGACCGCCGTTCGTCGACGACGCGGCGGACGAAGACATCATCCGAATCCTTTCCATTCGTCTCTCGTCCTCTTTCTCGTTTCGTTTGCGTTCTCGGTTCTGTTCGATTTGAAGCAGCAAGTCTCTCTGATATTGTTTCGATTTGTCCATCTTCTTCTTCTCTGATTCATTCGCATCGAAATGTTCTTCTTCTTTTTCTTCTCCAATCGCTCGACGATGATTCTCCGAAAGTGGACTGTAAAGCGCCGCCAAAGTCTCCGCCTCCATCACTTGCGCCGCGTGCGACTTGTTGTTCTGCAAAAGCACATCGCGCGCGTCGTACATTTTTGAAATTCCACGTCTTCCGTGTCTTCCATTTCCTCCTCCTCTCGATGACGACGACGCGCCCGGAGGAGCAGCAGTACTACTACCCATCATCTCGTCCTTCTCCTCTTTCAACCCGACGCAGGCGACGATGCTCGTTTGCCGCATAATGCGTGCGCGTGTGTGTTCTTTTTAGCTGTGTTTATTCTGATGCGCTGCACTCTATTTTTAAAACACTTGTGTCAGAGGAGGAAAGAAAGAGACGTATTGAGGGGAAAAATGTTGACGTCGCGCGAAGTCATCATACATCTCATCTACATTAAAACTAAAACTATAACCTACAATCTGGGCGCGTTCCCGATGTTCCCGGCCGCGGGCAACCTCTCGACGCTGTACTTATGATTCTGAAGATACATGATTGGCACGCCCGGGATTTTCCGTAACCTTCGTTTCAAATCCGTATCGCACGTGGCCACGACGTAACATCTGTGTTTCCTGCACCTGTCCACGATGCAGTCGTCCGCGTACGTCCCTCGGTGCATGCACGGTAATTTTACGAACCTCGGGTCTTTCGCCACTCTCAGCGCGACGCGATATTTCGTCCCGAGTTTCTCCAACTCCCCAATCACGCAATCCGTCACGTGTGGGACGCAATTCGCGTATAAACAATCCATCATCCCTTTCACTAAATCGATTTTATTCTTGATGGAGAAATTGATAAAGTTTGTGTCCACTAAAACCGAGTACGGTGGTTTAATCGACGCGTTGTGTTCGTTGAACATGTGCGAAGAGACCGCTTCGATGCGTTTGATTTTCATCTCGTTTTCCTTCGATTTGAATTGGTTTTTACTCCTGTGACTCTCTTGTCCACCACTGTTCATTCGCGTTTGCTGCTTGGCGTCTTTTGGGTTCAAAAGGCGTTTGGTCAGCGCGAACTTTTTCGTCTTGCGGACGTTTTTGCCCATCGTTTACGCGCGCTTTCTTTCTCTTTTTGTGTGAGGAATGTGGCGGCTGCTGAATTGGAAAAAACGAACGAAGTTTCCTCACTTGTGTGTTCTTTTGCACTCCTCCTTTAGGCGCACACGCGACTTTTACTAAAAGCTTACCAAAAGCAGGGAAAAGAGAAAAAGGTGATGAAAGTTTTTTTAGACGTGGCGGCGGACCAAACGCCGCTGGGTCGAATCACCGTCGTCCTCAGAGACGACGTCTGTCCGAAGACGTGCGAGAATTTCCGACGGCTGTGCGTCGATCATCATCTTCGAGGAGGAGGTGAAACGACGACGAAGAACAACAATAACTACAACGCAGACTTCAAAGGTGGGTTTAAGAACTCCACGTTTCACCGAATAATACCGAATTTCATGTGCCAAGGCGGCGATTTTACCAACAACGACGGAACCGGTGGGAAATCGATTTACGGGAAGACGTTTCCGGACGAAAACTTCATCTTGAAGCATTCCGGACCGGGCGTCGTCTCCATGGCGAACTCGGGGCCGAACACGAACGGGAGCCAATTTTTTCTCTGCACTTCGAAAACGCAATGGTTGGACGGGAAACACGTGGTTTTTGGACAAGTGACGAAGTCTGGGATGGAAGTGGTGAGGAAGATGGAAACGTTCGGCTCGAAATCGGGAAAGACGTCGAAAGTCATACGCGTGATGGAATGCGGCGAAATCGACGAACAGTTGGAGAAGGACGAAGATATGGGAGACGACGACGCGGTGAAGACGAAGAAGCGGGTGGATTTAGCCGAGGCGAAGAAGATGGAAGATCAGTTTCGGGAGGAGAGGGAGAACGACGAGAGAGCCAAGGCGGCGCGGAGGATGATGAGCGAGATGAAGAACGAAGAGAATACGAATCGGGAGAACCACGACGACGGTTTTGATCAACTCGAAGTGACGTTGAGCGCGGCGCCGGATTTAGATAAAATGACCGCGAAGCAAAGGAAATTGTACGAGTTACGGCAACGGATGAACCTCGGGAGGACGTTGAATCACAGCGCGGTTTTAGACGAGAAGAAACGAGAGGATAATCCAGACGAGTACGCCGAGCAAGCGAGACGGAAACAAATAGAACAAGTGAAGCATAGACGCGAAGAGGAAGCGAAATTAAAAGGCGTGGACCCGGGGAAGTATCTGTTGACGCAGACCGCGGAACAAGTCGAACGGATAAAGAAGAAGCCGAAATTTGAGGACAAAAATCCGCACAATCGATTCGCTCAAGAAAAACAAGCCATTCGGTACGAACGAAACGTGAACGATATTAAAGTATCCGAGGAAGAGTACGAAAAAAAGAAACTTCAATCGGCTGAGTTTTATCGAGACGCGGATTCGTTGTTATACGGTACCGATAAGGCGAGCAAAGAAGGCATCGAAAAGTTGCAAAAGTTTATGAAGGAAAGAGACGAGAAGAGAAGGAAACGGGTCGTGGCGGAGAAGATTAAAGATTCCAAAGGGGATGGGATTAACGATGGGAACTCCAAGTTTAACGCGAAATTGGATCGACACTACGGGAAGTACACGAAGGAGATTAAAGCGAATCTTGAAAGAGGGACGGCATTGCCGGACCATTAATTTCACGATGATGATCAAGAAGAAGGTTTGTGCTTCGCGTTCGTTTTTTTTCTTTCTTCTCTCGTCTTTTTGTTTTTTGTGCATGCGTACCAGCTTAAAGCCCTTAGGCCACGGGTCGCGAGTTAAACCGTTATGCAAAATCGAACTCAGACGAATAGTAACAGAGCGGCGGAGCCTTTAGTTATGGGCGCGCTGTCTAACTGTCCGTCGACATTTTTTTTCTTCTTTTTGTTTTTGTTCTTCTTGGTTTATTATCGATTCTGACCATTCTCGCTCTAAAAACTTTACATTTATTAAAATACACAGAGAAGAGAATATGCATCATTCGTAGTAGTCATCATTCATTGCAGTAAAAATAGACGAGCGTCCCAGTACATGTATTATATGAGTAGTGCTTTCTCATTCATTTAGGCCCATATCCACCACCCCCGGGCGTTTCGATTCTCAAAACATCGCCCGCGTCGACGTTGATGGACACTTTCCCGCCGATGACTTCAAAGTCTTCACTCCCTTTCCTCTTGAGTAGATTTCTTCCTTTCGCACCGTCGTGACCACCACCCAACCCTCGCGGATTCCTCTCGCGTCGTTCACTCAACACGTTCGCCACGAGCGGTTTGAGAAACGTAAACTCTCTGACTAATCCATCGCCGCCTTTGTTCTTACCTTCGCCGCCAGAACCTTGCCTCAACGCGAACGTATTTACGAGCACAGGGTATCGACGTTCGAGGATTTCCACGTCCGTGATGCGCGTGTTGGTCATGTGCGTTTGCGTACCGCTCGCACCGACAAAGTCTGGACCCGCACCGGCACCACCACCGATGGTTTCGTAATAGCCAAACGTTTCGTCTCCAAAGGTGAAGTTATTCATGCATCCTTGCGAATTCGCCGCCGCTTCGAAAGCTTCGAAAATGACATCGGTGACTCGTTGCGAAGTTAAGACGTTGCCACCGACGACAGCGGCAGTCGATGACGGGGACAAGAAGCACCCGTCTGGGATTCGAACGTCGACTGGCGCTAAACAGCCTTGATTCAGTGGGATCGGTTCATCTACGATACATCGCAAGGCGTAGATCACCGCGGCAACGGTAACCGCCGGTGGAGCGTTCCAGTTTCCCACAACTTCTGGAGCAGTTCCCGCGAAATCAAAAATGGCCGAGCCGTCTTTGGCGTTCAGCGTCAGTGAAAGTTTAATTTCAGAACCGTCGTCCATGAAATCAGACGCCTCAACCGTCACCGTCTCGCTTCGAGTATCGTTTCTTTTCGCAAGAATCTTACTCGCAAACGCTTTTAATGTTTCACGGACGGCTAGTTCGGCGTTCATTTGCACGAAACGCATGTACTCTCTCGTTTCCTTTGTCCCAGAATCCCGCATTAACTCGCGAATCAATTGAATCCCTCGCGCGTTGGCTGCAACTTGCGCGCGCAAATCGTTCAAATTGTCCTCAATCTTTCTCGATTTGCCTTCTTTCAATATCTTCACCAAACCTTCCTCGTCGTACACGCCTTTCTTTAATATCTTGAAAGATTCAATTGCCACGCCTTCTTCACTCAACTTTGTTGAAAACGGCGGCATAGAACCCGGCGTAGCCCCGCCAACATCCGCGTGATGCCCTCGCGACGCGACGAGAAACTCCAACTTGTTTCCTTTGAAGAACACGGGGGTGACAACGGTAATGTCCGGTAAATGCGAACCACCCGAGCAAGGGTGGTTGGTGACAAGCACGTCGCCGTCTTGTAAATCGCCTTTCAAATGTTTCAGCTGCCAAGAAACAGTTGAGGACATTGCGCCCAAATGAACGGGCACGTGCGGCGCGTTGGCGACCAACCCTCCGCTCGGCGAGAAAATCGCACACGAAAAATCCAAACGCTCTTTGATGTTGGTAGATACCGCCGTGCGTTGTAAAGTGCGTCCCATTTGCTCTGCGATACCCATGAATCGATTGTTGTATAACGAAACGAGCACAGGATCGGCGATTTTTTTCGAGAACGCAACTTCGTCGAAGTCGTCGTCGTCCTCATCAACCCCTAATTCAAAAGAAGCTTTTTTGCTCGAAGAGGAAGATTTTGATGATGACATTCCATCGACGGTAATCTCGAGATCGCCCGCACTTGTGACCAACGCGACGCACTCGGGTTCGATGACGCACGTGGATGTGCCGTTCATAATTATAGCCGGTCCAACGATTTCATCTCGCGGGAATAGATCGAGCAATTCGTACACCGGCGTTTCGGTCCATCCGTTCTCGCCTTCAAAGTACGTCTTTGTTTGCGATTTCTCTCGCTGCTCTAAGCTTCTGGTGCTGCTATTCCTTTGCATTTCTTGACGTGTTTCTTCTCCTTCAGAAACTAATAAATTCACTTCGGATTTCGCAACGCCTCTCACGCGAACGTCATCGACGATTGCTTCGCGATTTTCCATCACGAATCCGTACTCCGCGCGAAAGCGGTCTCGAAATTCATCCATGAACGAACGCGAAGGGTTGGATTTTTTCGATGGCTCTTTAATCATCATCGGAGCGTCCGTGCCTTCAAAGCGCATGTTCAAATATAGTTCGGTTTCGATGACGTCTCTGGTAAACCCTTCTTCTTCGACTAATTCTCGCGTGACGACTTCGCGAAGCTCGTCGGCAGTCTTTTCGAATAACTTTTCGTTCTCTTTGGAATACGCCGCGAAGCACGCGGTTTGTTTTTCTCGAACGACATCGGCTAAACCCATACCAAAAGCGCTCAATATTCCTGAGTATTTGTGAACTTTGACGGATCGAATGCCTAACGCTTTCGCCACCGCGCATGCGTGTTGTGGACCAGCACCACCAAAGGCGGATAAAATATGCTTAGACGTTTCAAACCCCTTCGATTCGGTAATTTCTCGAATCGGGCGGCACATGGCCTCGTTCGCGACGCGAAGGAAACCTAATGCGACCTCTTCGGTCGATAAATCTATGTGACTGCTGCTGCTATTACTATTGCTATTTTCTATTTCGCGCTCGCGAAACCAAGCATTGATTTCATCTCGCAACTGTTCAAATTTTGCCACCGACGCCGCTCGATCGAGCGGCTCATTCTCATCCGGACCGAAAATTTTTGGAAAGTATTCCGGTAGCACTCGTCCCAAAACGACATTCGCATCTGTGACTGCTAACTCGCCGCCTTTTCTATAACATGCCGGTCCAGGTTCACTGCCAACACTTTCCGGACCAACTTGGAACCCTCCGGCGAAGAATTTCAGTTTACTCCCTCCGCCCGCGGCTACGGTGGAAATGTCAAGTTGCGGACACTGCACGACGACACCTGCGGTGACGGTTTCGGTAACGTGCTCGTACCCTTGTTTCGGATCGTATCGTGAAACGTCCGTGGACGTACCACCCATATCAAACCCAATTACGGATTCTATTTTTTCGTCATCTTCTTCGTTCGGATTACTACTACTACTACTTTCCTCCGTCGCCGTGCGAGCGTACCCGACAACTCCTCCCGCTGGTCCGCTCAGAATCGCTTTATACCCACAAAATCTATCCGCAGACGTCATACCTCCGTCGCTTTGCATGAACAACACCGGAACATCTCGCATTAACCCGTCATCAAACCCTTCCACAAACGTCTTCACGTACTCTTTGATCTTTGGCGTCAAGTAGGCATCCACGGCAGCGGTGTGTCCTCTCGGCACCGCCCTCGCCATCGGCGTCAACGCGGACGACAACGAAATTTGCTCGAAACCAAGTTCCTCGGCTAATTCACCAATCATAATTTCGTGTTCTGGATACGCGTACGAGTGCATCAAAACTACCGCCACGGAGGTGAACCCATCCTTTTTCGCCTCCAAAAGCGATTGCCGTAAACTCTCCACGTTTAATTTTTCCACGATTTCAATCTCCTCGTTTGTTTTCACTCTAGCCATATCAACCACCTCGTTCCCTTTTCTATAATAGAATTCTCCATCTCCACTCATCGTCGAACATCGAACCGGTCTCACCCTTTCCTCCGCCTCGATGCCTCTCTCGGCTAAACTCGCCGGCCGCCTCGCGTCCAACTTGAAGATCTCCGGTCTCGCTTGGTTCCCAACCGTGAGCAAATCTTTGAATCCTCGCGTGACGACGACGACAACTTTCGCTCCTTTCCTTTCCAGCAACGCGTTCGTCCCAACCGTCGTCCCCATCCGTACCGATTTAATCCTCGCGGTTGGCGTTTTCACCTCTCTCGGAATGCTTTCCTTCGTGATGATTTCCAACGCGCGTCGAATACCTTCCCGGGGTGCGGATTGATAATTCTTCGGGTCTTCCGATAAAAGTTTAATAGCCATCTTCTTCTTCGTTCCAGACTCCATGTATTCGCAGTAGACGTCCGTAAACGTCCCGCCTCGGTCGATGCAAAACGTCACGTCTCTCATTGTCATCGCGTTCTTGTTATCCGCTTCAAGTTGTGCTCCGTTTTGTGCGCACGAACACGGCTTCATCGATGATGCTCTCTCCGACGCATTTTGTCGCGCTTTGGTCGTTACATATCTGTGAAGATGGTGCTTCCATCTGAACGTCGTCGGAGCGCACGATTTGTGCGCCGCGGAGGACGTTTTCATCTCTCTTTCGTTTTGTTGCGGATGAAAGAATGAAGAGCGAGAGAGTTTGGAAAAGCAATTTAGGTGATTTTGAGTCGAGTGTATCTTCTGCGCTTTACCGCGTCTGCGTGTCTCTCTCTTTGGTATCTTTTTATTACAAGATTTACGATGATGATGATGATGATGACTACGTTTCGTGTAGTACTCCATGCTCGTATCGCCAACCGCGTGGTAGAGGGCAGTTGTTGTCGAGGAGGTATTGTAAACACTCGGGGTGTTTGTTCTCGTGAGCGTCTCGTACGGCGCGATAGTCCCACGGCGCTTTGGCGGTTTCGTGCAAGTACTTCAAACAGTCAAAGTGGCCTTCTCTGGCCGCCAACTCACACGCATCTCCGTTATATTTATCATACTTACGCTCAACAAGATATTCGAGTATGTGGAGATGACCATTTCCAGCCGCCCAAGCTGCAGTATAAAAATCCCAAGGCGCTTTGGCTTCTTCTCGTAAGTATTTGAGTACCTCGAGATGACCTTCTGAGGCAGCACTTTCACACGCCCACTCATCGACAGGACACTCATTTGCAACGCAATACTTGACCATTTCCAAATTACCTTTAAATGCGGCCGCACAAATCGTCCCTTCATCCCACTCACACTTTTTCTCCTCTCGCGCCCACTTGAGCAACTCGAGTTTATTCGTTTGAGCAACTTTCCAGCAGAAATATCTTTCGTCCATCTCTTCTTCCACATCGTAGTCATACGCTTCCCAAGGAAAATGCTCCCACGCTACTTCCAAAGTCGATATCGACGACATCTCTTTCACTTTAAACTCCTCTTTCAACTCCCCCTTGCGAGACGATCTCTTAATCAACTTTCTCGTCTCCGTATTCACTCCATACAAGAATTTGAGATCCGTTTGATTCAATCTCGGAAGAATGTGTGTGAAACAAATATCGTCGCACTTCACGATCACATCCCACAAAGAATCTCTCTCCCCAATCCGTCTTTTCTGCGCTCGCGTCGAAATCGCTTTCGACGACATCGCAACAAAAAACGCGTCGTCGTCGTCGTCGTGTCTCTCTCGACGGGCTTTAACAAAACGAATGAGATGATGAAAAAAAATGACACAAAAACGCGTTGACTGCCTAAATTAGATACAAAAAAATACGCGGAGAAAGAGTCAAACGACGAGAGGTTTTTATTGAAGAGAGAGCAAGAGTACGAGACGCGCATGACGACGATTCAGACGACGGCTGTTACCGTCAACGATAGAACAGATGTGGACGGCGGCTGTTCGAGTGGCCCTTCTGCGCGAAAGAATGATAATGGCAACATCGTCGGGAAACGGGCGCTTAGTGCTTTTTCGAGATCCTCCTCCTCCTGTTCTGCGCACCACCATCATCCGCGCGAGGAATCCGCGCGAGACATCGTCCGGCGCAAACGCGAAACGTTTTTAGCGCAAATGGCCGTCGATGTGAGGAAAGAAGAAATCGATAAGCTCGAGAAACGCGCCGCGCAAAGAGAAGAGGCGTTGCGGAACGCGGAGAGGATGCTCGAGGAGGATAAAAAACGTTTCGATTTATTTTTGAAAGAAAACGACGAGCGGGTGCGAGAGGCGACGAAAAGAGCGGAGAAAGAGGCGAAGAAGAAGAGGGAGAAGGCGAACGAGGTGAAGCGGTTGAACGGTGAAATCGCGACGGCGCGATTGGATTTAGGGAGGAGAGAGGATAAGTTGGAGGAGTGCGAAGAGTATTTGAGATTTTTGGACGGGTTGACGCCGAAAGAGTGGTTGGCGGAGTTTAGGGAGGTTGCGGACGACGGTGAGATTGGGTTGGAAAGTGAAGATGGAGCGGCAGAGGAAAAGAATGAAGGAGGAGGAGATGAAGACGAACTAGAAAAGAATAAACCGGTGCCGATGTATTTTACGCATCCGAAACAGCTTTTGGATGTGTTTGCAAAATTGGAGGAGGAAAATTTAACGCTCATAAGCGAGGCGCAGGATATCGAAGATCAACTCGAACGAGATACGGAGAAAAGAGCAAAGGAGCTGAGTCAGATGGAAATTGAGAGTCGAGGAAACCAAATGGAGATTACCAGGCTGCGAGAAGCGATTGTGGAGGAGATGCAGAAGAAAAAAGCGTATGGTCTGGAATCTTCTTCTGCTTCTTCTGCTTCTGCTTCGACGTCCTTGTCCTCACCTTCGCCCGAACAAGAGTTGGCAAAACTGACCGAGAAAGTGAGAGAGGTGTACGAAAGCGTGGTTACTACAGAGACAAAAGCTTCTTCTATCGAAGCGGTCGATATGTTGAGGGAAATTGAAGAGACGCTCGAGCGATACTTTGTCGAGATTGAAAAAATGCCCAAAGACGTCGTCGCCGAGCGCGAACGCAAGATAGAAAAAGAACGACGACACAGAAATCGAGAGTTGAAGATGCAGCAACAAAAAGCCGAGCAAGAGTTGCGATTGAAGAAAACTTTAGAGAGAGCTGCCTCGCCTGCGAGAAAAAAGCCAAACGGGAAACCCGTCATGTTCCGCTCGCGTTTACGAGAGGAGAAAAAAGAAATGCAACAAAATAGTAATCATATTCCGAAAGAGCGCGAAGCGGAGATAGAATTGAAAGCGTTTCTGAATCGTGAGTTTTGAATAACACTCGTTTACATTTACACGCGTGCATTACGTTACATATACTATGCATATACTATCTACTCTAAAACGGCAAGCTCGGAAGTTTATCGCTCATGTCGTACAACGACACGCAAATTTCTAAGGCGATCAAAACTATAATCGTCCACTCCAAGAAGTCGCTCTTTCTATTCTGCAAAATCTCCAAATAGAACTTCACTTGCGTTTGAATCAAGTTCAACTTGTAATCCAAATCCTGGAACCGATCTTCCAATTCGAAATCTTGTCTCAATCCTTCCCAAACGATGTTATACTGCGCGTATTGCCACGCCGTGTCCGATCTTCCCAACAAACCTAACCTGGTGATCAATTCCGTCAACGTGTTGTTATTTTCCGCGACTAACGAAAACAATCGTTTCTTGGAAATGTTCAAATCTCCGGTCAATTCGGTACTCTTATTCAGTTTCGAGAAGATCTCAACCATCGCGTCAACTTTGTGTTCGTAGTGCTCCAACGCCACCGTTTGCGCCAACACCGCGCTAATGACACTAATGTTGTTCACGTCTAACCGCTTCAGAACAATGTGATCGGATTCTAATTTTGCCCACTCGTCTAACCGTGGCGATACCTTCACTAAATAATCTTCTTTCATCGGGTAAGCCAACGGCGATTCGACAAAGTTTCTCGTCAATTCCAAACACTCCTCGCGTTCCTGCGCGCCGACGTTATAAAAAACCACCGAACCGAATTTGAAAACAACCATGTATCGCATCAAATCCGTGCTCGGAATACCGACTCCTCTTTGAGACGGTGATGTTGTCGTTGTTGTAGCTGCTGCTGTCGCTGTCGTCGTCTCCTCTGCGCTCGTGGACGTTTCCATATCTTTCTGTTCCAAAATATGCTCACCATTCTCTCCCTTAAGAACGCCTTTCTTCCTCTTATTCAACACCTCCTCCGCCGCTTCCCTTAAACTCGCCAACGTGTTCAGCTTTCTCTCGTCGTTACCATTACTACTACTACTACTACTACTACTACCACTGTTCACTAAATGACTAACGCTGCTGTTACCGCCGACACCGCCCGACGCTAACTCCACCGACCGTCTCGCGGCTAACCGAATCACCACGCACTCTCTGGTAAACTCCTTCGGGTACGTCGGCAACTCCCTCGCCAAGCGCCGAAAGTCCACCGTCGATCCTAAATAATACGCTCGAACCGGTAACGAGTAATCGAATCGACTCAAAGGACTATTACCGCTATTACTCGCGGCGGCGGCGGTATTCCTATATTCTTCTCTGGCGGCGGGGTTATTCAAAACGTTCCCATTCTCATCGTATCGCACGTCCTCCTCCCCAATATCTTCTAATTCCCTCTCTCGTTCCACCTCGGCCACGGCGGCGTTCCACGCCGCGTCTTCGATGGAATCAAACACCCCCGGAATCGTCGGTGGATTTAAGTCCAATTTTTTCGTCTGTCTTCTCGTCATCGAATTCGTCGTCGCATTATTCGAAGCAGAAGAGGAAGAAGAAGAAGAAGAACTCGCATTCGTCGTCGTCCCAACGACCGCGCCGGTTTTCAGCGTCTTCTTCTTCCTCGCGACGACCGAGGACGCGTCGGCGGCGGCGGCAAAACTCCTCCCCAAACCAAACAAAGGCATCTGGTGGTCACGCAAGTCTCCCCTTTTTTTGACTTTGTCGTTGCACATTCTTTCATCTGCGCACGACAAAGCGTACACAGTAGTATTGCTCCTCGGAGCGAAAGAAGACGAAGAAGACGAACTGAATAATGCGTTGGTGTTCCTTCTTCTCAGCAACCGAAGCGCGATCCTCGAAACCGCGCCTCTTAAATGTCTTCCAGACAAAGACATTGTTTAACGTAATTGTGTTTTATTATATCTTCTTTTTTGTGTGGAAAACTCTCCTTTTTCTCGCATTTTTTTTTGGAGGAAATTCAACACAAAAAAGGGCGGCTTGTCTGCTTGTTGGACGAGAGATCGAAATTAAGAATTAAGAGAGAGAGAGAGAGAGAAAAGCAACGCATACAGACTAATATCACGCACGAACGAGACGTAATTCCACAGACACAAAAGTGAGGAAGAGAAAGGATGCACCTGTACAACGTGACGTTACAACGCCCAGGCGCGTGCCAAACGGCGATTAACGGCAATTTTTCCGCGCCGAAAGTGCAAGAAATCATCGCGAGTAAAGGGACGGCGATTGAATTACTGCGACCGGACCAACACGGGAAACTGAAATCGATCGCGTTTCGGGAGTGTTTCGGGATTATTCGATCGATGGCCGCGTTTCGCTTAGCCGGTGCGAACAAAGATCACGTGGTTATCGGGTCGGATTCGGGGAGGATAGTGGTTTTGAGATTTGATGCGGAGAAGAATCAGTTCGAGCAAGTGCATAAAGAAACGTTCGGGAAGTCGGGCGTGCGGCGAGTGGTACCGGGGCAGTTTTGCTGCGTGGATCCGAAAGGAAGAGCGGTCATGTTAGCCGCGTTAGAGAAGCAAAAAGTGGTGTACGTTTTGAACAGGGATTCTCAGGCGAATTTAACCATCAGTAGTCCTTTAGAGGCGAATAAAGGGAAGACGATTGCCTTCGACGTGTGCGCTTTGGACAACGGGTTGGAGAATCCCGGGTTTATGGCGATTGAGTTGTTTTACGGAGAAGCGGACGTGGACGATACGGGAGAAGCCGCCGCGGAAGCGCAGAAGATGCTGACGTATTACGAGCTCGATTTAGGATTGAATCACGTGGCGAGGAAGTGGTCGGAACCGGTTGATAACGGAGCGAATAAGTTGATACCGGTGCCGGGAGGAAGCGACGGACCGGGCGGAGTGATTGTCTGTTGCGAAAACTTCTTGGTGTACAGAGCGGAGAAACACGAGGAAATTCGGTGCGTCATTCCGAGACGAACGAGTTTGGATGCGGAAAGAGGCGTTTTGATCGCCTCGTTCGCGTCGCACCGAAGTAAAAACGGGTTTTTCTTCATCGCGCAGAGCGAATACGGCGACTGTTATAAAGTAACCTTAGATTGGACGAATAGAAAAGTTTCAGAATTGAAGATGAAGTATTTCGATACGGTGCCGGTGTGCAGCGCGTTGTGCGTGTTGAAGACTGGATTTTTATTTTGCGGGTCTGAGTTTGGCGCGCACGCGTTGTTTCAGTTCATCGCGCTCGGCGACGACGAAGAGTCTGCGGAATCTTCCTCGAAAACTTTAAAGAAAATTGACAACGCAACGAAGAAGAAAGGAAGAGGCAAGAACGACGACGAGGACGACGAAGAAGAAGACAACTTTCAACCGGTGTTTTTCAACCCGAGAAAACTGAAAAACCTCGCCTTGATTGATGAAATCGAATCGCTTTCGCCAACCATCGCGTTAGCGTCGAACATCTCGAGAAAGGAAGAAACGCCTCGTTTATTAGCTCTGTGCGGCCAAGGTCCGCGCTCGACGTTTCGCGTGTTGCGTCAAGGCGTACCGCTTTCAGAAATGGCGCGTTCGCCGCTCCCCGGGAATCCAAACGGCGTTTTCACCATTCGTAAATCGAAAAGCGATACCACGGACGCGTACATCGTCGTCTCGTTTACGAACGCGACTTTGGTATTATCCATCGGCGATACCGTCGAGGAGGTCACTGATACTGGTATTCTCGCCACGTCGTCGACGTTAGCTGTTTCCGCGTTAGGAGATGACGACGACGGGTCTTTGATTCAGATCCACCCGAGCGGCGTGCGACACGTTCGCGGAAACAACAAAGGCGTCAACGAATGGCGAGCGCCGGGTAGGAAGAAAATCACCGCGTGCGCGTGTAACCGAGGTCAAGCGATCGTTGCCTTAACCGGTGGCGAACTCGTGTATTTCGAATTAGACGAAGCTGGACAACTTTTGGAGATTGAAAAGATTGAAACGAGCTCGGAGGTTGTCAGCGTGGACATCCCGCCGATTCCGGATGGATCTTTGCGAGCCAAGTTTGCCGCCGTTGCTGGTTACGATTCTACCGTTCGAGTGTTATCATTGAATCCAGGAGAAGCGTTGCGAACGGTCGGCGTCCAAGCGACCCCGTCGCCGCCAGAATCTGTCTTGCTTTTAGAGGTGAACAATAAGACCACGAAGAACAAAAAAGCGGGCAGCAGCGCGCCGCCGTCCATGTTCTTGAACGTTGGCTTATCTAACGGCATTTTAGTCAGGTGTGAAGTCGATCGCGTTTCCGGCGCACTGTCTGACGCGCGCTCGCGCTTTGTTGGCCAAAGACCTCCGAAACTCAATCGCATCGAAATGAACGAAGAGTCTGGATTCGTAGCTTTATCCACGCGACCGTGGTTGGGCTTCAACGAAAACGGTCGATTTTCAATCGTCCCAGCATGTCACGAAACCATCGACCGCGCGTGTGGCTTCGCTTCGGAACAAGTTCCTGAAGGTATCGTTGCCGTCGTGGATGGAAGTTTACGGATTTTAGCGTGCGAAAATCTTGGAGAAGCTTTTTCGCAAAGCTCAGAAAAAGCGAGATACACGCCGCGCGCCATGTCGACGCATCCAGACGACCCCGACGTCGTCGCGATAATTGAAACCGATAGAGGCATAATTGGATTTGAGGATAGAACTGGCGAAGAGACGAGGAACGAATACATCGTCGAAGCGCCTCCGGCAAAGAAACCGAAGAAAAACGAAGAAGAGGACGAAGAAGAGGACGAAGAAGACGACGCGTATCAATTAGCACCCATCGAGCAGTTTGGCGCGCCGAAATCGACCGCGAACGACAATAACAACTGGTCATCGTGCGTTCACATTGTCGATGCGGCCAACGCGGAAACTTTGTGCGTGCAAGAGATTAAAAACAACGAACGTCTTGTTTCCGTCGCGCACGCCTATTTCGCCAAAGCGGACGAAGTGTTATTAGTCGTCGGTTCCGCGAAGAATTTTGTGCTCCAACCTCGCGATTGCGATGGCGGCATGATTCGATGTTACAGATACAAACGCGGCGGTGGGAAATCATCGAATGGCGAAACAACTGCGAACGGGAAATCTGGAGCGAACAAAGCCATCACCGGTTTAGAACTGGTGCACGAAACCCCTTGCGAAGGCGCGCCGTTTGCGTTGCGAAATTTTGAAGGCAAACTACTGGTCGGCGTCGACGACGTTTTACGCCTGTATGACTTCGGTAAGAAGAAATTATTGCGCAAAGCCGAGTGCGCGCAAAAGTTTCCGAGTTTCATCAACGATATTCGATGCTCCGGCGACCGCTTTTTCGTCACCGACGCCTGCGAATCCGCCTTCTTTGTCAAGTACGTTCGCGAAGACGACCAGGAATGTTCCATGCACATCTTCGCCGACGACATCGCGCCGCGGTACGTCACCTCCATGCTCCCCTTAGATCGCGACACGGTAGCCGTCTCGGATAAATTCGGGAACTTTGCTGCCTTGCGTCTCCCAAAAGACGTGTCAGACGAAATCGAATCGGACATTTCCGGCGGCAAACACGCGGCGTTGACGTCCTCGGCGGCCCTCGGCGCGCTCAACGGCGCGAACAACAAGCTTCAAGCCTGCGCTCAATTCCACGTCGGCGACGTCATCTGTTCCTTGACAAAATGCGCGTTACAAACCGGTGGTTCCGAAGTCATTGTCTACGCCACTCTCGGCGGCGCGCTCGGCGCTTTCGTCCCGTTTGCGAGCAAAGACGAAGCCGATTTCTGCACCCACCTCGAAATGCACTTGCGCATAGAAGCGCCGCCAGTCTTAGGCAACGAACACGGCGCCTTCCGCTCCTCCTACTTCCCGGTCAAAGCGGTCGTCGACGGTGACTTGTGCGAACAATTTGGTCGACTCGGCGCTGACGCGCAGCGACGCATAAGCGAAGAGATGGACCGCACGCCGTCAGAAATCGTCAAAAGGTTAGAGCAAATTCGAGCCAGAGCGGGATGATAAAAATCGAATACGAATATATTTATACGAGTATTATAATAAAAATAGCAGCACTTCTAACTCCAAATCATTGAAAATGCGAAAAGATGTCATCATCGATCGAGTAACAATAGAAAGAAAGAAAGAAGTATTCAACGCGCGTACTACTCATCCCGCGTCATCCGACGCAACCAACCACGACGTGTAGTATTTGTTCTCGATTTTTCCTTTCCGAAAAGAAGATCCAAAAAATCCATCGAGGAAACGTCAGAGAGAAAAAAATCGATCGTCTGCGCTGCTCGGTGTTGTTGTCGTCTCGAGCATCTCTTGTTGTTGTTTTAATCGTTTGAAAAGGATGGTGGCACGTCGTCGCCATCATTTCCTCCTCGAGACGTTCTGTTTCTGCGCCATCATCGTCGCACTATTCCCGGAGAAAGCGTATGCCATCGCGGGGAAATGTTCCGCCTGTAAAGCAGTCTCCGCGGAACTCCAAGAAGCTTTGAACAAAGAAAACAAGCAAAGAAACCACATCGACATGCGAGGTCGCTTGGATTCTAAAGGCCAACGATACGGGAAGTTAATTCCGTACTCGGTCTCCGAACAGAGATACTTAGAGCTCGTGGAGGATTTTTGCGAGACGAGCAGAGTTCCGGATTATCAACTGAGCAAAGCGGACTTATCTCGAAACGAGACGGAGGACTCGTGGTATAAAGCGCCGAAAGGGACGGTTCGAGGCGCGCAAGCGAAAACGGAACAGAGAGAGATTCAGACGTACTGCGAACGAGTGATGGAGGAAGTGGAGGAAGAGTTGCAGACGTTGTTGTACGAGGAGAAGTTGAACGAGACGAACGTCGAACAGTACGTGTGTTACGAGTTGTCGCCGCAGTGCGTGTCGAAAGCCGAGTGGAAGAAGAAGAAGAAGGATAGAAAGGAAGGGATGGATAGGCACACGGGTAAATACGACACGGCGACGATGAAGGAGTTGTGAGATTCTTACGAATGTTATACAACCACTACTCTGTGCGAGAGGATTTATATATATATATTGATGAATATATATACGTATTTTAATAGCGTCGAACTAGCATCGATTAGTATGCGCGTGTCGAGCTTTCAAATCATATCATTTATGTTGAATGAAAAATTATTATGAGCTTTATACTTTAAGATTAATACGAGCTACTGCTGTAACTATCGGAGTCGGAGGAGGAGGAGGAGTGAGAGGAGGAACTGCTCTTCTTCTTTCTCTTGTCTCGCTTCCTGCTCTTCTTTCTCTTCTTCTTCTCTTTCTTCTCCCGCTTCTTGCGTTTCTTCGAATCTTTCTTCTTGTCTTTTTTGGACGACGACGAGTCTTTCCTCTTCTTGCCTTTTTTGATTTCCGGGACGTACCCTTCTAATCCGTGACCAAACCTCGGTTTGGAATAGTCGTCCGCTTTCGGTTCGTGTTTTTGGTCGTCTTCGACGTCGACGACGAAATCGTATGCGTTTTTGCTCTGTTCTTTGACGTCGGCTTTTTCGTGTCCCCAGTGGACGATGCCGCCAGGTTGCACTTTTTCGCCAGCGTCTGCGCCGACGGGTTTCTTGTTGAATCGTCCGCCATCGCCTCCACCACCACCGTCGCGTCGTTCGCGAAGTTTCCTGTTTTCCGGATCTAGATCTTCGCCCGATTTCTGATCGACGAGTCGAATCGACCCGGAGAGTTTCATTCGATCGCGTTCGCTTTCCGGCGGTTTCATTTCGATTATTTTAACGAAGCACGATTCGCCAACCGACAAAACTCCTTCAATTCCCATAACTTTATCCTCGTCCGTATCTTCTCTAGAAAACCGTAAGTGTTCGCTAATCTCGGAAACGTGAATCAAAGCCGACGTTCGAGTATTTTCTAAATTTACAAATACGCCGTACGGTTTAATCGAAGATACTTTGCCTTCGTACACGCCGAATAAATCAGCCGTGAACGATGCCGTCGACGCGTTGTTGTTGTTATTTCTATATCCATCGTGGTTGTTATTCGTGTTGTTATTAGCGTTAAATCCATTTTCTCTGTTCTCTGGATCCTTGTCTTCCCCGCTCTCTTGATCGACATTTTTCATCGATAAACTCACTTTCCACCCTCTCGCGGGATCTTTCTCGCATTTTAAAACTTTCGCAAACACTTTCGCATCCACCGGGAAAAAGTACGACAAAGACTGCACTTTCGCCTCGTCCGTATCGTCTCTTTGGAACGTGATATCGTTCGAAACTTGACTCGCGTGGACTAAACCATCCGGTAAATGTCTCCTTCCTCTTCCTCCTCTTCCTCCTCCTCCTCCGTATACGTCCTCTTTATTCTCCTCCTCCGCTTCCTCCATCAAACGCACGAACAATCCGTACGGCTGAATCGAACGCACGATACCTTTCCGAATCTCGCCTCGCGCGAACGGAGGAGGAACATCGACATCGAGGTCTTCGCCCCCGTCTCGTCTCGCGAATTCTCTGTCGTCGTCGCGTCGATGACGATGATCATAATAACGATCATCATCATCACAACGACGACCACCTTCTTCCTCTCGCATTGGTCTTCTTTCGTACTCATCAAACTCGCGGCGAGAGCGGTCTCGGCGGCTGCTCTCGTAACGACCATCTCTCGTGTCATCACCATCATCATCCTCGCGCGACCGGCTTCGCGGTGAATAACTCCTTCTCCTCCTCGCTCTTCGAGTAAAAGAATCTCCTCGTCGTCCTTTTCGTCGTCTCTCCTCTTCGTCGAATTCTTCGTCCGAAAGAGAGGAACTTCGATCTCTTCTTCTTCGTCTTCTTCTCGTCCGTCTTTCTTCGTCTCCGCTGTCGGAAAAATCATCATCGTCGGATCTTCTCTCTCGTCTAATCCTCCTCCTCCTCCTCTCGCGAGAGAAAGACGAAGACGACGGCGAGGGAGATTTCGATCGTCGTCGTCTTCTGTCCTCTTCTTCGCTTCGAAAAGGAGAAGGAGACATGCGTGTTTATTCGTATAAGAGCGCTTAGAAGATTTGAGGGGAAATGGATTTCCCCAAACGCCTCAAAACTTTCTCTTCCGCACGCGCGCGTCTATTACTCTCTGCGCTTTCAACCGGTCAAAACCACCATCATAATCTCTCCTCCTCCCGATAAGAATAAAGAGTACCATGACGTCTAAATTCTCCTCCTCGAACAACGCCGTTCGACGCATCTCTCAAGAGGTGAAAGAATTCCTCGAGAGCGAAAGGCAGATGGAAGATGGAACCGACGACGACCAACAACAGGAGAAGGACGGGTCGATGATGGTGGATAACAACGCGTTTGCCACGTGGGCGGAACCGCTGGAGGACGATATTTTTGAGTGGCACTTTGCGATATACGGCGCGGAAGGTACGCGAGAGAGGAGAGATGCTCTTCGTTGTCGTCTGTTTGTTCTTCGTGTTTGTGTGTTTGTGCTTCTTTCTCTCTCTGTTGTCTTTCGCTGTGTTGGCGGTTACGCGTCGAATACTCACACGCAATCTCTCTCTCTCTCTCTCTCTCTTCCCCCGCCCCATAATCAAATAACAGGCACTGCGTTTGAAGGCGGCATATACCACGGTCGCATTTTACTCCCGGTGGAGTACCCGTTCAAACCGCCAAACTTTATGCTCTTGACGCCAAACGGCAGATTCGAAACGTTGACGAAAATCTGTTTGTCGATTACGTCGTACCACGCGGAACATTGGCAACCGAGTTGGTCGGTGAGGACGGCGTTGACGGCGATTCGAGCGTTTATGGTGACACCGAGCGAAGGCGCGTTAGGTGGGATTGATTTTAGCGAAGAGCAAAGGAGAGAACTCGCGGAGAAGAGTCGAGCGAAGGAGGTTAATTTTACCTTTGGGAGCGAAAAGAGAAGAGAAGTCACGAGACTGGTACACGAGAAAATGTTAGGACGAATGGGAAAAGCGAAACAAGCGGCGAGGAAGATGGCGATGGAGAAAAGAGAAAGGGAAGAAAAAGATGCTCGGGAGAGGAGTGATGGTGGGAACGGAACGAACGCCGAGGCGCCGACGACATCCACGGCTACGCTAGAACAACAACAACAACAACGCACGCAACCGAGAGAACAACAACAACAACAACAAACACCATCACCTACTCCTTCGCCTCGAAACGCCGCCAATAACGAGAACAACGAGAACGACGACGATGTACAAAGACAAAGAAATAGTAGAACAACGCAAACAACCACGCGCGGCATCGAGCGGAGACCCGCCTCGCCAGAACAACAACAACAACAACAACAACAACGACGACAACAAAGAGACCCCGATCATCGGACTTCAGCTATAAAACTTCTCGACTCCATCTCCGTGTGCTTAATCGTCGCCATCGTCGCCATCTTGTTGAAGAGGTGCATGTGGATACCTCCTTCGTTGTGATAAAAAATGTCTGTATTTTAGTATTACTCTTTGGATAAAATGGAAAATTTTCTTCACTCTGAAATGACTGCCCCCCAGATATCGGCGAGATATTCCACGCACGCGTTCGCCTCCACGTCTCGTGCTTTCTCTTCTCCTAAGCTCAAAAGTCGTTGTTGTTCTCATCGTCGTCTGAATCGTCGTCTAAATCGTCGTCGTTTAAAGAGAGATGGAGAGTTTTGCTGCGCTTCTTCATCAGACACCGGGGAGACGATAAGCGAGAATGGGTCGGCGAAACCGTCCGAAGCGTCGCCGTTTCCACTGCTGTCGTTCGCAAACGACTCTGCGCGAGAACAACTTTTGTCGTCATCATCGTACACGCACGTTTCTCCTGGCGTGTGCGATGCGCACGCCTCGGACGTGGCCATTCGCGCCGCGTGGGTGGTTCTGTTGAGAAGTCAACACCCGTCTCACAGGGCGAACGCGAAACGGACGAAGGATATGTTTCACCAGGAGGACGAGAGTTTTCTGGAGAGGTATCACGAGTGGGAGAGAAAATACGATATGTTTTTATCGAGCGTAGAGAGCGATGCGTATCAAGGCGGGACGTTGTTGAACGTGGTCAGCGAGAAGGAGAAGTTGTTGCGGGAATACGGGTTGCCGGATTTGTTTCGCGCGGTGAAAGCGTCGGAGAACGCGCTGTGCTCGGACGTTTTGTTTCAATCGTTGAGAGATGACGTGGATAATTCGGAGGATTCGTTGAAATCTGCGATTGAAATCGCGTTGGCGGGGAACTTGTTCGATGCTGGAGCGGCGCAGGCGGTGCAAAACGTCGTCGGCGGGAGCTCGTTTAAAGGAGATTCGAATAAGTTTGCGTTTAAGAACAGCGAGGATTTACAGTTTGCGTTTGAGGCATCGAGGAAACGAGTGAGAAATAGCGAGTGGTTGTGTGACGATTTGGATGAGTTGCGAGCGAACGAGTACGACCGCGTGTGCGTGTTTTGCGATAACGCCGGCGCGGACGTCTTAGGGATGACGCTATTAGCGAGAGAATTGGCCAAAAGAACTAAAGGCGCGAAAGTCGCGTTGGTCGCGAACGAATTGGCCGCGCTGAATGACGTCACCATCAACGAACTCGAAGAGTTTTACCAGGTGTGCGAACAACACGACCCAGAGTATTTACAACTGTACCGCGAAAACGGCAAAATCGCCCTCCTCTCCTCCGGCCAAGCGTCCACGTTACTCAACTTGAACGCCACCGGCAAAGATATCAACGATTGGGTCAAGCGCGAAGATACAGTCGGTGGAGTCGACATGGAAGGTAAAAAGCTGAAGTGGCTCGTCGTTTTAGATGGCATGGGCCGCTCCTTAGAATCGAACTGGGAGTGCGGCAAATACGTGCAACCGCACGTGGACGTCTTGAACTTGGCGATGGTGAAATCTGAAATCAACGCCAAGAGGTTAGGCGCGAACGTATACGACTGCGTCTGTAAGTTGTCCAACAGCAGATAATAAAGAGAAGAGAGAAAGAAAGAGAGATGATCGGATGACGTATATTTATATCGTGTTATTAGTGTTGTATTGTTATTTTGTTCATCCCATCGGCGGCGCTCGCGTTTAAAAGGTGAAAGAAATATCACACCTAAACATCCACTCCTCTCACTTAGGGGAAATTTGGCTTCACTAATCACCTCCAGAGAGACAAAAAACACATGTCCTCCGCGGCGCGTTCTCGCCTCCTGCTCTCGCATCGCGTCACCACGAACAGTGTCCCGTCAACCAGCGACCAAACGGGAGCGCGCGTCCGGGTGAATAAGAGAATCCACGCTCAGCAACAACAGAAAAGCAAAGCAAACAAAAAGAAGAATGAAAACTCGAGATACGAGTTCCCGGGAAGCATGCCCTCGGCGTTCCAGAAAGACGTCACGCGAGCGTTAGAACAAGCGAAAAGAGCGGAGAAAGTTTGGTCGTGCGAAATCACCGACTTCTATTCTCCTCCGTTGTGCGATTGGATCGAAGCCGCGGTGAAGAAAAACTTTGGAGAAGCGATTGTGTGCAACAGGTTCGGAGGATTTTCCGGGGCGGAACAGCAGAGGGTTCTGCTCGCGAGACGGGACAACAGCGAAGAACTGTTCGAGTTGGCGAAGAAAGATGAGTTTTTCGCGAACGAAGAGGACGAAGGTGAAGTGGATACGAACAACTGCGCGATCGCGTGCGTGAACATAAGCGGAAAGTTTGCGTTCGATCCGGCGTCGCATCCGGATTTTTTAGGCGCGGTGCTCAACGCCGGCGTGAAACGCGAGAAGATTGGAGACATCTTGGTCAATAATTCTTCCGAGGGTGGAGCGAAAGTTTTGGCGACGCCTGCGATTGCGGTTTTCTTGACGAGAGCGTTGGAATCTGTGCGCACGGTTAAAGTGACCGTGGAGCTTTTTCCTCTTAGCGAATTAGAAGGCGCCCAAGGCGCGCAGGTTCAAGAACCGGTAAGAACTTACGAAGCCTCGCTTCGGTTAGACGCCGTGGCATCTGCTGGATTTCGGTGTGCGAGAAGTAAGATGGGTGAGGATATCGTAAAAGGAAACGTGAAGCTAAACTACAACGTGTGCGAAAAGAAGAACGCGACAGTTGGGCAAGGTGATATGATTAGTTGCCGAGGAAGAGGAAGAGTAGAAGTGAAAGAAATTTTGGAGCAGCAGAACGATCGGTATAGAATTGAGTTGGTGCGATACAAGTAGGAGAGAGAGTCAATCTTGATATGCGGTCGTTATTTATACTCAGCAGCGCATAGTTAGTATTATCGTCGCGTATTTACTTCGCTTCTCTTTCGCTCTTCTTTTTTTCTGTTTCTTCTTCTTCTTTTTCGCCTTCTGTAACTCTGTTAAACAAGCCGCAAGCGTACTTCTCCACATGCCCAGCTCTAGGCGGCGGCGACGGTCGCATCTCCCAAATACCCGGTAAAGGAGGTTCCGCGTCCGCTGGAAGTTTTGTGGCCACCAGAGTGGTCATCTCCCAGCCCATGTCTAAATCGAGCGTACCCGTGCCTCTCTGTTCGTCTTGGCCTTCGAGCGTTTCGGATCCCAAAAGCAGTTTCGAGCAGAAAGAGCCTAAATGGCCGAGTTTCTTGGAGTATCGAATCGCGGATTGGATGGCCATCCACAATTTTTCGCGCGACATGGTTTGTGGACATTTGATGGCCGTTGCGAGCGAACGAACTTTGTTCGTCGTCGATTGCGATAAAGGCCGAACAAATCCTCTCTGCGTGACGGCGTGTTTACGGTCGTCGTATAAAATGCCTTTCGAGAGTTTCTCGGCTTCGGCGAATACGACTTGCAAGTCGTCGCTTTTCGTTTCGGCTGGATCTTCCCAAAAGATGACCGAATCCCACGTGCCGAAGAGCATGCGCTTGACTTCGTTCGTCTCTTTTTTCGTAACGACGCCCGTAACGAGATTACGCATCGCCGGCGAAAACTCGGCATCGTACTCGTGGAATTTCAAAATGGCTTCTAAACCGGTTTTTTCGCACTCGATTTTCACGTCGCCGCAGAGCTCGCCGATGGGTTTACGCAAGTAAAACTCGTGCGCTTTGAGCGTCGGTAACGTGAACGTGTACACTTCGGTATCGATGCTTCGTTCCGATCTCGGACAGTTATCGCGTCTTCGCCAGCGCGATAAGTAATCCGGATGTCCGCTCGCACCGTATAACTCGACGTAACAACCTTCTCGGCAAACGTCCTTCGGCGCGCTCTCTTCTCGATCCATCGGACCGGGCAGTTCTAAATGAATCAAGAGCGAAGCGCCGTACATTTCAGCTCTTGGAATGGCTTGAATCTTCGTCGAACTTCGTATCTTTTGCCTCGAGCCGTCGAGAAAGTGATCCGCAGTGCGAATATCTTTGAAGTTGTACGCGTTGTTTTCTTGGAAGTAGACGCTCAACGGCGTGCCGTCTGGGATCGATCGCACGAAATCGAGACTTTCAGGCGTTTCCACGCATCGCACGACGTGTGATCCGAGAGGTGGGGGCAAAGCCAGAACTCCCGTATCGCTTCGAACGGCTTTTTCTTCGTCGCTCGAATCGTACGCGTCGAAAGGATCGGCATGGTTATACGTCACCTCCTCGGTTTCGCTCTTCTTCTTCTTCATCGACGCGTCTTCACCGGCATCGTTTTCCGCCGAGGAGGGCGACTTTTCATTAAACCCGGGCCCGCGCGGACGTAATATTTCTGCGATTTGAGCAATAATGAGCCGCGTTGCGAGTAGAAAACGTTTTACGGATTCGTCTTCGCCGTCAAAGTGTAAATCTGGCTCTAGGCTCCAGCGGCTCGCGTTCTCGTCCTCTCCATCCGCGCACACGATGTTATTCTCTCCATCGTACGTCGTCACCTCTCGACTCTGAAACACTGAATCTCTTCTCAAACACTCCGCCAATTTCAATCCAATATTCACCGCGGTATCCGCGTTGGCCACGTCCGATCTCAAATTCGCCGTCTTGGGCGCCGAATTTGCGTTTTCGTCAAGGCGTAAAAATTTCCCCTTCAAATTCGTAAACATCTTACGCCCGGGACGGTTTGCGTTCGCAGCTGCCTGCCTAATCTCGTGTTCCTCTATCTTACGATGCGACTGGTGTCGATGCACTTTCGCTCTTAATCGTTCCGCGGCGACTTTAAACTTCACAAACGTCGCGTCCTCTTCGTCGTGCAAGAGCGGTTTGACGAATTTCTCCACGTCCACGGACGTTTGAGTAAAAAATTGCGCGTGCAAAATGGAAAACGCGCGGTCGGTTTTCGCGTCTAGATTTTCGATTCTGTGCTCGAGTTTATTCGTGCTCATGAGCGCGCGCTCTTCGTCGTCCAAGAAGTCGATGAAATCAATGGACTCGTCGTCGTCATCCTCATCCGATGACGAAGGAACATTTTTTTTCTTCGATGAGAAAAAAAAACGTTTCTTCTTCTTTTTCTTCTTTACTTTACTCGATGATGTCCGCTCGCTGTTTAACGCAAAGTCTTCTCCTTCCTTCGCCTCCTCTTCCCCTTCGTCGGAAGAGGAAGAGGAGGAGGAGGAAGACGACGTGCACTCTTTGATTTCACCAAAGTCTTCTTTCATGTTTTAAAGTGTGGAAATATAATAAAATCTGTTGTCCTCTTCGCGTATTTTTTGTTCGTGTGAAACACAAACACGAAAAGGTATTGATTGATGTTTGATGCACTACTGTATCGCACTCTTTAGTACTATTAAATCTTTATTAACGGCAATACATTGATGTTCAAATTTGTTCTTATGATTAAAATATAAAGATTGAAGACTAAGAAACCCCCCCGCTGGGTCGTTTCCCTTGACTCACGGCTCTGGCGATTCTACAATCGAGTTCCGCGGGCTGTTCCGCCGGTACGCTCAAATCGCACTCTTTCTCGAACATATCTCTCGCGTTCGTCATCGCGTCCTCGGGAATTTGTGCCAACAATTCGTCGATTTGTCTGTCGATTAATCCAAAATATTCCGCCGGCGCTTTAAAGTTCACCGCCACGCGCGCGTTGTTCGCTTTCAATTGCGTTTCCAACTCTTGAATTGATTGTTTCAACGCTTCGACCTCGTACGCGTCTAAACCGTACGTCTCTAAAATCGTCGGTAACGCCCGCGTCATGGGACCTGACACTCGAGTCGCGCACTTCACGTTCAGTTGCGATAAATCGCAATTATACACCGGTGCATCGCACGTTTTCCGGAACTCTTCGTTTTGGTTCGCGATGTCTTGCAACGCCACTTTCACCGCCAAGACCACCGCGACGGCTCGCAAAGGTTCCTCGATGGGCACATCCAAACCGCTGTTAAACATCGCACTCGTCGGTTGCACGTTTGAATTAAAAGCCAGCGCAAAACACCCCCAGGACATGTTGACCATAAATATCGACTTTCTTCTGTTCATATTCGTCGAAACGTTCTCATCTTCTCTCCTCGTTTCTCTCTTTTCTTTAGAGCGCGTTAATGTTCTTTCATCATCATCATCATCATCAGTTCGCATCATCCGTTGTTGTTGTCGTTTGTTCTGTTCAGAAGCATTCTCATCCGAAGCGAGCGCAGAAGCAGGTCGTCGTCTCCTTCTCGTCTGAATCGTCTTCTGAATCGTCGTCTGAATCGTCGTGGGGGTGGAAAGGGTAGTAAACATCGTATTCTTTTACCACAAGTTTGTTGTGTGGTTTTATCTTCAAAAGTTCGTTATTCGTCTTTGTTAGGTTTAAGGGGTGCTCACATTTTTTTTACCACCTTTTCTCCTCTTTTGTGGGATCTCTCTACATCTCTTCATTGATCACATTAAGACACACACAAACACTTTTGTGCAATAGTATACTAATACCACGAATAAAATGTACGGTAATAACGTGCGAACGACAGAAACGGACACAAATTTCGTGGCGAATTACACGGAAAAGACCCGGTTGGGGTTTATAGGTACGCGCGATTCGCGACGAGATTAGTATTCTCTGTCGAGGAGATTTTACCTTCTTCTTGGGGGCCCCCGGGAATTCATTTTTCTCCTCCCTCTTTGTTGCGCGCTCCCTGTTTTCTTTTTAATGACACCCTTCTCTCTTTCTCTCTCTCTTTCGTTTATTAGGAACGTGGAAACACAGGTATTACGCGATTAAGCAAAGACTCCTCCCGAACGCGAGTAAACTCCAACCGAGCGAATTAGAGAATCACTCACGAATTGTCGTTCATATCGATATCGATTGTTTTTTTCTCCAAGGCTCGGTGCGCACTTTGCGACCGGATTTAATCGAGGATACCGAAACACCCATGGTCGTCTCGTGGGGAGAAACCGGGGAGATTAGTTGCGCGAACTACGCCGCTCGAGCGTTAGGGTTACACGCCGGGATGCGGTTTAACGAGAGCGATAGAAAAAAGCCGGAGAATGTTCTCGTGTTGAGTTACTGTTTCGACGCGTACGTCGAATTCGCGACGAGCTTTTACGAGGCGCTGTTCGAGTTGACCGATCACGTGATTGGATCGAGTTGCGATGAGGCGTATTTGGACGTCACGAATGGATTGAAGCTAGATGGTGTTAAAGAAGTAGGCATAGAGAGCGAGAACGCGAGCATCAGAGGAAAAGCGATGGCGAAGTTTATCCAAAAGCACGTCACCGAGAAGTGTAAATTGAAATGCTCCGTCGGCTCGGGGCCGAACAAGTTGGTCGCGAAATGTGCGACGTCAAAGTACGCGAAACCAAACGGCATGAGCGATAATCCTTTTTATTACGTTTCGGAAGAAAATGCTCGTGATTTTATGGCAAAGTTACCCGTGCAGGACCTCCCGGGGGTGGGACACGTTTTGTTCAGAAAATTGAGCGAAGAGAAGATTCGGACGTGCGCAGATTTGCAAGCGATTGAAGTGGGAAGCCAGCGATTTATGCAACTCGTGGATGCCGTAGGAGGCGATGTGGCGACTTATAACTTAATCCAAAAAGCCAAGGGAATAGACGAAACAGAGTGGATGCCAGATCCACCGCCGCAAACAACGAGCATGAAAATTTCGTGGGGCGTTCGCTTCGAAACCAAGGAAAGAGTTCTGGCAGTTTTAAAAGACATGTCAAAAGTTGTTTGCGACAGAGCTAAAATGTTGGGAGATCGCCGCGCAAAATCAATCACATTTGAAATCATGCTCTCGAAAGATGTAAAAAGCACTAAAAAGAAGGGTTTCTTAGGTCACGGCCCTTGTCACGAATACTCGAGATCGCAAAACTTGACCAACGCGACGAACGATTCAAAAGTTATCAACGAGAAAGTTCGAGCGATTTTAAACAAGTTAAACGAGGAAATTCATTTGGGCATCGAGACTATTCGCGGTTTATGCGTGAGGTTGCATTTTGAGAACACTACCGGGTCGCCTGAAAAGAATCCGAAGAAGCGGGTCGTCGGTTTACGAACGGACTATCGAGGCCCGGCGCAAGGTTTAATCGGCCCTCAATCGAAAGTTCACGTTCCAGATAAGACGCAACCAAGAGTGAACAGTTTGTTCATGCAGGTGCAAAAGAAACAGAAAGTAGCGAACGAAACATATAGTAATAAAGTAGAACCAGATAGACTGGACCACAGGAACAATAACAACGACATCAACAAGATCAAAGAAGACAACGGAGGAGAAAAAGTCAAAAAAACCGCGGTGCCTTTCTTCATCGAGAAAGAGTTCAAATCTATCGAGCAACTCTTCGCGTCGTATTCGCGCCGACTGGCCATTGAAATGCACCGCGTGCGCCAAAACGACGAATTCAAAGAAATCACGCGAGGTCAAGAGCAAATCGTCGCGGGTTTAGCGACCGCATGCGCCTACTCTTTGGCCGACCACGTCCGCTCCGCCGTCGGAACCATCCAGAAACACTACGTCTACAAAGAAGACATCGAAGCGTTCATCGAGCGAGTAAAAAACTTGACGAAGTGGCACGAGCGGATGATATCACGAGACGACGGCGTGCACTGTTTCGTCTCGGCGTGGAAAACGGCGTGCGACGAAGTCTATTAATAGCACAATGTAATGACGCGCGCATACTCACGCGTAGACATTTTTAGCGAGATCACAAGAAGAAGCGTTTTTAAATCGAAAAGACGACACAAAAAAATCAATCCAAAGACTCGCATCCCGAGCGTTTACTAAATGTTCCGCTCCGCGACGAAATACCTTTTCATCGCCTCGTCCTCTCTCTGTGTGCTCGGATACTTGCGAGATAAGAACATCGTCGTCATTAACTCTCGGAAGATTAAAAATTCCGAGGTTCGTAAGTGCGCGGAGATTTGCGTCGACTGGTCCGCGTGGCTCGAAACGAACAGGAAGTTCATCTGGAATCAGTTTTTCGACGCGCCTTCGTCGTCCTCGTCTTCGAAGTAGGAATCGACGATGATGAGCGAGAGAGTCGAGAAGCGATCAAACTCGGCTTCGCCTTTGAATAAACTCGGGAAGTCGATCGCGTTCGGGTGCGCGCTCGGTGTTCTCGTGAGTTTACTGAAACACCAGAGAGATGAAGGACACTTGAAGAGATCGAGAGTCGAACACGAGAGAGCGATGATGAGTTTTAACAGCGGTTCGAATGGGAAGAGTAATAGTAATAATAACAGGCGCATGGGGGATGCGGGTTTGAGGAGGAGTTCCGAGACTGGCGACGAAAGAGGTGTTCGGGGGCGAGAAGGAGAGAAGACGCCGTTTGAGCGGGAGGAAAATCAAGAAGAAGCGGTGATGGGTACGGTGTCGACGCAGATGAGTGGTAGTAGTAGTAGCAGCAGCGGCAGCAGCAGTAGTAGTAGTAGTACTCGTCGTTCGTCCTCGTCGTCGTCTTCTCTGCTCGCGAATATCAAACCGCTCACGGATACCTACCCGAACGCGTTCGCCTTGCCGTCCATGTCTGATGAACCGAACAAAGTGTGTGAACCGAAAACAATCAACAAGGACGCGTGGGGTTCTGCCAGAAGGTTGGACTTCTCCGTAGCTAAGACTGATACCAATTGGCCGCAGAATTGCGAAGGAGATTTAAAAGCCTTGTGCGAAGTCGTCAAGGAGATTGCGATTGATAGAGAAGTCTTGGCGGCGGTGGCGAATTCCGCCGCGCCAGGAATTTATAAGTTTGTCGATTCGATTAAATCCTTGGAAGTCACAAACTTTCTCGTCATATGCTTGGACGATATGTTGGAAAAGAACTTGAAAGATAAAGGAGTGGCGACGTATAGAGTGAAGAACGACGCGAGAGGGTCGCACAAAATCTCCGCGCAAAAGTTTGGCATCATAAAAGATTTCGTCAAAGTTGGGTGTTCCGTCTTATTGACAGATACGGACGTCGTGTACTTACAAAACCCATTTCCGTACTTATATCGCGATCACGATATCGAGTCTATGTCTGACGGGTGGGACAATCAAACCGCGAATGGGTTTCATCAAGTCATCGACGATGCGGCTATGGGAAGATCTGGACGCGCGCGAGTGAAAGCGTTTCGAGTTTCCGCGTTGAATTCTGGATTGTGGTACGTCGCCGCAACGGAAGCTTCGTATAGGCTCATGTCCATTATGGCGCATAGAATGGCGACGGAAGATTTGTGGGATCAAGCCGGCTATAATTTAGAATTATGGTTCGCCAGTCGAGATTGGCACCAAACGAGCGGCGCGACGGTTCGGGTGATGAATCCGTATTGTTTCTTAAACAGCAAAGTGATGTTTCGTATCGTGAGACATAAAAAGGAGTTGGCTAAAGATAGGCACAGACCAGTTGCTATGCACGCGAACTACCACACGGATAAAGAACGGAAAATGCAACTCGTCGATAAGTATTACAACCACGACGCGAACGTCGCGTCTTTAGAATGCACAGTTGGTTGTTCAGGAGAGTTAAAATCCATCGAGGAATTGGAAGGAAAGCATAAACACGCCGTTAACGATGGGATCATTGGTTCTAAGAATTGGAAGGAAGGTGCGCCTGCGGCATATTCCTCTCAGTGCGCGCCGATGAAAGACTGGTCTGGGAAAATTACCGATTTAGGACGCTCGTTACACGCGATTTCAAAAACACCGACACCACCGTCAAACGATGGCATATCCGTACAAATTGACGAAATATTATCCAGGAAAGGCGATGTTTTTAAAGGTGAACAGTCATCCGCCATAATCGTTTCGGCCAACGAGGACAACGCGGACCATTTGAAAGTCTTCCTCGAACGAGGCACGAAGAAATTAAAGGTGGACAAACGTGTCATTGTCGTCACAAATTCACCGAAAGCGGCGAATATTGCACGAACTGTCTCTGATAAAATATCCGTGTTGGAGTCGAGTAGTTACGAGGCGGCCATTCTGAAATGGATTGCCATGAAGCGACTGTTAGAGAATGGCGTGCACACGATTGCGATAGATCCGGAAACCGTGCTCATGCACGACCCGTCGACGTATTTTTATCGAGACGCGGACGTAGAAGCCATGTCGGACGGTTGGGACGATATGACCGCGTACGGCTACGACCACGTCGTCGATGACCCTCACATGGATTGGTCGAGATATTGTCACGGCGGACGCGCAGCGAGCAGAGACGACGGGTTTGCGAGATTTGAAGCGACGGAGGAATCGTTGGCGCTCGCGACGCGCGTCGCGAGGATACTCTTAGGCATGAAAGGCTCTTCATCCGCGGATATTGCAACCAGAGCACACGAAGCGTTCAATGAAGCGCTCGATTTGCCTGCCCACGGTGATTATGTCGGTCCTGGTGTCATCAAAAGGACGCTGAATTATTTATGCTTTGCAAACTCGAAGATGATTTATCGCTTCGCTAAGAAGGATGCAAAGGCGAAAAAGTTCATCCCAGTTGCCATACGCATGAGTTACCACTTGCGATTAAAAGAAACCGCGCAAAGAATGACAGACGCGTACAATTACTACGAGGAAATGAAGCAGAACACCGTCCTGGGTGCGAGCGCAAAAACGATTTCGAATTTCGAGCGATGGACGCACGGCGAAGGATTCGGCGAAGTCGCCGCTGATTCTAAAATCCTATGCAAATTACGAATGGTTTCTCCCACGGAAAGCACAGAAAGTTACTCAGAAAAAGCGCACGTGGCGTCTATATTATCCCAATTAGGCGAAAACGAACCGTTCTCCTGGGGTGGGGTCCCTGGTTTACGGTTCTTAGAACGCGGCGATTTAACGACGCCGTGGGGTAAAGGCAAGTGGGGGTTCATCGATAAAGGCAAAGGACGGCTCGACAGTGTGAGCGTTTTCGCCGAGTTTGCAGGCGCGAAACACTTGCTGACTTTTGAAAACATCGCGGAGAATAACGCGTTGCACGATGCGGTCTTCGTTTCCGAACGGTGCACGGACGGGGACCAAGTGATTGGAAGAGTAGTTGCGAAAGTTAGATAAAAAAAGGTTGTCAATAATAAAGTCCATACCCAGTCGTTGTTGTATATGCACAAAAATAATTTAAGTTTAGTAGTTTTGTTGGTTACCTTACTCTTATCTCAATCTCTCTCTCTCTTTCTTCTTCTCCATTCTTATCATTTACGCGCCTTTCTCTACCGCAGCTTTCAAAATCGCGCCAGATTCCGCCGCCGACTTCCCGGAGCACTCGTCGAGCAATACCTTTATGCCGGAGATGTCCAACTTGAGCATCAACTGATCCAAATCAAACTCCTCCGGCGCGCCTTCCGCCTCGTCGCGAATCGCTCTCATCGCTTTTCTCGTCTTTTGCATTTCCTTCTTTTCCGCCTCTTTCTTCTTCTTCGCCGCTGCCGCTGCTGCCTTCGCGTCCGCCGCCGCAGCTTCCGCGGCGGCTTTCGCCTCCGCCGCCGCAGCCTCGTTCTCCGCCTTAGAGCCGCCACCTTTACCACCCGAACCGCTCTTTTCCGCCTTCTTCGCCTCTCTCTCTGCCGCTTTTCTCTCCTTCTCCTTAATTACTCTCGGATCTAAGTTCTCCGCCGCTTCGAAAAACGCTCTCAACTTCACCGACTCTTCCTTCTTCTTCTCCTTCCTCTTCGTCTCGTTTTCCTTTTGCATTTGCCTCTTGTGGTACCTATCGTTCGCGGATTCCAAATCGTTCTCTTGGTCGTGCGGAAACTCTCTCCACGACTTGAACTTAGTCCATGAGACGTACATCTTCTTCACGTCCTCGTACGGCGCATCTTCGTCTTCGCAAATTACGTGTCCACCTTTGACTTCCGACCATCTCTCCAACTTTTGAAACGCCGGAATGAAGGTCGTAAACCACGTCTTCCCGGCTTTAACGCTCGTCGGCAAATCGTGTTTCGGCGCGTCTACGGAATCGTACTCTCTTCTTCTCTTATCATCCGACAACACCTCGTACGCGATCGCGACCGCTTTATACCTCTGCTCGATCGCTTCTTTTCCTTCTTCGTCCGCGCCGGCGATGCCGCACTTGTCCGGGTGCAACTTCATCGAATACTCCTGGAAATTCTCCTTAATTTGCTCCGTGGTCGCCAAATACCTCTCCACGGCTAAACCAATCGCCCCGTAATGATCTGGATACTCTTTCGATCCTTTCTTGATCGTTTTCTTCTTCTGAAACGCCGCAGATTTCATCAAATCCTCCACCGTTTCTTCCTCCTCTTCCTCTTCCTCTTCCTCGTCGTCGTCGTTTTGGAACGAACTCAACGAGTCTCGACCTCTCCCGGCTAATTTCGCCGCTCGCAAATACTTCTCGTCCGTCGGTTCCAGACCTAAAGATTGTCTCGCTTTCGCGTGGAAGTGTCTCCCTGCGGCTTCTTTCGTGTTCGACGCGCGAATGAACATTTGCGCGGTCGCGCCGGTGACTTCGCTCCCACCCGAAGGGACTTTCGTCTGGTCGTACTCCAGGCGTAAGTTGATGTAATCCTGTCCTTCGCCATCGATGATGGCGGTGAAATCTTCGAACGACTCGATGTGCGAAAGCGTCGGTTTCGGTTTCTTCTGAAGCTGTTGGATGAGATTCATTGTATTCTACTCTGAATAGTGCGCGTGTGTGTGTATGTATTCGTATACTCTCAACGGATGATTGATTTTTCCTTCTTTTATCTTCTTTGCTTCGCGAGGGAAATCTTTCGCGCGCGTGCACGTGAAACTCAGACTATACACGCTCGAAAATTCCGTCGCGAGAACAGAGATCTCTCTTTCTCTCTCTTGTGAATGCGCGAGAGAAAGCGTGGACGTACTACCGCGACGTAGTATTAGAAAAGAGCGGGGAGATGATTTGTGGAGAAATCTTTAGATGGCGGCGAACGTGTTTGTGCTCGAGAGGTGTTGGTTTGTGTGGTGAATTCTTGTTCGCAAAAATGTGGTTTATCAGACAAAGACAGATGGTACTAGTATTTTTAATCCTGAGATCTTACGACGAAGACGACGATAATGAAGAGGAATCAGAGAAATCATCGTCATCATCAACGACGGCGGGTCTGTCGGGTTTGGGAGCGTGCAGTACTCCTCCTTCGTAAGACCAGCCTTCTGGGAGAGGACAGTTGTTGTCGAGGAGGTATTGTAAACATTCGGTTTGGTTGTTGTCGTGCGCTTCCCATACGGCGTCCTCGTCCCAAGGCGCTTTGGCGGTTTCGTGTAAGTACTTCAAACAGTCCAAGTGGGGCCGTACGAGGCTGCACGCTCACACGCCAACATGTCATATTTTTCATACTTACGCTCAACAAGGTATTCGAGTATGTGGAGCTGACCATTTCCAGCCGCCCAAACGGCAGTATACTCATCCCAAGGCACTTTCGCTTCTTCGTGTAAGTATTTGAGGCACTCGAGATGAC
>Ga0181557_1000331_pt1 | contig 61990 bp, 44 predicted proteins | sample 011ome_23_FD_148632 | JGI IMG/M metagenome (GOLD analysis project Ga0181557, IMG submission 148632) | Coastal salt marsh microbial communities from the Groves Creek Marsh, Skidaway Island, Georgia - 011506CT metaG (spades assembly) | ecosystem: Environmental > Aquatic > Marine > Intertidal zone... | reverse complement strand
ACACACACACACGCACACGAGAGAGAGAGAGAGAGAGTATGTTCGCAACTCCCAGCGCACCGTCGTGTTCTTCGTCGACGTCAAAAGTCTTCCTGTCCAGCCGAAGTAAAACCGGGTGGGCTTCTGTTTTGAAATCATCGTCGTCGTCAAAATCGATCGCAGATAAGAGGACGAAGACGTTCCGAAAATCATCGTCGTCGTCGTCCTCTCCCTCTCGCGTTGTGGTTCGAGCGTCGTCGGAACAACCGAAAGACCCGCTTTTGGTCCGCGCAGCTCGAGGCGAGAAGACCGAACGCCCCCCCGCGTGGATGATGCGTCAAGCCGGGAGGTACATGAAAGTCTACCGCGACTTGGCGGAGAAAACGCCATCGTTTCGCGAGCGCTCGGAGACGACGGATTTGATCGTCGACATTACTTTACAACCGTGGAGAGCGTTCCAGCCGGATGGGGTGATTTTGTTTTCAGATATTTTAACGCCGCTACCGGCGATTGGGATTCCGTTCGAAATCGACGATTACAAAGGGCCTTTGCTGGATAAAACGATTCGATCGGAGGAGGACTTGAAGATGATGCACTCGATGGATTATAGCAAAGTTCCTTTTATCGAGGAGTCGTTGAAAATTTTACGCAGCGAAGTCGGCGACACGGCGACGTTGTTGGGGTTTGTCGGCGCGCCGTGGACGTTGTGCACGTACATCGTGGAAGGACAGTCTTCGAGCACGTATAAGACGATTAAATCGATGGCGTTTAGTAACCCGACGTTGTTGAAGAAGTTGCTGTCGAACGTGGCGGATTGCATCGGGGAATACGTGATTCATCAGATTGACTCGGGGGCGCAGTGCGTGCAGATTTTTGATAGTTGGGGTGGGCAGTTGCCGCCGCACATGTGGGAGGAGTGGTCGAAGCCGTACATTCAGCAAGTGATTGCAAAGGCGCGGTCGAAGTACCCGAACGTGCCGTTGACGTTGTACGCGAACGGGAACGGCGGGTTGTTAGAGAGGATGGCGTTGTTAGATATCGATTGCATAGGTTTGGATTGGACGATTGATATGGCGGACGGTAGAAAGAGGATTAATTCCGTGCAGGAGAAGGCGGTGCAAGGGAACGTGGATCCAGTAGTTTTGTTTGCCAGCGAAGACGCGGTTGAGGAGGCAGTGAGAACGGTGTGTAAGAAAGCCGGGCCGAAAGGGCACGTGTTGAATTTAGGCCACGGGGTGTTAGTCGGGACGCCGGAGGAGAAGGTGAAACACTTCTTCGACGTGTCGAAAACGATCAAGTACGATTAAAATTCTTTGTTTTCGAGTTCGTCGGGGATTTGATGATGATGACGACGATGACGATGCTAATAATGATGTTGATGTGTAGAGAGCTAGCGTATTGATTCGATTGTTAATATATATTTTACATCGTTGCGACTTACGAGAACTATTTTCTTACGTACCTGGTACACCAACTTGCTAACTTTTTACTAAATTAATTGAGGAGCATCCTCGCGCATTGCTCCGCTAATTTTTTCGAACTCTCGTCGTCCAACACGAACGCGTGTTCGTAACTCTCATCCGTGACGATTTCGAGTTCCTCTAAACCGATTTCTTCCATCAACTCGTCCCTCTGGTGCAAAGGCCCCCAGTGATCTTCCTTTGCGTAGACGAAGCAAATCTTCTTCGCGTGCGCTTTCAAAACGTCCACCACGTTTCTTTTCCAATCGCGTAAAAACTTAAACTCCGTGTCTCCCATGAGTGCCATATTCACTAACGACATTTCTCGCGCCCATCTCTTGGTGACTGATATACCCAACTCGCATTTCATCCCTCGAGTCGCGCTTCTCTCGATTGTCTTTTTCAACGCTTTAAACTTTTGCATAAACCCGAGAACTTTCGCCACCACGCGCACGACCACGCGTTGGCTCACCAACCACGCGAGGAACTTCTGCACATTCGATCTCTCGTTTACGTGCAAAAACGGCATCAATCCAACCATTTTTTTCACGTCTTCTTCCCGCATCTCCTTCACCGCGTGCATCGCGACGTGCGCACCGATGGAATGCCCGACGAGAAAACACGCGTTCTCTTCCTCCACTCTCGAGCGAACGTACTTCAGCACGTGCGCTTTCTGCTCTTCCAGAGTGAACCACCGTCGCGTCTTGGCACTCGTCAAACTTCCATCCGCGTAGTGCCCGAGAAATCCCACGCACTCGACCGTAACCGATCGACGACGAACTTTATTTTCATTTTGCTGTTGCTCTTCTTCTTTGAGCAAAGCTTCGCTCAGCGCTCGCGCAAAGTTGGAGTAATACTCCGCCACGCCCGGGTTCCCAGGAACGCATAAACACAAAATACCATCATCGTCGCATTCATCCTCCGTTTTTGTTGTTTTCCTCGTCGCCGTCGCGCGCACGACTTCAAACGCTTCTTCTTCCTTCGCGTCGTCCGCATCCAAAACCAATCGCTCCACGCGCACATCTATTACGATGGCGTCGTTGTTCAGGCCGCCGCTGCTATTCCGCGGCGCTCGCTCTCCGAGACGTCTTCTCGTCGACCGAGCGGGAACCATCGCTCTGCCTCTTCTCGACGACGACGACGTTCTCGAGCTCGAGTCGCTCGGGTGTCGTCGAGCCGCCGCCGGCGCGAAGCTTTTCATATCTTTTGGGGAAAAAACTTTACTTTACAAACAACTTCACGCCGCACTAGGATGTCTGTCTCATCCTGCGCCGCGAGAGCGCTGTCGTCGTCGTCGTCGTCGTCGTCGTCGTGCATTCTTCGTGGAGGAGGACGAAGCCACGAGCACGCGCAAAAAAGCGCTTCGAAGCGCTGTCGTCGCGACGTGACCACTTTCAAAGCTTCTTCTTCTTCGTCTTCCGAAACCGACCGGCAGCTTTTAGACAAGATGAAAATAGCCGTCGCGTCGGCGACGTCCGCGCCGACGGCAAAACACGTGCTCGAAGCTCTGAAAGAACTCTCCATGCAAGAGTTTGGCCTCGCGAACGTGAAGTTTACCGAAGTGATGGCGAAAATTGACGAATTGTACGACCACGATCCGCAGTTTGGGTACAGCAGTGGCGTCGGGACGGATGGCTTCGAGACGGAGAACAAAGCCGGAGTAAACATGGGGTCGAATAAAGTGTTTTATTTCGCGAAAATGCACGATTTTACGGAAGAGATGACGTTGAGGTTGTTTTGCGAGCACTATCAGGACGTGTTGGATACTCCGGACGGGCAGTCGCATCTGAACATCCGGAGTTTTATGAAGAACGGGTGGGCGGGCGTTCGCTTCGAAGGCGAGACGTTGAGACCGAAAGGAGAGCAAGGGGAGGGGGAGCGAATCGATCAAATCTAACGAAGCATACGTAGTAGTGCGTAGTAAACTAACGGTGGTGGTACCTAGATATAATAATAATCAACGCGCGAACTCTGCTTCTTCTTCTTCTACTACTACTCCTTCTTCTTCTCGCTTTCTTCGCCGGCGTCATCCTCCTCCTCCTCCTCCGTCGCCGAAAGCGACGACGCTACTTTTCCATTAGTATCATCATCATCACCACTATTCCTCTTCCCGCTACTCCTCGTCGGCCTTAATTCCCCGACTCTGTCGATGTATTCAATGTACGCCATCTTCGCCGCGTCCCCGACTCTGATCCTCGTTTGCGTCACTCGCGTGTACCCTCCGCTCCTTCCCTCGTACCTCTCCGCTAACGGACCGAAGAGTTTAATCAGACTCGCATCTGTCCTCAAAATAGCCTTCGCTCTTCGTCTCGCCGATAACGTTCCTTCTTTCCCGAGCGTAATCATCTTATCCGCGACTCGTCTCAGTTCTTTCGCCTTTGGAACGGTCGTTTCTATGCGTTCGTGTTGGATGAGTTGGTCCGCCATCGTTCGTAACATCGCCCAGCGATGGGCGGAATCGCGGCCGAGTTTTCTTAAAGATATTCCGTGTTTGCCCATTAAATTAGGAGTACGTAGTATGAAACGTCGCGCGAAACGCAGACGACGACAGAGAGAGAGAGAGAAGAATGTGCGTATTCTCGCGCGAAAGTAAGTGTGTCTCTTTTTGTCCGTCTGTCTCTGCGCGTAGTCTCGCTCTTAAATCGTAGGGAAAAGTGAAGTCCTTTCCCTCACTTTTGGAGTGCACTTTGCCGACGATGATGCGCTCGACGACGGCGACGACGTCGTCGGTCTTCTGCACTCGCCGCACCCGGCGGTGGCGAGAACAACAGAAACAACAGAAACAACAGAAACAACAGAAACAACAGAAACAACAGATCGTCTCGATGAACGCGAGCACTAAAAACGACGGCAAAGACGACGAGCAAAAACTGACCACGACGGATTCCAAAGAGTACTACGCCGGGTTCCTGAACTCACCTCTCGGGGATATCTCCGTGGATAATAGCAGTAGCGAGAGTAGTAACAGTAAAAGAAGAGACTCGATCGCGCCCACGCTGAAATTCGCGATGAATTCAACCGCGGTGGTTCTGGTTTTGTTGCTCGCGTTTTTCGCCAGCAACGGGTTGCTTTTTTAGAGCGAGCGGAGAGTTGCGAGAGCGCGCGTTTTGAAACGGAACGTGATGATGACTTCTATATTACGCTATCTCTATCTAAACTATCGCTAAACGAACGCCTCCCGGGAGCTCGAGAGACCCATCTCGAACTCTCGGGTCGTTCGGACGCACGAAGTCTTGTTGGTTTTTCTTTTTCCTTCGTCTGCCGTTTTTCTTCTCGTCGTCGCCAAATAATTTTACGCGCGTCTGGTAGTTGATCTGGACCATCTTACGTTCGCAACCGGCGTCTTGGGACAAGCAGCCGCCTTTTCGGGTCGAGGAAAACTTTTTGAAACCGTGAAATCCTCCGTTCTTTCCAAACGCTGCTGGATTTAGAAACGCCAAGAGATTTCCTCCGTACGCGTCGTTCGCCGGAGTGCTATTCGAGCGCAAATCTCTCCTCGCTAACAGCTGTAGTTTACCGCACTCGCCGCATTCGGATTCGTGCGGCCACTCTTCGTTCAAATACACCAACGCGGTCACAACTTTCGACGCGTCGTCGGCGTGAATTCTCCCATCTTCTTTCGTCGCTACGCCTCGAATAGTCGACCGGATAAACGTGTTCGACAAATCCGTCCGGAAGACGCGTTCGAACGCCTCCCGCAACGTCGCGCTCGCCATCGCGTCCAAAAACGCTTCGAAATGACCTCCTATTTCGTTCCTTTTCCTGAGCGCGCCTTCGTCGATATTCCCCCCACCGTACGTCGATATTCGCTTCAAACTCTCCGGGAAATCTCTGTTCACTTTGCGTACACACTCTTTCGAGATGAATCCTTTCACGTAGACGTGTTTGAAAGGTTTGCTCGACACTTTGGCATTGATTAAATCATCAATTCGAAGCGACGAGCACGACTCCTTCTCGTTAGTGTTACTGTTATCGTTGATGTTATTACTGTGAGTAGCATCAGAGTCGGCAAAAACATCATCAACAGCGGGGCCAGTGAAACCGACGATGATGGTCCCTGTCGTTGTTTTCTTCGTCGTTCTCGTTATCGTGATTAACGCGAAGAGCGCGAAGAAAAACATCAAAAAGCGATAGAAAACGTGATGCATTCTTTGTCTTCTTCTTCTTCTTCGGTTCTTCTTCTTCTCTCAGAGCTTACACATGGTATATCGTGGGAACAAATTTGGCGTTTTTATTTTTATATTCGTGTTCTCGTTAAATTGTCTCAGCCAGTACTAAAGGTGTTGTTGTAAAAAAATGTATATATCCTTTACTACGCTGCAACGGCGACGAGTTGTTCTTCTTCTTCTTTCTTGCTCATGGCGTCTGAAGACGCGTCGCCTTCCTCTGGATAGTCGTGCTCGAAATCTTCGTCGGTTAAACCGTAGCAGTTTTCGATGATAAACTCTCCTTTTTCTACTCGAACGACGTGGGTCGGTCTCAAGGATTCGCAAAAGCCTTTGTTGTGGGAAACGGCGAATAAGGCGCCGTCCCAGTCTTGGAGACCGTCGGTTAAGGCGGAGACCGCGCCAACGTCCAAGTGGTTGGACGGTTCATCCAGAAGTAAGACGTTTCGTGGTTGTAAAACAAACGCGGCGAGCGCAACTCGAGCCTTTTCTCCGCCGCTAAGAGAGCCGATTTTACGTAAAGCCATCGGGCCGGAGATGCCTAACGCGCCGAGCGATTGTCGACCTTCGATTTCTTTCAATAGTGGGTTCTCCACTCTCGCGGTTTCTAGAACGTACTCTAACGCTTGCTTATCCATCGGCAACTCTTGCGCGAGATCTTGCGAGAAGACGCCAAGCTTCACGCGTTCGCCTAACGTGCGCGTGCCCTCGAGCAAAGGCATGGTGCCGGCTAAACTTTTCAGAAGCGTGGATTTACCCGCCCCGTTCGGTCCGAGAACGACCACACGCATTTCGCGAGAGAGTTTAAACTCTTTTCCGTCCTTACTTTTTAAAATCGGCGACTCTTTTTTGTATCCCAAAACGGCGTTTTCCATCATCAACACGTCTTGATCTGACGGCGGCGGTTTACTTAAACGCAAAGCCATTTTCGTGGAATCCCCTGCTTCGCCTTCGGAAAAGTTCGCCGCCGCTTCGCGTTCGAGCTTTCTCATTTCCGTTTCTACTTTAATCAACAGTTTCGCTCTCGAAGACGCCTGCGCGGCTTTAGAGGCGTTGGCGCTAAATCTCGCGACAAAATCTTTCAAATCTGCAGCTTCCGCGGCCAATTTGTTATAACTCGCTTGAGCTACGCGTACTCTTTCGTCTCGGTCTTGTAAAAATTTCGAGTAGTTCCCGACGTACCAATGCAAACCTTTCGCGCGAACTTCCATGATGTGCGAACACGCGCCGTCTAACAAAGACTCTTCGTGCGAGACGATAACGGTCGTATTCGGACTCTTTTTAATCCAATCGGCGAGCCATTTCTTGGAAATCTCGTCCAAATGGTTCGTCGGTTCGTCGAGCAATAAAAGTCCGTTCTCCTCGCTCCCGGCTGGAGACAACAACAATCTCGCCAACGCCACTCTCATCTGCCACCCGCCGCTTAAATTATCGCATTTAATATCCCACTGCTTCCTGGAAAACCCGAGACCGTCCAACACCGCGGCTATTCTCTTTTCTGCGTCGTTCCCGCCGGCGGCTTCAAACTCCGCGTAGCAATCCATCAAAACATCCGCAGCCTCGCAATAGTCCTCGCAATTTTCGCTTTCGCACACCCTCTCCGCTTCTCTCAATGCCGCTTCTGCTTTATTCAACCTCGTCATCCTCGCCCTCGCTTCTTCGTACACCGTCTTCGTCGATCCGCTCACTGCGGTTTGCTCGAAGTATCCCACGTTCAATTTTGAGCTGATGATGATTTCCCCGTCTTGAATCGAGCGCACGCCGGCGATGCACTTCAGTAACGTCGATTTCCCGCACCCGTTCCCTCCGACGAGGCCGATTTTTTGTCCCGACATGATTTGTGCGTTCGCTTCTTGCAGTAAATCAGTATCCGCGACCGCTAAGAACACATCTTTCAGAAGTAAAGCGGCACCGGAAGCGTCGCCGAATGGAATTTGCGGTCCGTCGTCTTCCTCTTTTTTCTTCGCAACTTCCGCGACGGCTTTCTGCACCACCGCCGAAGATGACGAGGAAGAAGCACCACCACCACCTGGTTGTTGTTGTTGTGGTTGTTTTTGGGTCTTCTTCAATCCTTTCTTTCCTTTTTTCTTCGTCGGCGGCGTCGTCGGAGTTGACGACGACGACTGCGCTCGAATGACGTCGCAACGACGAGCACCACCCCGAGAAGAAGAAGGCGAAGAAACGGAAGCCAAAACCAAAGGCCTCGGCGCGAACACTGCTTTCATCAGGAGCATATTTTTATCTTTTATCTATCGCGAGTGAGTTGTTTGATAAAGAACCGCGCGCGTGAAGTAATGGAGAGGAATTGGATTATTATCCAAACGGGAGAGGGGAAAATGCGTGTTGGTGGCTCAAAATCACCCAAAAGGAATGTTCCTTACTCGGATTTTGCGTTTTGAGTTTTTGTCCTTTGTCGTCCGGGAACGAAAACTTTTTTGTGTGTTTTTGTTCTTTTTCTGGCGAAAACGACGGCTCGCGTGCGAAAGATGTTTGTTTTTTGTGAGACACGCATCAAATCAGGATGTCTCTCGCTGATGTCTCTTTCTGGTAGTATTCGTAGTAGTATTGTATCAGACAATAAAGATGATAACGATGATGATACGAGGGGAGAAAAAGAGCTACGACCACCGCGCATACTTGCTGCTGTATAAATAACACCGCTATATAAAGTACCCAGGAGTACTCGCGGCCGCTTTCTTTTTAAACTATTACGTACTCTCTCGTCTCGTCTTCATTTTTCACGAAGGAGGAATGGAAACTTTCGTAAACTCGAAATCGATTTCCACGTTTGCGTTTGGTTTCACGTAGCTCCCGTCTTTAAACGTCAACCCGTCTTCTCCGCTCGTCGTCGTGAACACGCGCCTGCTCCCGTTCCTCATGACGTATCGCTCGTCCGAGAAACTTTCGTTGACGTCGTACGGAAGCACCGGCGGCGGTCTCGTTTTCGAGTACACGAAGCCGATGGGCCGGTTTGTTTTTCTCGTATCGAAAACGGTCTCGTTCGCGTCCAGATCTCGCACCGTCACGTTCGCTCCGCACAAAAACCCTTGCTGCACGTACTCTCCGCCTCCTTTGACGAGTTCTTCGTACGACGTCGACTCGTTCATCTTCACCGTTATTCGTTTCTCTTCGGCCACCGCTTTCGTGTTTTCCTTCTCCTCTCTCGTTTCTCGTCTCGTTTTCAACTGTTCCGAGACGACGCCAAACGTTAACAGACCGAGCCAAGCTAAGCCGCCTTTCAAGCCGAATCGTCGGGTGAGGAAAGTGGCCATAAAGTCCGTGGAGTCCGCCTGTCGTCTGTTGTTGTTGTTGTTATTCTTCTTTTCCTTGACCTGCTCCAGTATCTCTTTCGCGCTCAAATCTTCTTCCGCCGGGGGCGTCGCGCGAACAACGCGACGAGAGAAAACGGAATCACTTTTTCTCGTCCGAAAATGACGCGCTGCTAAGACCTGCGAGGAAAGATGAGGCGATGATGATGTCGATGATGATGATGCCGTTTTCGCCGCGCGATGACGATGGCAACACGCCAGGCACGTGCTCAGTGTCGTCGTCATCTTTGTGTGGTTTGAGAGAAGTGCGTTCGATGATGGTTTTTCTGTGGATAACAAATGAAAAATACGCAGAAAGATCCTCTCGCATCGAAGAATGTCATCATCGTCATCATCATCGTCTCCCTCGTCAAAATCACGCACTGCTCGATATTTGAACTTCACACAGCGCACAGTTTTGGTTACCGTAGATTAAGGTATGACCGTCGAGCCACTCTAACGTCCAAAGCGGTGTTGCGTTCGTTTGGTTCTCCGGGTGGCGGAGAAGAGGAGGAGGAGAAGGAGATGTCGATGTGGCGCTTCTGTCGTCGTTTATTTCGAAGAGAGCTTCGGCGTCGTCGATGGAGACGATTGATATTTGACCTGTGGTTAATGCGGACGCCACGAGGAGACCGTTTGGAGATATTTTGGTTCGTTTGGAGGTGGACGGGAGGTCGAGCGCGAATAAGAGGGTGTTGGCGGAGGTGTCGACGACGGTGAGGGTGGACGCAGCGACGAACGCAGCGAGGGAGGAGGAGGACGCGTCCTCGTTTTCGGTGTCGGAATCGAGTGGTTCGGCGGCGATAGTTTCGCGTCGCTTATCTTCTTCACCACTCGGAGGAGGCGTGAAAAAATCAAAGCTGCTCAATCGGCCGTAAAAAGGAACGCCTTTTTTCGGGTACTCGTGGACGTATCCGCGAATAGGCGTTTTTTGGTCGTCGTTTTGACTGAATGCGTCCCAACAGAGCGCTCTTGAAATATCAGAGTTAGAATCGAAGTTTGATGTTATCACGTATACTTTCTCGTCGTTGCTCGAGGTCGCTGTTGATTTATGTTTCCTCATCAACGCGGTCTTAACGATACCGCCGCATCCGCTCCAATTCACGTCGTGTATTTTTGCAAGTTTTTCGAGATGACCGCTATCGCCTTCCCAAACTTTGAAACGACCGCTCGCATCAGAGGTGACGATGTGCAGATGTTTGTGGTCTTTTTCGGTGCCGCTGAAATGGATAAGCGTCGAAGTTATGGCCGATTTTGGGGTCGCTTCTTTCTCTTTATCGGAATGGTGTCTCAACATCCGCTTCCTCGTCCACTCGTTGGAAGCGTCCTCGCAAGGCTCTTTCGCCCAAACGCTAGAGGTACCATCTGCCGATCCTAATACTAAAATATCGTCGTTAAAAGCGCAACACGTGATGCGTTTAGAGTGCGTTCCTCGTAAAACCGCTTTGCTCTTTACGCTCAAATCGATAGGGAGAAACTCGTACACGTGCGCGTCGCAGCCTTTCGCAAACGTCACCGCGAGAGAGATAGTTTGTCCGCGCGTATTATTATTTCCATCACCGTTCCACTCAAGAGCTGCTATGGCGCCGAGCTTGCGTTTAACGTCAGACCCCGCATTAATGCTCACTATTTTCTTGCTCTTCTTCTCGTATATAACTACCTCGCCTCCGGCGTCGCCGGATGCGATGAAAACGCACCCGTCTCCCTTCAAAACAGACATCACCGTCACCGCGTGTTTATGCGTCTCGTGCAACGTTCTCAATTTTATCTGCTCTTCTTGTTCTTCTTCTTCTGGATCATGACGATCGTTTCCGTCTTTTAAACAGTCGCTTTGTTCTGCATCATCGTCTCTTTTTCGTCCATTCATCTCATCCTCCTCTTCCTCCTTCTTCTTCTTTCCTCTGGTCCGTTTCCAATCGTACGTCGGTTTCCTCAAACTCTCCCGCTCGCCGTCCCCATCTCCCTCCTCCCACCAAAAACCATTCAAATCTTCGCCGTTCACGTGTCGCATCAGCACCTCCTTCGCCCATTTCCCTCGCTTAAACATCTCCTCCGACCCGGATTTTTTATCCGGATGCGCTTTCAACGAGTGCTTCCTAAACGCGCGATCGATCGAAGCTTTCGTCAAAATTATCTCATTCTCGGATGATGAGACGTTCAAAATCGACTTCGCTTTCGAGAGTAAGGGTTCGTACAGACGATTTTGATGGCTGTTCTTGTTCTCGGTGGTGGTGCTCGCGCCGCCCGAGTGATGATTCCGGGGGCGGGTCTCGTCGTCAATGTCATCGGGAGAGCAGAAGATCGTCATGATGTGTGACGATGATCAGATCAGGAGGGCTTTTTTTATTTTGACTTTTTTTTAGAAGAATTTAAGCGTTTCTGAGAAATTAATGAGAGGAGGGAAACCTCTTCTTTGTCTCCAATCACAGCGAGAGAGAAGCACTTTTCGCCGTTAAAATATATATCTATCCCCTGGAAAACTATTGGTGAAGAAAGAAGAACAAAGAATGCGAGCGGCGGCGAGCTGTGTTTCACTTTTGGCGTCCTCCTCGTCCTCGTCCTCGTCCTCGACGACTAAAAGATTTGAAAGGAGGAGATTAGTAGGGGATTCCCCGGTGTTCAAAAGGAAGAGTAAAAGTAACGACGACGATGATGATAAAACCATCGAGGAGGAAAACTCCGGAAGAACGCCGCGCTTTGAGAACGAGGAGCGACGGACGTCGTCCTCCGAAGCCTCGTCGTCGTTAAAGAAAGAGCTGCTGAGCATCGTAGCCTCGTCGAGAAAAGCAAACACGATTGAAACGAGAGCCAAAAAACGAGAGATATTAGATAAAGTTCTCGAGCTGGAGAAGGAGGCGAGCGCGAAACTGGATTTAGAAGGGGACATCCAAGGCCGGTGGTCGCTCGTCTATTCCACGGACGACGATGAAAATAAAGCTATGTTCATGCTGGACGATGCGAACGATAAAGTTGTGAAGGAAATTTTGGATAGTTTGTATAAGTTCTTCTTCGCGTTCGCTGCGCCGTTAGCCGGCGGATTTTCCTCTTCCGAGACTGCGAAGAGGAAGGAGCGAGGAGGAGCCCTCTTCAAGTCCATTCGAAACGAGCAAATCGTCGACTTGACGAATGAAAGCGTAGAGAATTTCGTAGATTTAGAGATATTAGGACGAGAGACGCGAGTGGTCGTTCGCGGAGAGATTAAACCGTTAGATAAGAACCAAAGAAAAGTTCAAGTCACTTTCACGGACTGGTCGTTTGACAACCTCGTGACGTTACCGCTTCCCAGACCTACCGGCGGGTTAGAAAACACCTATTGCGACGAAACGATGAGAATATCGAGAGGAAGTCGAGGCGGCGTGTTCATCACCACACGGATAAGAGGAGGAAGGGGATAAGAGAGCGGTAAAAAGAGATCGCCTTCTTAAGTGATGATTACGTCTTAATCAACGACGACTAAACGATACTCCCCGGTACCTTTACTGATGTACAACAAAAAGCTATATAGAAGAATAAAAATCTACGATGAAGACGACGCGCTACTCCCCCCCGCCGCGACTGACCCCGGAAAAACCGCGCTCGCGTGATGCTGAATCATCCTCCACTCCCCTCCCTGCTTCTCAAACACGTTCGTACACGTCAACGTGCTCGCTCGCATCACCACCTCCTCGCACGTGACGATACCCAAATTCCCGTTGGCGTACGCCTGTACGCTTTTACACTTCACGTCCATCTTCTGTTGCGACGTCGACGAACTCGCGCTCCCACTTCCCCCTGCTCCTCCCATGGACTCAAACACTATCCGCCACGACTCTTTCACGTTCTCGTCGCCTAAAACTGTCGGCATTCCCGGGTGCGTGCATCGCACGTGCGCTCCGCTTCCCCACACTTTGGAGTGCATGAGGGTGAAATCCCCTCTCCGAAATGCGTCGTAGAATAACGAGTTGCACGTTTCCACGGCGACTAAATCGTCTCGTTTGAGCAGAGCGATTGAATCGCGTAACTTTGCGGCTTCCGCGTAGTTTTCTAGGGATATTTGTAACGAAAGTTCGCGTTCTAGGGATGCTAAAGCGTTCGAAGTGGATTCGTCTTCTTCTTCTTCCTCGTTCGCTCGGTCGTTCTTCCCCGCGCTGTCGCGTACCCTGGTGCCTAAATTCCGAACGCCGTGGTGACTTTTTCTTCTCGGAAGAAGCGCACCGGTAAAAAAAATACGTCTCGATGATGCGTGCGCTGCGAATGCTGCGACTGCTCCCATCGTCGGTTTCACGCGCGCGGTAAAAGCGGCGAGTGCGCGGTGTCGATGAAGGAAAGAGAGAGAGAGAGGTTTTGAGGGACTTTCCCCTAAATGGGAAAAAGGAATATAAATCGGCGGCAGAAAAGAGACGCACACACACACGCGCGCGCGCGCGCGAAGGAAAGCGACCCGAGGAGAACGAGCCCGATATATTTCACCACCGGTGTGCGTTAACGATGATTTCTTTTCGCGCCGCGCATCATCATCCGTCGTCGTCGTCGTCTTTCTCGTCGTCCTTTCAAACAGGACGCAACAAAATCAGGGCGGTGACAAAGACGATGCGAAAAGGTCTTGGTCTTTGTCTTCTCCTTCTTCTGTGCTTCGAAAAGCGCTCTCCACCACCTTTCGCCCTCGCTTTCGAAAACGACGACAAAAACGGGTCGGCGGAAACTGACGTCGCCAAATTTCTGGGTTACGCGTCCCCGGAGAAACTGTTCGGGAAGCAGTCGTTTTTGGCAAAGTTGCAGCACAAGCTGGAAGCGCCGAAACTTCGAGGGATGGCGAGTTTCGTGCCGAGGCAGAAGCTCGAGGGAGAGGAAGAGCCAAAGGAGAGTTTTGGGTTCAAGAGAGAAGCGTACATTGGCGGTCAGTTTATATCCGGAGCTTCGCCGGATTTGGACGTCGGGGTTGTCGTCAGAGTGCCGCGCGCGGCGTTTGCGGAAAAAGGCGAGTTGGAGAAGTTGACGGGGACTTCCGCGGAGTGGTTCGTGTTCGGAGATAAGAATCCAGGGGAGAGAGTGGAGCACGAGAGCGAGACGTCGGTGGTGTTTGCGAAGCTTCGAACGCCGGAACGTGGCGAGTTTGAGTTGCCTTTGAGGTTTCGTGCGAGGTACGCGAAGCCGGTATTTCGAAACAAGACTGAAGAAAAAGCGGCGGAACGAGGAGGAGCAAAGTCTGCGGAAGAGATGAAAAGGAGCGAGAATGATGTGAACAGTAGTAGTAATAGTAATACTATCAGCAGCAGCAGCAGCGAGGCCAATACAGAAGAAAGAGGAAAAAGAGAGGGAGGAGAGGAGAATGAGGAACCGAAATGGAGCAAGACGCACTCCCGTATTGTGTTCCCGAATGTCGTCATTCTCGCACGACGTGAAGACGATACCGGACCGTGGACCAGAGTTGGCGAGTTGGAAATGAGAGGATCTTGGTATGTTCCCATCGCGTATTCAAATCAAGCCATCGGCGTGAAGATGATGAGTATAATTATTACCCTGGGCGCCGGAGCATTAGTATTCAAAGCGATTAGGCAAAAAATAGTAGAAGAGCATTACGGTTTGAACCGCTCGTCGTCGATCCCATCGTTGAAGAAAAGCAGGTCGAAGAAGAAGAGAAATTAAGCTCGATAGAGTGTATATACTGTACAGTATGTATGCGACGTAAATTCTTACGGTGACTATAAAACATAACTTGCGTTTTTGTACATTTTCGTTAAGAACGGAAGAGGCCATCTTGGCCTCTAAAGGCTCTATCTACAGATCTTGGCGGTGAAGAGGATTGCTCGTGGACGCGTTCGGCCAACATTAAATTACGTCTCGCTCGATCCGATAAACTGCGCTGACGATCCCATCTGCGCGTGCCACCTGGAGAAGATTCAGATTCGCTACTATCATCTTGAGATCTCGACGGGCTATTACTAAATGGATTATGATTATTTGTGTTATTGTTGTTATCGTTATCGTGCGAGGTTGGTTCGGGGGCCGCAGCAGCTGCGTTGTTGACGACGTACTGCGTATACGGCGTAAGTTCTGAAGGCACTCCGGCGAGTTCCACATCTCCAGTACCGCTCGTTGTTGTATTGCTCTCGTTGACCGCCGCCATCTGACGACTCGCCGATATCGCGCGATTATACTCTTGATACTCTTCCTCGAGCTCCCAAAACCTCCCGCCCAACGCGCGGTCTCTTCGCACGTCTCGCATGTGATTAAACCATTGCTTAATAATGCCTTTATAAATCCAGTACATTATCGTGACGCCAAGGAAACACATGAACCCAATAAGGACGATGAACCTGGCGGAATCTTTCTCGCCTAACCATCCCACGGAATTTTCTACGTTCTGTCCTTTCGAAACCTCGTCCGCGCCCGCGACACCGTCGTCGTTCACCGCGTACCGCACGCTTCCGTTCTCTTCGCGACAATCTAAGTTCAGATACGCGAGTTCAGAAGGGATTTCGCAATCGAAAATATTCCCAGTAATTGACGCGAACTGGATTTGAGACCCTTGATACTGCGATACCCATGAAGGTGCGGTTCCGGTGAGTATGTTATTACTCACGTCCGCAAAATGAATGATGTAATACTGATTGTTCACGAGCGTCGGCGACGTGCGAAACATCGCGCCAAAGTCCAACTTATCGGGCATGTTACCCACAAACTTGTTGTTCTTGGCGGAAAACTGAATCAAACTTGGCCAGTTTGTGGACACTTGAGGCAAATTACCGGTAAACTCGTTGTCGTGGAGGGAAAAATATTTCAATTTTGGCGCCTGTTGAATCCAAACCGGAATGTTTTCGCTCAACGCGTTGTTGGAAACGTCCAAGGAAAGGAGATTCTTCCCGGAAATTCTCCCACTCCCATCGTTTTCGTACACAGAAGTGGGAATACCGCCTACGTTGAGTTGATTATTCGCCACAGAAATCGCCTCTCTCGCCTCGTCGTCGCACACGCCTTGAGGAATAGATCCGCTAAACTGATTCTCGTTGAGATGTATAGTTTGTAAGTTTGGGGTATTCGTCCCCAACGTCGCGGGTATCTGACCGGTGAACAAATTGTCCTCCATGTGTAACGCCCGAAGTTTCGGCACGTTCCACTCGTCCGGTAACTCGCCGGAGAGTTTATTCTCGGACAACTCCAAATACGTCAAGTTTTTTGCAAAGTTTCCGTTCACCAACGACGCCGGCAAAGCGCCTTCTAACTCGTTTCCGCCGGCGTACAACACAGCGACGTTGGAATTCTCCGGGTTGTCCAGCTCGGGTAACGCTCCAGTTAATTCGTTATCTTGCACGATCAAAACGTGCATTCTTTCCAACGCGCATTTCGGAATCGTTCCATTTATACCGTTTCCTTGTACATTTATCGTGTGTAAACTTAACGGAAGTTTATCGCAATCCGCTCCGAAATCTACGTCCAGCGTTCCCGTGACCCCCGCTAGCGCAATCTCGAAATGTTCGAGCACGTTTGCACTCTTACTCGCCTCTAAAACCTCCGACACGTTCGCCAACGTCACCTCTTTGAATATCTTTCTATAACTGCCCGAATAGTAATACCCGCTCATTTGAAACCTGCGCATAGATGGCGTCATCAACGTTTTCAACGCCTCCGAAGGGAACTCGCAGTTATCTTCCGTCTGCGCGCGATTAAACTGAAACAACCATCGCGCGTCAAACTCCTCTAAATTCCCATTCTCGTCGCAGACGTTCCCGTCGTAGTGACACAAATCCAGCTCTTTCCCACTCCCAGCGTACTCGTTGCCTTCTCTCCACTCCACGCACAAACTTTCGCTTGCCGAGCAACACGCGTCAAAAATGTTCCCTAACGCCGTTTTATGCGCTTCGCTCAAACTCCTCGCGTTCGTAAACGTCTCAAACTCTAACGCGTATTCGCTCCCGTGCGCGGCCCATCCTTCCACGGCGATGCGAAAGTACATCCCAACGACGCTCCCTCCGTTCGAAGCATTCGCCCACTTTTGTATGTCGTATCGACTGATAAAGATCACGTCGTCCCTGTGCGCGTGCTCCGAGCGGAAATCAAACTTCGAGGAGGATGGAATATTGTCCTCTGCACTACTACTTGAAGTGAATAACGCGTACACGTCCGCGTCGCCGTCGTATACGCGCAATCGAATTTTAACGTCCACATCTTCGGAAGGAATCGTAAAGTTGAAATACGAAGTTTCTCCTTGATCTAAGCTCGTCGTGGATTGGTATTTCGGTGTTGAAGACGTCAACTCGATGAACTCCACATCGTCGGCATTTGTCCCCGGTATCGAGATTAAAAGACCGAAGATGATGACGACTAATCCAATAAGAGATTTTGTAAACGACACGCTTCTCATCGCGAACGTTTCGAGACGAGAGGAATGCTTTCAGATCGATTCTGTTCGTTTGACGATTGTGCAATCCTCAGCGCGCTTTTTCTTCCTCTCTCGGGGCAGATAAGACATAGAAATAAACCGAAAGGTCGTCGTAGTAAAATTCTGGCGTTTTTGAGCTCGATTTCGAGTGCAAAATATTCCTTTAAATTACCTGTATCGCGCGATATGCGCAAGTCGATACTAGAGAACGAAAATCATCCGTTTATTCGAAACATGTTGATATTACTCGCGTGATTGTCGTCGATGGTGAGTTAAAACCACGGTGAAAATCATTTTCAAGGTGTATTATAAAGGGGGAGGACACTCGAGTATTTTTTCTTCGTAAACACAAATTCTATACGTTCGAGGACTCTTCCGCTCTCTCTCTTTCTCTCTGCTATCATCACATCTCTCTCTATTATTATCTTTTATATCTTCTCTCGAGCGAAGCTTTCTGACTACTATACAAATGCTTTCTAATCGTAATCGTCCTCCTCGGGCTCGAAAAACGCTTCTTTGGTTTTCGCGTCCAACTTCTTCGCCTTTTCCGTGGTGACTTCGATCGCTTTCGTCGCTTTGACGTTAAACTGGACGCCCACGTGGGCGTCGCCGCCGGTTAATTCCGTCGAAGGCGCAATCCCGCCTTGCAACTGCGTCAGCATTTCCATCCTTTCTTTTTCTTCTTGTTCTCTTCGTTTCCGATCTCTCTCTCGCGCTTCGCGCATCTGCGCTTCGCCTTCCTTCCCTCGTCGAGGCCCGATCTCGTAGTTCTCGTTTAATAAATTATCGTCTTGCGGGACGCGAATCCCTGGCCGTTCCAACAATTTCGGCATCGGTTTCTCGTTTAGTTTCACGCACGCTTTTTGTAAACTCTCCGCGGATTCCATGGCGTCGTTCGCCGCGAATTCCCGCGCGAGTATCACCCGAGACGCCAAGCGCACGTCTTTCACCGAGACTGAGTTTTTCTTCATCTCTTCCAAGTTCATCATCATCGCCTCACCACCATCGCCTCCATCGACGAGAGATTCCCCTCCTTCGTTGTTCGCGACATCGTACCCAATCCTGTGTCTCTGGTATACCTTCGCTTCTTCCAGAACGTCGCCGACGTATCTGTATATGAATTCCAATCCTTGATTGACCACGCGAGGTTCGAAGTGTTCTGCGCCCATTTGGTTCAGGATGTGTTCGACGACGATCGCGTCTCTCGGTTTCGTCGTTGCCATTTTTTCGCGTCGAGGTCGTTTCTTTTTGACGTCCATCGTTACTCTCTCTCTCTGACTCTCTTATTTGAGGACGCGTGGTCGTGTTGCGCGCGCAGTGCGCTGAAGAAGTGAAGCATGGATTGGTTTTTCCCCAAAGGGCGGTTTAGGGGAAAATTCAAAATCGAATCGATTTCTCCGCACAATAGACTCCGTTTGTGCGCTCCACGTGATACTAAAAGAGAGAATAATGTCCTCCGAGGAGAAGATAAGATGTTCGCACCTGCTCGTGAAGCACCAAAACTCCCGACGACCCGCGAGCTGGCGCGACACCACGGGTGCAATCATCACCAAAAAGACCAAAGAATCCGCCATCGAAGAGTTACTCGCGTATAAAGAACAGATCGACCAAAACGTGATATCATTCGCGGAACTGGCGAAAAGAGTGAGCGATTGCTCGTCGGCGAAAAACGGCGGGGATTTAGGCCATTTTGGAAAAGGCGCGATGCAAAAACAGTTCGAGGATGCCGCGTTTAAGTTAGAGGTTGGAGAGATGAGTGGGGTGGTGGACTCGGACTCGGGTGTTCATATTGTGCTGCGCCTGGCGTGACGAGCGAGGAAAGAAGAAGAGACTTTAGCTGTTCCTTCTCCTAGTCATCCTTCTTCATGGTTACGTGCTGCTGCTGCTGTTGCTGCTAGTAATAGCAATCGATGCTGTATTCTTGATGAAAAATGTACTTCTCCTTGAAAAAATGTTCGCTACTAAAATTGTATTTCTTTCTTTCGTTATCGTCGTCGCGGCGGCGGCTGTTGTTGAGCTACGTTGTTGTTTTGGGGCATCATCGGCACTTGTCTCGCCGGTCTGTATCCGACGTTCTTTACCGTGTTCTTCGCTTCGTCCTTCACCACAACCTCGGCTAAGTCGTCTTCGGTTGATTTTTTGGGTACGATCATCTCCGCCCACGTTTTCGGCAACAACTGGTTCGCCAACATTTCTTTGTGCGCTTGTAACGCCAACAAAATAGCAACGACCGGAACTGAGACGACGATGATGGTCAACAACAAATATGCAACCACTCTCGCGTCCGCTTGCCCTTTCAACGCCGCTCTCGTGCCTCTGACCACGTACTCGTGGTGCTCTCTTAAAATCGAACCAATCGCTTGCCCCAAATTTTGTTTCCCTTCAAACATCTCCGGCGCAATCGCCGCCTCTTCCTCCGCCTCTTGAATAATGCGCAATTTGTCCTCCTCGGTCACGTTTTGCCCGAGTTGTTTCAATTGTTCGCGAATGCGATCTTCCAACATCTTCCCTTTCGAAACGTCGTCCAAACCGCTCTCTTCGCTCAACAACTCCGCGAACGAATCGTCCGACTCTTCCGTATCCACGCCTTCAATCTCGTACCCAATCATCCTCGCCGCTCTAATGTGCGCGGTTAACTTTAATCTCGTCGCTCTCGGCAACTGTCCGTGTTCTAAATCGCCCGTATCTAACGCCTTTTGTGCCGCAATCAACTTCTCTCGCGCGTTCACGCCCATCTTCCCCACGTGCGCCTTATACAACTGCAACTTTTGCAATTTCGCGTCGTCCCACAACTCCGCCGGAAACAACAAATATTGCACTCTCGACGTCAACTTATCCAACGGCAACAACCTCAGCCACGCCGCTAACGCTTGCACGGCTTCGTATCTGTGCGCTTCCACGTCCCCGTACGTCGGCGGAATGTACGGCACCGGATCTTTCCTCGCGTCCAAGTTTGGCTCCGGCACCAACTTCCCGCTCAAATAGTCCATAATCGCTTGCGTCGGCACGCACTGCCCGGGAAAGTACGCCGAATATCGCTCAATCACGCACGTGTGCGACTTCCCTAAACTCGTCAACTCGCTCGAATCCACCACCGCTTGTTCGATTAAAAATTGCTTCACCGCGGCTTCGTCGTGCGCTCCGGAAAGTACCGCTTTGTCGTGGTTTAATCGCCTGTAAGTAAGTGTTTCGTCGTCGTCGATTTTGTCGTCGATGCGCGCAACAACAAAGGAGTAAAAAAGAAGAAGAAGAACGATGATTTTTGTCAGATTAATACTACAAGAAAACGCGCAGCGCTGCGAACAAGAATATTATGTATTCTCGAAAGATGAAGCTTTTTGTGGTGCCTTTTCCGCCGTTCAAATTTTGTGATCCAGAGTGAGAGATCTTATTCATCTCGAACACACACGCGCACACGCACACATAAAAGCAAGAGAAACACTGTTTAAACGTACTTTTCTTGTTCAATCTTCGCTTCGTGCAGTTTTACCACGGCGTTCGTGCAGTGCGTCCCGCAGTCTATGCCGTACTTTTCTTGGAGCACCGCTCTGTTTTTTGCCTTGGAGGCGGAGACCGAAGGGAAGACATTTCCATCATTTCCGTGAAAGAAAATCAACGCGAGGAGGAGGAGGACAAAAGAGGAGGAGCTTCTCCTCGGAGTTTCGCGACGAGCACGAGAGAGCATCTTTTTAACTCGCGTTTTATCGCTTCGCGTGTTTCTTGTTGCGTGGTACACGACTCCTTCGCGCGGGTACTACAAATGTGGATTCAAGTGGCCATTAATCCTCTTCATGGAAGAGAGATAGGGTTTAATGCCCTAAACAAATTTCTCTCGAAAAGCTTGCCTTGGGAAGAAACTCTTTCGGTACACATCACATTATATCATCACGTGAGCGCTTAAGAAGAAGAAGTGGAGAAGAAGAAGAAGACCAAGAGCAGAAGAAAAATTATGACGCCAGAAAAGTGCCAATCGGAACTTAACGACGTCCTCCGCAACAACCCGACGATTACGTTCCTCTTGGACAAAATCGAATCCTCCGGGTGCGCCATCGATCGCTCGAAATTCTTCAAAATCGAGAAATGTTCGAAACAAGTCTGCGGGGGATTCGTCCCGGAAAAAGGCGTCAGCGTCTGCCACAATCACATACAAACGAGGACGGAGATGGAGAACTTATTAGCGCACGAGTTAATACACGCGTACGACGATTGCACGAGGAGGAAGATGGATTGGATGGACGTGAGGCATCACGCGTGTTCGGAAGTGAGAGCGGCGAATTTGAGCGGGGACTGTCACTGGTGCGTTCGTTGTTGTTGGTGTTATTGTTGTTGTTGTTACGCTTTTGCGAGAACGCGCTCGTTTTGGCGAATAGTTTTTTTACTTTCGACGAGACTTTTGTTATCTTTTGAACGGCGACTAATAATAACTCTTTCTTCTTCTTTCCTTCGCGTGCGTGTGTGTGTGTGTGTGTGTGTTATTAATAACATTATTGTTATTCACAGGGTAAACGAATTTTTCCGCGGGAACTTACAACTGAAAGGCCAACACAAGACGTGCGCGAAACGGAGGGCGGAATTGAGCGTAGCAATGAGCCCGGTGTGCGAAAAGCGAGAAAAGGACGGGATAGAAAGTAAAGAGGAGTGCGCGAGGAACGCGGTGGAGAAAGTTTTAGATCGGTGTTTTGGGGATACCAAACCGTTCGATGATATCCCCTAACAAAGAGATTCATTCGCGTAAAAAACGGGACGCTGATAATATAGTATTTAGCAAAATGTAAAATAGTATTTAGATGGTGTATTAAAAATGAAGACGAGAGAGTGCACTTCAATCTCTCTCTCTCTCTTTCTCTCTTTCTTTCTCTTTCGTTCGTTACGTGGTCGTCGTAGAAGAACAAAAAAATGTCGCGAATAACTCGCATGATGATGTTCTTCGACTGATTTTTCAACTCGCGGCTCAAGACATCCAATCCGGTTTCTTCAAGCCTTTCAAACCTTTTCTCATCAAGTCTCCGAATTCGCCCTGCGCTCTCGAAACCGCGCCGGTAACTTGGTCTTGCACCTTCGCCAACTCCTCCGCTTGAATCTCCGCCGCCGTCTTCGGCGGCGCAAACGCCGGGTGCTCCATCAACGCCTCAAACAACTGCGTCCCTCTCAACGCGTTCGTCAGCGGCATGTGCCCCGGCGCCGCGTCCGCTCGCCATAAAAACTCGTTCGGAAACTTGCGATAGTCCCCATTCTCTCCCGTCGTCCAATCGATTTTCTTAAAAAATTTCGCCCAATTCCTCTTTTGTGCCACCCATAACTTTCTCTGAATCGCAAACCCGTACCTTCCTCCGGAGAAGTGCGACCAAAGAGCGTCGACGGTTTTTAAATCAGTCACCGGCATATTTTTCACCTCGGTGAAATACACCCACTCTCGGTCCTCGGCGTCTTCACCCGCCAAGACGCACATCAGGCGTCTGTGTTCGTCGTCCGCTTTTTCCCACTCGCCGGATTTCAAGAGGTCTCGGAATGGGGCGTAGTCCACGCCCATCTGTTATTTGAGAGAGAGAGAGAGAGAGAGAGAGATGATGGTACTGTCAGTAAACGCGACGCAAAACGTGACGCATTCTCCGCGCGCGCGACTCTCATCATCTCGAAATGATGATGATCGCGTTTTTCCAATTTATCCACAAGATACGAAAACAAAGAACACGCTATAGTACTACGCACGTCTGATTTCAACTCCGGCTCTGGTTTCTCCGTCGTCGCTGCTGCTGCTGATGATACCGATGCTGATGCTGATGATGCCGCTTCTGATGCTGCGCTAGTATTCGTCGTCGTCGTCGTATTCTCGGCAGTTTCAGCGTCCGCAGCCACTTTGACTGCTCTCACGCTTCTAGATTTTTGCTTTAATGATGTGGATGTTTTATTCGTTCCTCCTCTACTTTTCGATGATGATGCCGTCGCGTAAGAGTACGCCGACGACGACGAACAACAGCACGCGGTGGCTGAAGAGAACGACATCATTATTTGTGTAGTTTCGGGTTTGTTTTCTCTCTCTTTGGAGCGCTCTGCACTCTTCAATTTGGAGACACAAAGAGAGAAGTGATTTCTATCTTCCTGAAAAGGGAGGAGATCTTTATAAATATAGGGTTGGAGACCCTAAATATTTAGAAAAAGTTTCTGGGAAATTCTCAACTTTTTCTTCAGTTTGAGTGAGTCGTCGCGTAGTTAGTCGTTTGCGTTTGCGTTGTTGTTATATGTTCGCGCGATGACCGAAAAACGAACGATGGAAAGAAGAAGAGGCGACGAGGAAAACAACGAGTGAAGGGGAGAACTTTTTTTTTGTTTGCGAGAAAGAAGAGAGAGAGAGAGAGAGAGAGAGAAGTAGCATCGTATCGTAACGAGAATTAGTTCTTACTCAACACGCTTTACAAATGTCCTCGTCTCCCTTTTGGATGCCGATAGAGCCGAGAAATTTGCGCGAACTCATGAAAACAGGGTACTGCGTGATAGATAATTTTATCCATGACGAAAGTGTGGCGAAGAAAATGCGCGAGGAAATGTGTTCGATGCCGATTCGGTATGAAAACGAGGAGGAGGAGGAAAAGGAGAAAAAGATGCCATGCATGCGACCGAACCGGACGCACTTTACGGACGCGAAGAATAACGCAAAAAGGTATTTGTTTTCTAAACCCGGGGTGTTTGAATACGATATGCACATGAATACTGTTGAAAACAGTTCTAACAACATAAATGGTAGCAGTGGTTCGATGGCGACGCTGGATCGATTCTTCGAGGCGACTGGGAAACTGCTCGCGGAGGCGTTCAACGAAGCCGCCAAAGAGGAGGCATTATCTGCAATCGACGACGAAGAAGAAGACAAAGAAGGAAAACAACAGAAGCATCGCTCGTACGCCCGAGTAATAAAAGTGAAACCGGGCGATGAAAACAGAACGGTAAAACTTCAAATTAACACGTGCGGCGCGTTTCCGTACCATTTCGACAACCCAGGCGGCGCGCGACAGAATAGAAAATTGACGTGTATTTTATATCTCAACGAAGCGTACGAAGACAAATGCGGTGGCGAGATTGTTTTGGTACCTTTTATGGGACCATTCGTTACAATCCGTCCAATATTCAACCGGTTGGTCGTGTTTCAATCGGAAACCGTGTTACACAGAGTGAACAAAGCGGTGAATTTTCCAGGGAAAGGGAGAGCGTGTTTAACCGTTTGGCTCGACGGCGACGACGAAGAAGAAAAAAGGAAAGCATCTCCAGGAAACAAAAATATCCGCAACGACCTCGTCCAACTCCTCTCCTCCCCTTCCAAAGACCTCATCTCGTACATCCGCCAAACTCCGGACGCGCAACGCTTCCTCTCCCGATGGGCGTACCGAGACGAATACGAAATAAGCCTCCTCGAGTCGCACGAACCGGGAAAAGGTCTCGAGCACATGTTAGAAGCGCACGAGGACGCGATTAAACGAATGAGGAAAATTCAAGACTCTGATTTGCAGAGAGTGTTGGAAAGAGTGAGAGAAATGCGAAGGGAAGAGGAGATGGAAATCGTTCGATTGTAATATTATATAATAACTTTTCAAAGAAGAAAGGAGTAAACATTTTTGAATAATTTCTTCACAAAAACACGAACCATCATGTCTGCGTTTTCGAGCGTCCTCCTCTCACCGCTCGCTTCATTCTTCTCCACGACGGAGGACAAAGTTTTCCACGTCGTTAAATGCGTTTTGGCGTTCCTTTTTTTACTTCTTTGCGACCGAATCTTAAAACAACACGAGAAGAATGAGAAAGAAAAAAAAGCCAACGGGGAACCGATGACGACGACTGATGATGTGATGACGATGAAGAAAGGCGATTTGACCAGGAAAGAGTTGAAACAATTCGACGGCAAAAGCGACGACAAAAAACCTTTTCTCCTGTTGGCGTGCAAAGGGACGATTTTTGACGTCACGAAAGGACGCGACTTTTACGGTCCAGGCGGTCCGTATAACTGTTTTTGCGGGAAAGACGCCTCTTTGGCGTTTGCGAAAGTATCCACGAGCGAGGAACACATGAACGCGAACTGTTCGAATTTATTCGCAATGGAAGTGGACGCGTTGAACGATTGGTACAGGAAGTTTGAGGAGAAGTACCCGGTGGTCGGGAAGGTGAGAGACTCGGATTTCAAAGCGCCGAAGAAAAGGAAGAAGACGAAAGCGTCCTCGAAGTAGAGCGCGTTATTACGATGATGCGATAGCATTTTAGAAAATGTGTTTTATTTATTATTACCATTATTAGTTGTACATTTAAGTGTGATCATGCGGTGGGTCGATGACTTTGACGGACTTCCACTGCGGCGCGAATGTGAATTGATGAGAGGTCAGGTCAATTATCAATTAAAAAAATTGAAGCGACGACGGATCGACGACGCTGGCTATTAGAATCCTTCGTTTCAGGATTCTTTTGCATCGCATCCTCGTCGTCGTCGTCGACGACGGCGAGACGCACGTTGATTTGGAGTAAAGCGTCTTCCGCTTCTTTTCCTTCTTCGTCCTTCGTCTTCGAGCCCGCTTTGTCGCCGCTGGCGAATTTTTTCTTCGAATCTTCGAGAATGAAGTCTCGGATTTTTTCGTACCGCGCGAAGGAGGAGTGGATAATAGTTTTACCACCACCGTTCTTCTCCTCGTTGGTGGTTGTTGATGGCGGTAAAAGCGCTCTGCGTATCGCTCTCGTCACCGTTCGACTCAAAGTCGATTTGACCTCTTTGCCGCCTTCGATGGCGAATTCGCCTTCAAACTCGGATTCTCGAGCGAGGAAGGATAAAAGCCGGTCGTCCCAGCTTAAAGTGACGTTGACGCGTCGTTTAATCGCGTCCATTTGAGGTAAAGAAGCAACACTGCTTGTTGGTGACTCTCTCGACGACGACGACGATGATAATGTCGTCAACATCGAGGAGATGAACTCATTCTCGATGAGATAATTCGAGCGATACTCCAAGTGCGCGTTGGCGATTTGCTTCAGAGCGTCTTCGTCCAACGGCTGAAACGGCACGAAATATTCAATCGACGATAAGACTTTGACCGTATCGTGGAAGTCTTCGCAGTGCTCTTTTTCCCATTTCGTGAACATGGCGTTTTTCAACGCTCGCGAGAGCTCCACGTGATGTCTTTCGCGTTCAGACTTTAAGTAGTTTTTGTTCTTATTCTTGTCGACATCCCCTACTTTGCTCAATCGACGTTTCCGATCGGCTTCTGCGGCGCCGTGAATGTGCACGAATCCAGCGTTCGCCTCTAAAATAAATATCGCCTTGTTCCCTAAAACCTCTCTCTTCTCTCCATAAACGTCGTAATCTTCAAACGTATCGTTACCGTCTTCATCTTCGTCGTCTTCATCACCCCCGTTACTCCTCGCCGAATCTTCCTCTTCTTCGCTTCCTCTTCGCCACCATCTAGAAAACGCACCGCCTCTCTTCTTTCTCCTCCTCGTTTTCGAAGACGAGAACGACGATGAGGACGACGGAGTCGATTGCATCACCCTCCCGCTATCAAACAGCTGCCTCAAAACGCTCCTCACTTCGCACGGCAACTTATCGTACTCCTCAATCACGACCACGCTCTCGGGATATCTCCTCAAATGCGCTCTCAAGTTGCTCACAATCATCCGCTTCTGCCGCTCGCGGTCCTTTTCCACGTACTCCGCGCCGAACAGAATCTTATACGCCGGACACAATTCCCCCGGACACGTCTTCTTCTTCCTTTCAGAAGCGTAATAACTACCTCTAACGCCACCCGTAACTACGTTTCGCGCGACGCTCGCCAGCATCTCTCCATAAGCTTTTGCTCCTCCTCCGTTCTTCCTCCTCCTCCTCCTATTCGCACCATACACCGCTCTCGCTAACGCGCGATGGAAGTGCGATTTCCCAACCCCTGGACTGCCGTGGATGCTCATCACCAGCGGCGTTTGCCTCTCCTCCTCCACTCCCTCTTCTCTTCTCTCTCCTAAATCTTCTTCTTCTGATTCGTAGCGTTCAATCTCGCGAAACTTATCGCAAATCGCGTCTAAAAGTATATCCGTGCTTTCTGTTTGCCCGAAAATTTGCGATTCTACTTTTGCTCGCGCGTGGACGCACGCGTTGAATAAATTCGGCGCGTCGGCGTCTTCCTCTTCCGCATCATCATCGAATTCATTCCGACGAGAACGACGACAAAACTTCCCGTTCTCCCCGCAATAAAAGTTATCACTATTACTCTTACTCGTGATAAACGACGGACAAAAATTAACACTGCTGCGCTGATTATTATTGTTGTTGTTGTTCTCGCAGTGGTGCACGAAATAGGTCGTCGCGATGGCGAGAAACGCCGTCGCCACGTTCCCTAACGCAACAAACATGCTTTTGGACCATTTCTGACGAAGCATTTCATGCGTCTCTTTTTTTTTTAGGGGTTGTGAGAGTACAGGTGTTTAGGGTATTATAATAAACCCTAAACTCGCGCTTCACCGATGTGTTTTAAAACGACGACTCTTTCTCTCTCTCTTTACGACACAAAAGAACACGACGACGACGACGAAGACGAAGACGCGCGCGGTAAAGAAGAACAAAGAGAGCGGTAGCATTACGGAGAGCGCAGAGAGTAAGAGCGTGAGAGAGCAGTAGTATTGTCAGTAGTCGTAGTCGTAGTAGTAGTTTCAAATGGCACTGTTTGCCCCGTTTCGAGTCCTCGGGGATGTCTCCTCGGACGTTCCATTCTCGACGCACAAACGAGGCATCGAAACGTACGCGACGACTGCCTCCGGGCGAACCTTCCACATCTTCGACTGTAAAAAGCTCACGTTAGCCATGCTCGGTTCGATGCACGAAGCGGACGTTTCACTGGTGTGCGCGAAACGAGATTGGACGTTTACCGCGTGCTCCGGGAGGAAGATTTATTGCAGCCGCCGGGTGAACGTGACGTGCGAACTCGTCGGACACGCGACGGAAGTGAAGCATTTGTTCGCGTTCGGAACTTTACTCGTGAGCATCGATCGATCGGAGCACGTTTTAGTGTGGGACATAAGCGAGAAGGTGATGAAAAGGAGAGAACGAGAGTATCGCGCGTTTACGAGGGAAAGCGAGAGGAAAGCGAGGGAGGAGAGAAGACGGCAAGTGTTGGAAAGGAGGAAAGAGAAGGAGGAACGAAGACGAACGAATAGTAAGGAGAGTAGTACTACTACGACTCGCGTGGCGTCGACGAAAGAGATTTTTAACGAGCTGATGAGGAAAGCGCCGTGGTGTTTGCGGAAGATTAAACGTTTGGAGAAGGCGAAGGATATTGGTTCGTTTCCCGGAGACGACGACGACGACGGCGACGAGGAAGGAAAAGGGAACAATATGCAAAGAAAACGATCGCACAGAGATGAAGAAGATTCCGACGAGGACGAGGACGATACGTTTAAACGCGTCAGAGATATGGATAAGTTGGACCCAGATGCGATTACCGGACGACGGTACGAAGGCGAAGACTCGGATTCCGATGAAGACGAAGGAGAAGAAAATGACTCGGACGACGACGAAGAGGAGGAAGATGAGGAAGACGAATTGGAAGACGACAAGGGAGAGGTAGAGAAGAAAGATGGTAAAGATGACGATGCAAACGCAGAAGAGGAGGGAGAAGACCCGATGGATTTAGCGGCGACTATTATGGTCTTACCTGATTCGTTCGGTGGGAGCATAACCTGTATTGCGCATCCGGATACCTACATTAACAAAGTCGTCCTAGGAAATAAAAGAGGGAAACTATTACTATTGAATATTGTCACCGGACGCATCGTAAAAGTGTTAGGTGGCACTGCGGACGATTTAGAAACGAACGATGCGGAGATTACGTTTGTTCAAAACTCGCCGGCACTCGATGTCATTGCGGTTGGTTTTTCAGACGGACGGTGCGTTTTATACGACATCAATAAAGAGCGAGCGATTATGACGTTACCACACGATTGTAAAGTGACTTGCTGCGCGTTTAACGCGCAAGGAAATCAGGACGATAACGACCCACTCATTGTCGTGTGTGATGTGAATGGCACGATAACCACGTGGGATTTAGAGAAGCGACGACAGAGAGATTTGAACCAGCGAGCGCACGACAGCGAGATTATTTCGTGTTATTTTTTCCCGGGACAACCGTTACTGATGACCTCGGCGAAAGATAACTCCTTGAAGCAGTGGGCGTACGATCAGTCGGATGGTTCGAGCAGATTGTTAAAGTTTCGCTGCGGCCACGGGAAACCTCCAAATTTAGTATCATTCTACGCGGACGGAAAGCGCATCTTTGCCAGCGGTAGCGACAAATCTTTGAGAGTGTGGTCGACGATCCAAGATCAGCAGAGCAAAGAACTTTCGCAATCGCGCGTCGCATCTCGAGCCAAGAAACTGAACATACACGAAGAAGAGTTGAAACTACCGACGGTGTCGTACGTGTCGTGGAACGAATTGCGCGAATATTCGTGGGCAAATATCGCATCCTGCCACGAAAAGGAAAATAAAGTGTACACGTGGCGATTGGGAACCGGAATTTTAGGTGAAAACGTGCTGGAGACGCCACAAAAAGAAGGCGATACTTCCGAGTGCACGTCGTGCGCTATATCGCAATGCGGCAGTTACTGCTTCGTGAGTTACGAATCCGGCGCTGTTCGCAGGTATAATATGCAGAGCGGTCTTCATCGCGGCGACTTGAAGCGCGTCGTTGGCGTCGGCCCGGATAACAGGATCGATAAAAACGCCCTGGCGAAAAGCTTGAAAGGTAACGAAGGGTACAACTTTCCAGGCGGTAAAAAATCCGTGTGGGCGTATTCTGGTCCGCAATTGGGTAGCATCATAGACAGTAGGTACACGACGTCAGCGCACGACGGAAAATGCGCCTTGGTGCAAACGGACGGCATGAACCGTTACGTGTGTACCACCGGCGGAGAAGATGCAAAGGTTCGCGTGTGGAAATATAGCGACATGAAACTTGAAGGCGAGATGGATTTAGGCGCACCTGCGTTACACGGAACAGGCTATTTACACAAAACTGCGGAATTATTCGCCGTTGCTTTACAAGATGGAACTATTCGATTGTTCGATATTGGAACCAAGAAACGAGTGCGGACGTTTCGCTTGAACAAGGAGAAAAGCAACCAAGACGGCGGCGATGAAAAAGACGTTGACGGAAGTAAAAAGAAAAAGAAAAAGAAAAAGCTGGTCTTGGCGACGAAAGTGGAAATCACCTCCGATCGCGAATGGGTGATTTCCTGCGACACTCTCGGCATGCTTAAAGTCTTCGACATTCCCTCTGCTCGTTTATTACAAACAATGAAAATGGGATCCGATAGAATCACGAGTTTTGCGCTGTCGCCTACGCTCGAGTATCTCGCGACTACGCACGCCGGTAAAAGGGGCGTTTTCCTCTGGAACAATCGATCGCTTCTCTCCACAGACGAAGGCTTGGACGATGTCGTTGAAAGTATCGGTGGTACAGTTGAGCTTGAAGCACCGAAAATGACTGCATTAGCAGACGACGACGGTAACTTATCGTTAGAGAAAGGATCCGACGTAAACGACCAGATGCTTTTAGACGACGACGCGGACGATGAAGACGACATGATACTCGACGCCGCGGATGAGATGGAAGCGAAAAAAACCGATCCGTGGGAGCAACAAAAGAGAGATTTGATTGCGTCTATCCCTGCGCAGCTCGGCCCTGGCATGGCAACCTTGTCTTTGCTTCCGCAAAAGCAGTTGGAAGATTTGAACAACCTGGACGAAATTCGCGCCAGAAAAGGAAAGGATCCAAACGTGCGAAACATGACGGATGCAGAGAAAGAGGAGGAGCAAGACGATTTTGGACAAGTGAGAGCACCATTCTTTCTACCTACGAAAGCAGATGATACCGATGTTCGGAACTCTGCGTTCATAGTCGAAGAAAACGGCGATGATGACGATGATGATATGAAAAAGGGCGATAACGCTCAAGTCGCCGTGCGTTCCAGAATCTTAAAACGCAACGACGAGAACGGAAACTCTTTAGATGCCGATTGCGAACTTCTCAGACGATGGAAGCGAGGTGCGCGCGAAATTGCCGAATTCGAACAACTCCGCCTCGCCAATAGCGCGAGGAAAAACAAACCAATCGCGCTGAAACAGAAAGCCCGAACGTCCGCGTACGACGGCCCGTACCGCGAAGCCCTCCGTCTCCTCCTCGCCTCCACTCCAGAAATCGTCGAATCTGAAATCAAATCCATCGGCCCTTGGGACATCGAAACCGCCACGGAGGAGGAGTTAGAACAAATCGGCATCGGCATAGATTTCTTTCACCACGAAGTTCTCTCCGGAATGAACTACGACGCCATCCAAGCCTTACTGCGCTTGTTTCTCGCCTCGCACGGCGAAACCATCGCCTCGAACGAAGGCTTAAAAGATCGATGCAGAAAGTTACGCCAAGCCGTCTCGGAGAGCTGGGAACGCTTGGACGGCATGTTTAACGAAATTCGAGCGACGTTCTCGCATTACGCCGGCGCGCATTGATTCTATATCGAGATGTCGTTGTAAGCGCATACGAGTAGGTTTTTTTGTCTTCAAAAACTTGTTTTTAATTTACCACACTTTTTCCCTCGCACACATAAAAGAAGAAGCCCATCATGCAATCTCTCCCCGGCTTCGCGACGACGTACAAAACGCTCACCCCAGGTTCCGGCGCTTCCGTGTCTAAAGGCGACACCGTCCTCGTCCACGCCACCGGCGTCGTTTCGCAAACGAACACAAAGTTTTGGTCGACCAAAGACGAGGGGCAAAAGCCATTCCAGTACCAAGCCGGAGTCGGGGCGGTGATCACCGGGTGGGACCAAGGGTGCTTGGGAATGCGGTTGGGTGAAGTGCGAGCGTTGGAAATCCCCGCGGACGAGGGGTACGGGCAAGGTGGGTTCCCCGCGTGGGGGATACCGCCGGGAGGGACGTTGCAGTTTGAAATCGAAGTGTTGGAAATCAATGGAGGGAAGTGATTGTCACGATGATGTTAACGAAGGAGAGAGAGTGTATAGTAAACACACGCACGTATAAATATGCAAACGTATAAATGTAGTACGCATCAATCTTACCCCTACTCTGCGTTCCTAGCGAGCGAACGACGCAGAGAGAGAGACCGAGCCCTCTCTCTCTGTTTACAAATTCCCCTACCAAATTCTCCATTAAAAGGCGCAAGATGTCCAACGAAGAAGAAGAAGAGTGGCGGAAATACAACATCCACGACGCGCGATCCCTCCCCACGCCTTCTCATTCAAACGAGGAGTATTACGTGTACCCGTTCGACGACCGAAACAAAAGCGACCCCGACGAGTTGCCCCAAACGCGATGCGAGGCGAACTTTTGCAGCGCGGAGGATATCGGTACGCATTTGTGTAGCGGAGATATGTTTACCTAAATGCACTCACGTTCTAACTGTTTTCTTATCCACTTTTGCGCTGACACGTACTCTCTCTCTCTATCTCTCTCTCTCTCTCTCTCTTAAAAGCGCCGCACATCCAACAACTGGAACAGTTCATGGCGGGGAACTTCTCGCGAGAAACCAACGGGAAGTACTTCGCGCTCGTGGAAGAACACTGCGAGAAGATGAAGATGAAGTTGAAGAGAAAAAAGAAGGAGGAGGAGAAGGAGGATTCGGATGATGACGATGATGATAACTCCGAGCTCGCGTTTGAACGAAAGAATCACCGAGAACCACCGGATGTGATTAATCCGTGCGGGAAAGAATGGAACGCGGGGGATCTCGCGTACAGATGTCGAGATTGTCAAAAATCGAGCAGTTCGAGCGTATGCGCGCCGTGTTTTAAAGAGAGCGACCACGTCGGGCACGACTTTACGATTTACCGTTCCGAAGCCGGTGGGGTGTGCGATTGCGGAGATTACGAAAGTTGGGCGAGTTCGGGGTGTTGTTTTAGGCACGGTGGGACGTCGCGTGCGAATGATGAGAAGGAGAAGATGAACGACGTCGAGGATGACGGCTTTTTCGAGGAGGACGAAGAAGAGGAGGACGAATTTTGGGATTCGGCGTCGGAGGATAGACTGTTACGGGTTCGTCTAAAACAGAAGAATGTGTCTGAGAGCACGCGACAGAGAAGGATGTCTGGGGAAGAGCTTTTTCATAGGTACTGGTTGAAAGATGAGCGACGTAAGTTTCGAACGGCAATCGCGTTGGATATCGCGGTGAGGAGATTAGTTTTAGCCGTGAAAAACACGAGGCGATTAAAGATACGGTACGCCGAGTTGACACAAGCGGTTCGTTTTCGGGAGGATGCGAACACGAGTTTTGGAGAATTTGAACCAATCAACCGCGACGATGGTATGGTATACACCGCGAAAGAGAAACAATACGTAGTGAAGAAGGTCGCGCCATTCGTCGTTTCGAACGATAAATTTCCTTTTTGTTTCTACCGTAATGAGAAACGGGCACGATACGAAGAGCATGAACAGCGCTCGCGTCGAGAGGCGTTTCGGAGCGCGAGTAATCGCGCGATGCTGCTGAACGAGCGCGTTCCGCGTGCGGTTTTGGAGCAACTAGAAGAGATTTCCGTCGCTTCTTCAGTTTTGACGGGAGAGCATGCGGACGAAAGCGGATCCAACGCGGACGATGCAGAACTACACGTTCAACTCGATCCAATGAAATATGACGGTTTATCGCCTACTGCGCGCATGCAAAAATTAGAATCTATGCGTGACGAATATAGGGTTATAGTCGAACGCATCCGAATAGAGCGAACGGCCGCGCTGGTCATCGCACGCTGGTTGATGCATCAATTTGCTGATTCTGACATAGTCGAATGGAAAGAATGTTTGGCGATGGCTTTTATTTCCTCACCGTTCGAGAAATATGCGATGAAGGATAGCCGAATAGATAATCCAGATTTGCAGAATGATCCGAATATGGATTGGAAGACGAGAATGCGCCTCAGTAACGTTCTTCTCAAAAACGGTTGCGAGAACGACCACGGTCATTTATCATCTGTTCAGAAAGAGCTTGAAGATTCGATTGCTGTTCAACAGATGTGGCGAGACATCGCGCACGTGCACGCAGAAATTGAAGATTCAATGGAAGAATGGCTAGAGGATGTATCAATTAGAACGCGGGGGAGATCCAGTAACACTCACGAAGACGAGGAGAAAGGCGAGAAGTTTCAAGATTGGGGACGCAAAAAGTGGAAAAACTGCTGGTATGAACCCCGTTACGACAAAATTGAACGAAATCAATTAAAAGCGAATTGTATGAACTCGCTATTTGTTATAATGCATGAGATGAGCGAAACTCCCGATGGTGAGGTATATTCTGACATTGTGAGTATTTTTCTGAAACTCATCGTTTCGAGCGCATTTTTGCAAATGTACTACGCGCATGGTAAAAGCGAATCTTACGGGCAAAATCGCTTCAAATGTCACGTCGAATTTGAATCGTTGGGTGAGTTCAGAACACACTTCTTCAAAATATACATGCATATGTATTTTGATCTCTCCCACGTTGGTTTCATGTTCCCGTGGTCGTCTTTGAAACCTTCCGTATCGTCCGAAACCTTCCGGGGACGCCGGAAATACGACCGAATTCGAGCCGATCTTCTCGATCGAATAGGCGTGCAACTCTTCGCTTCTTCTTCGCTTCTTTCTGCGGTTAACGATTCGATTCGTTACGGAACGGTCGAAAATTACTCATCTGCAAACGAGAAGGAAACCTGGTTCGACTTGTTCCGTACGCACCAGCGATTATTATGGTCTGTGAAGGCTTTCGTTGACGAAGATTTGCGTAACCTGCTAAAAAATCCAACCTGGCACGTGGATCATCCATGCACAGAGAGCTGGGAAGAAAATGTGAGATCGTCGTATGTTGGACTCGCTAACAGACCTATATCAGATTTGAGAAACTTCGCGATGAATTCTACTTCGAATGCCATTAACTTTGTAAGCGGCGATCACTTACTCTTTGAATTCTTCGAGGAGATGTTTATGTTTGGGAGCAACCTCGTCGAGCCGGTCATCAGAGCACACGAAAGTCACGTTGGACGCGAGAGCGAGGAGTGGTTTAATATCGTCGCACTCGAGTTTAACTTAGTACAGATGTATAAAGATATATTGCACAAAGCTCTGTTGGATCCTGCATCGGATGAGCACGGGGGTATTGACATTTCTCAGGAGGGCGATGATATCGGCGAAAGAAGAAATGCGTGCGCAGAACATTTGAGACTGCGTCACATTCTGTACTTCTTGAAAGCAAGAGTTGTCAGCTCAGTGCAAAGGGTCTATACATCAGACATAGAAGGATCAAGGAACGAGATTGACGCGCGAAATCCGCACGCGCCGCATTTGCGATGTCTCGATATCACGATACAAGCTTTGTACGATTATTATTCTCGGAATTTGGAAATGAGATCCAATGTGAAAGAAAGTATCGCGCGCATGTGCGAAGAATTTTTCCGGAACGATTCTTCTTTAGACGACAGAAAGGCTTTCGGCAAAGATTTATTACCTACCGGTATGTTCAACCATACAACGGCATTTAATCTGGGCGAATGCTCGGATAAATGGGCAGTTTTTCAAGAGAACGGCATAAATTGTTCAGAAATAATCGCTCTTCGCGTTTCTGACATATTACATTGGAGCTTCCAAGTCAACGCACGCGCGTGGATACTCAACGGCGACCAAATGAGACTGTATTCTCACACGTATTCAGTCGGCAACTTTAAGTTCGTGTCCAGGTTTTGCGATATTAGTTTATTGGGAAAAGTATTAACGTTTTCGCCGAGGAAATCTATTCTCTTTGCGGTGGAGATATTTTTGCTCCGCGCCGCGGACGTTGGCTATCGATTTAGCGGACCGAGCACCCACCCATACAGGAGCATTCATGAACTTATGGAGAGATTAATAACCGAAGGAAAAGGAAAAGGACCTCCTGCGCGCATCCAAGAACATTTTCCCTTCGCGTGCGCTGGTCTGTTGTTAGAACCAGAGAAGGCGGTAATGTGCTTACGAGACGCCATGAATATCTTGGCTTATTTCGCAACTCGGCAAACCCAGTCTCTTTTCTGTTTCGACACAGAATGCGAACGCGTTGAAAATTCAATCATTCATACCGTCGCATTAAAAGAGTCTGCGAGAACTGGGCCAACGTACTCAAATATTCAATCTAGATTATCAGTGTCCCAAGCCACAGAGAAAAGTTTAGACGAGTATCTCGAACGTTTGTGTATCGTCAAGAAACCGTCGACATCGGCATTAGAACAACAGTCTGAAACATCCGCATTTTCAATGAAGGTCACGTATGAACTGAAAGAAGAGATCTGGGCAAAATTCAACGCGTTCCACATCGATTACACGGACGAAGAACGCGACGCGGCCAAAGCGAATGCGATTCGAAGAAACTCTGATTGGACGCCTATCAGTGAGTCTTCCGCACCATCCCATGAGTTTGATCACTCTGCTTTCAAGTTTCGATTTAGCGTAAGCCCCGTTATTGCGTATATTTGCTCGTTGTCTATACGGTTGGCTGCGTTTAACGAGGACCAAAATCCGATTTACGATGACGTAGCGCTTGCGGCGTTTGTAATCTTGGACGATGCCATGCGCAATATTTCTTCGCAGTTCACGACATCGTCGAGATTAGACATTTTAAAGAAGTTTGACGAAGCTATCGATGCTCACATCGAGGCTAGGGGATTGTCGAGTGAAGGTGATGAAGACGTCGCGATGAGTGAACTCAAAATATATGCGAAAGCGTGCGACGAGTATTTCAACGAAGATCTCGAAACTTTGAAAGACGGCTTCAATTCTAGCACGCTTGAGCTCTTTTCAAGAATTGAGGATACCGAACCCGCGTTTATAAGTGACTGCGAGCTACATTCTAGCTCTAAATTTGGTACGGGTGTGCCCGAAATCCCAGAGCAACTCCGCGCGAGTGAAATAGAGGTTGTTCAAAATTGGTCGCAACTGTGGCATGACTACGCTTCAGCTAAGAGAGAATGCATCGAGTTTATCAAGTACCTCACCTACGACAAGAGCTTGAGAAAACCGCGTTGCAGTGAAATAGGTACAGATAGTTTGGATCGCTTAATACGAGAATTAGGAGAAACTATCGATATTTGGAAAGAGAAAAAACGGTCAGCGAGAACACTGAGAGACGACCGATCATCGTTTTGTGAAGCGGTGTACCTTCTCACGACAAGGCAAGAGAGGAAAAATTCGAACGAAGATATTTTACGGCGAACTGCGATAAAAGTAGCGAAGAGCATGCGAAAGAATAATCATCTGTGTCTTATAGATGTGCAAACGTATAACGACATCGCGCATCGAACGGGTGCGTTTGCCGGCGATGGATCCAATCCATCCTCCTCCTCCTCCTCCAATGAAAGAGAACGCGACGGAAACGACGACGACGAAAATTTGAAACAAGAAAGGAAGGCGCGACTCAAGGCACGACAGGAGCAAATGATGAAAGAAATGCGCGAACGACAGAGAAAGGCTTCGCAGGCACTCGGTATAAGCGACGACGATGAAAATAGCGCCGAGAAGAACGATTCTACCAATATTTCATCTTCTCCTTCTTCCTCTTTGGTACAACACGACGTATGCGCTGGTTGCGGTAATGCCATAAATAAGGATGAATTTGACGCGTGCCTTATCGCAAAGTTCATGCTGGTGAATCACGCAGATGTATTGAAACGAAATGAATTCGATCGCCGTATAAAGCAGAGTGGTGAGGACTACGACCGTGGCATTTTGAAGGAAAGGATGTCTCGGTTCGATGACGAATTTTCTGATATGGCTAATGAAATCATGCACGACACGTGTTTGTCCGTCGAGACGGGTGGTCTCATCGCTCAATCTTGCGGACATAAAATGCATTTAAAATGTCTTCGAAAACACAAAATCGCCACTGGGGCGCAGGAACCAGGACTAGGTGCGGATTTGGAGAATCATCAAAGTATGGTATTTGTCAAAGGTGCGAACGTGTTCGAAAATACCACTCCCCGTACGGAGGATTTTAGTCCTGAAGAAAATACTCTCTGGGCAAACGGAGAAGAGCGCAGGAGACAAGTCTTTATCAGGCGCGAAGGCGGTTTGGTCCATGGACAGTTTCACTGTCCTACGTGTCGCCGCGTCTCGGATTGTGCTATTCCAATCCTTGAAGATCAATCAAAATCATCAAGGGGTGCAGTGGACGTGAGCGATATGTGCAATATGGAGCGCGTGTTGTTAGAACGTGAACTCGTCGAATCAATATTTTGCAACCTGGCCTCGGCTGACTACGGAGGCTGGTTGCATCTCTCTTCTTTTATCAAGGTTTACGGGCATTATTTTGTTTTTCGGCACCCACACATACAAAATGCGGCTTGGGACGACGTAGTTCCCATGGAAAACGAGTTGACGAGTTTGCAATATCATATTAATAGTATGGGAATGAAAGTTGAAGCCTACAGAGGTATTGCATTGGAAGATATTACCCGCTTTACGACACGAAGAGATTACAACGCGCTGTGGAAAAGTGCGATTGCCGGTATTTGCTTTTGCGAATTAGCCATGCGCCCGACACTGAGAGATGAAATTACTGTTGCGGGAGATGAAGCGAATAATTTGTCTATCGATGCCACGTGGTTGGCGTCGATTTCGCTTGCAAAATTGGCGTTCGCGTTTATGAATTTCTCATCGAGAGCTTCTAGCATGATACTACACGATAACGCATTCAACCTCAACCTCCATGAGCCAAATTCCGTGAGTGAAGAGGGTATTTTCCGTTTCATCAGCCCTTCTAAACGCAGATTATACCTGGTCCTTCGGCGCTTGGATCTTCTTGAAGCATCCGGTTTTTCTTGGCTTTTTTCCAAGGAAGAAAATTCTAATATGGAAGAAGAGTTGAACAACACGGATTGGAAAGTAATCGAGAGAAATACGGGTTACTCTATAGATCGAAATATATGTACTTATGCGCGCGTACTTGAATCAGGTGTTATGGAAGTTATGCATTTCCCTTCGTCTCGTCAGACGATGAGGTATCGGCAAGATACGCGTTCATCCTCAGTCAATACCTACCTCGCTGGTGAAAGTGTCTGGATGCTTAAAACGATGAACCGAGAAGAAGGGGAAAGTTATGAAGCGAAGGACAAGAATTTCGAAAAATATGGCATGGATCCGTTTCTCGAGTTTGTACACACGATGTTATGGTGTTTTGAAAGTATTCGCCAGGGATTCTCAATAAATGACGAAGAAGACGAAGAAATTTGGGACGTTTTCGATAAACTCCCCCAGCGCGAATCTTGGCCGCCAAAAAAATTTCTCGAAGAGGACGATATTGAAGAGTTTTTGACGCGATTGAGAATGGATATCTTGGGAGTTTATGTTAAGGGGGTATTTGTTATTGATGAGAAGAAAGAAAATGTCTTTATTTTGCGCGAAAATTTGGACTATTTATCTTCGTTACACTTTCGAATGGGCGCGGTGATTGACGCTGCGAAAGTTTCGACTAAGAGTGGTGAGGCTGGCGGCGAAAGTTCAGTTCGAATCAAAATGCCAAGAAAGTACGACGTTGGCGGTATCAATAATATACTTTCGTGGGCGCTAGAAGACGTGTTTGGTTCCAAAACGCACCCAGAAATCACCGTCGCGTCTTACAAAGAAATTGAAGAAATCTGCGAGAAAAAGAAAAGGTACGACTCGAACACCTTAAAAGCGCCTTCTCTGGTCAAACCGCCGAAACGTCACGAAGACCTTCTCCTCGCCTCGAAAGAGCCGTGCAAATGTTGTCAACGCGTCCCAGAAGTCGCTGCCATGTGTTTACTCTGCGGTGATATCTTCTGTGCCGCCGATGAGCTCTGCAACCCGGAATTGTGCACACAGCGTGAGGGCGACCCAAACACCAACGAACGCAACCTCACGCCCTTCGATGTCATAGCGCGCAACAACAACCGTAACCTACGCGGCAAAGGTGAATGGGGTCTCTACAAACACGCGCGCCTCTGCGGCCAACGCACGTGCGTCTTCGTCCTCCCGCATCTCACCAAAACGTTGATCCTGGACGATCAATACGCGCGAATGTGTCCGTCCTTATACGTCGACGCGCACGGCGAAGAGGACGAAAACGGCCAGAGAGGCGTCCGACTCTTTCTCGTGGAGCAGAGATTCAACGTCATAAATAACGCCTGGAGAACCGGCGCGTTGGTTTTCCAAGGCGGGTCTTCGCCCGTCTTGAAAGGACAACGGTCCATGGCAAAGCAGTGGTAATAATTTGTTGACAAAAAATCCACACTTTTCCCGCCAAAAGAAACATGAAATTCTAAAAGAAAAGAATATCAAACATCATCAAACGACATGGCCTCCTCGTTCCCTCCTCCTCCTCCCTCAAAGTCGTTGTCCTCGTCGTTGCCCCAAAAAGATGACGACAGTACCACCAATAAAACGTTTTATTCCTTCCCGTATTCCCCTCCGTACGAGCAACAAATCCAATTCATGTCGAAAGCGTACGAGTGCTGCCGGAACGGAATTCCAATCGGCGCGTTCGAGTCACCCACGGGGACGGGGAAAACCTTGTCGATTTTATGCTCCGCGTTGACGTGGATGGAAGATCGGAACAGGCTTTTACGCGCGGGGAAAGTGGAGGAGGCGGACGGGAGAGTGAACGAGAGATTGGTATCATCGAAAGAAGGTGTCGAAGGTGAAGAGACTCCTCAAGTTTTAGGGGAGGAGGAGGAACCGGATTGGATGAAAAATTTCATCGACGAGAAGGAATCGAAAGAGGCGATGAACACGTTCGAGAAACGGATGAAGAAACGAGAGGAGACTATCAAGCGGATAAAATTAAGAGAGCAGAGAAAGTTGACCAGATTATCCGGGGAAGGAAGAGGAATGGAAGAGGAGGAAGAGAAGAGGAGGACGACGACGGTGAAGTATCGAAGCGAGAAGAAGCAAAAGAGGGATCATTTGAGAGAACATTTGTTTAGCGATGCTGGGAGTACTAACGAGGAAAGAAAGAGTCATGGGAAAGAAGAGACGGAAGAAGAAGAGCGGCATAAAGACCCCGAGCAGTATAAATTATACGAAGAATTGGAGTTTTTACCGTCCGATGTGGAGAACGAGGATGCGGAGAAGGACGATTTGGACGTGTTTTCGTCGGACGACGAGAACGATAAGGATTCAGATTCAGATTCGGAGAGCATGTTGCCGATAACGAGGATTATTTTTTGCTCGAGAACGCACTCGCAGTTATCGCAGTGTGTGTCGGAGCTGAAGAGGACGCGGTTTCGGGAGAGCGTTTCGTCCGCGGCGATCGCGTCGAGGAAACAGTTGTGCGTGAATCCGAAAGTGAACAACGGATTGATGTCTGCGCAAAGGATAAACGAGACGTGTTTGGATTTACGAAAATCATCAGCGAATACTTCGGCGTCGACTACGAAAGATAAAGAGAAGAAGAAGAAGAAGAAGGGAGAGAAGAAGGAAAAAGGGTGTCCATACTTGGTGTCGCGGTCGAAAGCTACGCGGGCGTTGGCCGATCGCGCGTTAGTCCAGCCGCTCGATATAGAGGAATTATCTTCCATGGCAACAAAAACGAAATCGTGTGCGTACTACGCTGCAAGGCAAGCGTCGAAAAATGCGGATATTATATTCATGCCGTACGCGAGTCTTCTCGCGCCGGACACTCGAGATGCCTTAGGTATTGAGTTAGATCCGAAGAACACGGTGGTCATTTTCGACGAGGCGCATAACGTAGCCGATGCCGTGAGAAGCTCATCGAGCGCTTCGATGACGAGACGAGATGTGAATCGTGCGATTAGTATGATTGAAAACTACATCGATCGTTTCAAAGAGCGCTTGACGGCTGATAATTTACGCGTTTTGAAGGTTCTTTTGAGCGTGGCGAAAAGATTGGTGTCCGTTCTCACAATGAGTTCGACAGAGAAAGAAAAGAAGACGAATCGTAAAAAACTTTCGTCTTTGAACGATTTCTTGTTCAGCGCGAAACTGGACGACGTGAACGTGTTTGAACTGGTTCGTTTCTTGAAGCAAACGAAAATTGCGCAGAAAATTGCCGGATACGGCGAATACGTCGAGCAAATGAAGGAAAACGGCGTCGACGCCTATGGCACGATTGGTTCTGACGATCGTGATTGGAGCGGCGCTTGGGAAGGTGCAAAGACGGTCATCACGGATGTGCGAATGGAAACGCTCGATACCGACGCAGGTTTGGAAGCAAGAGTTGTTACAACAAAGAAGAATCAACACAGCGCAAACGTAGCCTCCGTTCACGCTATGGCAAATTTTATCCACGCGTTAGGATCGGAAGATGCCGATGGGCGCGTATTGGTCGAGAAAATGTACGGAACCGAAGAGGAAGAAAGTAGCGTCAAGTTTGTATTACTCGATGTCGCGTCGCGGTTCCGGGAGGATATCGTGAAGAAGTGCCGAGCAACGCTTCTTGTCGGCGGTACGTTAGCGCCGTTTGAAGAGTTGTTGACGCAACTCGTCGGGTATAAGGAAAGTGGTATTCTATCATCGAATGATGCAGATATTACATCTTCTTCGTCGCCTCTCTCTCCGTTATCTCCGAAATCGATGTTGTTTTCTTGCGATCACGTGGTGGATAAGTCGAACGTGCTCCCTCTTGCAATCGCAAAAGGACCGTCCGGGAAGACGTTTGATTTCACCTCAAAAAATTTGAAGCTTTGCGAAAACGATTTACTCGACGATCTCGGTCGATGCGTATTGAACCTCTCGAAAGTGTGCGTGAAAACAGGTGGTGTTATCGTGTTCTTTCCAAGTTTCTCGTTGATGGACCGATGCTTTCAGAGATGGCAGAGTAATAGCAACAACGCGAATACTGCCGACGCTTCTTCGATGTTGCAAATGATGCGCAAAGTCGGGAAAACTGTGTTGAAGGAACCTCGCGATAACGCGCAACTCGAACGCACGTTATTTCAGTTTTCGAGCGCGTGCGGAGGAGAAAATCCTACGTACGAGCTCGCCTCGAAGACGGGCGCTATCTTATTATGCGTCGTCAACGGAAAGCTCTCGGAAGGCATAAACTTCAAAGACAATCTCGGACGCATGGTGATCGTAGTCGGTTTACCGTTTGCCAACGTGAAGGACGAAGAGTTGAGCGCTAGGATGGAGTACCTGGATATTCAACAAAAGCAAGCCGCCAACAATTCTTCTTCTTCATTGACGGCTGGTCGAGCGTATTACGAAGCCTTGTGCGCCCGGGGCGTGAACCAAAGCGTCGGTCGCGCCATTCGTCACAAGGACGATTACGCGACTATGATTTTCTTGGATCAAAGATGGTGCGAGAAGGATAAGAGAAATACGACGACGACAACACAGAATACAGCGTTAGGAAAATATCAACAAACTCTTCCCGGGTGGATTTCGAGAGAATTAAAAGTTGTGGATGGAAATTTCGGTGAGGCGGTTAGACACGTCGCGCAGTTCTTCAAAGCGAAATGTAAAGTAAGTAGAGGCCCATAAAGTCAATAGAAGGATGTATTTTTTAAGGAGAGATGTACAGTAGAATAGTTTGTGGAAATTAGCGTATCAATATATGTGCGATTAAGTTTACTTACACATGCTAAGACATTTATATAGTTCTTATCAAGACTGGATCTTCTCTCCTTCTCCTCCTCCTTCTTCTTCTTCTTCTTCTAAATACAAAATTTTTTATTCGCTCTCCGCGGAATTCTTCAAATTCGTTCGAGCGTATTCCTCACTCTTCTTCTTTATGTTTAAAATATATTATTATTCACCTTCCTCGTCCGCTAACTCGCTCGTCCACAGGGTCAAGTTATCTCTCAACAATTGCATGATCAAAGTCGAATCCTTGTACGATTCGTCGTCCAACGTGTCCAAATCCGTAATCGCTTCGTCAAACGCCGTTCGCGCTAAAGCGCACGCTTTCGTCGGATCGTTTGAAATCTCGTAATGGAACACGGAATAGTTCAAAGCTAACCCCAATCTGGTCGGATGGGTCGGGTGTAACCCATTCTTCCCGCTCGCAATCTCCGACGCTTTCTCGTAACTCTCACACGCCTTCTCCCCCGCTTCCTCTCTCCCCGGCGACGCTCGAAACTCGCTCAAATATCGATAATAATCGCCCGACATTTTATGGTAAAACACCGAAGTCTCCGCCGCGTCCGCGCTTTCCGACTTTTCCATTCTCGGAATCAAACTCTCTTTCAACGTATCGATAATCTCCGCGCATATCTTCTCCAACTCCTCCTCAACTTTCGAGCGGTAATCGGTTATCTTCGCCGCGTTTTCGTCTCGTCCTTTCGTCTTCTCTTTGTCTTCCAACGCCGAGAGGATGCGCCAGGACGCTCGGCGAGAGCCGACGAAATTTTTGTACCCCACCGAGAGTAAGTTACGCTCTTCAACCTAAACCACGTAAGAAAAAGAGAACAACAACGCGTGAGTATATGCGCACATATGCGCGACAAAAAGTCGTTCGCGAAGCGAGAGAGAAAGGGATTGAAAAAAGAGAGAAAAATGCCCCAAAGCGAAGAAAAAACGGAGTTTTAGAAGAGTCGTGTGCCCTTCAAAAGTGTCTGCAATTTTTAACGTACCGTCAACTCAATATCCGCTATCCCGCACAGTTTCTTCAAAGCCACGATCATCTCTGCATTGTGTGAGTAGTATTGTGAGTATTGAGAAAGCAATGGTGTTAGTTTCTTTGCACGTATAAACGCAACCAAACGAAGCACGTTTAAACGAGAAAATGATGGAACAAAACGACCCGATCTGATGGTTCCAATTGAGCACAAATATATACACACGTGCACGCGTAAGAGTGCATATGCACACATAAAACGAAAGGTAATGGTGGTCGTACCATCGTATCTTTCCGCTTGTTCCGCCAACTTGGCTTGGAACACGCACTTCGATCGCTCCGTGAGTTCGCTCATGGTATCAAAAGAGCGACTGTAATGAGGAATAAAAAGGGAGAAAAAAACAGGGCAAAATGAGTTTAGGGTATTAAAACCTAATTCCGAGTTCTCGAGGAGAAGGAGAAGCAGCAGCTTTTCATAAAGGGGTATTGCTATAGAGCTATCTTTTTTGGACGTCGTTTGTCACTCGGTAGTTTTATCATCTCTGTCGGCTTTCGCCGAGGGTTTTGCGTTTTCGAGTGCGACTAAGTTTCTCGCTCGTCGTTCTAAAGCTTCCAAGCGCGTGTTCAGAACGACGGATCGGTCGAGGAGTTCGTCGATGGAGGAATAACTGGTGTTGTTGGTGGCGTCGCGTTGGTATTCTTCTTCGTCGTCGTCATCATCTTCTTCTGAGGCTGATGATGATGATTCTGATGACGACGATGATGATTCTTCCTCCGAGGAGGAGGTGTCCTCGTCCGAGTAGAAGTCGTCGTCGTCGGAATCAGAGTCATCGTCGTCGTCATCCGAAAACTGAAGCGGATGATGGTGCACCTTATTTTCCTCGTGCAATCGTCTCCTCTCGTCGTTTCTATAGCTCCAAAACTGCTTCGCGAACGGTGGCGTTTCCGGCAAAGGCGTCGTCGTCCGAAGACGCTCTCTTCTTCGCCGCTTTTGCTCGGTCTCTTTCTTCTTTGTCTTCTTCTTCTTCTTCGTCGTCGTCTTCAAAGTTTTCTCTTCTTTCAGCTTCGCGCGTAACGACTCGTTCTCTGCCTTCGCCAACTCCAACGCGCTCGTCGCTTTCTCCAGCAAACGTAAACTTTCCTCAAAAGTCCTCTTCTTCGCTTTCTTCATCTTCTTTAACTTCTTCGTCATCTCGCGTAACAAAGCTTTCCTCTCCTCCTCCTTTCGAATGGTGTTGGAGCAAGACGTTTCCAATTCCATCTTCAACCGCTCAATAACCGCATCTCTTTCTACTCGCTCTCGCATAAAATGCTCCAGTTCAATCGACATCACGTTTTCCTTCGTCTGTAAGGCGCTGAGTGATTGTTCGAGGACTTCGTTCCGGACTTTGAGCGCGTAGAATTCCGCTTCCAGATGTTGATTTTGCTGTCCAATTTTGAATTTTTTCTCCTCTTTGTCTTCATCTTTTGTTGTCGTCGTCAAACGCTCCTCCTCTCTCTCGTCGTCCGAAGTATATAAATTGTTGGTGTTGTTGTTGCTGTTGTTCTTAAAGTTCTCCAAATATTCGCCTATCCCGACCGGTTCGAAGACCACGTTCATATCTTTTATGTAAGTGTCTTTTCCCCGAAATTCTTGTGAGGAATTTCCCAAGAAAAACTCCATTACTAAGAGCGGGTTTACGAAGCTTACGACGATGGGCAAAAAGAAGAAGAACAGTGGTAATGGTACTGGTAACGATGATGGTTTTTTCCAATGTGCGCCAACCGACGCGAACGGGACACCGATCGATGTAGAGCGAGAAACGCTCGAGGAAATGAGACAAAGACACGCGAGAGAAATACGAAGCGTTCGGGAGTATTGCCAGAAGTTTTTCCAAAGCGGGATGAAGCAAGCGAAGACGAAAGCGATGATAGAGGAAGGGAAAGTCACGGACAGACACTTGGAGGAGGAAAATGCGCTAGAGAGGAGGGTGTTTGGAACGCCAGACGCGAGTAGCAGTGAGGGCGAGGAGGAGGAAGAAGAAGACAAGAGCAAAACGGATAAAGAGGAAGCGAGCGAGGAAAGGAAACAGCAAGGTGGTCCGACGAAAGCGCAGAAGCGACGGGAAAAGAAAGCGGCGGAGGAGAAAGCGAGAGAATTAGCGATCGAGATGGAACGCGCGCGACTTCGCGAGTCTGGACCGTCCAAGAAAGAAATCGAAGAGGAAGCGATGCGGCGAGCGCTGAAGGCGTTGGATTTGACGCTGAGGGAGGTGAAAGCGGACGGACACTGTTTGTATCGCGCGGTAGCGGAACAAGTGGATGAGATGAAAGAGGAGAGTAGGTACGGGGAAGTGAGGACGATGTGCAAGGACGAGATGTTGAAGAACAGAGAAGAGTACGAAGCGTTCGTGGAAATGGAAGAGGCTGGATCGTACGAAAAGTATTGCGAAAAGGTGGGATCGACAGCCGAGTGGGGCGGGCACGTGGAGATGTTAGCCATTGCGAGAGCGCTGCGGAGGAACGTGGAGGTTTTTGAAGTCAGGCCAGGTGGAGAGGTGGAGAAGATGGTCGTCGAATGTGTTGGTAGCGGTGTGGAAGGAGAAGAGGGAAAAGGCGGATCGTCGTTTCCGTTGCGCGTGGCGTTTATGAAAGAATCGTACACGCTAGGGGAGCATTATGACGCTGTCGTTAGTTTATGATGATGATAGAAGAAATAGAAGAAATACGCATTGGCCTGATATTGCCAGTATATCATTACTACTAGCAAGACGATACACATCATCCCTATTACTACTGCTATTACTACTTGACTTTAATCGCATCCAGTCGCCCAAGCGAGTATCCCCAGCAGACCTCCGAAAGCGACGACGAGAGGCGCTTGTAAAACGACCAACTTTGGATTTGGCATTTTCACGTACCTCGTTCCGAATAAGGTCAACATACCGATGACTACGGCAAATTTCGGAAACGGCGAGTTTTCTCTGACTTTCAAAAACATCTGCACCGCTGCGGCGACGACTAAACCAACCGCGCTGGCGTTCAAACCCGGAAGCATTTTTTGGTACGCTTGAAACGTTCGAATGTAACCCCAAAACGGCAAGACGCCGAAAATTAACGTCACGCCCGGGGCGAATAAGCCTGTCCAACACGTCAACGCTCCAGCGACGACACTTTTACCGGCTCTTTGCGCCATCACGGCACCTAAATACGCGGCAAAGTTAAACATCGGCCCCGGAGACGCTTGCACGAGCGCCAATCCGGCGAAAAACTGGTCCTCGGTAACCCAACTGTTCGTAGCGATGTTATCCGGCTGACTCGAATCGTACGAAACGACATCGTCTAACAACAGAGGTAAAACAACCTGTCCGCCACCGAAGATTATGCTCCCAGTTCTAAAAAACGCCGCAAACCAGTGCGAATACTGATTCGAATCGTAATTCGTTTGACTCGCGACGGTGACCATGAGCACCAACACGATCGCCCAGGAAAGAATCAAGAAACCGCCAACGATTTTAGTAGCCCCGTAACTCGCCACCTCGTCGTCTTGTTCGTTTCTTTCCGCGATATCTTTATCCGCGCCGAAGAAATAACTCACCAAACCGCCAAAAACAATCAGCAACGGAAACAGCCACGCGGTTTTGTAATAATACGCGAAACACGCGCTCGTGAGTCCCAACAGTCTCGTCATGTTATTCTTATTACACTGCCCGTTGGACAAATTCACCGCCGCGTCCACTACTAACGCCACGCCAGCCACGGAGAGACCACTGACTAACCCTTTCAAAAAGCTCGACGGGTTCGTCAGCGCCTCAGCCGCGCCCGCCCCGGCTAAAGTCATCAAAATCAATCCTGGGTATTGAAACAAACCTCCCGATAAGAGGCCACCGAGAACGCCTCTCTGCGTCACGCCTAGAGCAAAACTGACTTGCGTACTCGTCGGTCCGGGCATGCACTGGCCTAAACTCAACAATTCCGCGAAAATGGTGCTCGAAATCCATTTTTTACCATCGACGAAGACTTTTTGGAAAATGCCAATGTGTGCAGCTGGCCCACCGAATGCGGTCCAGCCCATCAAGATGAACGCTCGAAAAATGTCTCCGTACGACGCCCGAGAAACACCCGCGGAGGCGTGTTTCTCCACGTCGTCGTCGTTCCTGTTATCATTATTAGTATTAGTAGTATCCGTTGCTTTTGCCATGCTTATCGTCGTGCTCATAAACAACTCCTTTAAAATGGAATAATTCAAAAATGGAATATTATCTCTCGGCGGTACTCAACCTCTCCGCTCTTTTATGATATACACGCACTACTCCCAAAACAACGCGACGCAGAAACCCAAAAACAAAACACTTTTACCGCGCGTGTTATAAAAACGAGAGGACGTTCTTCTCTCTCCGCGTCTGTCTCGCTGCGTAAGTGTCCGGAAATTTTCCGTCTCTGAAAGATAAGACACGGGAAAGATGAAGGGGAAAAAAAGGAGCTGAAAAACGCTTGATTTTCTCAGAAGAAAAAAAAACGTCACAAGTCAAAATCTGCATTTTACACCCACTGATCAAGAACAACAAAACACCCCAACAGTTTATAAAACATTATGGTGGAGCAAAACAGAAGAACAGGAGAGGAAGAGGACGAGTGTCCGGATCTGTACGGCGCTTTGAACGTGGAGAACACGGCGACGTCGATCGAGGTATGCCTCTCTTTCTTTCTTTTTTAATATCTAAATCTCGCATGTGTCTTCTTTCTGATCTCTCTTTCGTTTTTTTTCTCGCGAGAAACTTTTCATCATCGTCGCGCGGTGAAAATGATGACGCGCGGGAGGCGCGAATCCGATCATGATAAAGACGACGAGAGAGAGAGAAAGAAATCTTTTAATAGCCTTCTTTCGTTCTGCAAAGACGACGCGGTATGCGAGGAGGAGCGCACTCCAAAATTGGATTTTTGAGAATCCGAAAAGTCTCTTGAGCGTTTTTTTAAATCTCGCGATGAAACCGATGGACGCGCTCCTCTATTTCTCTCTCTCACATTAGACGCACAATGACACACTTTCTCCTCCCTTTGTATTCCCTTCCATTGAAAAATCAACAGATTCGCCGAGCGTACCGGAACTTAATCACCAAAGCGCACCCGGATAAAGGCGGCGATGCGAAGACGTTCGCGTTGATCCAACGCGCCTACGACGTTCTCTCGGATACCGACAAGCGCAAACAATACGACTCGACCGGGACGTACTCGAAATCGGTCGAGGAGGAGTTGTTAGATTCTTTCGGTGGCGGCGTATTTCGCGATAAACTGAACGAGGAGAACCAGCGGAAAGAGTCCGTCGCGGAAGCGATTCAAACCGTGGAGAAGAACAAAGGGTCGCACACGTCTGGATTCGAAGCGTTTATGCGATCCAGGGGCGATTCGGTCGCCTCGTTTGGCGTGGACGATATCATCAATCAGTTCGGCGTCGTGAAAGGATCGTACGATGAAGTGCAGTTGCCGAAGATTAAAGCGTACGAGGTGAATCAACCCGCCGGGAAGAAAGTCGTCGCCGGGCACGAGAAGGAGGCTTTGAGAGTTGAAACGACGAAAATCGCCTCGACTTTACAGTGGGGCGAAGTTTTAGTGAGCGTTCGCGTGGCGCCGATGAACGCGCACGATATTTACGAAGACCACATGTCGTTCATTACGTCCAATTATGGAAACAACGCATCCGATGCGAACGTTCATAAAGATTCGATGTTGAATCCGCGAAAAGGCGCTTTCGAGAACAACATGAACGAATCGAACGAACGCAAGATCCCAGGCTCGGATTGTTTAGCCACCGTGGTGAAAGTTGGTGCCGGCGTCAAGTCCTTAGCCGAAGGCGATTGGGTCATTCCGTACGTTCCAAACCTTGGCACGTGGAGAACCTTGGCTGTCTGGAAAGAAAAAGATTTGATCAAGATTCCGAAAGAAATGACGTCGGAAAACCATTGCGCGATGATGCGAGAGATGTGCGTCGCGTATCGTTTGTTGGAAGATTTCGGGGCGTTGAAACCAGGCGATGCGGTTATTCTGAACGCCGGTACCTCCTTAATCGCCACGGTGGTCTGTCAACTCGCGAGTATGCTCAAATTACGTCCGATTTTAGTCTGTCGCGCGCATCCAGGCTTCGAGAAAACCGTGAAGTGGCTCAAAAGTTTAGGCGCGATTGAAGTCTTCAAAGACGAGGGAGATTTGGGCGCCGAGTTGGAAGAAAAACGCCTCTTCGCGAAACCGAGATTGGCGTTAGACGGCGTCGGGGGTATTTCTGCCGTGCGTTTGGCGGAAACCTTGCACCAAGGGTGTCCTCTCATCGTCTACGCGTGCGCATCTGGTCGCGCGGCGACGTTTCCGTGGCATCATTGGGTCGGTAAAGGTTTGATCGTGCGCGGGTTTTCGCTGAGAAACTGGATGAAGGAAAACAAGAAGAAGACGCCGAAAATGATGGAAACTTTGGCAAAGTTGGTCAACGCGAACAAAATCGCGGTCGAGTACACCGAGTACGAATTATCGACTGAGTTTGACGAAGCTTTGGAGCACGCGTGCGAGAAGCACAGAAAGACGAAAATTTTGTTGAAAATAACCGATATCGGAAGCACCGTGGACGAAAACGACAAGTAATAAAATACGGATACGGATTTCTTTTTTCATCGGTCGGTCTTCCGACTTATTACTTACAGAGAAAGAGAAAGAGAGAGAAAAGATGAGCGTTTTTTGTAACAATCACACGAGCAACGACAATTAAAAGAGGTATCTTAGGCATACACTGTATTTCCTTTCAGCACAACGCAGACGTCGTATTTTTATTTTATTAATAACTCCCTCTTAGCTATAAAAAACTACCCGTTAGTTTTTTACTTGAATGTTAATTTAATAGAGTTCTTCTTCCATGTGCGTCTTGATGGTGCAGTCCGAGGTCGGGTACGCAACGCAAGTCAACACAAAGCCGTTACCGGTTTGGTCGTCGTCCAAGAAGGATTGGTCGGATTGGTCGATGGTACCCGCGACAACCTTACCCGCGCACGAAGAGCACGCGCCCGCTCTGCAGGAGTACGGCAAGTCAATGCCAGCTTCTTCAGCCGCGTCGAGAACGTAGGTGTCGTCCGCGCATTCAATCTTTTGGGCGCCTTCCGGGGTTTCCAAAGTGACCGTGAAGTTCATGATGGTCATGCCTCTTTGCACTTTCTGTTGGTGTTTTTAAGAATAACAGAAGGAGAAGGTTAATTTACTTTTTTGCGACCGACCCATTTAGGGTTAAACCCTAATCGTCGTCGTCGTCGTCCTTCTCTCGGTGTTCTCACCAGCGGAGATAAACAAGGCCGGAACACGACGACACCGTGGAGGTTCGAAATTCGTTTCCTCTCGCGCACGCGCGAAACGAAACGCGCGAAACTATTCACTCGAAATGAGTATCACGCGTTTACTCTTCGCGATTTGCGGTGTTTCGCGCGGCGCGAGCGCTCTGTGGTCACACACCGCGCGCGCGCGAAAAATGCACACCACCGGGCGACGCGAGCGGGAGACGGAGGAAAGCAATCGGAAAAGAGAGAAATCCATCATCCAAAAAAAAAAGGAAAAATCCTTCGCGGAAATCCGCGCGCGCTAAACTCCGGAAAGAAAGCAGTAAACGATGACGCGAACATATCCAACGACTGATTCGTAACGTACCATGGTGCGAGACTTCATCGCGACGGCTTTGCCGACGAAGGCGGTTTGTTGGACGTTAGTGGCAGCGAACATGGTGTGTGATTGAGAATACGTGTTTATGTTTTGGCGTAAAACTTTACTGTGGGTGGGGAAAAAGAGGGTGAAAAAAAAAGAGGGTAAGCCTCTCTCGCCCCTCTTCTCGGTCTGCTCTGGCAGGCAAGGAAGAATAAAAATAATCCAGAGAGTCCAGTTGGCAGTGGACGACACCACGAATTGTTCCTTCCTACGATTTTGAGTCGAATCCATAAAAACGTCAGCACAAGGAGTTCTTAGAGTACGTTCTTCACACCACTTCCAACAAAAGAGAAAAAGGAGAGACAGACAGACACACACACACACACACTTTGAGCAAGGAAATAGAATAGAGAGAGATGTTGGCGACGACGACGACGACGTGCAGAGCGACCACCACCCTTTGCGACAGGTTTCCTTCCGCGTCTTCGAGGAGGACGCGAACAATCAGACGAATGCAGAAAAATCGAATGACGACGACGGCGACGAGCAGCAGCAGCGAAGAAGAAGAGAAAGAAGCAGAACCAATTCCTCCGAAGAAATCAGACCCGTTCGGGTTTGATTCCGGACGAAACGAAGGCCCGGTACCGATTGTTCCCGGGTTTGATACCGCGGAAGGCGGGAAGGTTGGCCCGCTCGGCACCGCTGGGATCTCCTTGTTGTTGTTCGTCTTGTTCGGTGGGAGTTTGTTTTTCACGTCCGTGCCGCGAGGCGCGGTGGAAGACATGGCGAAGATGGCGTTGGAAAACGATCCAGACGCGCCGACGAACGTGTTGAGACGTTAGGAGAAATTGTTATTGTGCTTGTTAGACTAATGATACTTGTGTACACTTCCACTAAAAACTAATCTTCTTCTTCGCCTCTATTCTAAAATTTTGACACATCGAACGTCGCCGAGAAGAAATCGCGCAAGGACTTGTTCAAAGGATATCGTCCCAAGGCGACGAGCGAGGACAATTGAGGAGTGAACAACTCTAAAACTTCTTTCTTTTGTTTTGCCAACGACGAGATGCTGCCTTTGCTTTCCTCTTCTTCCGTCCCGTCGCCGTCGTTGTCGTTGTTCTTCTTCTTCTTCTTTCGTTTTATCATATTCGTCAACGCGTCGACGACTGAAGCCAACATCGCAATCGTACGAGTAGAGACGTCGAAAGAGGATATCTCCTTCCCCTTATTTGAGAAGTGGTATCGCAAGACGATCTCGCATGCGGTGAGCGTACCGCTCGCGTCGTTTATCGTCGTCGCGAGCACCGCTCGCGTGGAGTTATATAAAAGCTCTTCGTGTTCCTCTTCTCCTCGCTTATCCATAGCAGAGGTGAAAGCGTCGATGTGAATGGTCCTTGCGACGTTTGCTATGCGATTTTTTGAAGCCATAACAGCACACGACGAGTACAACTCTGGAATGAAATCACAAACGAGCGATTTTGAAATCACTTCGTCCCTTTCGCTCTTCTTTTTCCGCGCGCGTATCGCATTCTCCAGGAAGTCGCACGCAAAACTCCAAAACATTTGAGAGGGAGAGGAAGTGCTCTCGGTGCCAAACGCTGCAATGCACGACAACGCGTGAGTTAACGAAGTCGACGCGACGTCAACATTTGCAAACGCATTTGCACAACCGATCGATACGATATCGTACCCTACATTTTTCGAAGACGTTACGTTTGAAACCAAGCGAGGAAAGAACGTCGCCAACGAAAATACTTTCGCCTCTGAGAATCCCTCGTTCTTCGGAGCACTTTTGTGCGCGTGATTCCCATAATACTCTTCACGAGTGAACGAAACGATAGGGTCTATGGCATCTTCGCACACGTCTTGCCAGAATACTTTTTCCTCGTTTTCGTTTTGAGACGTGGCGGTAAAGTTGAGCGCGGACGCAAAGACGCTTTCAAACGCCCTCACGGTTGTCGCCCGCGTGTTTTCGATAGAGAACGTCGCGGATATCAAACATCTCGTCGTAACTTTCCACAGGTTTCGTCCACGAGCCGTACTTCGATCTGCGCGAAGGATAATCTCTTGTAAAGATAGCAAAGCTTCAGAAACGACGATGGAATCGCCTTTGTCGTTTTTCGTTTGCTTTTCGACGTCGCGAAATTTGGCTAAAACATCCACAATATCCGGTAAAACGTCGTCGGTGAGTTCTCCATCCACGATAGATGGAGTCGTTGTTGATACTTCTTCTTTTATTGATCTACCTTTGAGCACACTTTCGACGATGACGTTGCGAAAACTCACAAACGCGCGAATTTTTGCCGAGTCCGCGAATAAAACTTTCACTTGGTCCTCCGGGTCGCCGTCGTACTCCTCGGTGTTGCCGTGATATTCCGACAGAGTGGCGTTTGAAGCGACAACTTCGAGCGTCTGAGCGACTCTTCGCCAGGATTTCCCAAACTTTTTGCTCGAAGTTTCCGCCAGTCGTCTCAACGCATCGACGACAAATTCGGCTTTTCTCGTCTTCATTTCGAAAAAGACGGTTTCGTTACCCAAGCCGGAGTTTCGAAAGCTCGAATTTGCAACCGTTCGAATGGCTTCGTAGAATGGTAACAAAGCGTCTTCTCTCGCCGCGTCTGCGTTGCTGCTGTTTATATCTTCGTCCGTCTCCAAATTCGTCAACGTGGTTTTACGTTTTGTGGGCGTAATGTTGCCATCTTCGTCTTTGGACTCCGCGGATTCCGCGCTTCCTCTTTTCAAGAGCACAGCCTCGGCAACGACGCGAAGGCACTCCGAAGCTTCTTTGCACGCGTTGCGATTTACAATCGTTTCAATTTGTACGCACGAAGTTGCTGTCGTCGCTAAATGCAAGGATGCTGGTCCCCAGATGACGTTTCGCCAGGCTGCTAAAGATCTCCCGTTCAAGTTTGCCCGCGCGACATCCGCCAAACGTTTCATCGCGATTCTGGTATTTGGAGATTTTGTGATTTCGCTTTGCTCGGCGGCGCATAAATCGCGCTCGGAACGTTGTATTAACGCGTCGACGACGTGCGAGAGTTCGCTCGCGTCCATTGTGGACGAGTTGACGAAACACGCGTCGATGGCTGCCTTGGCGTCTGGATTTATCTCGGTTTCCAAACCAGCCTCCCTCGAAAACGGTCGGAGCCACGCCATGACGTTTTTGAACCCGAGAAGGCGTTGGATGTTCTTCTCCACTTTCGTTTTGTCCGGTAGAACTCCGTCCGTCGATTCTTGCGCGGTTCCGTTTGAACTGTTGTTCACATTCGCAACACCTCTCAACGCCGTCGAGTCATTTTCCAACATGGCAATCTCCAAACTGACGCAAATATCAATACACGACTTCCAAAATTTTTGACCGAGCTTGATGAAATCGCCGTCGGATTTTGCGCAGTCGAGAAGCGTTTTTGTCGCCTCGGCGCGTTGCATGGCTCTCAAATCGACTCGCGTCGCGTCGTCGTCGTTATCATTGTCATCATCAGCGTTGCTGTTTCCCCGATCATTGTCGGATGCACTCACGCCCGTAGCGTTGCACAAAAATTGTCCAAACAAATCTCGCAAAGTATACAGCTTCGTCTCAAAAGCGAGTCGCATGGCAGAACGAGCGCACTCCAAAGCCATAGCGGCACGCCCTGGATCATTTGCGAGGCCAAACGCAATCGATAGCGCGCGACAGAGCGCTTCGCCGATGACTTCAAACATTGGTCGAGCCAGTCCGGCTTCGGCAGCCGCGTGGAAGGCGGATTCGCCGACGAATACGTTGTCGTTATTGTTTTTCGCGCTTTCGTCGAGCTCTGAATTACTACCTTGTCCATTTTTGAGCTGCGGCGGGGAAAGTGCGGCTGCAGGAGCTATTGTCGATCTCGTCGTGACGGCAGAGAATGCTCGAGCAGTTTCTCTCAGCAAAGCTTTCGCTTCTTCCGAGGCAATTTTTTCCTCCATTTCCAGAATTTTCTGTTTCTTCTTGAACGCACCAAATATGCCAAAGTCGCTCATGAGACCGCTATTCGCTGCTGCAGTGGTAGTACTACTACTATCAGCGGCAGTGGAAGACGACGCCGTTTCCGCAATGGCGCGTTTATCCGCGGATAATATAATTTCTTCTTTCGTCACGCGATCGTAAACGCCTCGAATCATTTCTTCGTCCAAACCTCTCGTTTCTGGCGTATCCAAAGCCATATTCAAGAAATCCTCTCTCGACATCCGCATTTTCACATCCACCATGGGATTGTGCGCGTCGGTATTCAACATTATTATCGCAAACGCGATAATTGTCACGCAATCTACTTTCTTTTCTATTTTTTGGCCACCAAAGTTTGGATTTAATTCAATAAATCTTTTCGCGAAGCATTCGGTGAGTCTATCGATTTGTTGCGCTTCGCCAGGAATTCGAAACGTCGACATGAACTTCCTCAACGCTTCATCCACGTATTCGTTCGTGAAATCAAAGTTTTCCAGGTACGCTCGAATAACAGCAACGCCATCAGCATCGCTAGATCCCAGCAAGTGTCCAATTGCTGACGGGTCGACACCCGGCGCCGACCGTAAAAACTTGGCGGCGTCTGACGCCGACACGACTGAATTACTCGGCGCGTGCTCGCGCAGAACTGCCATAGTCGGCGTCTTGTTGAACTTTTTCACAGCAATCTCCACCGATTTTTTCTCTTTCTTAAGATTTGCAAACGTTTTCGTTTGCGATTGTTTTGCTATTGACGATGATGATGACGTCGTAGGCACGTTTTCTAGCGGAACGGAAGAGAGCAATCCGCCGCCGATGACGCCTTCTGATTCGCTTCCCGGGGTTGTTCTCGTCGTCCTCGTCGTCCTCGTCGAGTTGTTCGATTCTGCTTGATTCTTGTTATCTTGTTTAGCCGTGGCGGTACTCGAAGGTACGACGACGTTTTGGGACGGTATCAACTCAAACGAGGTCGAAACACTCCCTGACCGGCGCAAAGTGGAGGAGGCTTTTCTTTCGACTTCGTCAATGGAATCCTCATCGTGAAATAAATCTTCCCCTAATTCCTTGTTTCTCGCGCGCCACACGCGCAACGAACGCACGATAGCGACTAAACACTGCGTCGCTGCATCTCTAACCGCAACTGAATCGATATCGATCGAGGAACCACTGCTAATTTTTACAAGAATGCGCTCCTTTTCCCGTTCAACTTTAAGCGTCTCTAAAATCGCCTTGGCGCTTCTTTCGAAGCAGTTTGTCGAACATCTCGGATCGCAATCGTAATTCACAAAAACGTCCGCCGCTGTCGAAGGATCGTCGTATATTTGTCGTAACGTTTTTAACGCAGCAATCTTTGCCTTCACGTGCGTTGACTTTGATCGTTCCAACGGGTGTAAAAGCATCGTTGGGAACATCAAAGCGATTTCAGATTTCCACGAATCTCTCGCGCGAGAGACAATCGCGGCATACGTCGCTCGGGCTAAACTCGATGACGCTAACGCCATGGGATGAAACCTCGTCGCGTTACTAAATCCATGCAAGATGGTGTTGCTGTTATTACTCGTGCTCGTGGTGATTGTTGTTCTGTTCGTCGACGCATTCAGCGTCTTTTCGATGCCTTCGAAACTCAATCTTTTCGCGTTATTGTTGCTATTGTTGTTGATCGCGCCAGACGCGGTAGCCGCGGCGGCCGCAGCTACTCCAGCGACGCCGCCTTTTTGAAGCGTGGACTTTGGATTTAACATCGCGTTCATCAACAACGCCTCGCTCAAAGGTTTCTTCAATTCGTTTCTATACGCCGCTAACCACGCTCTCGCGTTTGGTCCTTCGCACAGCTGTCGAAGTAAATCTATGGCTAAAAACCGACTCGCCAGGATGTACTCGTCCGCGTCTAACGCATTCGCCGCAGAAAAATACGTAGTTGGTTTCTTATTAGCATTATTGGCATCCGCATTCTCTTCCGCAATCATCGTCGAAGTCGTCGCGCTCGTAATCGCATCTGAATCTCTCGATGCGATTTTACACAATGCCTTCAAACACGTCAACGCTGATTGGTCGCTAAAAAAACTATCACCATTAGTATTGATATTTCCCGCAGCGCTCGCGCTACGAAACTCCCCCTCTGAGCACCTTTTGAAACAATTATTTATGTGTTGCACCAACGCCGTCTTCGCCACTCTTCTCTCCACGTCCCCATCGCTCGCGACTGCTGAATGCGCCAACCGCAAAGTCAAAATCTCCAACGCCTCCTCCCCTTCTTCGCCTTGAAATATCCCCGAGTTTACGATGTGTTCACTCGTCGCCAACGCCAACAACATCTTCACTACCATCCTCGTAATTTCCAACGAGCTATCATCCTTCCCGCAAAACGCGACCGCTTTACACACATCTCTCAACATCGTCGCGCTACATGTCATCATCATCTCTACATTTTCCGTCGCCGCCGAATTCGTTCCGCTCACTCTCACTTTCTCCTTCTCCACGAAATTCATCACCAAAAACAAACACTCGAGCGCTTTCACCGCGACTTTCTGCCTCCCTCCTTGCGAATACACCTCTTGGTTGCTCAAAATCTCTTTACACGCGTCCGTGACTTCTCGTAAAATTTTCGTCTTCTTCTCAAAGTGCAAAAAATCCGACTTCTTTTCCTCTTCTCTCGTTTGCGTCCAGAACTGTTTCATCAGTTCGTCGTTGGTGTTGGTGTTGGTGTCTTTTAAAAACTCCAAAATCTTTCCTCGCGCCTCTTTCGCCTTCTTCGGGAGGAGTAAAACGAAGGCACCTCCGCCGAACTCTTTTAAAGATTGGGAGAAGAGCACCTCGGTCGCTCGCAAGAACGACGCAAAGGCACCGATGCGATTTTGATTTTTTTCTTCCTCGTTCGCTCGTTTCTTCTTCGTCGTCTTCTCCTCGACATCGTTTTCATCGCCATCGTCGTCGTCCTCGGTCGTCGTCCTTTCGGTCGGCGTCTTCGTCTCAGACGAAGAAGAAGGCAGCATCTGAGAGACAAAAAAGCAATTTTTGCTCAAAGCCTTTTTCTCGAGCTTAGAGAGAGAGAGAGAGAGAGAGAGCAAATAAATGTGCGCGCGTTCGTTGGGTCGTGTGTCTCTTCTCTCTTTTTTTTATTTACGTGTGTGAAGTGTGCTTTTTCACTCTGACACTGTCTGATGTCTTTTTGCTTTTTTTTTATTTTTCTTTTCTTTGTTTGTGTTTTGTGCTTCTCTGTTGCTTTTCCCTCTTCAAAAAAAAAAAACTCATCAACTCTCTCATCACTTTTAAAAATAAAATGATGTTCGCTTCGTCGTCGTCGCAGTATACCGCGTCGCACGCGCGAGGCGTAAAATTGGTTTTCGCGGCAAAGAAGACAACAACAACGCCGAGGAGGAAGAGGAGGAGAGGAAGAGCGAGAGGAGTATTTCGAGCTTCTTCATCTTCTTCAGACGGAGGAGAAAAAAACGGATTGGAAACATCAACAGAAGATGACGACGACGACGAAAGAAGAAACTTTGGAGGAAAAGCGTCGTGTTCTTCTTCATCTTCTTCTTTCTCTCCGTTGTTGTTGTCTCTTTTAGTAGTATTCGCGGGCGGTGTGACGACGGCGCAACCATCGTTCGCATCCATCGAAGATTCTCGGAAACAAGTCGTCCTCGACATCGAGCGGCGTTTGGAACTCGAACGACAGGAATCCATCAATAATAACGATATCGATAAAGAGAAGAGAGAACCGAGACCGAGGTGGGAAACGAAAGCGGAGGAAAGAGCGATGATGATGCGAGAATACGATCGACTGGCGATCCAACAAAAGGAAGAAAAAGAGGAATTCAATCGAAAAGCGACGGCGGTGTACGCGAGACAGGCGGCGGAGAGGAAGACGCTCGCGCGGATCGAGAAGGATGGCAATCCGGACGGGCTGTCGCAAAGCGAGAAGGAACAAGTCGCGAAGGAGGAAGGTGAGAGAGCGTACGAGATGACGATGAACGCGATAGACGCGTCTGAGCTGGAGTTGAAGGCGTACAATGAACGCATGGAAGAGAGGAGGCGGACGGCCTTGGAGAGGAACCGGGAGGAGTTGGAGAAGTTGGAAAAGATGGAGAGGAAAGAGAAGGAGGAGAGCGAGATTTTGGAGCAGATTTCGAAGAACTGCGAGAAGTCCTTGGAAGACGTGAACCCGTTCGACGATACCGTGTGTATTTAAACAACTTTTTTATATTGATGATGATACAAAAAACAAAGCAGCGCCGTTATGATTTATATACCTACTTTAATAACCGTACCCGGCTGCTGACGAAGACGAAGTCGAAGACGAACTCGTCGTCGAAGAATCTTCTTCGAAGAATCCCATCACTCTCGGAACTAAATGTTTAATCAACAACTCCAACGCGGACACTTCCCCGAACGACACCGGGATGTTCACGTTCAACTTCTCTCCAAACTTGGTCTGATTGTAATTCAAAAACACTCCCCCGGTGCCGTCCGGCATCGCTTCCATCTTCAAACTTTTCGTCACCGACCCTTGCGAACTCCCGCCCATCCCCGGGTCGTGGAAAAACTCCACCTTTTGCGCGATGCTTTGTCGACTCGGATTCAATCTGTTCGCCAACTCCGCGGCTTCAATCGGAGAAAGCATGAACGACCCTTTCCGAGTCCAATCGTATTTCCTCGTCCCGATGGACGGCGCGAATTCCAAGAGAATTCCGCCGGAACGTTTCATAATCGTCCGGCCTTGATGATCGGTCTCGAACGTCGGTTTGACCAATTTCACGGATAAAGCCGATTTCGATTTATAAATTGAAAAGTCCACGAACGTTCTGCCGCTCGACGATGACGATGACGAAGAATTGTTGTTGTTGTTGTTGTTGTTATAACCGCCGCCGCCTCCGCCGTACGAAGAAGAAGACGAATACGAAGCGCCGGGGCCCCCGTAGTTATTGTTGCCTCGATTTTGCGTTTGCGTTTGCGTTTGCTGTTGCCCACTACTAAGACCACCACCACCACCACTCGCTCCCCACGGCGGCGCCGACGGCGTCTCTCTCGCGTAATAGTTATCCTTGTTGTTCGACGCAGCGTACGACGCCTCCTCCTCGCCAAAGGCGTTCGATTTCGCATCGCTGGGCACCCACTTAATCGCCCGATTCGCCCCCGGACCGGACAACCGATCGCCGTTGGAAACGACCAAAGGCGGCGACGCGAACGCGTCTTTGTATTGATTTTGCGCTTTTTCTTCTCGTTCTCCTCCGTAGTAGTTGTTGTTGTTGTTGTTATTCTCAGACGACGACGACGAAGAAGAATAAAACGAAGAAGCGCTTTTCCTCGCTTTTCCGATTTCAAATCTCCCCGACGATGAAATCGTCCTCGTCCTCGTCCCCCAAAGCAGCGAAGAAGACCGAAACGAAGAAAAAAATCGAGAAGACGTCGTCGTCTTCGCGTTTTTGCCGCATCTCGTCGAGCACGAGGAGGCAGAAGAGGAGGAGGATTTCAGCGAGAAGATGTATAAACGATTGAGTGGACGCAAAGACGCAGATGACATTTTACGAGAACTAATTTGTAACGAGACTGTTGAAAAAA
>Ga0181557_1000328_pt1 | contig 62288 bp, 54 predicted proteins | sample 011ome_23_FD_148632 | JGI IMG/M metagenome (GOLD analysis project Ga0181557, IMG submission 148632) | Coastal salt marsh microbial communities from the Groves Creek Marsh, Skidaway Island, Georgia - 011506CT metaG (spades assembly) | ecosystem: Environmental > Aquatic > Marine > Intertidal zone... | reverse complement strand
GCGCTCTGCTCAGCTTCCTGCTTCCTGCTTCATGCTCCGCTTTATGACAATCCTCTGAAGCTCTCCACCGGTTTTGCCGGCAGACTTCTGCCTTCAGTCTTGCGCTCACCACTGGCTAATGGAAAATTTTCTTGCCGCTGGAAAACAGCAGAAAGAACACCAGACCGAACAGCGTGACTCCGGCCGTGACCTGGAATACCAGCACCCAGGAACCGGTCAACTCCAGAATCAAACCACTGACAAAGACCCCGATAATGCCGGGAATAGTGCCCGCCGTATTAGTAATGCCCATCAGGGTACCTGCATACTTTGGGGCTATGTCCATATGGTTAACAACAAAACCACCGACGACAAAAGCGCCCAAGGCATTACCAATCGTCATAATCGTGATGGCAAGCCATACTGACTCTACGTGACCAACGATGAGCAACGCCGTTGAGATGCCACCAAAACCGATGGTCTGCATCAACTTGCGGACCGTGCCTATGTCCATACCAGAACGCACGAGTCGGTCGGCAATACTACCGGCAACGTTCAAAAACACAAATGACGCGAGATGAGGGATGATCGTCACCCAGCCGACCGAGGCGTAGTCAACGCCCAGACCCTTGTTGATAAAGGTCGGCAGCCATGACAACAACACATACAAGGACCAGTTATTACAGAAGTGAGCAACAATGACGGCCCATACTGGCATCGACTTCAGAAAAGCCCTGATGGGCGGACCCGCCTCAATCGGATCGCTATTGGCACCGGCTTTGATCGTCTGCCGCTCTTCCTAAGTCATTTTCAGGTCGGTTTCGGGACTCTGCGCGATCAGTCGCTGCCAAAAAAGATACCAGACCACGCCAACCAGACCAAACAGGTAGAAAGCCCAGGGCCAGCCCCACGCCTCGACGATGATCGGTGTCACAATTAATGCAAAAATGGTCCCTAATGGAATGCCGCTATTTGCCAAGCCGACAGCCCGGGAACGCTCAGTGATAGGTACCCAGCGAGAGTACAAACTGTAAATGGACGGAAAGGTTACTGCCTCTCCCATGCCCATAAGAATACGAGTTAAGAGCAGCAAACCGAGGCCAATAGAGGCAGCCGGTGGTGTCAGTATGGTAAACAAGAACCAGAGCAGGACGCCCGCACCCAACACAACCTTGCCGCCAAACCGATCAGCCAGCAGGCCACCGACAATCTGCAGCAGCAGGTAGCCAACAAAGAACGAAGACAGCACCATGCCCTGAGTTTGCATACCCCAGCCCAAGTCTGCCGCCATGGGGATAATAGCGACCGAAATATTGACCCGATCTATGTAGCAAACAAACACTGCCAGGGTCGATAGAAGGACAACGTTATAACGTCTGGGCCAGGCAAAATTCAGCATCATTCGTTTCCATTACTTTTCATTTTTTGAACTACTCGAGACATCTGACTTGAGCGCCATTACGTCTCTGGGATCTGGTGACGCAGATTCGCCAGCCAAAAAACGGGCTAAACAATGTCACCAGGCTGGTCAAGATATTCACTTAGCCCGTAGCCCAGTCGATCGCCATCAAGGGTATATTCGGTCATCCCTTCGCCAATGTAGGTGACCTGTTCCGAGCGGCGATTGCGCAGCGGCACAAACCCCTTCACCTTGGCCTGAACATGGTGTTTGTCGCCATTCTCAAGCGTGACATCCACGGTAAAACTGCGATGAAAGCTGGTATCTGGCTCATAATCGGTTTTCAGCACCAGGTCTGTCACCTTAAGGAACTGGTCACCCTTATGGAACATTCCCCCTCGATGGTCACCTACCACTGACAGTACCATACCCAGATCGTCACCATAATTACCCGTCAGCCAACGATATGAGCGTATCGATTGCCAGTAACGCGGCCCCCAGGAGTGGTCACGCAGACCATTACCATTGATTTGAATCGCGTGCTCGCCCTCTATCTGAATGGTTCCACTGACGTGCATATGCTGTTCATAGTGCGCACGAGCGAAATCGTTACCATCACCGGGACTGCCGACATGTCCATAGATTGGCCCCACACCATCGTGTACCAGATCAACTATTATTTTTTTAAAAGGATTGGATTTGAACGCCTTACCCGGGTCTTGCATATCTCGCGGATTGGTCATGAACAGCGCAGCACCCGTATAGGTGGTCCGGATTTTTTCACCCGGCACCAGCACCTCAATGGCGCCACCACCAGCGTTCCAGCTGTCGTTGTGACTGATTTCCGGTTTTTTGTAATTGAACAGGGCTGAACCATCCGGATTATAGATAATCACAGTCAACTCTGCGTATCCCTCGTTGGCTCGATTGCCCATGCGAATGAAACCACCACGACCTTGCTGCGGATCGAAGAAGTTGAAATAGACGGATTCATTGAAGTTGGTTTCCGGACCTAACGGATGGGTGTAATCGTCTTCCGGTTTGATATTGCCGACAATGTTGACCATAGCGAATCCTCGAGTTGAAGGGTCAATAATTCCTAGATTCCCACTGTAACTCAGGACAATAACCATGGCCAGCGCCACCATGAGGAGGCTGCCTTCCCATTTTCGACGAACCAGAGTTCATGAGTCGAGGCTCAATAGCTAACAGCGTTTTTCGGCCAATCAACCTGCATGGCCTCTATGATTGTGCACACAAGCGTGTGCCTCTTAGCAGGGCTGCCGCTTACTGTTTCGCCACGCGTCAGGCCAGCAAATACTTTCAGGCCAGGCTTGTCTTTGTCCGCCTAACGACGATGCTCTATGACGAACCTCGCCCTTGAAGGCCCTGTCATGGCATCTATGTATTGAAGGTCGCGAAGCTACTCATAGGCTCACGGGCCGATACGAGGGTATTCACCGGTGCATTGCGGTCCTCGTAGCCAAGTGACATGCCACAGATAATGTAGCGATCATCGGGTACGGCCAGCACTTGTCGAGTCACGCTATGAAACTGATTCCAGGCGCCCTGACTGCAGGTCGCCAGGCCTTCGCTGTGGGCGAGCAGCATAATATTCTGCATAAACATGCCAGTATCAAGGAAGCTCATGGCATCCAAGTCCTTGTCGATAGTGAAGATCAGTCCCACAGGTGCGTCAAAAAACTTGTAGTTACGACCCCACTGATTGTAGTTAGCGAGGGCGTCGCCTCGTGGAATCTCCAACAGCGTATACATATCCTTTCCCAGCTGCCGCATGCGACTGGTGTAGGGTTCCTTGCGCTTGGAAGTGCGCGGAAACTCGGCGGTCACATCCTGTGGCTGGGTTTCTCGGTGAGCCAGTACGGCACTCACCAGTTCATCGCGTTTGGCACCCATGACTACGTGGACATGCCAGGGCTGCACGTTGGTGCCGCTGGGTGCACAGTTAGCGCGCTCAAGGATGGACTCAACCTGTTTAGTGTCTACGGGCGTTGAGAGAAACTGGCGAACTGATTTGCGATTACGAATAGCGTCGTCGAGCTGCATAGGTCATAGCTGGCATTCAAAAATGAAGCGCAGATAGTACAAGCCCTGCGCGCCGTCTGACAAGTCCGAGTCACCAGTTTGACGGCACTAGGTCAGGCCCCACCCGCACAGGTCAGGACCTCACCCGTGATGAAGTTTGACTCTGGAATGCAGAACAGGTAAATGGCACCGGCACCGTCTTCAGGCTGACCGACCCGTCCCAGGGGTGCCAGTCGCGATGACGCTTCTACCTGGCTCTCAGTCAATCCCACGCGCAACTCTCGGCCAGCAACGTTAATTCGCGGTGGCTCAGCCTCGTAGGCCTGAGTGAGACGAGTATCAATATGACCGAAGGCTACACAGTTGACCGTGACGTTATAGCGGCCCCACTCCTTGGCCAGTGTCTTGGTCAAACCAACCACTGCCGCCTTCGCCGAAGAGTAGGCGACCTGAGTTGCACTGCCGGTCGTACCACTGACAGAGGATATATTAACGACCTTTCGACAGGTCGCTCGACCGGTCGCCGCAATCTCCGCCTTGGCGCTTTCTCGAAGCCAGCCCGAAAACGCCTGCAAGAGACGAAACGGAGCCGTGACATGCACATCCAGCATGGCCTGCCATTGCTCATCAGTATGATTATGCATGGCGCCGTTCCAAATATAGCCAGCGTTATTGACAAGAATGTCGATCTGCCCAAAGACTGAGAGGGTTGTCTGAATCAACTCATCCGGTAAGGCAGGATTGGTCACACTGCCGGCAACCACCAGCCCTTTGCCACCATTCGCCTCAATCTCTGCAACACAGTCTCGAGCCACATCAGCATCCAGGTCATTAACCACAACGCTGGCTCCCTCTCGAGCCAGCAGCAGCGCAGTAGCCCTGCCCACACCTCGGCCAGCGCCAGTGACAATCGCAACCTTGCCCTCAAGTTTTTTCATAGGACACTCACTCAGATAGTTTCCGTTCCCGTAAATGCCAGCTCATTCGGCCGGCAAACAAACCGAATCGGCGGGAAGGTGACTGCTTCCTGACTGATGCTGGCAGATATTGCCCAGTAAGGATCCAACAACGGGTTGCCAAAAGCTTGTGCATCAAAGGTCTGCAGACGAGCCTTGAGGCGCTCAACCCGGCTGGCTTGATGATTGGCCTCAAGCTGGACCAGACGCAAGCCATTGGGCGTATGCGCCAGATTTAATGCACCCGTATACTGCACGTCATTCACACCCATAGGCTCAGGGTCGAGGGCAGCGATAGCCAGTATCTCTTTGCCGGCGACACTGACCTTGACATCTGCACCATCATAGCTATGACGAAATTGGATACTCGCCACTTGTGCCGGAAAGCCAAATTGTGCCCGCAGATTGCTCACCGCGTCTGCATTGCTGGCGTACACGGCGGTAGTAAAACCTCGCGCTCGAACACCGCTGCGACAACCAACTCGACAGATCACCAGCCGAAAGGCGCCCCAGGGTGACTGATTAACCGCCCAGGCCTGCAATGACAGTGTCGCCGGAACGGTGGGGTGTAATCCTGGCGGCAATACGGCTTCGCGGGCTCGATTACGCATCTCCAGGGTCATCTGAAGACAGACGACATCGGTAAATTCTATGGCTTCGGTGAAATAGTCTTTTATTATGGCCGCGTCAGCAGCCAATGTTTCAACGGCGGCGGTGCCCACTAGCATTTCAACCCCCCTCGCACAAAGTCAGGCAATGCTGCTGGCGTATACACAGGCGCTCGACGTTGTTCGGCCGTTTGAAATTGTGGCATTACCTCGCGAGCAAACAACTTCATACTTTCCAATACTTGCGCCTGGGGGATCATTTCCATCGCATTCAAGAGAAAGTTGATGCCAGTCACACCCACCGACTCCCAACGCTTAATGGTCTGCACCAAATGTTCCGGGTCTCCGACCCCAACCCCTTCCGGCAGGCCTCGAGCGGCACTGGGATCCTCCGCTGCCGGTTTTTTGGCTTTCATGCCGGATCCGGCATTCCCCAGAGTCTGGTAAGCATTGGTGGGATAGGCTTCACGGGTCCAGTAAAGGTGGGCATTGGCCACATTGAACGCGTTGACCATCGGCACCCCGACTCGACTGGCAAGCTGGTAATCTTCATGACAATACAGAAAGTTCATGGTGTGTACCTGATCGTTAATCAAGCCACCAACGGGATCACAGAGTTTGATGCGGCGATGGTATTCCTGAGTTCGACGAGCCTGCTCCTCATAGCCTGCGGCTGAAACCCCCAGGCAACCCAATCCGCGATCAGCCGCATCCAGCTCAGTACCCGGCGTGGTCACAGTGACCCACATGGGCGGGTGCGGATCCTGAAAGGGCTTAGGCAATATATTTCGCGACGGCATATTGAATGCCTTACCTTGCCACTCGAACTCCTCTCGTGTCCACATTTGTGGCAGCACTCGCACAAACTCTTCCCAGGTCTTTTTAGTATCGTCTGGGTTGACGCCGAACCCCCCTAGCTCGGTCCAGGTAGAGGACCTGGCGGTGCCCAGCTCAAGCCGGCCGTTGGAGAGGATATCCAGTGCTGCGGCTCGCTCGGCGATGCGAACCGGGTGATTCATCTCGGGCACACAAACCACCGCACCATGGCCTACGCGAATGCGCTGAGTCTGTGCTGCCACGGCAGAGAGGAAAACTTCGGGTGAGGAAGAATGGGAGTAGCCTTCCAAAAAATGATGCTCGACCGCCCAGACATGATCAAAACCCAGTGCATCCGCCAGCCGGCATTGCTCCAGGGCATTATGATACACCTGCCATTCTGCCTCGCGGGTAAAGGGTCGGGGAGTTGATAACTCAAAGAAAATACCAAATTTCATCTGGGCTCCCATTTGCGTATTGGGTTTGCTGCCTGGCGTCGCCTAAGGCCAAAACCTCTGACATCAACAGGTCAGACTACAGCATGTTTTCTGCTAGCGAGCAAGGCTGAAGGATTAAAGGGCGACTTTGATAAATGTTGACCGCCGCGGCCATTGACGCAAATTGAGTTTCTTGAAATGCTTTGCGTCCTGCGAGCATTTGGCCCAGGGTAACAATACGAGCTGTGCTTTTTGAGGATAGTGCTCAGTAATTTCCAGCGACCCCAAAAAGTTTCGTCAGACTCGCCAAAAAAAGGAAAGTGCACGTGGACATGAATTTCAACGCTGATGATGAGAGATTTCGAGCCGAGGTGCGGACTTTTTTTAACGACGAGTATCCACGGGACCTGATCACTAAAGCTGCCAGCGCGTTTCCACTGGAGAAAGGCGACTATCAGCGCGCGGAACAAGCTCTGGCAGCCAAAGGCTGGCTTTGCGTGAATTGGCCGAAAGAACATGGCGGCACTGGCTGGACAGCTAACCAGAAGTATATTTTTGACCAGGAGTTAGAGCTGGCGGGCGCTATCAATCCGGTGCCCATGGGCGTGATCTATGTTGGCCCTGTGATCTGCGCATTCGGTACTTCGGAGCAACAGGCACGCTGGTTGCCAGGCATTCAGCAAAGCACGACTTTTTGGGCGCAGGGCTACTCGGAGCCGGGCGCAGGCTCAGATCTCGCCTCACTACAATGTAAAGCCATTCTGGACGGGGACAGTTATGTGGTGGACGGCACCAAGGTCTGGACCAGTCTGGCTCAACATGCTGACTGGATATTCCTGCTGGTGCGCACCAGCCACGAGGCCGTCAAACAGCAAGGGATTACTTTCCTCTGCGCACCCATGGATACACCGGGCATCCAGGTCCACCCCATTTTGACTATCGACGGCCGACACCACTTGAATCGAGTCACCTTCGATCAGGTTCGAGTACCGGTCAGCAACCGCATCGGCGAGGTCGGCGAAGGCTGGCGTTACGCCAATTTTTTGCTGGGCAACGAACGCACCTCCTATGCTCACGTCGCCGGCAAAAGGATGCAAATGGCGGCTATTCGAGCGCTGGCAGAACAGCACCCGGTACTGGCCCAGGATTCCAGTTTCTGGCAAACATTTGATACGCTGGAAGTGCGCCTTAACGCCCTGGACATTACCGTCCTTCGGGTCCTGTCTGCCGTCGCCGATGGCGCCTCCCCAGGCAACGAGTCCTCCATACTAAAGATCCTGGCCACAGAAATTGCTCAGGATATCACTGCACTGTCTATGCAAGCCCAAGGTTATGGCGCGTTGGCTGCTGTCGGTCGGCAGATGCCATCTGAGTCCGCAGCAAAGTCCACAGCCGACTATCTTGGCACTCGTGCCCAGACGATCTATGGCGGTGCCAATGAAATCCAGAAAAACATTATTGCCAAACGCGTCCTGGGTTTGTAGCACCCGTGACTGGCCCTGATTACAGAGACTGAACTGTATGGGACTCTTTGAACGTTACCTTTCCGTCTGGGTTGGTCTCGGCATCCTCACCGGCGTTCTGCTGGGTAATCTGCTACCCGGTGTCTTTGAGGCCATTGCCGGCGTGGAATTTGCACACGTCAATCTGGTCGTCGCCGGACTCATCTGGGTGATGATCTACCCCATGATGGTGCAGGTCGATTTCACTGCTATCAAGGAGGTGGGTAAGCGACCACAGGGACTTGTGCTGACGCTGGTGGTGAACTGGCTGATCAAGCCGTTTTCCATGGCAGCCCTGGGCTGGTTGTTCTTCAGGATTCTCTTTGCCGACTGGGTTGATCCGCAATCCGCTACCGAATTCATCGCCGGCATGATCTTGCTGGGCGTTGCACCCTGCACCGCCATGGTGTTCGTCTGGAGCCAGCTCACCAAGGGTGATCCGAATTACACCCTCGTGCAGGTTTCAGTCAACGATATCATCATGGTGTTTGCCTTCGCACCTCTGGCCGCCTTACTGCTTGGCGTGAGCGACATCACTGTACCTTGGGAAACCCTGCTGCTAGCCGTGGTCCTGTACGTTGTCCTGCCGCTGCTGGCGGGGGTACTGACACGCCATCGACTGGTCGTAAAGACGGACCGTCACCGAATCGATTACCTGGTGCAGACTTTGAAACCCTGGTCGGTGATCGGTCTGCTCGCCACCGTCGTGCTGTTATTTGGCTTTCAAGCCGAGAAAATCCTTTCTCAGCCTGCCATGATTGTCTTGATTGCGATTCCATTATTGATCCAGACCTATGGCATTTTTGCGATTGCCTACGGTGCCGCTCGAATCATTCAACTACCGCACAATATTGCGGCACCCGCCTGCCTTATCGGTACTTCCAACTTTTTCGAGCTGGCGGTCGCTGTCGCCATCTCGCTGTTTGGATTGAATTCAGGTGCGGCTTTGGCCACTGTCGTTGGCGTGCTGGTGGAAGTGCCGGTCATGCTCTCGCTGGTCGCTCTGGTGAATCGCACGGGCGCCTGGTTCAGTCCGAAACCCTGAGATAAATATTTCCGACTTACACTCGACAGCCATATTCAGTTGCAGCGTTGAGTCACCACATCAGGTTACACTGGCACTCAGACTCCATCGTTTAGGATAAGAAGGAATAGCACCATGATCACCATTCACGGCTCCTCAGTTTCACCATTTGTACGCAAGACTCTGGTCTGTCTGAAAGAAAAGGGCGTGCGGTACGAACACAATGCCATCAGTCCCTTTCCGCCACCCGCCTCTCATCTGGCGATTTCACCACTGGGCAAGATTCCGGCCATGACTGATGGTGATCTATCGATTCCTGACTCAGCCGCGATCTGTGGTTATTTGGAAAAGCGCTTTCCAGAACACCCGCTGTATCCCAGCGAGGATGGCGCCTATGGTAGAGCATTGTGGTACCACATCTGGGCCGACACTGAGTTGCCCAAGGCAACCGCCGCCTTATTCTTCAACCGGGTTGCCGTCAGAATGATGAAGCGTGAACCCGACCAAGCCGTTATCGACAAGATTATCGCCAAGGTGCAGCCCCCGATATTTGACTACCTGGAAGCGGAAATTGGTGACAAGACCTATCTGGTGGGAGACGCTTTCAGTATCGCCGACATTGCCGTCACCTGTCAGTTTGTCCAGATGCTGTATGCCGGCGAGGCTTTACCCGCGACCAGCCATCCGAACATTGCGCGCTATGTGGAGCATCACATGCGCCGCGATTCATTCAAGACGCTGATCAACAACGATCCCTTTATCAAGGTCGCCTAGCGGCCTTGCTCTCTTGGCGCGAGGCTCGCTACCGAGCCTTGGCGATGGGCTCGCTAGCGAGCCTGGCGCCGACTTTGGCTGACCAATAAAGGCTCGCTTGAGAAAAGTTTAAACCCCTGCCCCCTCCCATTGGCACTCAGGTCGGGTTAGCTTCTCGAGGCTTTTTACAGTCTCGCTACGCACTTCAGTACTTCGGCCTGGTAGGTTTTACCTCGCTCATTGTAGAGATCCAGGACATTCAATGATGTGGGTACATAACCAAAGCCGATATTAGCCTGAGGATGCCACTGGAATATGGACCCACCCAGGCCCATCCAGCCATAGAAGCCTTCTCTGCCCCGGTTCAATGCCTGATCCAGCCGAGAGTGATATTGGACGGGCGGCGCAAACAAGGCTACGCCACCCTGCGTAAAGTTCGTTGCGGCAATCCCCATCGACGCCTCGACCGGGGCAGCGTGCAGCGCCTCCCAGGCTTGTTTCGGCAAATATTCTACCCCCTCCCACTGGCCACCACCTGCCAGCATAGCAGCCACTTTCGCCAACCCTCTGGCAGTACAGTTGGCATTCGCAGAGGGCGTCTCACCCATGGCCATCGCCGGTGAATTGAAATAGGTGATACGCTTCATGCCCTCAATCGGTGGCGGCGCGCCCGCTCGGACTCGATTTCGCAATAGAGGGATGATCGGCATCAGTCTATTGACGACTTGAAAGATATTGTGTTCCATTTTGCGTTTGAGCAAACGGGGCTTGAGGCTCTCCTTGAATTGATAACCCAGAGGCAGTGGCAAGACTTCCGCTCTTCGACTGAGTTCATCTTCCCTGAGGCCAACAATGACATCGACATTCAGTGGCTCACTGATATCAGCGCGCAAAAACTCGCCGATGGTACGACCGGCCGGATCGATTCGTCGAAACAGCTCGTTCACAATCCAGCCCCGGGTAAGGGCATGATATTCTCGAGCACTACCACCATTCGCTCGATACTGTTGCTCCTGCGCTTCGATGATAGTGCCCATCTTATTTTGCTTGATATTGCTCACGAGCAAATCGTCGGCTTTAACGGACACATCAAAAGCCGCCAGACCCGCTTCATGCCGCATCAATTCGGCAACCGTCAGATTCGCCTTGCCGTTTGCACCAAACTCTGGCCAGTAGCTGGAGATTTTGGCAGCATAATCCAGCAACCCCTTACCGACTAGTGACGCGATTGCCAGGGCTTCAAGACTCTTGCCGCTACTGAACACATTGACCAGCGTATCAGCGGAGAAATTCGGATTGGCCCCTGACGAAGCCCACAGGTCAACAACCTTGGCTCCCTGGTGGTAGACGCAAAGTTGAGTCTCTTTTTCTGCCAAGGTTTGCATATTACGTTCATACAGGCTTTTAACCGATTCGAAACCGGGCGCTACGGTGCCTTGGATGAAAACTTGCTTAGAAAAGTTTTTACTCATGCTAGCCTCAAAAAATATCAATGCGCACTCTGATATGTGTAGGCAGAGCCTGGCGCTTTCTCACGTCGGCTGTATCGTGCAACATACCGCTGCAGCATACTAGTGCAGCATAATATAGTATCGTTCACCGACCAGTTAACCAATCGATTGCTGGCTCATGCTTTTGAGTCAAGCAATCCAGCAGGCCAGCAATCAAGGACAGCATGTATCTACCGCCACACTTCCAGGTCACCGACGAGAAGGAGATCTTTACATTCATCGAAGCCAACGCTTTTGGTCAACTCATCTCAACGGTTGATGGCCGACATTTCGCCACGCATGTGCCTTTTTTAGTATCACCAGACAAGTCCTGTTTACTGACCCATCTGGCCAGACTGAACCCCCAACATCTGAAGATCAGTGGCCAGGAAGTACTGATTATCCTGGCAGGGCCCCACGATTACATTTCGCCCAGCTGGTACACAGGCGCTGGCGTACCCACCTGGAACTACCAAACCGTTCACCTGTATGGCCAGTGTCGGCGGATCGATGATCCGCCAGCGCTTCGTGGTATCGTTGATGGCCTGGCCGCAAAGTATGAGGCCGGCTTTGATCACCCTTGGCAACCTCGCTATAGCACCAGAATGCTTGACGCCATCGTTGGTCTCGAAATCAGCATCACTGATGTGCAGTGCAAGTACAAGTTGAGTCAGAACCGTTCGAGCCAAGATCAGGATAATGTGATTCGCCAACTACGCGATGCCGGCTCCGACGCTCTGGCAGATGCCATGGCCGCCCAGCCTCGCCCTTAGCAAGTAGCGCCGCTTCTTGAGTCACGGTGTCAGAAATTGCTCAGTTTGGCGGCTTCGAGGAAAACGCGGCGAAAGCCGCCATAATAGTTAAGTGCGTCTTTTTTCTGTATTGCGGTTCTTCGCTGCCGGTTCATTGTCGACTGGGTGTGGGCTGAAACACTGCCCCTCTAATTGCTCTTCAGGCGCTCTTGGCGCAGCGCTTTCCTGCGTACCTTACCTGCATCGTCTCTCAACGGTTCGGTGGAGAACTCGATCGTTCTGGGAATCTTGTAACGCACCAGGCGTTCTTGCAGGTGAGCCAGAAGCGCCGTCTGATCGACATCATTGGCTGGTGCATCCACTATGGCATAAACATAGTTGCCCAGGTCTTCATGGGGTAGACCAATGACTGCAGAGGATCTGACGCCGGGATAGGCATCAATGGCGGCTTCTACCTCAGCCGGATATATATTGGCACCGCCTGAAAGAATCATGTCAGTCTGGCGATCGGCAAGATACAGGTAGCCATCAGCGTCGAAATAACCCATGTCACCGATACTCTCAAAGCCACCTTCTATTGCTTTCGCCTCGGCGCCGATATACCTATAGGTGCTGCCCTGACCCGTCAGCGGTCGCATGAATACTTCACCAATTTCGCCTAGCGGTAGCGCCTGACCAGCCTCATCAACGATAATCATTTCACAGGTCGCATTAGGTTTGCCGACTGAGCCTCGATGAAGCAGCCACTCCTCGCCGGTGATGACAGTTCCCCCTTGCCCCTCAGTGCCGCCGTAAAGCTCCCAGATCACGCTGGGCCCAAGCCAATCAATATAAGCTTCTTTCAGCCAGGCCGGACAGGGTGCCGCCAGATGCCAGAGCACCTTGAGGCTGGACAAGTCATAGCGATTGCGCACCTCTGGTGGCAAGTTCCAGATACGCTGCATCATAGTCGGTACCATATAGACTATATCAACTTGCTGAGCCTCAATGAGATGCAAGGTTTGCTCTGCGTCGAAGCGCGTTGTTACAGTCACCTGATTACCACGAAACAGCGCACTCATACCCCACAAAAAAGGGCCGTTATGGTAGAGGGGCCCCGGAATCAACATGGAGCCTTGTAACTTGGTTTGCAGCCGGTCTTCGGCAATGTTCCAAACAGCCGGTGTCGTCGAGACGATCAGTTTTGGCCGGCCGGTACTACCGCCTGAGGTCATGGCCTTGAATGAGGTGGCGATTCGCTCATCAAGCGCCTCACCGCTAATATCCGCGGAAGGCTCATAGCCTACAGGCAAAGAGGGCGTACCCGGCTGGTCGTCAGCTGTGACACCCACCACCAGCTTTGGCGCTCCCACCTCGATGATCTGATCGCGCTCAAACTTCGGCAACCTGGCTGACACGGGTTGAGGGGTCGCGCCAACTTTCCAGGTGGCAATGGTCGCTTTAAAAAACTCTATGCCGTTGGGTAGCGCGATCGTAACGAAGTCGTCCTGACCGACGCCCAAGTCGGCATAGACTCGCGCCAGACGGTTAGTCTGCTCTTCCAGCTCGGACCAGGTAATCGTTTCACCTTCGTGATAGATGGCGATGCGATTCGGTTGTATTGCCGCCCAATGAGCAACGATTCGTGAAAGTGCTATTTCCGCCATCTGATTCCTTCGCCACCCTGTCGAATATACTGTCTAAACAACCATCGAAGCCGTGCGCGCATTTTTTTGCGCTGTACTGGCAACATTGCCCGCTAGCAGGCCTAATCTGGTAGTCCCAGAACCCGTTTGCCAATGATATTCAGTTGCACTTCATTCGTGCCGCCATAGATCGTCACGGCTCGGTCACGCAGCCAGCTTCGAGTCGATTCAACCTCTTCGGCCCCAAAACCATCCCCTTCCCAGCCAATGCCAGCAGAACCGCGCAAAAAGGACTTCAGAGATGAGCCTTCCTTAGAAAGGCTGGAACCGACAAACTTAAAGATAGATGTGGTGGCACCAGGCGCCTTACCTGATCGGGATTCATCGGTCACTCGCTGAACAGTGAGCTGCAAGGCTTTTTCCTTCATAGTCTGCAGCAACACCTTATCGCGAGCCAACGCATCAGCGATCTTACCGTCTGCCTCACCACAGTATTTTTTAGCGATGGTCGCATACCCATTGACGGGCTTGGCTTGCTTTGACCGGGGCGCTGGTGCAGCAGAGCGTTCGTACTGCAGCAGGCGTTTACCTACCGTCCAGCCCTTGTTTAACTCTCCGACCAGGTCATCTCGGCGAGCGATGGCATTATCAAAAAAGGTTTCACAGAACGGCGAGGAACCACTGATCAGGGCGATAGGTTTGATGGTGACACCGAGTTGGTGCATATCCAACAGGACGAAGCTGATGCCATCATGCTTTGGTGCCGTCGAGTCCGTGCGCACCAGGGCAAACATCCAATCTGCGTGTTGGGCGCCAGAAGTCCAGATTTTCTGACCATTGAGTACAAAGTGGTCGCCCTCAACCACCGCCTTGGTTTGCAGACTCGCCAGGTCAGAACCCGAACCTGGCTCACTGTAACCCTGGCACCACTTGACTTCACCAGAAACAATTTTAGGCAGGTGGCGCGCTTTCTGCTCTTCAGTCCCGAACTCCAGCAGGGTTGGGCCAATCATGGATACACCCATTCCAGTCAATGGCGGCAAGGCTCGAGCGGCTGCCATTTCTTCTTGCAGGACTCGATTTTCCTCATAGCTCAAACCTGCAGCACCATATTCTCGAGGCCAGGTCGGGGTGGTTAAACCGCGGGCCGCCATGGCCTGCAACCACCTGTCAGCATCTGCTGTGTTGTAGACCTCATGAGCATCTTCAAAATGAAAGGTACGATTTCTCATGCTTGGTGGACAGTGCTCGGCGATATAGCTGCGAACGTCTTCTCGAAAGGCCTCGAGGCTCATGGCTTACTCTCCTTGAATAACTGGAATCATATGACTAGCCCTAAGAGTAGCACGACAAGTACCCAGCAGATAAAGCCTGACCATGAAGTTTTTTTCGACCTCAAACACTCCCGCCTGCAACCCCATTATTTCTGCGCCTGGAACGCAAATAAGTCAGATCAACGGCTTAGTGCTTCGCCCTGACAACCTGGATTTCAAGCTTTACACTGCCTTATGAGTCTGGCAACTTAAACAGATATCTGATGCAGACGCTCAGCGCTCGAGATTTGACCCGCAGAATCGCCCTGCGGGCACCTGTAGACTGGCCACTGGCGATTATCGCCTAACGAATAAAAGGATAAGGATATGAAAATCGCAGTCGTCACTGGCACCAGCACAGGAATTGGATTTGAAACCAGCCTGCATCTCGCTCGCAATGGCTACACTGTTTTTGCCGGCATGCGCAACACGAGCAAGGCGCAGCCACTCATCGATGCCGCCAAAGCCGAGTCTCTGCCGGTTACCGTATTGCAGATGGATGTCACTGACGCCAACTCGTTGCGAGACGCGTTTGCGACAATACATGCGGCAGGGGATGTCTCACTACTGGTCAATAATGCGGGGATAGGCGGCGCAACCCCGTTGGAGTTGACACCTGAGATAGAACATCGCCAAATTTTTGAGACCAACTACTTTGGCACCATTAACTGTATTCAGGCTGTGCTGCCCTCCATGCGCAAAAATGGCCACGGAGACATCGTCAACATCTCCTCCATCGTTGGCATCCTGGCCACGCCTAACCAGATCGCCTACTCTGCCTCCAAATATGCGGTAGAAGGTGCTTCTGAAGCGCTCGCTCATGAGGTCTATCGTTTCGGGGTAAGGGTTTATTGTGTCGAGCCTGGTGTCGTCGCCACCAGTATTTTCGACAATTCAGCCAGCGCCACGCGTTACGACAAGACGTCTCCCTACCAGCCCATCATGCGCCGTAATGGCAAACTCTACGCCACCGGATTTAAGGCACCGGCAGCGCCGCAACAGGTCGCCGACGCGATTCTGACAGCTATAACCCAGCCCACCTATCAGTTTCGCTGGCCTGTGGGCGTCGACGCCGACGGCATTTGTGCTGGTCGAAATAAAATTACCGACGAGGACTGGATCCAGATGGGTGATGACCTGACCGACACTGAGTACAACGACCGCTTTAAAGACTATTTCAATATTCAGCTCTAGCCGGCCTGATTCGGCCGATCAGTCTGTCTCAGGCGCATAGTAAATATCTACCGGCACTCTGTCTTGCTGAAGTACTGCGCGCACCGGCATCACTGCGATCGGCCCAGGCTGTCGAGCAACATCCAGGACCTTTTTTTTAGTCTCACCCACTACATGAAGATAAATCTGTCTGGCGGTTAAGACGGCAGATAAGGTCAAGGTCATTCGCTCATGCAGGGCACTAACAGGCACCACGACTCCGCAGTGTCGTGTGTTGTTCGGGTTTAATACCGCCTGAAGTGTCGCGGCACCGGGATGCCATGAAGCGGTATGACCATCATGACCCAGACCCAGCACGACGATATCGAGGGGAAACAAAGGCGCAATTCGCGCCTCGACCTGGTCAACGCCGGCAGCTGCGGTTAGATCAAGCGTTTTCAGCTCCGTGAAGGTGGCTGCGCGCGCAGCATTGCAGAGTAGATAGTTGCGCACCAGGCGGGCGTTCGAATCAGGACTGGCTTCATCTACCCAACGCTCATCCACCAGCGTAATCTGAACCTGCTGCCAAGCAATGGGCTGATGCGACAGCGCCGCAAACAAAGACTTAGGGGTACTGCCTCCGGAAACCGCGAGGGAAGCCGATCCACGCATCTCGATCGCCGCAGCCAGTCCGGCGCCTATCTGCTGAGCAAGCGCCGTGACTAGACTGGGGTCATCAGGATAAGCATGCAGACGGATCATTTGCACAGGTCCTTCGGTTTTTGTGGCAATTCGAACATCACGTCTGATTCTCATGCCAGCGCCTGCCATCTTTGGCGATCAGGGCGACACTTTCAGTCGGACCGAAAGAACCCGCCATATAAGACATGGCCTTCTGGCCTGTATCCTGCCAGCCGGCAACAATCTTGTCGACCCAGCACCAGGCCACTTCAAGCTCGTCCGCCCGCATGAATCGAGTCTGATTTGCGAGCATCACATCGAACAACAAGCGCTCATAGGCATCCGGTACTCGCTTGCCGGTGAAGGCTTTTGACAGCGCCAGCTGCAGATCCACCGTTTGCAGAGCCATGGACTCTTCAAGACCCGGGACCTTGTTCAACAACTGCAGGCTGATACCCTCATCGGGCTGAACTCGAATCACCAGCCTGTTGGGCGAATTGCCGGCCAATTGATCGGGGAATATTGCATGGGGTACGTCGCGAAACTGAATGACAATCTCCGAGTAGCGCGCACCAAGACGCTTGCCGGTTCGCAAGTAGAACGGCACGCGCGCCCAGCGCCAATTATCGATTTCCGCCTTGATTGAAACAAAGGTTTCTGTATTCGAGCGGGGGTCTGCACCTTTTTCCTGCCGGTACCCAGGTACAGCCTCACCCGCTATGGCACCAGCAGCATACTGACCACGTACCGTGTTCTGCAGGACACTGTTTCGATCAATAGCCTTCAGGCAATTCAGTACTTTGATTTTCTCATCATGGACTGACCTCGAATCAAACCGAGCAGGAGGTTCCATCGCTGCCAGACACAACAGCTGCATCAGGTGATTCTGCATCATGTCACGCAGCGCACCCGCCTCATCGTAGAAATCCCAGCGACCCTCGACTCCGACAGTTTCAGCCACCGTAATCTGCACATGGTCAATATATTTATTGCTCCACAAAGGCTCAAACAAAGAGTTGGCAAACCGAGTCACCAGCAGATTCTGAACTGTCTCTTTGCCCAAATAGTGGTCGATGCGATAGACCTGACTTTCGTCGAAAATTGAAGTCAGGCTGGCGTTGATTTTGACAAAGGATTCACGGCTGTGCCCCAACGGCTTTTCGACGACGATGCGCGTGTTCGGCCGAACCAGGCCAACCTCTTGCAGACATTCACAAACCGGCTGAAAAATTGAGGGTGGGGTTGCCAGGTAAACGATCAAGTCTCTTTGGTTATCCGCAAACTCCTCATCGTTTAGCCCTGCCATCTCTCTTGGATCTGTCGCGTCAGCAGATCTATAGGTCACTCGTCGACAAAATCGGTCGTAGACAGTTGTATCCAGGCTATCTCCAAGACTGGCCTGAAGACTCGACCGTAACCGTTTGTGGAATACCTCTCGGCTCTGAGGGTTACGGGATACACCGACAACTTTCAGGCAATCGGGTAACAACTGACTTTTGTCCAGATGATAAAGCGCAAGATAGAGCTTTCGAAAGGCCAGGTCACCCTCACCTCCCACTATCAGCAAGTCGCAAATCATACTCGTACCCTCATCTCGCAGATCAAAGGCAGCGCAGCTCGCCTCCCTTCAAACTAATCGTTAGCACTGACTTGTCTGGTGAACAAATCTAGCAGAAAAAAACCATCAAAATTCAACCCAGTCCAACGAAACGCGCGACTGAAATCTGCCAGCTGTGCAGTCTGATCTAGTCACAGGAGCTGCTTCGCAAAGCTGATGACATGAGGCCAATTATTCTGGCTCTTGGCCTTTGCAGCTTGCCTGCTTATGATACCACGAGATACCGATGTCTTGACCGAGATCAGGTCATACAGTAGGACGTTGAGTCCCAACCACAACGCCAAGGTTCTGACTTTGAGATAACAGGAAGGCATGTTCAGCGGCTTCTCGACCCAAAAACTCACGTACTGACTGGCATTCAGCGCGAAGACCTTTCAGCGACATACTCGCGACAGACATACTCGCGACAAAAGCGCATCAGCCTAGCTCACTTAAATTAAGCTCACTTAAATTAAGCTCAGTTAAGTTAAGCTCAGTTAAGTTAAGCTAACCAGGCCTCGAGCGCCAAGCCATGACCTGCGTCAGCCTTGCGTCAGCCTTGGTGTAGCAACGGTGTAGCAACGTGCATGCCCGTTGCAGCCGTAGCACAAACATGGTTTATTCTGCGATCACAAAGACCGGCGGCAACACTGGATTAACACTCAGACCTAAGGATCAGCGAGTGAGTCAATTTGATATAGACACTAAAGTGACGCAGACCAACGATCACATCTGGTCTGGCACTCTGAGCAAAAGCTGGAATATCGGTACCAATCCCAATGGGGGCTATCTGTTATCTTGCGTCCTAAGTGCGCTGAAGCTGGCCCTGCCACACTCGGATCCTATTACCGTGACGACGCACTATTTGCGCCCAGGCACAGCAGGTGAACCCTTTGAAGTCCACGTCAGTGTCATTCGTACCGGCCGAACACTCAGCACAGCTCGCGCCAGCCTGATACAGGCGGGCAAAGTCAGACTCGAGGTACTGGCTGGATTCGGTGACCTGCAAGTCTCTGCCGGTATTGAAACCACCCTGACCGTTCCACCGCCAGTGATTCCGCCGCCTGATGCCTGCATTCAACGTCACGGCGGCACTCAGGGCGTTGAATTGCCCATCGCCAGCCGGCTCGATGTTCGGCTTCACCCGGCGCTGGCGCTAGCCGGCCAATCCCAGGTTGCGATGATTGCCGGCTGGATTCGATTCCTTGACGGGCGCGAGCCCGATACCGGCACTCTGCCACTGTTCACGGATACCTTTCCACCATCACCGTTTGGACTGCTGGGGGTGATCGGTTGGGTACCTACTATTGAGCTTACCGTACAGGTACGATGCCGACCGGCGCCGGGCTGGATTCAGGCCGAGTTCTTAACCGAGGATCTGCAGCAAGGGCGCATGATAGAGAGTGGTCGACTCTGGGACAGCCAAGGGCAACTCGTGGCGCAAAGCCGTCAGATTGGCCTGATCATGCAGCAAAGTTAAGTGTTTCCGACATTCAGCCGGTGAAGCTTTCCGATCACTACGGCTTCAGCTATCAACCTGAAACTCATCAGAAACTGCCGAACTCGCTGGTGTTTTCCTGCTACCTTTCGACCTCATGTCAAACTGGACTCCTGGTGAGCGGCAAGCGCCCGGCACGGCGGCTATTTGGCGATGTGATCCTTTGAGCCTGTGCTATCGTAGTCTCAGGGTTGAACTGTTTTTCATTAGATAATTTCAACAGCTGATTTCAACCATTGACTTCAACCAAAAGCATGAAGATTCAGGAGCCAAAGTTGTCGAATATTTTCTCAGACGATCACTCAGACAATCACTCAGACAATCACTCAGACTCGACTCCAGAGACTATCGAAGTGGCTCTCTTTCCGATTCCGAGCTTGGTCGCATTCCCTGGGACTCTGGTTCCTTTGCATGTGTTTGAACCCCGTTACCGACAAATGATCAGAGACTGTGTTCGGGATGAGCGCATGATAGGGGTCTGTCATACCCGTAAGACCATTCGTGCAGCTAAGGCTAACCAGACTCAACTGGAGGCTATGCGCTCGAATCAAGCGACCTATCTGCCGCAGCCCGTATTTTCGGCCGGCTACTGTGAAATCATTGAGACCCTGGAGGATGGTCGCATCATGGCAGAGATTCGAGTTGAGCGGCGTCTGCAAATCGTCAAAGAAATACAGTCATTACCCTATCGAATCGTAGCTAGCCAACCGCTTGATGATGAGATACCCAGTGCCGATGAAGCTGCGGTGCAAAAGACCCGTAACCGCGATTTGCAAAAGCTGATCAACTCCAAACTTCTCGTCCTGATCGGCAGCGAAAGCCCAGAATTTGCGAACCTTATCACAGGCTCTGAGTGGCAATCCTTGAGTCCCGACGAGTTCAGCTTTCAGTTATTTCAGACCCTGCGCTTTGATCCCGACCAGATGCAGGTGATTCTCGAAACCCGCAGCACCCATGAACGACTGAGTACCATCTGGGATTATCTGTGTCGTTAGCACCCGCCATCATCACTCGACTCGGCGTGATCGGTGACGTCCATGCTGAAGACATTCGGCTAGAGCTGGCCCTCAATCATTTACAAGCGAACGGCGTCGATCAAATTATCTGTACGGGTGATGTGGTCGATGGCATAGGCTGTCCGGAAAGATCACTGCAGCTGTTGCAAGCCCACGGAGTCCAAACGGTGCGTGGCAATCATGATCGCTGGCTTCTCGAAAACCGGGTCCGTCATATTGATCATGCGCATGAGCAAGTTAATTTCAAGGATGCCAGCCTGGCGTACCTGAACAGCCTGCCGAGCGCGATAGAACTCGACACCCTGAAGGGCAGACTACTCCTGTGTCACGGCATTGGTAACAATGACCTGCAAAAAATCTGGCCAGGTTCAGCCCGCATGCCGCCCATTCGAAGTCGTGAGCTTGACCGCCTTATCAAGGCGCGCCGGTACCAGTATGTGATCAACGGCCATTTACATTTTCGAACTATGATTCATTTTGAGGCCATGACCCTCATCAACGCTGGCACTCTCAAAGGCGAACAATGGCCTGGCTTTATGCAGATCGACTTCGCCAAAGACACGGTCACGTCCTTTAAATTCAGCCAGCTTACTGACAACCCGCGAATAGAGCTGGCAAAGCACCTACCCCTTGGGCCGGGGCCAGAGCACACCATCTGGCGCGACACCCAGGCCTTCAGTGGCGACTGGCAGCCGCTGGCCCTGCACTAGCAAAAATTGAACGAGTAGCGCTTGCATTCGCAACATCGCAAAAAACGGCCTTGCCTTATCGCGCCAACCAGGCTTGCCGTTTTTATAATCTGAGGCTGGCGAAAGAGACCATTTTTCCAGATTTTTCATCCCAGAGCGCTAACCATGCGGTGGACAGACTTTCCATCAAGCCTAACTTTCGCGGATTCTGCAGCGCCGGCTGGCCCTCATAACAGGGCGGCAGGTGATAGTTAGGCACCTTCGGGTTCAGGTGATGAATGTGGTGATAACCGATATTACCACTCACCCAATGTAGCCATCGAGGCAGATCATAGAAGGAGCTGCCTTCAAGCGTGGCATCATGGTAGTTCCAGACCTCGTTGCGCTGCCAGTAAGCATCTTCAAACTGGTGCTGAACGTAAAACAGCCAAACTGCACCCATTGAGGACAACATGACTACCGGCATGTAAACCAGCAGGAAGGGCTTCAAGCCAACTATAGCGATCATGGCACCGTAATAAAGGCTAATGCCGAGGTTAGTGCCCATCACGCTCAGCCATCCGCCTCGCGTTTTAGCCTGTTCTCCGAGCGGCACACGTTGCAGAACCACAAAATGCAGCGGCGCTGAAAAGAAAAACAGGACCCAGGGATTACGATAGACACGGTAGCAAAGCCGACTGAACCAGCCTGAATTGACATACTCTTCTACGGTGCGAGTCATGACGTCACCATCGCCTCGCTTATCAAGATTACCGGTACTGCGATGATGCATCGCATGTTGAACCGCCCAGTACCTGAAGGGCGTGTTCGTCAAGACGCCGATGGCGTTGCCCAGCAGCGTATTTTGCCACTTATGCGGCAGATAAGACTCGTGGGAACAGTCATGACCTATCATGAATAAGCGCAGGTAGGCGGCAGCCGCTGGCAATGCTAGTAGCAATGTAATGCCATAATTCAACGACAATGACGCAAACATTACGCCGATGGTGACGATATAGATGGCCAGCGTATGACCCAGCTGAAACAAAGCCTTTGAATAGACAGAATGGGCAAAGATACGGGAAGCAACGAATGCGGGTGTTTTAGTCACTTGCATAGAGTTTTTACAACCTGGTGCTGGACCATCGAGATTGATAGTCCGATTGAGGAGCGCAAGGATACGCTATTTCGCCTCAAGTCAGGCGTTTATTTCAAAACCCGCTAGCCGATTGTTTCGTCAGCGGTCAGCGCCGTCGCGGCAGCCAAAGCCACCCAAACTTGTCGCCGCCGAGCACCACTATAGGGTCTGCGACCATGCATGGTGATCCGATTATCAATCAGCGCAACATCTCCATCCCGCCAATTCAGGTCGAATGTTAAAGACTTCGCCATGGCGACCAAGTCCTCGAAAACAGCGACGGGTATGGCCGAACCATCACCGAGCAGCAGTGCCGACGCCGGGTTTTCCTTGACACCGACCCAGCCCAGATAGGCAGCTATCAGCTGGTTATAGAAAGCTTTGCGGCCATCGCTCAGCGCCACCACGGCTGGCAGAAGAGGGGTGGTAACACGCAGACTGTCGTCTTGGAGCCATAGCCAGGTATAACCAAGGCTCAGTAGCCGTGCCTCGGCAGCGGATCGATCGGCGGCACTCAAGGTACTTTTCCAGCTTCGGCCCTGACCTGACTGCGCGTTATCTGCCGACGGCATCAAGGTCGTATACCGCACACCCTGATTTTCAAATTTGCTGGCCCACTCTGGCATATTTTCGAGCATCAACGCATATAACCGATCTGACCGGCAAAGGGCTGTCGCGCCGCCCTGCTCCGCGGCTGCGTGACAATAGAAAAACAACTTGGTCGGTGAGAGGGGCGTCTGCGCCATCTCGTGATGCAGGAATATTTCAACCTCAGGCGGCGCTTCGTTGGCAGTAAATACCCGCTTTGTTAGATTGACCCGCACCGCATTCGACAGAGATTCCTGGTAGGTGAAGTCGGGATAACCAAATGCAGCGCTAAAAGCGTCAAACGCCTCGGCGCTATCGATCGGAAAGCCACGAAATAGCAAAGCGCCGGCATCACCTAAGGTTTGCTCAAGCTCTACCTGGTTGGTTTGCAACCAATCGATGGTAGCCGCCAGCGACGTCAGGGTCTGACCATTCTCAATAACAGCCGGAAACCGCCCGCCATCAAACTCAAATTGCTCGAGAACTGTAACTGCTTCTGGCCAACCGGAAAGCTTAGACATCGGTCATCAAAACCCTGCGGCCCTCAAGAATCGAACGTTGTGCCGCAACGCCCATCGCTACCGATAACAGACCATCGGCGACCGTCACTGCCGCTGGTGCACCTGTTTTTATCGCCTCAATGAAGTTGAGGTGTTCAAGATAACTGGCACCGTGGTGAAACCCAACCTCCGCGACCCTGGGATCTATCTCGACATCGATCAGTTCGAATTTCTGGTACTCACGAGCACCACGAACCAGGCGGTTCTCGGGAATGAGTGCTTCGAGCTTGCCTCGATCACCGGTTGCCACTAATTCCTGCTCGTTACGACTGGACTCGGCGAACATACACAGATCCAGACAGGCACGAGCGCCGTTGGCATAGTCTATGATCACATAGGCGTTGTCGAGAATATCCGGGGTGGCGCCGTCATAGCGCTCATTCAGATGGTTGACATCCTGACCACCTGAGGCATAGATGCTGACGGGTTGCGACTTCACCGCCAGATTCATCAGATCGAAGAAGTGGCAACACTTTTCTACGAGAGTACCACCGCTGTTTTTATTGAAGCGATTCCAGTCGCCGACTTTCTTCAGGAACGGATACCGGTGCTCTCGAATGAACATCATTTTCAGGTTACCCACTGCACCCTGCTCAAGCTCAGTAAGAAACCGAGCGACGGGCGCCATATACCGATATTCCAGGCCAACCCAAACGAGGCCTTGATGCTGACTCGCCGCTGCGACAACTTCGCGACAATCAGCAAGGGTCGTACACATGGGCTTTTCCACCAGGACATGCTTGTCCGTTTTGAAGACCTCTCGCATCACATCAATGTGGGTGAAATTCGGCGAAGCAATGACCACCGCATCGATATCGTCTCGCGCGAGCAGTTGCCGGTAGTCTGCATAGACGGTTGGCGAGAACCTCGACTGGCAGGCTTGCAGAGCCCACTGTCTAGGCTCAGGATTAGGATCCGCGACGGCAACAACCTCTGCCGCATCGATTTGCACCAGATTACGGATGTGTTCGCAACCCATCATGCCTGTGCCGATCATGCCGTATCTGATGGTCATAGACGCGCCCAGCCGGCGGTCCAACTGCTATCCATGGCGGCGAACCTGTGAGATAGGCAGGGCTGGATTATTGGGTAAATGCGCGAAGCGACTTGAGTCTCGCTGTCGAGTGTACGCCTCAACAATCGGCCGCAAGTCTGTGGGGGATGCACCGTGCAGGATCACGCCATCACAGCCGAGATCCAACTGATGGTTAATCGCTGCCACACACTGCTCGGGCGAGCCCATAGCCGCTGCGGCCAACCAGGATTCTGGAATGAGCTCGCCAATCTTTTCCAGCTCATCTGTCGTCGCTCGTTGATCGATCGCCCCTCGAAAATTTGCCACCATCGGATCAGCCCTGAATTTTTTCAGGACCGCTGGGTCCCAGTCATTGGTCTTAATCATTAGGTCGCCGTAAGCCTGCAGGTAGGTTGCCATTCTGCCAACGGTTTTTTTGAGCCGCACCGCATGCGGCAAATGATCACCAATAGTCGCCAGACAGGACCAGACCCTGACGTCTGCCGGGTCCTTACCTGCTCCTGCAGCCGCCTGCTTGACGGTGTCCACGCAACGCCGAGTCGTCTCATCAGTAAAGAAGGTATGAAGGACTACGGCATCGAAAGCCCTACCACCTAACGCCAGGGAATTAGGGCCAAAAGCGGTAAAAGTGAGAGGAATATACTCGTCAAAATCCGGATCCAGCCTCAACAGGGGCCACTTACCCGCAGGTCCGTTATGACCCACAACCGTCTCACCACGCCATAGTCGACGCATGAGATTAGCAAAGTCCTCTATCTGATCTGTCTTTATACGCGCCAGACCATAGGCGTCAAATGCCGCGTTGATTCCGCGCCCCAATCCCAAACTGAAACGCCCATTTGTCAGAAAATGCATGGTACTGGCATAGGCGGCGGTGACGATGGGATGTCGAGTATTATGATTGGTCGCCGCTGTGGCGATGCCAATCGTATCGGACACGGCGCCGGCGGCACCAGACAGGGTCGCGGCCTCCTTGATATTGAAACGCTCAGAAATAAAACAGGTCCCTATACCCATGGCTTCTGCATCCTGAATTTCGGCGATCAGGTCTCGAGGCGATCGCGGTGCACCTGCCAGCGTGTAGAATCCTAACTCATTCATTTCGTTCATTTGTCTAAGGCCCCGTGTTCGAAAGCTTTCTCTGATAGCGCCAGCTGCTCGCTGTCGCGGACGGCGTGTCGCAGACGGCGTGTCCCGGACGGCGTGTCCCGGACGGCTTGCCATTCAAAGTACGCCCAACTGTTTCAGCGAAGTCGCTGTATCAGCGCCTCTATTTTAGATTCTCCGTATCAGAGCCTCCATATCAGAGCCTCCATATCAGGGTATCAAAAGTCACAGGTATCAACGAAGCCAACCCGTGATATTTTTCAGCGGCCAAATCCCGTCGAGCCGAGTTAACCCTTGACCATACCAGCCGTCATCAGCGCCTGACTCGTGGGCTGCCGAAAAAACGCCTCTGGATCCGCTATACCACGCTGATCGATCATACTGAGCTTAATATTTCTCGCCGCACCCGGCGGATTACCTGCAATCCGCATCGCCAGCTCACGACAGCGGCTAACCACTGTTTCATCGGCCACTGACTCAGTGACCAGCCCTAATCGAAACAGCTCAGGACCCGATACTCGATCGCCCAGCAGCGCCATTCTCGCCATCACTTGCTCGGTGGATTTGATTTTGAACCAAGCAGCATTCATCGGCATCATGGCGCCTTGCTGAATCTCACCCACCTGCAAATAGGCTGTTTCACCAGCCACAATAAGGTCACAGGCTAACGCCAGTGCTGAACCGGCATTGATACCGTACTTTTCCAGTGCACAGATCACCGGCTTGGGAAAATGGTACAACGCCAAGTGCAACTCGCGCCAACTGCTAAATTGGCGCGTCTTCCAGGCTGGCGGCGGATCTGCCTGCAGGGCCTTGAGGTCGACACCGGAACAGAAAAATCCACCGGCACCCCGCAGAATAACGCAGGCAATATTATCATTCGCAGCCAGTTCAGACAGCGCCAATCTAACGCCATCGCTCAAAGGCGGAATCACCGAGTTACGGCGCTCGGGTCGATTTAAAACAATCTCTGCCCAACCCTCTTTTTGCTCAACCAATACGGGCTCTTCGTCGGCCATCATCTCTCCGTGTTTCTCTACTTTTTTCATCAGACTGCCACGGAGTGTAAGCGCAACACTCGCATATCGCCAGTGCCAATCAAATTTTGCAATGGCGAGGAGCATTACATACAGGAGTCGGATCAGGGGCGAAACTCATCCCAATGTTTGATGGCGCTGGCTTCAGGACTGGGTTCGATGCCGGGCCTTACTCCGTGTCGACAGACATGACGGGCCTGCATACCATGGGTTCGAGGCGCCAATACATCCCGATGATAATCGTCGCCGACAAACAGTACCTGGGCGGGATCGACAGCGACTCGTTGCAGCGCAGCCTGATATATCTCAGGCTCTGGCTTCTTAGCACCGACCGCAGCACTGTCAATCACGAACTCAAAATAATCTCCCAGCCCCACCTGCTCGAGCATTTTCTGTGGCCAATCTGGCATAAAAAAGTTTGAGACCACGGCAAGCCTGCAATGCCTCGACCAAGCTTGCAGCATGGCTTCAACCCCAAGCGTCAGCCTGAGACTGCCCGGATAACTTCGCGCGAATTCATCCAGCATCTCATCCGTCATTTGTTCTGCGGCCGCGCAGCTCACTCTAGCATCGCGAATAAAGACCTCTCGAAGCCGCACTGGAAAATGGACCTCACTGTTCGACTGCCACCAATTAAGTGCTCGCGCCGCTGAGTAAGCGGACCTGAAGCTGCTGATAGAAGGATATAACCCGGCAGCAACTGGCAAATGGGCTATCGTGTCAAGCCCATCAATACTGCCGTCTGCTTCGAAGTCATCGATCAAGGTGTTAAAGCAATCGAACAAGACCCATTGCATTAGTGTTGTCTCTGGAAGGCAAAGAGAGGTAAGTCAGCACCCTTTGTCGGTGCGAGACCTGGCTACTGAAGTCTGGCGGGTCCTGCCTGGAACTGCAAGGGTATGGCAGGTTCCTGCATCATCAGCATGGGCGACACCAGCAAGAGCCGCATCGATTCAGACTACCCTCTACCTTAGATCGAGAGCTTAGATCGAGAGAGACCAAAAGCTCAGATCGAGAGAGACCAAAAGCTCAAAACGAGGTAGGCAATAAACACTCCCACTGACGTGATACTGAGCAGATCGAACTTTACTGATGGCTTTTTCATGCACGAAGGTTACAAAAACTGTCCAATCACCGTAAAGGAACCATTGCTCATATGGTTAGAACCAAAATGCGATTTAATCTACCAACTGCATAACCAGCAACAAGGTCGTTGGTACCACCAACATCCAGAGCAGCAGGGCTTGCCCCAGCACGCGTCCCTTTAAACTGCGCAAAGTTTGGCGGTTGATTTCAGTACCAATAAGAAACAAGGCCATCACCAGTAGACCTTTGCTGACTATCCCGGCCACGCCTGGCAGCGCGGCAGGCATCGGCAACACCGACCCCAGGATGGAACCCAGAACAAACAACAGGATAAACCCAGGAATACGTACCTTGACGGCGCCCCTTCCTGCCACCAGGCCCGTGACGACCACCAATGGAATCAACCACAAGGTTCGGCCTAGCTTCACCGTCGTCGCGACACTGGCTGCCTGATCGCCGTATAAAGCTGCGGTGGCGACCACAGAACTGGTATCGTGGATCGCCAACGCCGCCCAGACGCCAAATTGAGTCTGACTGAGCTGGAAATATTCACCCATTGCGGGAAAGGTGAACAAGGCAACAGCATTCAGTAAAAAAACGATAGCCAGCGCAACGCCCATCTGTTCCGCACGGGCTCTAATAATCGGCGCCAGAGTGGCTATCGTTGTTCCTCCACAAATACCAGTCCCCGAGGCAATCAAGACATTGGATATATTCTCAACGCCCATGATCCTACCGAGACACAATCCGAGGGTGATGGCGGACAAGACATAGATCGCAACGAGAAGGATGTAGTCGGCATTAATCTGCCACATGTCTGCCATATCCAGCTTGAAACCAAGCAACACTATGGCTGCCTGCAGCATGTACCTGCTGTACAGATCAGTGTTTGGCAGAAGCGGTCGGTCAAATAACAACGTCAGGCTCATGCCGATCAGCAACGCAGTCGCCGGGTTTCCCAAGTATAGAATGAACGGCAGCACGAGCAACCCGCAAGCAGTTGGACCCTGCACTCGCCACTGTGAAGCCTGAAAACTAATAACCGAACCCTTATAGTGATGAATTGCCACTCAACTCAACTGAGGGTGGCTTCGCTTGGGCATCTTAGAAGCTTGGCTGGCAATTATCAAAGACCCTGCTTGGCGCGTATTTTTGAACTCTGTTTAAGGGACTGTTTACATAAATTCTTTTCGAGGATTCTTTTCGACGCTGATTCGCGTCGACGGCTATTGGCAGCTATTCATCATTACTGGACCTAACTGCGCGCAAATTCACTTGCTGGAGTGCCAAAGCCTTATAACGGAACAGCAGCGCTGACAGTACATAAAAAAATGCCCTCGAGGAGAGGGCAAATGCATCTTTAGGGTTCCTTGGGGTACCTAAGTCTTTTCTCTAGCGCTTTTTATATCGGCTTTTTATATCAGCTTTTATATCAGCTTTTATATCAGCTTTTTATATAAAGCATATCAAGCATAAAAGCTTTGACTCAGTGAGCTGATTCAGTTTCTGCGGCCTCTTCAACCACATCTTCCGCCTGAAAGCCTTTGTCGGTTGCAGTCATATTAAAGTTAACCCTGGCGCCTTGTTTAAGCGTTCGATATCCATCTCCTCGAATTGATCTGAAATGCACAAACACATCTTCGCCATCCGTTCGCTCAATGAAACCAAAACCTTTAGCATCGTTGAACCACTTTACTGTACCTACCGCTCTATTCAACATTCCCTACTCCCTCTGTTCATAATTAAAACGCGCCTTCTAGCATCCAGACTGAAAGCCACTCCAAGATCTGATCCATCGTTGAAGTCAACCGCGGAAAAATGTGGAAGGTTTTGTGCCATTCAAACGCCACAATTTTCCAACGCTGGCCTATGTCCAACCATAAATGATCAAGGTGGAACCACTATCCAAGATTCACGGCGAAAGACAATTATCCAATTTTCTAGAGAGATAGGTAACTTTCTTATTACATTTAATTACATTATATTCACATAGGGCTTTGCGAAGGGCGCGAACAACTGGCTGATGAAATCTATCGACCCTGAAATTTACTGATTTGAAATGATCGACGTTCAGACTGGGCTTGAATTTCCAAAGTGCTTGAATTTCCACTGTGCTTGAACATCAACTTGGCGAGGTGAAGCATCGATCTTGTCTCAGTTTTCCCCAAGATGTTACCTCTGTGGACATCCACCGTCTTGGAGCTGATATCCAGAACAGCAGCGACTTCCTTTGTTGAGCCGCCTTGAACCAAAAGGTCCATCACCTCTATCTCTCTTGGCGAGAGCCTGTCGATTCTGGCTTGAAAATTGATTTGATCTTGCTGTTCAAAAAACAGCGCGACGCTTCTGTCGATCGCTAGATTGATGCTATCGAGCAGCAACTGATCATTGAAAGGTTTCTCGAAAAGGTCGAACGCACCCGCCTTCATGGCGCGCACGGCGAGCAATACATCTGCATAGCCGGTGAGAACGATGATAGGTAAGCAGGGATTGACTTCAGACAATTTATTTTGCAGGTCCAGCCCACTCATATTCGGCATGCGAATATCGAGCACCAGACATCCAGGGCGAGTCGGATCATAGTGATCAAGAAATTCTTGGGCCGACTCACAGGCCATCACGTCCATTCCCGCTGACCGCACCAACAGGGTAAGAGAGTGCCGAACTCCGACATTGTCATCGACGATATAAACAATGCTCTTTGTCTGCATTTTCCAGTCCTTTCGAACCAAGGACGATATTTACCTTGGCTTGAGCGCATAACATCCTGATTCAAATCAATTTTTTTCTACAAGACGCTGCCTTCTTAGCAAGACTGTGTCTTCGATGTTTAGCCACTAAAAAATACCAAAATTTTTTACCAAAAAAAAGCCAGTCGAAAGCCAGTCGACAGGCTTCTCTTTCTAGTCGGTAGGCTTGCGACCTCCTCCCTCCTCCTTACTAGAACTAGACCGCTGACTAGACAGCTGACTCAGTAGCTGACTGGCCCTGACAGCCTGATCACGAGCTCCTATCACAGCCTGTCGAAATTCTTCTGGCTGCTTTAATCCTGAATCAAGCATTCTCAAGGCCACACTGGCATAGGTATTGATGGCCGACAGTGGCTGTTTTAACGCGTGTGCTGCGCCGTTGATGAATTCATCTGCGGATTTAGTCGCATTCAAGCCCTTCAACCCTTCTTCACGAGGAGGCTCCTGCTTCGCTTCTAGAATCCAGGCGAACTTATTGCCATCAAGCGACACGGCTGTCGCTTCATAGTTATGAAGTCCCCATTGAATGCCATCCACCATCGCTTTCGATTCAGGTTCGAACAACAGTTTAGCAAAGTACTGCAGATCAAACTGACCAAGCCTGGAGTCACGCGCCAAGGCGGATTTACCGACAATATCCTTCGCCACCAAACCTGTTTGTTCTTCGAAAGCTTTATTCACCTCGAGGAATCTGTAATCACAAGGTCGGCCAGATTCGTCACAAAGGATCTCGCAGATCGCAACGCCGTCACTCATCCTGCCAAACAATTGGCGGTAGAAGCCTTCATGGTCGCCCACTTGCTTGTTCAACAGATTTGTCTCAACCTGAGCACCTAGATATCCTCGATATAAAAGCCAAAAACGCCAAAAACGAAGAGCCGAAAACATGCGTCGCTTGCTTGGTCAAGGCGACTATTTGCGCTTGAGCTCGTTGCTCTCGGTCACTCAGATTCGCCGACTCAACCCTCTCTCATTTGGCTGAAGCCTTGGCGTTTATTTCGCTTCGAGGCTATTTAAGCCACAACAGAACAGGGAACACGACAAGTTGCAAGCAAAATCTGCTGAACGGTCTATTAAGAAGCCTGCCAACATTTATCCCGGCACTTTAACCGCGAGAAGCTTAGCCTGCTTTGTGAGCAGCGACTATTCTGGCGACAACCTGACTAAGCTGACCCGCTCCAGGAAAACACATACTGTTTCCGGTGACCCCCACGCCATCGATCGTCAGCTCAACATCGCCATGTCCTCGATGCTCAGGATCCTCAATAGTCACTTGCAGATTTCCTTGCGCACTTTTGATCATGATCTTCGCCCCGCCCCATGCCGGTGGCAGAGCCGGAAATATTCTAAAACCATTCGCGACCGCTCGAAGGCCCAAGATACTCTCGACACCTAATTGCCAGCTCCAACTCGCCGATCCTGTGTACCAGGACCAGCCGCCCTTGCCATCGTTGGCATTGTGGGCGTAGATATCGCCAGTCAGCACATAGGGCTCACGCGCGTAGTGCCTGGCGCTAGTGACATCGCCAGCGCGGCGAATCGGATTCATTCGGTCAAATACTTGCCAAGCCGAATCGCCATCTCCCAGCATGCCAAAAGCCATGCCCAGCCAGGCGGCTGCATGATTATATTGTCCGCCATTCTCTCGAATCCCCGGCGGATAGGCTCGAACATAGCCTGGATCACGGGCGGTTAAGTGAAACGGCGGATCTAATAAAGGAATGATGCCTCCACCGGCTTCCAGAAAGCGCGCCTTAGCCGAGCGCATCGCTGTTCTGACCTGCTGCTCATCGCCGAATCCTGCCAGCACGCCCCAGGACTGGGAAATCGAGTCCATTTGACATTCATCATTCGCATGAGAACCCCAGGACTGACCATCGTCATCAAAGGCGCGCAAAAACCACTCGCCATCCCAGGCCATGTTATCGATCGCTGCCTTCAAGGCCTTGCAATGTTGTTGCCAACGATGAGCACGATCGGCAAAACCTAGCTCCTCAGCAAACGGCGAGAAGTCATTGACCACTGCGATCTGAAACCAGGCTAGCCAGACACTTTCGCCCTTACCTTTGACGCCGACGCGATCCATTCCATCATTCCAATCGCCTGATCCCATCAACGGCAGTCCGTGGGCACCGGTCGGAAGCATTCGATCCAGGGCTCGACAACAGTGCTCGAACAAGGTCGTCGTCATACCCTTGTCGAATTTCGCGTAACGATCATGTTCATCTCGGGCCAATCCAGGTGCCGACAGAAAGGGCACAGGTTCGTCAAGAATCAAACTGTCTCCCGTAGCAGCGACATACCGGGAGGTCACATAAACCAACCATAAATAATCATCCGAACACCGAGTTCTGACACCACGATCCGACGGTGGATGCCACCAGTGCTGCACATCACCGTCTTCAAATTGATGGGCTGCCGCTCTCAAGATGTGCGTCCTAACCCGCTGGGGATCAACAGACACCAGTGCCAACGCATCCTGCAGCTGATCACGAAACCCGTAAGCACCACTGGCTTGATAAAAACCTGCTCGAGCCGTCATTCGCGAAGCAATCACCTGGTATAACAGCCAACGATTGACCATGACATCGAAAGCCGGGTCTGGCGTCGAGACTTGGACTCGACCCAACAGATCTGCCCAATAGGATCGTACCTGCAAAAATGCGGCCTCGACTGCAGTGTGATCCTGGTAGGCACCTATGATCCGCTCTGCTTCAGCTCTGTCTGCACCCTGACCCAGCATAAATATCACCTCAACCGCCTCACCGGCTGCCAGGTCAATATGCACTTGATACCCTGCGCAGACGTCGCCACCTGGATTAAATCCGCCCCCCAGGTCCGTGTGACGGAGCGCCGCTGCTTGTCTCACATCGCCCTCAGCACCCAAAAAATCATAGCGATCGCCCGTAACACTGTGTGGCGGTCGATTGGCACTCACAAAAGCTACCCGCTCAGAAAAATCGGGATTCCAGGCATTCGTCGCCAGAATTGCCTGAAGTCTTGGATCGTACTCACAGACAATGTGGGGTCTCACCTGACTACCTAGGGCGCCCAGCAGCCACTCTACGTAGAATGTTGCTGTCAAGCGTCGAGCCTGGCTTGATTGGTTGGTCAAACTGACTCGAAGCAATTTGACCGGGTCGTTCAGAGGGACAAAGACCTCGAGCTTCTGCTCTAAGGCATGACTTTGGCGTTGCCAACTGGTGAGACCACTGGCGTGGCGAATCAGGCAGGGGTCGTCCGCACCTAACGGTGCCGGTGTCATGGTCCAGACCTCGGCCGTCATTTCATCCCGCAAATAGACGACTTCACCCGACATGTCTAACAAGGGGTCGTTGGACAAAGGGGTTAACCGATTCTCACCGCTATTCACAGCCCAGGTAAAACCGAGATTGCTGGCACTGACGATGGTACCAAAATGCTCATTCGCGAGCACATTACACCAGGGGGCTGGGGTCTGTGCATCCGCCTCAAGATATATCAGATAGTCACCGCTATTAGGTTCGAATCCACCGATACCATTCTCAAACTGCAGATTCTTGGGCTTGAGCCGATCTGAGTGCACCTTCGGCCAGGGCATCATTATGGGGTCAAGCGGCGGCAAAGTTGCCCGCTGCTCCAAGATACGGTCAAGTTTTAGCTGCAAGGCAACCCCGTCATCATCAAGTACCACATGTGCCGCTGCCTCGACTCCGCGCCGCGCCTCTGGATCCATATGATCAGAGGCCAACAGATGGATACCACCTGATCGGCCCAGAAAACCGGTGGACGAAGTATCACGCAGCAGCGTCAATATTTTTTCTCGAAGAGGGTCTTCATAACCGCTGAAGCCCACGCGCATAACCACCAGGTCCATTCGCAGCCCGGTTCGCCGCCAAAGACGCTGCGCTCTGATCATATACTCCAGCAGTCCACTGCCCTGACCGTGATTGACTCGAATCATCAACATCGGTAGATCCCCTGACAGACCAGAATGCCAGAGATTCTGCTGATTTTGATGATTTTCACTGACGTGAGCCGAAACGACGCGCAGGTCTGCATGGGGTTGTATCAGTAATGCCGAAAGTGTCTGCAAAGCGGGTAGTTGGCCTGGCGCCAGGTGAAGCGCCGCCACCTCACGTGCCGTCGCTCGAGCCGAGTCACGATAGACCCAATCCAATGATACAGAAGAATACCGAGTCGCGATCTTTTCGACCGCAGCGGTAGACTCGGCGACGATACTCAGTAACGCAAAACTCTGGGTGTCATTGGGCTTCAGGGTCACTCTCAGCCGCAGGGCCATGATCGGATCGAGCGTCCAACCAGTGGTCTGCGACAAATCGCCGGCCATACCGAGCGGGTAACGCATCGAGTCATTGCGACCGACAAACTTGGCTCGATCAGACTCATAGCCGACCAGCTGGATATCAGAGGTACTGAAGACCACTTTGTGCAGAAGCACTGGAGCCAGCGCCTCTGGACGCTGCGGGCGCCGCTCGAAGACCAGGCCATTCTGAGCCCGATTAAATTCACTACCGACAAACAATTTACTGAACGCCTCATGACGTTCATCATCGATGGCAGGCGCAAGGACAACCTCAGCATAGCTGGTAAACTCGATGACTCGTGGTCTCGATTCCTCGTTGACCACAGTGACTCGGCGAATATCAACGTCATCATCGGGCGCAACCGTGGTCTCGACTCGAATCGCGACCCCTCTGTGTCGCCGAAAATCTTCAACCAGATGCTGGTGGAACAGCGTTCTTGACTCGTGGCCCGGCTCCCCTGTTGGCAAGCGCCCCGCCGACCAAATCTCGTTGTCATCCAAGTCTTTGACATACAACCAATAACCATAAGCATCCCGGGTGGAATCCGGACGCCAGCGAGTCACCGCTTGTCCCTGCCAGCTCAGTCCACCGCCACCGGCCTCAGACACCCAGGAACTCATACGGCCATTGCCCAACATATGCATCTGCGGTACGGTCGCCTCGTTAGAGGGTACCCAGGGCCAGAGTTCAACGATGGGTCTCTGCTGCAAAACCGGCGCGCCTCTCACCTCCTGGATTCGGCCTTTTTCGGTGGTTGCATCCCACGGAATTCGCTCCTGAAGCAGAATTTCCAGCGCCAGCAGCGTCTTCTCTGCCATGGTTCTCTTTACCAGAATGTCATCAATCAGCGCATTGCCAATGGCGGCTAACATCATCCCTTGATGGTGCGCCATGTAGGTCTTTACCAATCTGAACTTCTGTCCCGGTGGACGCCGCTCCGGTGTATAGTCGAGCGCATCGGCGAAACCATAAACCCCGGCCGCCCCTAGGCTGTCGAGCAGTTGCAGATTCTTCACCGCCGCCTCCGGCCAGCAACTGAGCGCCAAACCTGTCGCATATGGCGCCACAACCAGGTCGTCACTCAAACCCCGGCGAATACCTAGCCCGGGCGCTCCAAATGCCTTGTACTGATAGATTTCCTCAACATCTGTTATAGCAAATGCCGATTCAGAGATACCCCAGGGCATTCTATGCTTGCGCGCATATCGCCTTTGATACTCAACTGCTATCGCTTCGCTTTCACCCAGAAGCGTGTCTCGATGTCCAGGAACGAACAGGGTAGGCATCAAATATTCAAACATCGAGCCGTTCCAGGAAAGTATGGTTGGTCTCCCTTCAAGGCGAGTAATCGGACGACCCAAAAAGAACCAATGCTCAATCGGTGCATCACCTTTGGCGATGGCAAAGTAACTGGCCAATCGCGCCTCAGTCGCCAGCAAATCGTAATGGTGACGATCAGGCTGACCGCTACTCACATTGAATCCTATCCTGAAGAGGCGGACTTCCGCGTCGTACAGCAATTTAAAGTCCATGTTCCAGACCCAACGATCAGCTTGACGAGCCAGGTCCATCAAATCCTCTTGCAGCCGGCTTTGCCTGTCAGTGCCTTCGCGTAGCGCAGAAGCCAGACTCATCAGCCACATTTTCGCCTCTGAATGATCTTCCGCAGATTGCAGCTTATGTTTGATCAGCCTCTGAGCAAAGTCGGCGTGGTATGCAACCTTCGACGGTAAAGCCAAGGGTGACAACGTATCAATTAACTGCCGGCTGAGTTCTTCGCACCCTGAAGGCGGTGCCGAGAGGAAGTTCAACCAGGGGCAAAAATGATTCAGTTCACGGCGCAATACGCCAAGGTCATGCTGAAATCTTTCCAACCAAACATGCAATTCTAACAGCAATGGTTGTCCTGCATTCGGTGATGAAGCAATAGAAGATGCCACAATGTTCTCATAGTCAGGCCACAATCTCTCGATAATATCTTCCGCGATCAGGTGCCAGGCCTGCGCAGATCGCTTAGCAGAACTGAAGGCATTTTCAATCCGGGATTGTTTTTCAATAACCCCGTTATGGTCGGCACCTTCAAGCTGTAGCGCTGCATCTGACAGAAGTCCGAAGGTGCATGCCAGCCCATTCCATATCTCCTGCTTGAACACTGCGTCATCTACCAGGCTTTCACAACCCTGCTTCAGGCAAATAAGGCTGATTGCCAAATTGCCACTGTCCACGGCCGAAACGTACCTTGGCTCGAGCGGCTGTAATGATTGCGTATCGTACCAATTCAGCAAATGGCCCCGGTAAGATCTCAAGCGCGACATAGATTCCAACGCATTGCGAATTCGAATCACGAAGTCACTGCGAACGATGAAGCCGACGTCATGTGCGACTAATGACGAGGTTAGTAACAAGCCAATATTGGTCGGGGAGGTACGGTGCCCGATGAGTCCTCTGGGCTCTTCCTGAAAGTTGTCAGGCGGTAGCCAATTATCATCAGGACCGACAAATGTTTCGAAAAAATGCCAGGTTCGACGCGCAATTTTCAGCAGAAAAAGCTGAGCAGGCTTATCGAGCGACTCACGCCGAGGTTCTCGCGGCCTGCCAATCCAGATTGAGACCTCAGGTGCGATCAGCCAAAGTAGAAGAATGGGCGCCGCTGGCATCATCGCGTCCGGAAAATACCGTTCAAGAATTACCGCTGCTAGAAAGGCAAATACGGCTGAAGGCCACATCAATCGCCAGGTCGATCGACGACTACCCAAGTGGTCACTCATCGCTGCCACATGCGCGGCTGCGCGCCACTGAAGGAGATGGCGTCGGCTAATCAGCAAGCGCCAAAGGGTTCTGGCAACGGCGTCAAGAGACAGCAGCGTATCACTGACTAAAAATGTGATCGACAGAAACCAACGACCACTGCGTTCAGAGACCCTACGAAGAATATCAGCGTAGAGCCGATGACGCAGACCCTGAGAGAGAATACTGGACAACTCACCGATCAGATAAACCCCTGGAGTGGCCGCGGCGAATAGAGTCCAAAGCCAGGCACTGCCGGGCAATATCATCCAACCCCCGATAAAAAACAGGAGTAAAGCCGGCGCGAGCAGACTGCGTCGTAGATTATCTATAATCTTCCATCGATCCAGCGCAGATAAACTATTGGCCCTAGTGTCACCACCCGCGGTCGGAACTCGAGCGCGAAGCCAGGGAATGAGCTGCCAGTCACCGCGAATCCACCGATGCAAACGTAATGCATACTCCGGGTAATTGACCGGGAAATTCTCATAAAGCACAACATTAGAGGCCAGCGCTGTGCGCCCATGTATGCCTTCAAACAGGTCATGGCTTAGAATCGCATTGTCTGGCACTCGATTTTCCAGGCTTCGCTGAAATGCTGAAACCTCATAAATGCCTTTACCAACAAAATTACCAGTGCCGAACAGGTCCTGGTAGAGATCTGATACCGCTCTCGAATAGATATCAATTGCGGTATCACCCGCATATAACCGACAGAACAGAGAGACGGGCCCCGACAAAGGCAACACTTCAAGGCGTGGCTGAACAATGCTATAGCCGCTAACGATTTTACCTGAGCTTTCATCCAGCTCTGTTCGATTCAGTGGATGCATCATGATACCGATCAAGCTGGCGGCAGTTTGCGGAGGCAGCATAGTGTCGGCATCCAGTGTTATCACGAAACGACAGCCACGCAGCTGTTCAACACCGCTAGACTTCAGAGAAAATTCACCCTGATCGCCACTTAGCAAAAATTCATTGAACTGCTCAAGCTTACCGCGCTTACGCTCGCGGCCCATCCAGCATTCTTCTGCCGGATTGTAGTGCCGGTGACGATGCAGTAGAAAGAAACGTCGCTCCGCATCATCCTGATACTGATCGTTGAGTGCCTCGATCTGCGTCATCAGCGCATTCTCGATCGCGTCATCTTGCGGCACTCGCTCATGAGCGGCATCTGATAAATCAGATAACAATACAAAATATAACATAGGGTCTGGATTGGACAGGCGCCGAATTTCTAATCGTTCGATCATCTGAGGTATGTCTTCTAGGCTTCCGACGATGACCGGTACAACGACCGCGGTTTTGGCGGAAGCGGGAATCGCCTTTCTGAAATCCATGCTCGGCAAAACTCGGGGATTGATCAGGGAGGTGATTAGCCATTGGACAACGGAGATACTCAGTACAGTCGCGGGCAACAGCGATAACAGAATACCACCCACCCAGGCCCATAAACCTGCATGACTTTGAGCCAGAAAATACACAGGCGGAACCAGGGCTAGCAACAACACTGCGATCAGCCCCAGGGTGTAAACGCCGCGAGGACGACCAAGCAGAAATTTGCGTACGCGATCTGTTACAGCGGCACGGTATTCGATCAACGACTCCAGCGCCGGCCGGCCGTTATCACTTAACCAGTAACCAACATGGCTCTGCTTTTCTCGGGATCTCTCTGTTAGCTCATCCGTCGCTGCGACAGCCCTCTGCGCAAGCTCGACAGCTTGGCGCGCAATCGCCGTCTCACTGAGGCTGGCACCACGACCCAGTTTCTCGACGATGCTGCGGTATTTGTTGCGGGTCTCAAAATTCATGAATCCATAAGCCGCCGCTGGATCCGTGCGAAGAATGCGCTCGACTTCGCTGGTCTGGTCAACAAAGTCTTGCCACTCGATCGATTGTATCGCGGCTAGACTGCTGATTGCCTGTGAAACGCGGTCGACCAATTCAGCGCCGCGGTTTTCTATCGAATAGGAACTCATGGCACAGGGTGCCTGTAGCGTCGAATTCACCTGTTCAAACGCATCAAGAAGATTTTCAAGGCTGGCAAGCCGCAGAAAAGACGGCAGAGCCCAGAGCTCAGCAATATTCAGTGTGGAATTTTTCTGATAGGCGTTGATAAACAGCGACAGATTATCCAGCGAAAGTTGTTTCGGCATACCACGCAGCACGCCATGGGCAATACTCAAGAGTCGTGGCACACATTCGCCAGCCGGCGTTTTTAAAGAGGGCAATTGTTGATAGAACCTCCGTGGCAGATCGACACGGATTTGACGGACAGCACGCAGAACCTGGTAGTCATTATCCAGTAACCAGTCGGCAATACGTATCGCATCGGTGGCCGGATTCTGACAATATCGCCTGGCCTCTTCAAGCCAGGCTGGCACTAACGCCAGTCGCCGATACAATGCAAATCTAGGTGCTTTGTCGCCCAACACCTCATGATCCAATGCCAGAGAAAATCCGCGCGCCTCCAGACTGTCAGTCTGCTGCCCGTTGTCTTGCATCATCATCAGTTAGTACCGGTTGGTCGCCGCACACCCCTTGACTCTGCACTTCGAAAAAAATGATGATTACCATGATTGTAGTTTTGACGTATTCGACGAATCATCAGCACCGGTACGCTGGAGTGGGCCAGCAGGTAGCTGGTAACGTCACCGGTAGCTACTTCCGCGTGGCCGCTGTGTCCATGCGAGGACAACATTAACAGGTCCGCTGACTCAGTCACGATGGCATCGGTCAGCAGGCGACGAGCATCGCCACCTGTGAGTATCACGCTGCTAGCAGCTAGGCCAACAGCACGGATATTCTCTTTGACCCGATCTAGATACTCTCGAGCAACCCGTTCATTCCTGCGCAACAAGCTGTCTCTTAATGCGATATCCTCATTGTCGAGCGGATCGATTTCCGTTAACTCTGGGTCGGGTATCGCATGCACTAATATCAGTGTGGCGTTGGTCGCCTGAGCAATTTTCTTAGCAAACGGCAAGGCAGTTTCGGCGCGAGCGGAGCCGTCAAGGGGTATAAGGATACGTTGATAATTCACCGCCGCATTCTTGTCCGCATCCGTACTCGCTGGAACCATCAGTATCGAATTCGACGCCCGCTCCAACACGCGCCTAGCTGTCTGACCTATGTGGCCAGCCTGCTCTACGTCCGAGCGACATAAGGCGGCAATATCATCAATATTCTCAATGAGGCAGGTACAGATTTGATCACTGGATCGACCTTGCAATACTCGAGTTCGAATCTTTTGCTTGCGCGACTCATACTGCTTTGACAAACCCTCGATAAACGCCTCGGCTTCTCGGCGACGTAGGTCCCACTCAAAGGGATCGAATGGCGTTTGTGCCGCTTGTCGAGGCTCAATGACATGAACTAGCAGCAACTCAATGCCGAGCGCACTTGACAGCGCCATTGCATGGGGTATCACCTTTGCGGTCGAGGCCACAGTATCTGCACAGACAACGACCCTGGGGTGCGGTTCCTGATCACTGTTAATAACAGCTGTGGATGCGAGTGACGCGGCGGTATCTTGTTTCTGCTCTGGCAATTTATCGCTCCAATTCAACGAACTCGAATAAATGACTTACTGGCATGCCTCGAACGACTAGCGTGACAACAACGACTGAAACAAACGACTCGAAACAAACGACGCGTAAAATCTGCCTGGCATTCCGCATCTGGTTCAGGAGCTCGTTAAGCTAAGAACACAAAGCTAAGAACACAAAGCTAAGAACACAAAGCTAAGAGCACAACCTAGACAACAGCGCTAGACACCAGCGACAACAGCTGAAAAAGCGCGGAGACTCGAGACATCATGCTTTCACGAGGATCAGTGTCGTCGATGGCATTCGAAGCCGCATTGCGGCAGATCAAAAACCAAGCCAGTGGCGTGCGCCAGCAAAGGCCAGCGGAATGGTAATCAACATAGCCGTGATGATAGAAAGCGCTGATTGAATGCAGAGTTGATATGGGTCAACCAGACCGTGTTCCAGACAGGCTTAAATCCGTTCGCAATAAGAGACACAGTTCTTCGAGACAGCTCTGTAAGACAGCTCTTTAAAAAAGGTACGGACAAACGTTCAAATATGCGCTAAGTCGAACGTTATTTTTTAAGTCGAAGGTGTTTTGTAAGTCAAAACTGTGTATTTACAGGTGCTTCTCGAATGTCGACGCTTTCTGTCATTAGGCGCTTTCTGTCATTAGGCGCTATATGGCATTAGACGCTTGGCGTCATTGAAATGGCATTAGACGCTTGGCGTCATTGAAGAATGCTTTACGTCACTAGGTACTGTGGTATTCGGCGTCGGTCATGGGGTGCCATAGAACGAAGCATAGCGAGCAGCACTCTCGATGCTATGCACGGTTATCAGGCCATCGGCTTCGATAGAATGGCTGACAGAATCGCTGAACAGCAGGAACAGGCGAAAGCACATGAAAGACATCCTCATCCAAGGTCGCGGATTTCAGCTGGCAGGGATATTACAGCAGCCTGCATTGGCCAGCGGTCTTGTTCTATTTGCCCATGGCAGCGGCAGCAGTCATTTAAGCCCGCGCAATCAATGGGTTGCGCAGCGCCTTAATCAAGCATCTATCGCGACCTTGTTATTTGACCTGCTGACACCCAGTGAAGCCTTGGACCGGTCTAACGTGTTTAACATTGACCTTCTTGCCGAGCGATTGGCATTTGCGACGAACTGGGTTCTACAGACACTGGGACAGGGATTAACAGCGGCGAAGCCCGCCATCGGCTATTTCGGCGCCAGCACTGGCGCGGCTGCAGCGCTGATCGCTGCAGCTCACCTCGGCGATCAGATTTCCGCCATCGTTTCGCGGGGCGGCAGACCGGACCTCGCCATGCCTTACCTGTCGGCAGTGAGCGCTCCCACGCTTCTGCTGGTCGGCGGTCTGGATCACGGAGTCATCAGCCTGAACAGGACTGCCGCGCGCCACCTGCGAAACGCAAAAACGGTGATTATTCCCGGTGCGACACACTTGTTTGAAGAGCCGGGCGCGCTTGAACAGGTTGCTGAACAGGCGACAAAGTGGTTCAGAAACCATCTGCATAGCGGGCTTGATAGTTCCCTTGCTCGAGCGCCTGCAAAAGGGCTTACGCAAGGCTCCGCGCCTAGATGAGCAACGCTCCCCTAGCCCTGCTCATGGGCGGTGGCGTTATGCCTGGTCGCGGCGTAGACCAGTTAGTGCATCAACCCTTCCTATCCACTCTGCATAAAAACTGGGTGTGCGTTCATTCGACACATCACCCCTTTGGCATTGAAATGTATCAGCAACCCGCGATTCTTTACCGTAGCGGTGATCTGCTGAATGACGACGAAAGGATCACGGCACCCAAAAGCATTGGCGGTCTAATATATCAACAGGATCTGACAGCCCTTTACTCTGTGCAGTTGCGGCCCTTACGTCATGATATCACCCGCCTTGTGCTGATCCTTTTGCTAATCAGGAAATTTCCACTGCAGCACCCCAGTGCGACTAAAGGCCGACGGATAAGGGACCGGGTCGCACAGGTTTCCAATGCCCTTGGCTTTATAGTGTTCGAATTGGCTGAAAGATTCTTTCGCATCACACTGAATCTCGACAAGGAGAGCACTGAAATGAGGAGCGCTGACATGGAGAGCACTGACACGGAGAGCACTGATACGGGGAGCATTAGGGATGCGCTTTGAGGATCGCCACGACGCCGGCGCCCGCTTGGCGACAGAGCTTTTAGCCCTGACTGAGACTCATCAGCTGGACATTTCTCGTACAGTGATCGTGGCGTTACCTCGAGGGGGCGTCGCGGTTGGATTTGAGATCGCTCGACAACTGAATACTCCATTGGATATCTGTGTCGTTCGCAAGTTGGGCGTGCCTTCTCAACCTGAACTGGCTGTGGGCGCTGTCGCTGAAGGCGATGTCCTGGTCGTCAACCAGGACATTCGCACATCAGTAGGTTTAACGGATAAGCAATTGGCACAACTCGCTAATGCGCAGAAAATGGTGGTCAAGGAACGGGTCGAGAAATTTCGTGGCGGCACGACCGGACCGAAACTGACGGGCAAAACCGTGATCCTGGTGGACGACGGTCTTGCAACCGGCGCAACCGCCTTGTCAGCCATCCAGGTATTGCGCAGGCGTGGAGTGGCCAGGATCATTCTGGCCCTGCCGGTTTGCCCTGCCGACATGCTACTACGTCTGAATGCCGAGGTTGACCAGCTGATTGTATTGCAGACACCGGAATTCTTTCAGGCTGTAGGTCAATGGTATGAGCACTTTGATCAAGTCACCGACGATCAGGTTCAGTCGCTTTTGCAGCGCTCTAGAGAGTTTGGTACCAGCCAGTATCCCAGTCGCATCAACGTGCCATGAGGATGTCAGTATTCGCATTAAATACCAGTCAATCCTGGGCTACAGAAGTCGCAAACGGGCTGCACATCAGGCTTGCTGAACACGAAGAACGAGAGTTTGATGACGGTGAGCACAAAGCCCGCTCCTTACAAAGTGTTCGAGGCAGAGATGTCGCGGTTATTCAATCACTTTACGCCGAAGCCGAACACAGCGTTAACGACAAGTTGTGTCGACTTTTATTTTTCGTCGGTGCTCTGCGAGATGCCGGCGCCGTTCGTATTCTGGTCGTCATGCCTTACGTGGCTTACGCGCGCAAAGATGAAAAAACCAAGACAAGAGACCCCTTGACGCTACGCTACATCGCTCAAATGCTGGAAGCGGTTGGCGTTAACCATCTCATCACATTGGACGCACACAATCCTGGCGCATTGCAAAATGCATTTCGTATCCCCACTGATAATCTTTCTGCTCGAGTTCTGTTTGCGCCTGTGCTCGCCGAGCTGTTGATGGAAAAACGGATAGAAAATAATCGGCTAGTCATCGTTTCACCGGACATAGGCGGCATTAAACGCGCAGCGCAGCTGCAAACGGCACTGGCCAGCCGCATCGATTCTGAGCTGACTCGAGCCTTTATCGACAAGCAAAGGTCCGGTGGGCGAGTCTCAGGCGGTCAGGTTATTGGCGACGTCAGGGATAGCACCGTGGTCATCGTTGACGACATGGTCAGCAGCGGCACAACTTTGCGTCGTGCCATTGACACATTGCAGGCCCAAGGAGCGCGAAGGATCATAGCGACAGCTTCACACGGCCTCTTCGTGGGCGACGCAGCTGCTACTATTGCCGACCCGCGCCTTGAATGCATACTGATTACTGATTCGATTCCACCGTTTCGCCTCAGTCCGGCAATTCAAGCGAAAAAGGTCAAGCTCGTTAGCGCGGCGCCGCTATTTGCCGAAGTCCTTTCTCGTATTGATAGCAACGCATCCGTCAGCGATCTCTACGCTTTGGAAAATGACCGGCAGGTCACCGGCTAAACCTCAAGGGCACTTAACGCCATTGCCACATAACCCTTCGCCTTGGCTCGCCAGCGCGCTTTGTCCGCAACGCGTGGATCGTCAATGTGCCAGACCGCAAATTTTGCCCGCGAGGTTGCTTGCAGGCTCTGATAAAACGCACTCAAACCTGGCGAAAATACATCTGGCGCCAGCTGCCTATAACGCCTGAGAAACAGCTCACCTAACTCGGGGTGACCCAGTAATCGGCACTCAATCATCAACAGAGCCAGCTCATTGACCGGATCTAACAGGCGCACATGAGGATCGACCTCCAGTCGATCGATAATTACTGGCGGTGTCGTCAGGCAAATATGCTCAGGTCGCAGATCTCCATGGCCATCAACAACTCTACTCTGCTGAACCCGCTTGACGATCTCTGGCGTGTGTCTGGCCAGGCCTTCTTGTTGGCCACAGCGAAGTAACGCTAACTGTTTGAGGCTCAACTCATAAGCTGGTTGTACCAAAACATCGAGGTTTCCAAACGCCTTGGCTCTTAGCCTATCCAGATAAGCGTTCGGATTTATTCTGACCTTGCGGGTCGTCTGGTAGAAGGAGACCAGCCGCCTGGCTGCTGACTCCACTTGCGCCAGGGGCAGATCTGGTCGTTGTATCGCGGCATCTAACATGCATTCGCGGGGTAGGCGTTTCATCACCAACAACCACTCGGCTGCCTTCGCACCCGGACTGATCGCATCAACCAGGCGAAATTGATGCTGCGGATCGAAGAGCAGCGGCACGACCCGCAGATAGACGCTTGGCGCCAGCTCCTGATTCAGATGAAACTCGCGCCGCGCATTCAGGTAACGCGCTGGTAGTTGGGTAAAGTCGACAAAAGGCAGTTTCACGGGCTTTTTAAGCTTATAGGCATGCCGATCGGTCAAAAACACATAAGACATATGTGTTTCTATCACCTTAACTGTCGTCGTTATCGGCGACTCAATTGAGATGTTGGAATAGGCAGACGGACTGGATAAGAATGTCACTTTCTGCGCCAGCACTCGCCAGGGTTCTTGCGACTCTTGAATAGATCTCTGCATGGAGGTTGTTTTGACTAACCTTGACGTTGAATCATGGCGATGTTGAATCATGGCGATGTTGAATCATGGCGATATTGCGTCATAGCGAGCAATGCTGGTGAGCAGCACAAGGAAACAAAGAACAAAGTAGGCTGACTATCGAATTCATGCCTTGACCTACATCAGCCTGGACTTCAACCTATCGCCAACGGTACATTAATTGGACTCAAGACAGCCTGAAGATAAGCCATGCCACCGATCAGCATCACAGAACATTGCCTCAACGAGAACGGGCACACGACATTTTATCTGGCTGCCGGACCAGCAGACGGACCCTTGCTGATCTTTATTCACGGTTGGCCTGAGCTCGCAATCAGTTGGCGGCACCAGTTGCCTTTCTTTGCTGCCATGGGTTTTCGCGCCATAGCCCCGGATATGCGCGGCTATGGTCGATCCTCCGTATACAACACCCATGCTGCATACCAACAATCCTTGATCGTAGAAGACATGCTCTCGTTGCTTGACCACCTGGAACAACCTGCAGCCATTTGGATTGGTCATGACTGGGGCGCACCAGTCGTTTGGAACCTGGCTAGCCATCACCCAAAAAGATGTCGTGCTGTAGCCAACTTGTGTGTGCCTTATGGCACAGTGGAACGTGGTCTGAAGCAGCTCAGTGCGCTGGTTGACCGAACGCTCTATCCTACGAATGAGTATCCCGCCGGTCAATGGGAGTATATGCGTTTTTATGAAGACTATTTCGATGCAGCCACTGCACCCATGGATGCCAATCCACTTGCCACGGCACAATTGCTGTTTCGCCGTGGCTCGGCAGAGAGCCTGGGGCAACGTTCACCCACAGCTATGGTCTATCAGAATCATGGCTGGTTTGAAGGTGCACCGCAGGCACCAGATGTCCCTCGCGACACTGCAGTACTGAGCCTGGAGGACCTGCACGCCTATGCCAGCGCTTTGACTCGCAACGGATTTTTCGGACCAAATTCCTGGTATATGAATCATGATGCGAACGCCCAATACGCGCTTAAGGCCTGCAACCAGGGCCGGCTCGAGATGCCTGTCCTATTCATCGCCGCTCGTTACGATACCACCTGTGACGCGATGGGCTCAGCACTGCCGGAACCCATGCGTGAGCTCTGCACTCACTTGACGGAAGCAGTGGTCGACTCAGGGCACTGGATGGCCCAGGAGCAGCCCATGGCGGTCAATTATCAACTCGCGCGCTGGCTGATGCGGGCTGTGATCTGACCGATGAATTTTGCCCTGACTGCTTCAGAACTCGCCTTCTACGCCACCCAAGGCTATCTCGTTCGTGAATCTGAGTTCAACGATAATGAGGTAACTGATCTGCAGGATGCTGCCGAATGCGCCGCCACCGAAGCGCTGAGACTGGCAGCCAAGGGCCAGACCTACACCCTCGACGGCAGAGGTTTTACTGATGTGGAACGCATGACCTTACAATTTGAAAAGGCAACCGAATGTCCCTTGCTGCGAGTCATTGAGCCAGTTGATCATTTGGACCCTCGGCTCACCCGACTGGTGGAGGACAGACGACTGGTTGAACCCATGAAACAGTTGGTTGGCACACAGAACATCGCCCTATGGACCGATAAACTCAATCTGAAGCGTCCGCGCCAAGGCTCGGGTTTTGGCTGGCATCAGGATTCGCCCTACTGGATTCATGACTGCCAGCATGTGGATCAGCTGCCGAATGTCATGCTCACCTTTGACCAAGCCACGGAAGCCAATGGCTGTTTGCGAATCATTCGCGGCAGCCATCTGCAGGGCCGCTTACCTGGGACTGATGATGGCAGCCAGCTCGGTGGATTCTTCACATCACCAGCTTATTTTGACGAGGCTCTGCAAGTGGCATTAACCGTACCCGCTGGCTCTTTGATTTTTTTCAGCCCACACCTGGTCCACGGTTCAGCACCAAATACAACGAATACCCCTCGCCGTGCCATCATCCTCACTTACCAACCCGCCGATTACCCCATGTTGAAAACTGGCGAGGTTCGTAATATTCGCCACTAGAATTTAGCTGGTGGAGTTTAGTGCAGCGCAGTATTGGCACGTTTGCCGGCCCATTTTTATGCCGAAGCCTTTCACAGCAGCTGAGTTTTTGCCATCATGGATTGGTATGATAGGCGCCAACAAAGATCAAGAGTCTCGAATCGTGCCTTCAATCGCTATTGACGTTATCGCCCTCACCTACATGGTCTGTGTCTGGTTTGGCTATTCTGCCTATGCCAAATATCGCGCCCGCCAAGGCCGAAACACGTCCCTGTCGCATTCAATGCGGTTGCACCGAGAAAGCTGGGTTCGTAGGATGTTGGAACGTGACGTTCGCGTCACAGACGCGTCACTGCTCGCGAGTCAGGAAAGAGTCGTCGGATTTTTCGCCTCAACGACACTGATTCTGTTAGCGGCGGTCTTCACGGCCATGTCAGCCAGTAACATGATCGCCGAAATCGCTAACCAATTGCCCACAACTCTTGTACAAACGCCTGAGCAGGTAAAGGTCAAATTACTTACAATTGCGATAGTGCTTGTTTATGCGTTTTTCATGATCACCTGGAGCCTGCGCCAGTACGGCTTCGCCGCAGTCATGATGGGGAGTGCCCCGACGCCTAACGAGACGATTGATGTGGAAAAAAAGGAACGCTTCATCCAATCAATGGCTCGCCTGATGGACGTTGCTGGTCACGATAATAATAAAGGTTTGCGCGCCTATTATTTTTGCCTGGCGATGGTCTTCTGGTTCATCCACCCGTATTTTTACATGCTGATGAGCACTGTCACCATTGCGATACTGGCACAGCGTGAGTTTCATTCAAAAGCCGTTCAGAGTCTTGAAAGCGCCCTTTAGGCTTGGTAGTGAGGGGCCACCTTAACAGCCATCAATGCTCTAGAGTTGGCCATGCAACGCTGCCAGTAAAATCTGCTGATACTCTTCAGCAGAAAAATCGATCGGATTCGATCCAGCCGACGGATCTGCCACTGCCATTGCACCTATTGTGTTCGGCACTTGGTCGACGTCGATAATACTGGCCAGGTCGTGAGGTATCTCTATCTCGGCACGCAGTGCCAGAATCCAATTCATGAATCCATCAAAATCTGGCTCAAGCTCAAGACCTAGCGCCAACAAGGCGATAGGTTCCTTGATCGCTGAGTAATTAGCCTTTAACACATAAGGCATCAGGATCGCATTCAGCATGCCATGGTGGGCATCAAACACAGCACCAAGTGGATGGGCCAAAGCGTGCATAGCGCCAAGGCCGCGTTGAAACGCGGTCGCACCCATCGTCGAGGCTACTAGCATGTGTTGACGCGCCAACAGGTCACTACCGTTACTGACCGCTGTGGGTAAATGATCCTTGACCAAGCGCATACCCTGGACGGCAATACCCTCTGCCATCGGATGATAAAATTTAGAGCAATAGGCTTCCAGACTGTGCGACAGCGCGTCCATTCCCGTTGCCGCGGTCAATTGCGCCGGCAGCCCAAGGGTCAGACACGGATCGAGAATGACCGCCGTCGGCAGCATCTTTGGATGAAATATGATCACTTTGCGCTGTTGAGACTCATTGACGATAAGAGCAGCCCTACCCACCTCAGAACCTGTGCCCGCTGTCGTTGGCAAAGCGATCAGCGGCACTATCTGACCGACATCTGCCCGCCTCCAGTCATCACCAATATCCTCGAGTTCCCACAGGGAACAGGTTTGCCGCGCCAACAAGGCGATCGCCTTGCCTGCATCGAGAGCGCTACCCCCGCCCATGGCAATAACGCCGTCATGAAGCCCGGCCTGAAATGCCGCTATGCCATCTGAAATATTGGTGCCGGTGGGGTTCGGCTTGATTCGACTGAAGCTGTTAATCGACAGTCCTGCCGCACGGCAAACGGCCAGGGCTTCGTGAACCATGGGAAGATTGACAAGCCCAGGATCTGTCACCAGTAACGGATTCTGTATTCCATGTTGCACACACAGACCCGGCAACTCCTGCAGCCGACCTGGGCCGACCAAGATCTGAGTGGGATAATTCCAATTGACGTTCAATCGGTACTCCTGGGCGTTAAATTAAGCGACTTAAGTTGATCTTATCCGCAGTGACCCGGCAATGAGCCTATCCAGGTCGAGACCAGGTCGACGCCTTCGGCGTGCACCAGACTCCTGCCGACCTCAGGCATCATGGCGCCTGGGTCTCTCGTCTGCATACGATAGACGAGAATTGAATGCGTCGGTTCACCGGGTACTATGGCGTATCTATGACCACCGGTACCTTGACCCGCTGCAATCGGTAATTTGCATTCGCCCAAACGTACCGGACTCTGAGTCTGGATGTCGAGGTACAAGCCAGAGGTATCTCCGGCGCCTGTTGGACTATGGCAGTGACCGCAGTTACTGTGCAGGTAGCTTCGCGCTCGCTCTGACAACTCCTGCGTTTCGTCTTGCCAGGCAACTAATCGTGGCTGATTACTCAAGAACTCATCCTGCGCCAGGATACCAAGTTGCTGCCAATGGTTAAGCTGGTTAAGCGTCGACGACTTATTCGTAATGGTACGATTCAGATTCGCCAAGCTTGGGCCTATGGGATTGATCTGGCGCGAAGCCGTATCGGTAGTGTGACAGCCTGCACACTGATTTTGGTCAGGAACAATATAGGAGAAATCTGTCTCTCTGGCAGACTCAGCACTCCTCAGCGCCAGCGGTATGATATCGCCCGTGACCTCTAGTTTGGCTTCAGTTTGTGCTGAGTTCCACACATAAGGCAAACCAACCCATCCCGTCGAGCGGCGCACCAACAGACGTGTTTCAATCAACCGTACCTGGGTGAGATCAAGCCCACCTTGGCTTCCAATGCTTGAGTCCCACCCGACACTGGTATCTACCGTTTGCTGCAATGCTTCGGCCACGCTCGGATAATAAAACGTTTTGCTGATAATCGTGCCTAATGGAAAATCGATACTACCATCGGGCCTGGCCGTCGCTTGCGTGCCAGGCGGTAAACTGACTGTGCGCAGCTTGTGGGCATAGTCTGTGAACAGTGTCGCGTTTAGCTGATAAGGGGTAACGCCCTCACTCAAAACTAACTGCTCACCGTTACTGGCCATTAGGCGCCAGGCTGACAATACTACCGGGTCAGACTCCAGGAATGCGACGCCGACAGGTGCGCAGCCGGTAAACAGCAATACGCAGGTCAACAAGACAGCACTTAGGCATCGCTTCGGCATCGACTATTCACCCTGCTCGGCTTGGAACGTAGCCGCGGCGACCTGCAGTTTTATCGCAGGTAACGGCTCGTGCTGGCACTGGTGTTCCAGCTCCCCTATCCGCGGGTTAGCAAACTGATTAGGTGCGTCAACATTAAAGACGGCACTCGATTCCTCGTTATAGATGCAGATTTGCAAAGATGCAGGCAAGACGCCATCAAGTGCCAGATCAGGATTGACAAAGCCATCCCAAATCACATTTGGAAAGGCACCATCGACACCAAATACAGCGTCTTTCAGTTGCGGCAGATAATCAGTGTCTGGCTTGTCACCACCACCCGAGTAGCGATTATCATGAATCGAGATAGTCTCAGGATAAGGATCAAAGGCCGAGGCAGTTTCGCGCTGGCTGTAGTTGGTAGAGTAGACACTGCTGATGACGATATGGGCCGTCTGGTTATTGCTTAGCGTGTTGTCGAAAACTTCAATCTGGTCGTTCGAGTTGATTGATATACCAGATCCAGCCGGGACTCCTGCGACAGCACCGCCTGGCAGGGCAAAATTCGGAGTATTGTTGTCAACTATGTGGTTGTTAAAAATACGAGTTCGTCGACCTTCCTGAGACAGGTTAGGCATATTGAACACCAGCACACCGCCGGTATTATTGGTCGCGACATTATTGTAAACATCTGCATCCAGCGTATTCTCAATTTCGATACCGGCGACGTTAAATTCAGCTCGACTGTCACGAACGACCACCTGTCGAGATTGGCCCACATAGATACCCGCGTCGGAGGCGCCGATCGCCACCACACCTTCAATGAGCACATTTTCCGTCTGAACTGGGTAGATGCCATAGGCACCGTTCTCTGTTGCCGGGCCACCGGTCCATTCAGTACGTACTCGGCGAATGGTAATATTTTTGCCCTCATTGATCTTCAGGGCATCACCCTTCGCGTCTTCGATGGCCAGGTCCTCAATCAAAAAATCATTGGCCGTCACCAGTATGCCTTCCGCACCACTGACCTGGTTTTTAAAGCTGAGAATGGTTTTATCCATACCGGCACCCCGAACCGTGACCCCATCGACTTTTAGCGATAGGGATCTCGTCATCTCAAAGTGACCCGCGGGAATATTAATGATGTCGCCTGGCTTGGCATTCATGAATTGCAGCTGCAGCGCTTTTTGGCTATCCACCGCTGTCGCCTCATTCTCATCTGCGCAACCATTCAGCAAACCCACCAGCAGTAACAGTATTAGCGAGCGCATCAGTTCCTCTCCTATTTCGACAGAATAAAAGACGCAAGACTAGAGTATTGCTTGCGTTCTGGAAAGGGGCGGGCGGCCGCCGAGAATTGAAAAACTGGCACTAAAGGACCTATCGGCCTGGCTATCGACGGCCCCAAACACTGCCGGTGCTTGATGCTGGGCCATCATTTCGCAGCGTTAAACGCCAACAATGATGGATATTCTGCCGGCGCTTAAAATCCTGAGGAATGGTCTCGCCACTGATGTTCTTTGCGGCAAATATTGTTTGGATATCGTCATCAAACTTGAAGTTACGCAAGTTGGTCGAAAAATACAGAATCCCATTGGGTCTGAGTAAACGCATTGCCTGGCGAATAAGGCGCCCGTGGTCCTGCTGAACGTCAAAAGACTCGGCCATGCGTTTGGAGTTTGAAAAGGTCGGCGGATCAAGAAATATCAAGTCATAACCAGCTTCTTCTCGTTGCTGGGAAAGCCATTGCAGACAATCGGCTTGAACCAGCTGATGGACCTTTTGATCGAGACCATTCAGCTGAAGATTACGGCGAGCCCAATCAAGATAGGTTTGCGACATATCCACTGTCGTTGTCGAAGCGGCGCCTCCCTGGGCAGCGTGAATCGTGACAGCACCGGTATAGGCGAACAGGTTGAGAAATTTCTTACCCCTGGCTTCTTGCGCGATACGCTGTCGAATCGGCCGATGATCAAGGAACAGGCCCGTATCCAAATAATCCTCAAAGTTGACCCAAAATCGACACTGACCTTCGGCAACCTCATGGAAGCGGCGTTCGGTGGCAAGGCGTTCGTACTGACTTTCACCTCTCTGTCGAGCGCGCGTCTTATAAAACAAGTGGTCATCATCGACCCCAAGTACTATTTGAGCCGCAGTCACCAGTTCTCGAGTTCTCAGCTCGACTTTATCTGCGTCGATGGTTTGTGGCGCAGCGTACTCTTGAATACAGACCCACTGCTCGGCGACCTCAGCTGGGCTTGTGGCGCCTGAGGCTTCAGCTCGACGATAGACGTCAATAGCAGCCGCATAGTCTGGCAGATCTGCATCATAGACTCGAAAGCAAGACACGCCTTCTCGACGCGCCCACTTGGAGGTTTGTTTGAGGTTTTTTTCCAGACGATTACGAAACATGCAAGCCTGCTCGGAGAGCTCGGCAGGCTTGACCCGACGGGGCAATCGCGCATCGCGATAGAAGTGGCTCTCTTCAATCGTGAAGTGAATCAGCTTACAAGCAATGGCGCCGTTATAAAGCGTGTGTAACTTATCAGCGCGCAAACCCAGGTGCTTACCCAGCGCCTGATCCTCGGTAAATAACGCGGCTTTCCAACCGCGAAGGTGCGTCTTCAGCATGGTTCCCAGAGAATGATAGAGCCTGGGCAATTCGTTGGTTTCAGCCAAACGCCGACCATAGGGCGGGTTCGTGACCGCCAGACCATGGGCTGGAAAACTGTGCCGAAAATGCTCGATATCCTGATACGCAAACGCCAGCTTACCCTCAAGCCCGGCACGCTTGGCGTTGTCTCTCGCCTGCTCCAGCACTCGACGGTCTATATCGAAGCCAAACAGCGGGGGCAGTCTCAGCAGACCTATTTCGCGCCGCTGACTCGCTTCCTTGACCAGACTGTCCCAAAGGGCAGCATCGTGTTGTCGCCAGCCCAGAAAACCAAAGTAGTCGCGGCCAAGACCGGGCGCTATATCAGCGGCCAGCATCGCTGCCTCTATAACCAACGTGCCGGAGCCACACATAGGATCAACAAAAGCCCCCTTGTCAGCTGCGATTTCGGGCCAGCGCGCTCGCAACAGCAATGCTGCCGCCAGGTTCTCCTTTAACGGCGCCTGACCTGCCTCCAATCGATAGTTGCGCTGATGCAAGCTCGTGCCTGACAAGTCGAGATAGAGTGCAGCCTGGTCTCTGTGCAGATAGCAGTTGATGCGAATATTCGGTCGATCGACATCGACATTTGGGCGATCGCCATGCAACACCGCAAAACCGTCAACAATCGCATCCTTGATTTTCAGTGCCGCATAATGACTGTGGGTGATTTTTGAACTTGAGACATTGGCGTCAACAGCCAATGTCTGATTCACCCCTAAATGGGCTGACCAATCAATCTCTCGTACGCCTTTGTAGAGCGCCTCAGGTGAGTCAGCCGAAAAGGTCTTCAGCGGTAGCAGAATTCTGTTTGCCAGTCGTGACCAGAGACAGGCTCGATAGACCACTTCCATCGAGCCTTCAAACTGAGCACCGGCACGGGTTTCGAGGACATTTGTCGCGCCCAGAGACTCAAGCTCGGCCACCAAAAGGTCTGGCATGCCCTTCGGCGCAGTTGCAAAATAAGTGGGATTTTCCATTCGTGCTAGTCTACCACACGGGAATCCATCCAGATGCTTTTGAAAAAGCAAATTCTCTCTGAAACAGCAGCAGTAATGAGCGCCAACCTTAGTCAGCCTGTCCAGTAAGTACAGGCGTCGAGCTGACTCACGTTACCAGACTGCGCTGCTGATACGCTGCCTGTCGATAGGTTTCCTTCGAGACAACCTCAGTCAATCGCGCCACTGTGTCCCAGACCTCAACGAACTGGTTATACAGCGGGTTAAAACCAAATCGTAGCAGGTTAGGCGCACGAAAGTCTGCCAGGACACCAGCCGCGATCAACGCCTGGATCATGGCGTAGCCGGCCTCATGCTGGAAACAAACCTGACTACCTCGCTGCTCAGAATCAGCCGGACTTGCTAACACCAGGCCTCGTAACGCCGGCTCAGCCGCGACCAATGCGATAAACAGCTCGCCCAACTGCTGTGCTTTACGCCTGACCTGTTGAAGATCAACATGGCGCCAGAGATCCAAGGCTGCATCCAGCGCACTCAGACCAAGAATCGACGGAGTTCCACACAAGAATCTGAGCATACCCGCGCCAGGCACATAGTCCTGCGCGAAATCAAACGGTGCCGAATGCCCCATCCAACCTGTCAGGGGCTGAGTCGCAGCGGCCTGGTGACGAGTTGCCACATAGACATAAGCCGGCGCACCCGGCCCTCCGTTCAAAAATTTATAACCGCAGCCAACCGCCAGATCAACATTGCAACGGTCCAGTTGTATCGGCATCGCCCCTGCGCTGTGAGACAAGTCCCACAGGACCAGTGCTCCGACCCTGTGCGCCGCTGCAGTCAACGCCTGCATGTCGTGGCATCGGCCATTTCGAAAATTTACTTGCGTCAGCAGCAATACCGCCGTCTCGGCATTCAGGCTCGTCGCCAATTGCGCTTCAGGCACCTGTCGCAGCTCGCAACGATGTTTTCCCAACAGCGCAGACAGGCCTTGGGCCATATATAGATCTGTTGGGAAGTTATCGGCTTGGGACAGAATCACCGAACGCGTCGGGTTCAATTGCAGTGCGGCCGCCAGTAGCTTGAATAGATTCACTGAGGTTGAGTCAGCACAAATCACCTGCTGAGGCGCGGCACCGATTAGTGGCGCTATCTTTTCACCGACCACTGTCGGCAAGTTAATCCAGTGCTGATTCCAACCGCGAATCAGTTCGGTTCCCCACTGCTGGGTCAAGGTTGTTTGCAGCCGTTCTACCACCACATGAGGCAGCGCGCCGAGCGAGTTACCATCGAGATATATGAGATCTTTCGGCAACGCAAACTGACTACGATAGGGAAGCAACGGGTCGGCCGAATCCAAGTCGATACAGTCCTGGCGATTCATGATTCAAAGACTCCCTTGATGGTCTGCAACACCGTTTGCCAAGCCACTGATTCGGGATGAATCAAGTCGAAATGACCGGCATTTTCGATTGGCACCCACTGGGCATTGATTTTAGCCGCAGCCACTCGACTTTGCTCAGGCGCGACAACAGTATCCTGAACTCCATGAAGTAGTACTGTATTAGGCACACGCGGCAAGTGCACGGGTGATACCCACTGATAACGCTCGGGTTGTTGTGCCGGCGAGCCACCCATCAAGTCGATGGTCGCGCGTTCGCACTGACTGGTTCCCTCTGCATACTCTGCCAAGTCTACAATCGCAGCCAAGCCGACCACACCTCGAACCTGCAAAGCACCCACTTGATGAAATTGATGCGCAGCCGGCAATAAGTAGCGACTTGCCGCCCAGAGCGCCAAGTGTCCACCCGCCGAGTGCCCGACCAGGACTACCCGCCGCAAATCCAGCGGATAATCCTGTAATAGCCAAGCCTGATCCACTCCATGACCTATGTCGACAAAACTACCTGGAAAACCACCACCCGGATCGCCGACTCGCCGATATTCCAGCGACCAGACCGCATAGCCATGCTGTCTCAGGTTCATCGCCATCGCCCGACTATGTGCTACATCAAAGGTATTCAACCAGCAGCCACCGTGTATCAGGATAAGTAAAGGAAAACCCTGCGCTGACTCACCAGACGGCAACCACAATTCACCGAATTGCTGCTTCGCAGGACCGTAGGGCACGACCGCATTCGGCTCACTGGTTGGCAAGGCTAACACTTGGTTAAAGGTGACCTGATTCATCCTGTTAGGCTCACTGAGTGCCAAGCCCGCTAGATTAAGCCATGCGCATCCTTGAGGCCACGAAAACGCGCCTTGATCTCCTCTGCGCTGGCTCGCAAGTCGACGATGGGGGTCAAATAACCCGCTGAGTCCTTCTCCAGGCGGTGAATCGCCTTGGCTGGCCAGTCGGCCAACTCTGGTACCCATCGTTTAATATAGAGTCCATCTCCATCGAACTTGAGCTGCTGCCGCCAGGGATTGAAGACCCTGAAATAAGGCTGTGCATCTGCGCCCGTTGACGCGGCCCATTGCCAGTTACCGTTATTCACACACGCATCATAGTCGGTCAGATGACGAGCAAAGAACGCCTCACCGAGGCGCCAATCGACATGCAGGTTCTTCACCAGAAACGAGGCTACCACCATCCGCACTCGATTGTGCATATAACCGCTACTGACCAGTTCGCGCATACCCGCATCTATGATCGGGAATCCGGTTTTACCTTCACACCAAAGGACAAATTTATCACCGGCCTGATCCCAGTTAATACCATCATAGATTTCACGAAACGCATGCCCAAATACTCGAGGCCGGTGATAGGCAACATGGGTAAAAAAATCGCGCCAGTACAACTGGCGCAATAACGGATGCTGCTCACCAAGATGCGCAGCGATCTCTCGATAGGCCTCGCGCACTGAACAGGTACCAAACTTCAGGTGCGCTGAAAGACGGCTTGTGCCAGGCAAAGCCGGATAATCCCTATCAGTAGCATAGCTTGTCAGAGGCTCCAGGTGAGCCAGTGTATGCAAAGCGCCTTCTCTGCCCGGCATAAATACTGACTGGGCTTTACCTCTCGGCACCGCCGCTGGCAAATCTGTCAGCACCAGGTCGCTGAACTTGACGGCACAGAGATTTCTCGGCAGATCTTCCTGGGGAGGCGCAACATATAGTTGCCGCGCCCGATTGTAAAAGGGCGTAAAAACCGCGTAGTGCCCACCATCACCCTTGTAGACCTGCTCTGGCTCATTGATGAGCGCATCACTGACTGTGAAAAATTCAGTGCCACTCGACCGACAAATCTCTTCCAACTCTGCGTCTCGACGCTGGCTGTAAGGTGTGTAATCGCGATTCACATAAACGCCGTTAAACTCCGCAGAGTTCAGCAGGCCCTGGACCACCTGCTGCGGATTACCCACATACAGATTCAGTCTTCCGCCGAGGTTTTGTACCTGACGCTCCAAGTCGATGAGGCTCGCATGCAGAAACCCCAGGCGAAATTCATCCTGTCCGTAGCGCGCCAGAATAGCTTCATCAAAGATGAAACAGACAACCACCTCATCGGCGAGGCGCGCCGCTTCCAGCAGGCCAGTATTGTCGAATACCCGCAGATCGCGGCGAAAAATAAATAGGCTTCTCGTCATTGGTCCTCACCGAGTGCAGCCACCGCTGCTTTTAACGTTGTTGGGCGCCTGAACTCGAAGAACGCCATTCGGCCCTGCCGATAGCACCTGTCGTCAGGTCCACACATCCATAATTTTTATATAACCTTCTCAATAAAATCTGCTTTATCTAGTGCGCTTATCTCTATCCGCTGCGCTTTATGTCATCTTGACTGTTCGTCGTGTCTCTCTTCTCGCCATGCAGCTGGCTGTTAACGGCCACTAACGTATCCTCACTCGCTGCCGTCTGATCAGCCGTCAGCACGTGATCCGGCTGTTGCATCAACCGCTCGGTAAACCTATCCTTGCATGACGCCCCTCACGCTGAACGCCTATGTTACCCAAACTGCTTACTCGCCCAGACCAAATCACTTCGCAATGGCTCACGCAAGTGCTTCATCACGCAGGCCAGGAGGGCCGCGTCGACGGCTTTGACGCCAAGACCATTGGCACCGGGCAGGTTGGCGAGAACGTTCGCTTCACCTTGTCTGGCACAAACGTTCCGACTTCCGTCGTGGGTAAATTTGCCTCATCTGACCCTACCAGCAAACAGAGTGGGATTGATCTGCAAAACTATATTCGAGAAGTCTTCTTCTACAAAAATCTACAAACTACCGTCGACATACAAACACCAGACATTCTGTTTGCCATCGCCGATGAGGCCACCCATGATTTCGTCATTATCATGGAGGATCTGGCGCCGGGCCAACAGGGCGATCAACTGGCCGGCTGCAGCGTCGATCAGGCGGCCCTGGCACTGGAGCAACTGGCTAAAATGCAAGGACCAAGGTGGGGCGATAAAGCCCTGCTACAGTATCCCCTACTCAACGGCAGCATGACACCGGAACATGCAGAAATGATTCAGGGCCTGTATCAGACGCTGGAACCTGCTTTCCAGGCTCGATATACCGGTCGACTGGACAAGGACTATATCAGTACCTGCAACCTCGTTGGCGAACGACTCCAGGCTTATAGTCACTTTTACGATGGCCCACCAGCGCTGATTCACGTGGACTACCGACTCGACAACATGATGTTTGGCGGACCCTATCCATTGGCTGTTGTCGACTGGCAATCGATTTCACTGGGCTGCCCGTTAGCTGATGCAAGTTATTTCCTGGGCACTTCGCTTTTGCCAGAACTGCGTCTCAAAGAAGAACAGCAGTTATTGAAGCACTACCTTGGGGTATTGAAGTCCTACAAGGTTGATCTGAATTTTAACAAGGCTTTCAACTACTACCGCAACCATGCCCCCGCAGGATTGATCATGGCCGTTATTGCATCGATGATCGTCGGCGAGACAGATCGAGGCAACGAGATGTTTATGGTGATGGCTAACCGCAGCGGCCAGATGTGCCTGGAGTTAGACTGGGCTAAGCTCCACAGATCTATGTCCTAAGAGACGTCACCACAGACTCGATAAGCTGGAAACGCTTAAACAACGGCAGGCTGGTAACAGCGAATAAGGAACTCGGCTTGGGTTGCCAAATGGGTGAGATTGCTCAAGTTGTTGGCAGTACGACGTCGAGCAGTCCACAGAAAAGGGGTCATCGTCAGCAACGCATCAATCTCAGCCTGAGTCCGCAATGTCAGCTGAATACGCAGAAGGTGTTCCTGTACGCAATCAAATCCTGCCGGCGGCGCAGGCGCTTCATGATCTCGGGGTTCTGCGTAAAGACTCTGCTTCAATGTCTGCAAATGACCTGGACCTGGAGATACGAGAATCAACAGGCCTTGTGGGCGCAGCACTCGGAGGACTTCCTTTGGATCGCCGGGGGCAAAATTTCGAATCATGACGTCGATTTGTTGATTCTGTATAGGCAGACTGAAATTACTGCCCACCGCAAACTGAACTTCAGGGTAAAGCCGAGCAGCCAGGCGCAGCGCCGCTCGCGAAATATCCAGACCAGCGACTTGAGACTTCGAATCCAGGCCCGCTAAGCCGAGAGCCAGCGCACCCGTGTAGTAGCCCTCACCACAGCCGCAGTCAAGGACTCGAAGCGCCTCTTTGATCTTCAACCTGTCCTGTAGCAGCGTCACCAGATAGGCAGCGAGCGGCTGATAATGGCCCGCTGCCAGAAAGGCATGCCGAGCCGCTATCATCTCGTAGCTATCCCCTGGGTCGCGGCTGCGCTTATGGTTCACTGCCAACAGGTTAATGTATCCTTGCCTTGCTCGATCAAACTGATGACCCAGCTGACAACGCGCACCCTCGGCAGAGGCACTCAGATCACCCGCACAAATCGGACAACGCCAAAGCATTAGGAGACCACGGAGACTGTTGCAAGCACTATCACGGCGCTGGCACGGGCACAGGGACTTTTACGGGTGTTGCCATAGGACCCACATAGGCAAATCTCGGCACTGACTTGGCCTCAACCACCACGGCTTCAACAAATAGGGACAGGGGCCTGGCCCACCAGCTGAAGTCACCATAGAGACAGCGGTATATCACCAGCGGCTCTTCAGTTTCACTGTGGTTTGCGACCAGCACTACCTCGTAGCTCTGGCCCTTGTAGTGTCGGTAGTGGCCTGCTAGTAAGGGCTCTGTAATGTTCATACATTTGACCTTGGCTCAAGGGAAAGTCGCTTATATCACATTGACTGGTCGTCAGCAGCTACTGCTTAAACTAGTGGTTTGGTATAGTTTGTGAGCGCTAACTCCATATAGGTATCTGCGCGCTGATAGGCAGACGGACTGGGCGGAACAATTTGCTGGAAGCCAACCTTTCGATAGATGCTCACGGCGGGCAGCAGACGCGAGTTGGTTTCTAAAAATATTCGTTCAAATCCCATAGACTGCGCGCGATCGATAATCGCTCGAACCAGCAACAAACCTGCACCACGACCGCGAGCTTGTTTCGCGACCCCCATCTTTGCCAACTCAGCCAGACTATCGTTATGCTTAATCAAGGCGCAGGTACCCAAAATCTCAGCAGTTCGCAAATCACGCACAAACAGAATGTCACCGCCCGGCTGAACGATTGACCTGAGAGGATCTTCGAGAGACTTTCGATCTGCCGCCTCTAGTTCAAAATATTCAATAATCCATGCCTCATTAATGCGCCTGAAAACGTCTGCCAGCGATGGCTTGAAACCTTCTATTTGAAGCTCGGGCCGCGATCGGTCGGGCCGCGATCGGTCGGGCCGCGATCGGTCGGGCCGCGCAAGGTCCGGCCCCATTGGATCCTGAGGAATCGCATCCACTGACTGCAGGCGCCGATACAGGCTTCGATGTTCCAGCGCCGCCTCGATGGCATCCAGGTCCCTCAGAAAAGCCACTTGTGATTCATCCAACAAGCCGTGCAATGCGGCGCGTATCTTCGACCACAAGCTTTCCAGTGATGGCTTGAGTGCTCGACCCTCTCGCGTCAGCGCCAGCAAACGACGGCGCTTATCGTGAGCGTCGCGATAGGTGGCTATGAGTCTTGCCTGCGCCATCTGGCCAGCTACCTGGTTCACTGCCGGGTGAGTGGTACCCAGAGCACGAGCGATATCCATCACCGGACTCGGCCCAAACTGGTCCAGGTATTGGTAAAGCGGAAACCAACGTGGCTGAAAGTCAATTCCGGATTCTCGATAAACTCGAATTCCGTCTTGCATGATCTTGTCCGATAACCGCTTGAGACGACCGGCCAACCCGAGGCTACCCAGATCCCGCACCTGATCCCGCACCTGATCCATAGACCCTCCAGTTTTTTACTCCGCATGCTA
>Ga0181557_1000325_pt1 | contig 62731 bp, 56 predicted proteins | sample 011ome_23_FD_148632 | JGI IMG/M metagenome (GOLD analysis project Ga0181557, IMG submission 148632) | Coastal salt marsh microbial communities from the Groves Creek Marsh, Skidaway Island, Georgia - 011506CT metaG (spades assembly) | ecosystem: Environmental > Aquatic > Marine > Intertidal zone... | reverse complement strand
CACAATATTTTGCGCAAATAGAGATGTGGTAAAAACGATTGCAATAAATAAAAATACTTTTTTCATAATTAGATTAATTAATTGGTTAATATCTTTAAATATAAATATTATATTGCAATTATAAATATTAAATAAACTATAAGTTGATTGGAAATACTAATTTACCATTTTCTATTATTAACTAATACTATTATTATAATGAGACAATAATGCCCTTTTAGAGACTGCCTGATGTATTATGCGGAAAAGAGGCATTGAATAAAGAATTTCTAATTGTATGATTAGAATGTTGTTGTGCCTAGTTGCGGGGGAGTGTGTTGGTTTTCAGGGTATATATAAAGGATGAAAATTGACATTTAATAGCTGATTTATTGTTTTATAAAACCCACCCCTCTACCAAAATAAGAGTTAACCCTTGAGAAATGATGCTTAGGTATAGGTTTTAGTTTAATCACTTAAAGATTATAATTTATAATTCTTACCTTTAATTAATGTTCAAAAAAGTATTTGGCCTTCTTCTATTTCTCTTAGTAGCCTTAAGTTTTAATGGCTGTGTTGACAGTGAGCCCACTTATGATAACCTCGCCAATATAAGGTGTGAAGACGGTATTCAAAATTTTGACGAAACAGGGGTAGATTGTGGAGGCAACTCTTGTAACAAAGTGTGTCCTCCTTATCCTAACGAGCTCAATGGAGAAGTGTTTTGGCGTCAAGTACTCACCCCAAATAAGATCTATACCCTTTCAGGACCCTTACTGGTGCGTCAAGGTGCAACGCTTGAAATTCACGCGGGGACTATTATTAAAGCGGTGCCAGGAACTAACGCTCATATTGCGGTACAGCCTGGTGCTAAATTATGGATCTGGGGTACTGAGTCTAATCCAGTAGTCTTTACCTCTGCTGCAGACGAGCCTCAGCCAGGAGATTGGGGAGGCATTATTTTGATGGGTAAAGCGCCCACTGGGCACAAAGAGCGACAAAGGACTTTAGTGGGAAATTATTTCTATGGGGGTGAAGATGAATTTGACAGCTCAGGACAAATTAGGTATACCAAAATTGAGTACGCAGGTGCAGCCTACAAGGAAGATATTTATTTTAATGGTCTTGGTTTGTATGGTGTTGGTAAGTACACCACCCTTTCTCACATCCATATTTCTAAGGGATTGGGCAGTGGAATGGCCATTTTTGGTGGGAATACCGCCATTTATTATGTATTGAGCACTCAAAATCAGATCAATGGCATTGAAATAGAAGGCGGTTGGTCTGGAATTGGACGTCATTGGTTTGTGTCTAAGCCTCAACAGCATGGTATTTGGATTGATTACAGTTCAGAGGCCTCTAAAAATGGAGCTGCTTTTTCTGTTTCGGAGGTTTTGATCAAAAACCCCTTGAATGGAGCTGCTCTTGCTTTTAAAGGCGGGGGCGTTAAAGGCAGTTTTAACTCCATACAATTTTCAGGGGTTTCAAAGGGCTTTTACGTCAGTGATTTGAATGTTTTAGAAGGTCTAGAGGCTTCTGGTTTTGTTGTTAAAGCCTTGGGTATTCAAGATGCTCCGGACAATTTTAATTGGGCTAACGGAGACGCTAACCCACCTTCTTTTGTGGTTGAAACTAATTATACTACCTTTTCAGATGCTTTTCCGGACTGGGGACTGCCTATTCAATAAATGACATTGACATTTAAAAATCGTACTTAGATGATTTAGTGGGCTTCTCATCGATATATTTTTGTTTAATCTACTGATTAATCTCACTGACTATTCTACCCTAAAGACTTTTGTCCAGACTTTTTCATCCCCCTTTAAGTTTTGGTAAAATACCTTTAATTCATAGTTGCCTTTTACACTAGAGGTATAGAAATAAGAAGGAGTTGTCTCTAAAGATACTAAGCTGTTGGGCAACCAGAGTAATTGAGTGTTAAAATGAGGCAGTTGGTCTACAGTTTTGGGAATAGTCTGATTTTCTTCGATGGTGTTTTTTTGAATTTGGTAGTATTTCTTTTGTAATGCTGGGAGCTCTAGCGCTTTGACACTTAAATTGTTACTTTTAATATACTCCAGTGGGTAGCCATTTTTAGTGCTAATTTGGACCAACCCATTCCAAATTTTATTTCCAACGACCAGCTGTTTTTGAACCACTTTAATACGGGCTATATTTTGGGTGGAATACCCCCTAAACTGTTCTTGATCTTCTACCGGAATGCCATCTATAAACAATAGGGGAGGGGCAGCAATTGGGGTATTTCTACTCACTCCTTTACAATAAAGCACTAAGCCTCCATCTGTTGTTTTTTGGTAACTCAATTCACTGATGATCTCAAAAACGGTTTCTTCAAAAGTGGGAAATAATGTGTATTCTTCTAGAATGTATTCACTGGATTCTAAATGACTAAAGTCAGATATTGGACGGTTCTCTAAAGCAATGGAATCTGGTTTAAAGCGGTTGAAAGCATTTTCTATTTGGTTGTATACACTGCGTTGGGTCAGTGTTTCCAAGTCTTTTGAATACAGTTGTAGTGTTCCTTTTGGGAGAGATGCTAAGTGAGGGAGTGGTAGCGGGTTTACCACTAAGTGGTAGTCATTTTTAGCATTACCCATTATTTCTAGCACAGCGTTATTGTTGTTTATAGGGCTGTTGATAGGGAAACTAAATGTCCCATCTGCTGCTGGATTGGTGAGCTTAAAAGGCATGTTCTCTCCTAGAAAGCTCAAGGCTATACTGACTTCATTTATTTTTAGTTGGGTACTTTTCTTATCGTTTGCCACAATACGCCCGCTGATAGAAGCGCCTTGAAATTCTCCTTGACGCTCTCTTTGAAGTTCAATTTGAGGTTTTTCTTGAGAGAAATTTCCGGCTCCGGCTGGCGTAGATTGAGCCCCTTTTTTCTCTAGAGGGGCTATGTTAAAATAAGCGAAAGACTGAAGGCTTTCTTTTTTTCTAATCGAAAGGGTTGCTATAGTTTTGCTACCTAGAATTTCTTTAAGGCTTAAACCAGCCCCGTTTTCGAGTATTTCTTTAAGGCTGAGATCTTGTAGGCTTATTTTTTCTAAAGGACCAAAAACAGGCATTAATTTGGCGTCTGTAATGGTATCCCTGTTTTTGATAGTTGGTTCAAGGACTGTATTTGAGACAGTCGTTTCAGGGGTAAAATCAAGGGTGTTTTTTGCCTCTATTTCATTGACTGTGCCAACGCGTGCATTGGTGTAGGGATTTATAACAGCCAATGGACGTATAAATAAATCTTCTGGGTCCTGCTGCAACATTTGTTGGGTATAACCCACTAATGTATAGGCGCCTGTGGCTAAACTCACTGGAATAAAAAGGTCTCCCTGACCTCGTACACTATTTAGATGCGTCTGGTCTTTAAGCAGTGGTTTTAAAAAACCCTCTGGTTCGGAGCCATTGTTAGATATTTGTTTCAATAGCATTTGTGCCAAGAGCACTTTTTCTCCCATTGGGTTTACTAGGGCAATGTAGGCTACCTTACTTAATTTTTGTTTTAAAAGGCCTTCTTTTGACTTTAAAGTGACACTAAAATACAGGTATTCTCCGGGTAAAATAGTTTGTGTGTTGAGATGTACGGCAATGGTTTCTGTGCCCGAAATATTCAGCATGTCTTTCTGAGTAACAAGATTAGATTCTTGTCCGATTAAAGAGAAGCAATAGCTAAAGAGTAGGATGAATAAAGTGTTTTTCATATTAATCTATCCAAAAATCAGGTTTTATATTGGAACCAAGGGTAGTGCAGTCTCCACAGTTGGCTGACACTACTAAGAAGGTACCCCCTGGCGCAATACGATCTATGTTTATGCCAAAATAGCGCACGGAGTTGTTGTATATAACATTGAGCAATTCTCTGCTACCCAATGGGCCGTCTGTAGTGGGGGCAGAGGGAATGCAATTGACTAGGTAGTCTGGTAGCTCTTCTCCAGGAAAATAATCGTCAAAGTTTATAAAGATTCTTTTTTCGCTTACGGTAGAGACCTCAAAAAAACCAGCTACTTTTTCATCTGGATCTTCCAAGGCGTACATATTTCCCTGTAAAAATCCCGGTTGGTCTTCTGAAAAAACATTCTCTGCAGAAGCTGAAAGACTCTTTAGAGTTTCGTAATAGCTGTAGGTTTGTTCGCTCACCCCAAATTGTTTTACCCCAATGCTGTAACGATGTTGTAAAATATAGTCTTCTTTAGAGATAAATCTTATGGGAAAATTTTTTACTTCATTGCTGCTCAAGGCAGCGGTGGAGGTGAGTAACACCTCTTTAGGTCTTGCAGTTCCATAGCAAACCTGTTCTTCTGTTTCCCGCTCTATAATGGCGAGGTTAAAGGTAGATTGCCCCTCTGATAGGACCACAATGTCTAGAGGGCTCCAATAAGGGGCTACTATTTTCCAGTGTTCTGTGAAATCGTATCTAAATCTCGAGGCGGTGGCCGGGCCGCTCCCGTCTAACTGAATAGAAATTCCTGGCTCGCCTTGGGCATTGGTTGTGACTACCGCCTTAAGTGCTTGAATTTCTGTGGGAGCCGGCAAGCCCATTGGGCTAGAGGCATATGCCTCCCCGGTCACAGAAGTAATTTCCAATTGGTAGGACACGCCCGCTTGCGCGGCAAATGGCGTTACGGATTTATACACACCATTTGGGGTTTCGTAAAAGGCATGCAGGGATCCATCTGAACCACTGATAGTAACAGTGGCGTCTGTTTCATATCTTGGTCCTGCATTCTCAAAAGCATAAGATCTCGAGAGTTGCACCACTTGTTTTTTGTACTCGTCTGTCAAGAGACCATTCACCACCAATACCTCAGAAGAACCCCCAATAGTTCCTTGGTAATCTGTAATACAAGATTGGAGCGCAAGCAGAAACAAGCCTAAAAAGCCTTTGCTCAAGTATGGTATGATCTTGTACTGGTTCATGTTTTAAAAATTAATGGTGTAAGTAAGTGACGGTACTGCCACCGCAAAAATACTGCTCTGTAAGGCTTTAATTGACCCGGACTCATTTACGAAAAATACGGAATAGGGATTGTTTCTCCCCAAAGCATTGTAAACGGAGAGGCTCCAAAATCCATTAAATACCTTATTTTTTCTGTGATTCCCTTCTAAATTAATACCGAGATCCAAACGGTAATAGTCTGGAATTCTATAGCTGTTTCTGTCGCTGTAAAGCACGTATTCAGATCCATTAAATTGATAGTTTCCTATAGGAAATGTAACGGGCCTTCCAGTTTGGTAAATCAGGTTGGCAGAAAAACTCCATCGTTTTGAAAATTGATAATTCAATACCCCACTAAAATCGTGAGGTTTGTCAAAATTACTTGGAAAATAGGCCCCATTGTTAATCTCTAAATTTCTGAAATCACTCGCCAACTGTAGCAGTGATCTTGAAAAAGTATAGGAAAGCCATCCGTTTAATTTTCCGATGTTTTTTTGAAGAAACAATTCTATGCCATAAGATTTGCCTAAACCTTGAATGACTTCTTGCTCTACCCTGGAATTTAACACCAAAGAGGCTCCTGTCTTAAAATCTAAAAGATTTTCTTGTCTCTTGAAAAATCCCTCTGCGCTGGCTGTGTATTTTTGGTTGCTACTGTTGTGGTAATACCCTATGGATACTTGCTCAGAAGCCTGAGGTTTAATATTGTTGTCAGACAATTTCCAGGAATCGTTGGGCGCTGGAGTGGTGGCGTTTGATAGGGTATGAATAAACTGAAATGCTTTATTGTAACTCGCTTTTATGGAATTATTGTCATTGAGTAAGTACCTAAAAGAAATTCTAGGGGCTAGCCCAGTATAAGTAGCTGCAATTTGTCCTTTGTCTATGAACTCCTCTGCACTTAAACTGCCGTTGTTAAAAGGACTGTTGGGTTCATATGTACGTTGAGTAAGGGCGCCAAGTTGTGTATATACATTGTATCTAAGTCCCAATTCTACTGCGGTTTTATCTGAGATATTGATGAGATCAGAAGCAAAAACAGCCATTTCTAAGGCCTGTTCGGCCTCTAAATTTACTACAGTGGTAAGGTCGTTAGCGCTATAAGGCTTGTTAAACCCAGGCTGCATCTGATAGTTTTTTAACATGACCCCGTAGGCAAGGGTGTGCTTGGGGTATATTTCAATTTTAGTATTTATGAGGAGTTGTGAATCTGTGAGTTCGTAGCCTTGTTTAAAACCATTGTTCCCACTGCCTTCATAATCAATGGTAAAACCATAGCGACTGTGGGTTACTGCAGTATTTAAAAATTGTTTATTGGCCAGCTGCCTCTGCCATTGAATGGATAGCGCAGTATTGGTATAGCCATAAATAGAATCTGACGTAATACTAAAGGCATCTTTAGAATGATAGAGGGTAGTTTTTAGGGTATTTTTTTTATTGAGCTGCTGCTGATACTTTATAATGCCGTCATAAAATAAGGCAGTACTATTGGCCAAACTCTCTTCTTTTAATGCACCAAGCACCCAGTTGGCATGCGCAGAACGACCTCCAATTAACAAAGAGGCACTGTCCTTTTGGAGGGGAATTTCTAACATCAGGTTAGCCGTTATGGGACCTAAAGAAGCCTCTCCTTTCAACGTCTGATTGTTTGGTGTTTTGGTTTCCATATCAAAAACAGCAGAAAGTCTACCGCCGTATTGGGCAGGAATAGACCCTTTATACACATTTAATGCGGCCACTGCAAAAGGGTTTAATGCAGGGAATAAACCAAAAAAATGGGTGGGATTGTACACCACGGCCCTGTCTAATAAAATTAAGTTTTGGTCTGTTTTACCGCCCCTCACATTAAAACCAGAGGCACCCTCTCCCGCAGAACTCACACCAGGTAATGTGGTGGCTACTTTAAAAAGGTCCCGTTCTCCTAAAACCAAAGGGATGTTTTTGGTCTCTTCTGGAGTAAAAGAGCTTCCGCCACTACCCACTTCTTCTACCGCTTTTTTTGCCCCAGCTTTAACCACCACTTCTTCTAGGGCTTCAAATGATTCTTGAAGGCTTAGATTCAAGCTGCCGTTGTTGAATACTTTAATGGGTTGTTCCACATTTTGATAGCCCACAATAGAGACTTTAAGCAGTTGTGATCCATAAGAAATTCCCTCAAAAGCAAAGTCTCCTGATCCGTCGGTGGAGGTGTAGTCTTCTTGATTGTTTAAAATTATTGTGGCGTTTGGAATGGGTGTAATTCCGTCTGCCTCAGTGATTTTTCCAGAGATAGTATACCCGTTTACAGCAATATAATTTGTTTGCTTTCCAATTGTTATAGTTGTTCTTTTTAAGGGATTGTCTCTAGGGTTTGTCTTGTTGTTAAAATTAATTTCCAAAGGAAGCTTTGAAGAAAATTCATTAGAATCAGAACTGTTTGCTTTTTGAAATTCGCCCCTGTAAAATGAGGCCACAATATCTGGATATATTAAGGTGTTTTGTGTAATGATATACTGCCTTTCCCATTCAAATACATTGAGGTTGGTACCACTTATTAGGGCTTCTAAAAGAATTTTTGGCGTACTTCCAGCATAGGACCCATTGACCACTAGGTCCTTGACCCAATCTTGTGCGTAATAGATTTTGGCACCCGTATGCAGTGCTACTGAATCCAAAGCCCTGTTTAAAGGAACTTCTTTAAATACAATAGTGTTTGTAGGGCCTTGAGCCAAGGCTTTTAAAGTACCCAATACTACAATGCAAAAGACCCATAAAGTGAGAGATTTTTTCATTCTTCTTTAGAGATTTTTGAAAGGTAAATGGCCTCTAATTCTGGTGACATTTTCTTGATCACACTATAGACGCCTTTTTCGTAGTAAAGGTAATATGGCGCCTGTTTAAACTCGTAATAAGCTAACCCACTGGCTTGTTTTCTTTGAATTCTTGCACGGTGCTTTTTTAATAGCGCACTATGGCTATTCGCCGCCAATAACTCAAAATAACCTTGAGCACCTTTAAGGCCTTCTTCATGAATAAAATGAAATGATTTTTCCCCTAGTTTAAATTGGCTAGCCCTATTTGAATTGACAATTACAGTAGGTGCTCCAGGAGCATTAGGGTGTTTTAATAAGAGTAAATCTTGGTAAGTATCGTACTTGATCTCTATGCTTTCTTGCCATATACCATCAAAATAAACACTGCCTTGTTGAAATTCGTAAGGGCCTAAGAATTTGTGTCTTTCATTGATGGTACGGTGTAAGTCTGCGTATGTAGGACCCTCAAATAAGGCAGAACTACTGCTTTGTCCCCAAAGCATAAGTGAACTAAAAAGGCTTAAAAAACAAAGGGGTAATAATTTTAGATGGGTAAAATGGTTAATATACATTTAAGACAACTTAAACTGTGGTTTTAAAGGTATAAATAAAAATCATATTCTTTCTAAGTTATTTCCCCTTAAGTACTAGTAGGTAATAAAACATTGAAAATCAGATGATTAACAAGGTTTAAGTACTCTCTGTGGCGCTGTTTTCGAATCAATAATACCCTTATAGAGAATGCCTCATTTATTATGTGGAAAAGAGGCATTGAACAAACAATTTCCGGTACAGATCTATAAGGATATGCTTACTATAGATTTTAATTAAAAGCTTATTGAATTTGGGTTATTTATAGATATCACAGTCAACCTCAAAATAGAAAACCGTTTCTATAAAACCCACCCCTCTACTAAAATCTAATGATGTTCTGAAACTTTTTGGGTTTTTTATTGTCCCTGTCCCAAACCTAGTAAATGGGACAATGGGACAGACAAATTAAGCTCGTAGTTTTTTAAGTGTCTCAATTTATTTACATTAGATGTAACTAATGAGATTTATAATAGATTATAATCTTTATTATTCTATAATGGGACTTGTGTGCAAATAGTGTGCAAGTGAGGAAACAAAAAAAGGGCTACATCTCTGTAACCCTTTGTTTTAAAGCTCCCCTTAATGATGAAAGTTGCAACTTTAGCGCTACCAAAAGTGTACTTTTGATAAAAAATGAATACTTTTTTTGAGAATTAAACAGGGAAATTTATAAAATAAAAAACAAAATAAAGGATAAAAATGAATTCAATAGCAATAACATCAAATATTAATGCTCCAATCAATAAGGTATGGGAATACTGGATAAAGGAGGAGCATATCAAAAATTGGAACTTCGCAAGCCCCGAATGGCATTGCCCTAATGCCATCAATAATTTAATAAAAGGTGGCGAATTTCACTATACAATGGCTGCAAAAGACAATTCGATGAGTTTTGATTTTTGGGGGACTTATCAAAATATTGAACCAAATAGATTTATAGAAATATTATTGGGAGATGGAAGAAAAATGTCGGTATTGTTTGAAGAACGAGAGAACGGAACCCTAATCACAGAAACATTTGAACCAGAAACAGAAAATTCGATAGAGCTTCAACAGATGGGTTGGCAAATGATTTTAGATAATTTTAAAAGATATACTGAAAATCAATTGTAGGGTATCGTAACATTATTATAAGATGCAACTACCCTAACTCACTAATAGACAAAGAAAAAGCCATCATTTCTGATGGCTTTTTCAGTGTGGCTCCCCCTCTTGGGCTCGAACCAAGGACCCTCTGATTAACAGTCAGATGCTCTAACCAACTGAGCTAAGGAGGAGTGTCGCGTGCAGCGTTTGCTACATTAGCGGGTGCAAATATAAATGTTTTTTCTAATCTTCAAAACAAAAAAACAGCTTTCTCTATTTAAAAATTAATTTGTAGAGATCATTCCCGTTTGCAAACAGTAAAAGTCCCATTAAAATAAAGAATCCTACCATCTGTGCGTACTCTAAAAACTTGTCCGAAGGCTTCCGGCCAGAGATCATTTCATATAGCAAAAACAACACATGACCACCGTCTAAAGCGGGTATTGGAAGAATATTCATAAAGGCCAATATCACAGACAATAAAGCGGTAGTGCCCCAGAAAGCCTGCCAATCCCAAACATCTGGAAAAAGCCCTCCAATAGCGGCAAAACCACCAACACCCTTATAGGCTCCTGTTTCTGGGTTGAATATTTTCTTGAGCTGCTTTACATAAGAACCCAGTGTAGTTACTCCCCTGTCTATTCCTACTGGAATAGATTCTATGAGTGAATAGCTCTTAGTTTCTATTTCCATAAGGCCTTTGTCTACAAATTGCTGCATGGTTAAGCTTTGCAAAGAGACCCCTAAAGCGGCAGAATCATTTACCTGAGCTATTAAATTTGTTTTTGATCCATTGGCCCGCTCTACCAAAATAGATACTTCTTGTCCTTTATTGCGCGCTAAAATGTCTTTGGCTTGGTCTAAATAATAAGCGGTTTCCCCGTTTATGCTAAGCACCTGATCCATGGCCTGAAAATCTACCTCCGGATTTACCACATGATCGGGATCGTGACCAGACACCACAAAAGGTTGACGCATAGCCAGGAAACGCATACGATCAGGATTGTCTAATAAAGTTTCAATAAAATCAACTGGAATCTCAAGGTCCTGCAATGTACCATCCCTTTCAATGGTAATGGTATTCCCATTGACAATCTCTAAGAAAATACCCCTAAAGGTTTTTATAGAATTTCCGTCTACTGCTATAATTCTGTCGCCTGTTTGAATACCTAGTTTTTCACCTATCTCTTGATCGGTTACTTGGTAACCATCTTTAACACTTTCGTTGGGAATATACTGCTCCCCGTAAGAAAAAGCCATTCCAATAAAAATGATTACTGCAAGAACGAAATTTACCGTTACCCCTCCGAGCATAATAATCAAACGCTGCCAGGCTGGTTTGGAGCGAAATTCCCAAGGTTGAGGGTCTTTTTTCATAGCCTCGGTGTCCATACTTTCGTCAATCATGCCTGAAATCTTTACATAACCCCCTAAAGGAAGCCAGCCTATTCCATATTCTGTCTCTCCAATCTTCTTTTTAAACAAAGAAAATTTAACATCAAAAAAGAGGTAGAATTTTTCTACCCTAGTTTTAAATAATTTAGCCGGAATAAAATGACCCAATTCGTGAAGAACTATTAAAAGGGAAAGACTAATAAAAAATTGTATGGCTTGTATCGCTATTGGATTCATATGTCGTTTTATAAAGGGTCAAAAATACACTATTAAAAACGGTTAAAAAAATATGAAACCGCTCATAAGAAAATTTTAAGAATTAATTAATACCCGCAGCACACTCAAACTTTGTCGCTTCTTAAAGGATACCTTACCTTTGTCTTTATAAAACCTATTTTGTTACCCATGAAAAATTACTTTTTAGCTTATAAAAAGTTTTGGATGGTATTTTTCGCGCTTTCAGCTGTAATTTTATACTTGTTTTACAACGCACTAAAGCCCAAAAGAATACTTCCCATATACCAGCCCAGCATGGTCAATACAGAATTGGTAGACACTACTGTTCAGTATATTAGAAAATACCACACCATTCCAGATTTTTCATTGGTCAACCAGCTAGGAGACACCGTTAACCAAGAGACTTTTAAAGACAAAATATATATCGCAGATTTTTTCTTCACCACTTGCCTGACCATTTGCCCTATCATGACAGGACATATGGGAGAACTCCAAGAAGCATTAAAAGACCAAGAAGATGTACTGCTACTGTCCCATTCCGTGACACCCGTTCGAGACTCTGTTCCTGTACTTTACCAATACGGTGTAGAAAAAGGGGTAAATCCAAAAAAATGGCACTTGGTTACCGGATCCAAAAAAGACATCTATGACTTGGCTAGAAAATCTTATTTGGTAGCCAAAGATGAGGGTGGTAGCGGCCCTTTTGACCTAGTTCATACAGAGAATTTTGTGCTTATAGACAAGAAAAAAAGAATCCGAGGCTACTATGACGGCACAGATCCAGCCGCCATAGAAACCCTATTGGAAGATTTAAAAGTACTTCAAGCAAATTATGCTGAAATAGCGGCAAAAAAATAAGTCCAAAAAAACACCTGAAAAAAAACAATCCTTATCCTGTTCTAACTTATTTAATTAATGTACTTTTGGCTTAATTATAATCAATCTAAATAAACATTGGAGCGAACAGTAGCAGACCTTAAGAGAGGAGAGAAAGGAATTATTCAAGAATTTCCAGACAATTTCCTGCCCATTAAACTGCTCGAATTAGGCTGTTTACCCGGCAATGAAATAGAGCTTATTCAAATTGCTCCTCTCAAAGACCCGCTATATATAAATGTGAACGGATCTCATATTGCCATTAGGCGAGATGTTGCTGCCAAAATATTTATCAAAACAATTTAGAAATGAGCAAGCGACTGAATGTAGCCCTTATTGGAAATCCAAATACAGGAAAAACATCTGTTTTTAATCAGCTCACAGGACTGAACCAAAAAGTAGGAAACTATCCAGGTATTACGGTAGAGAAAAAAGAAGGCATTTGCAAATTACCCAGGGGCGTAAAAGCGCATATTATTGACCTTCCTGGAACATACAGTCTCAACACAACCTCATTAGACGAGAGTGTAGTAATAGAATTATTGCTCAACAAAAACGACAAAGATTACCCAGACGTCGCTGTAGTCATTACGGATGTAGAAAATCTAAAGCGAAACTTATTACTTTTTACCCAGATCAAAGACCTCAGAATCCCGAGTATTTTGGTCATTAATATGGCAGACAGAATGCCTAAAAAAGGTATTAGTTTAGATATTTCAGCCTTAGAAACTGCACTAGACACAAAAATAGCCCTGGTGAGCACCAGAAAAAAAACTGGTATTGACACCCTTAAAGGATATATTGCAGACTACAGAAACCTATCGGACAAACCCATTACAGAAACCGAAAGAATAGATACTGCTTATTTTGACAAATTAAAGAACACCTTCCCAAAGGAAGATTTATATAAATTGTGGCTAGTGATCACGCAGGATGTGAATTTCACCCCAATAGAAAAAAACCAAACACCAGATACCTCTAGTTTTACTACAAAATCTAAAGTAGATTTAAAAAGATTACAGCAACGAGAAACCATCCTCAGGTACCAATTCATAAATGATGTCCTTAAAAAAGGATACCTTTTAGACGCCACTGCAGCTAGAGGAATTCAGGCTTCCTTGGATAAAATTCTCACCCACCACATTTTTGGATACCTCATATTTTTTATTATACTGATCAGTATATTTCAAGTAATTTATGACTGGAGTAATATCCCCATGGATTTTATTGATGGTTTTTTTGCCAACGCGAGCAATTGGGTAAAAACAAACTTACCCCATGGTGCTTTTACAGATCTGTTGGCAGAAGGTGTATTGGCTGGTATTGGAGGAATAGTCATATTTATTCCACAAATTGCTTTTTTATTTTTATTTATATCACTTTTAGAGGAAAGTGGTTATATGAGTAGGGTGGTCTTTTTAATGGATCGCATCATGCGTCCTTTTGGACTGAGCGGAAAAAGTATTGTCCCCCTTATTTCAGGAACAGCATGTGCCATTCCAGCCGTTATGGCCACCAGAACCATTGAGGATTGGAAGGAACGACTCATCACTATATTGGTTACGCCATTTACCACCTGCTCTGCCCGTTTACCGGTCTATTTAATCATTATTGGACTGGTCATTCCAGAGGGAACTTTTCTGGGACTGAGCTACCAGGCACTCACCCTCATGCTTTTGTACCTGATTGGTTTTGTAGCAGCTATTTTAGGGGCTATGGTACTTAACAAAGTGTTGAAGTTTAAAAAGCGTCATTTTTTCGTGATAGAAATGCCCAATTATAAATTGCCTTTACTCAAAAATGTAGCGATCACAGTAGCGGAAAAGACTAAGAGTTTTGTATTTGGTGCAGGAAAAATAATCTTAGCCATTTCTATTGTTCTATGGTTTTTAGGGTCCAACGGAATTTCTGATAATTTTAAACAGGCAGACCGTGTTGTGGCAGAAAAAATTGCGCAAGAAGGTTTTACACCATTTAATCAAGCTAATATTCTCAGTGGGGTACAAGATGCAGCTGTAGCCTACGACACCTTAGGGATAAAGATGGAAAAAAACCAATGGTTGGCACTTGAGAAAGAACGCCTAGAAGAAACGGCATTACACCAAGAAATTGCAAGCTTTAAACTAGAGAATTCTTATATGGGCTATCTAGGAAAAGCCATTACACCCATTGTGGCTCCATTGGGCTACGACTGGAAAATTGGTATTGCTGTACTAACTTCGTTTGCAGCACGTGAGGTGTTTGTAGGTACCTTGGCTACCATTTATGCGGTTGGAACAGATGAGGTAGACACCATTCAAAATAGAATGGCAGCAGAAACCAACCCGCGCACCAAGGGAAAATTATTTAACTTAGCCTCAGGAGTCTCCCTCATGCTTTTTTACGCTTTTGCCATGCAATGTATGAGTACACTGGCAGTAGTAAAAAGAGAGACCAATTCTTGGTACTGGCCCACCATACAATTTGCCTTCATGAGTGGCTTAGCTTACTTAGTAGCCTTAATCGCTTATCAGATACTTAAATAAATGACCCTACTCCAAGACATACTCACTTATGCCTGTGTTGCAACAGCCACAGGATTTTTAGTGCTTAAATGGTTCTTCCCACGGCTACTAAAAAGCAAAAAAAGTGGTAGCCAAAAAAATTGTGGTACAGATTGTGGCTGTTAAAAGGTATTAAAACAGGCTTAAAGTTTTATTAATCAACTTTTTTGTAACATTTAATCTCCAAAGTAGTCATAGAAAAAGTACTATGTTTAGTCAAAGGATGTAAGTTTAATCACAATAAAACCAATCTAATGCCTTCTGTCCTAATAAGATCAATACTGCTCATCCTAGGTCTTATAAGTAGTTTACTGCTTCACAGCCAAACAGCAGACCCACTTTCAAAAAACCTCACTGAGCGGGATTCATCTGCTAGAAAGATATCTCAACGACTCCAAAGAGAAACCCTTTCCAGTGTTCTGCTAGACTCACTCACTAAATCACCCATTGCATACGCCAGCATAGAACTCCAAAACAATCAGGGCGTTATTAGCAATGAAGAAGGGGCTTTTAGCATTCAATTGCCCAAAGACATGCAATTATCAGACTCTATTTCGGTGTCTTCTATGGGCTACGAGAAAAAACAATTCCTCCTTTCAGCAGTAGGAGATACTTTATTGATCGCATCTAAAGAAATTGTTCTCAATGAGGTCATTGTGAGCAATAAAAACCTGAGCGCCCAAGAGATTGTCCATAAAATAAAGGAAAACCTAGCCCAAAATCACCCACAAAATCTCACCACCAAAAGGCTGTTTTTTAGAGCTTCTGAAACCCAGTATATGACCAAAATGGATGTAGATTTTAAAAAATCTAGCATTGGGGCACTCAACAAAAAATTCATTGACTCCGTCATGGGTCTCATTCCTAGAAATGGAGCGTATTTCACAGAAGTCCTGGCAGATTTACATGGAGACTATACTCAAAAAAACCAAAAAATAAAGCTCATCAAAGCCTCTAAATTATACGATAAAGAGAACGAGGTTAGTTTTGAGGGTATTGAGAAAAAGTTCGATGAGATCTTTGAACAAAATGTCAAAAAAGACTCTTACCTCAAGGTAAAATCTGGTTGGTTTTCTACCAAGATTTCTTCGGATGAATTGTTCTATAAGGAAGCTGTTATAGACAGCAGCAATGTGGCTTTATTAGATTCCCTTGCTACTGTTAAAAAAGAACAAGACCTTAAACGAAAAGAAGGTTTTGCCAGTCATAGGAAAAACAGAATGGGTCGTTTATTTGAAAGACTTTTTTTTAATGAAGACAGTCCATTTGACTTTTTATTTAAAGACAATAGATATAAGATTCGCCTGGAAGACTACACCTATTTAGGTGCCCTTCCTGTCTATCAATTGCGTTTTACTTCTAAAGGCCGCTCAGAATATGACGCTGTATTGTATGTAAATGCAGACGACTTTGGCGTAGTTCGTTTGGACTTTAAAAACAGTCAAATCTTAAAGAAGGTGAAACTTTTAGGTTTCTCGTATGTCAACTACCTCAGCGAGGGGAAAGCCTTTTTTACCAAAACTGAAGACCTGGGGTACCAATTGAGCTATTTAGAGGAAACCGCTGCAGAAAAAGTGGGGATTAAAAGGCCTATAAAAATTGTAGAGAAGAACAAAAACACCCGAGGTAGAAGAAAACAAAACGAACTTATTGTAACCATAGATTTTGAGATCAACAGCCAGAATAAGAATGAAATTGTCGTTTTTAGTCACAAGGCTATTGATCCGGAAGCCTTTAAAACCATCAAAGAAGAAAATAACATACTACCCACTTATTTACCTAAATACGATCCAAATTTCTGGGAGGGATACAATATTATTGAACCCAATACAGCCATAAAGTCCTTTTCAGCCGCATCACAAACTAAACCAAACAATTAAATAATATGGGCAATATAAGTGTAGGCTAAAAGGGCCCATCCTACGGTGAGCAACAAGCCTCCTAGTGGGGTAATTGGTCCTAAAAAACGGGCTTTTTTACCAAAAACAGCAGCAAGGACTAGACCGTAGATAGAGAAAGAAAACAAAAAAGTACCTAACAGAAAACAGCCTACAATATAATCTTCTACTGGACTGTTATAGCTAAAATTATACCCCAATACCAAGAGCAAAATAGCATGAAATAATTGGTATTTTACCGCTGTCTCGAAACTGGCCAGTTGGCTGGCCGATGCCTTTTTCTTTAACCAATGCGCCCCAAAAGCACCAAAAATAACAGACAACATGCCCAACAGGGCGCCTAAAAATTGTGTAAGTAAAACAGCCATAGTGATTTGATTTTTAAGGTTTTTTTGTGCATTAAAGTATTATTTATGCAGCGCTAATTATTTTCTAAGGGTATTGAGATAACTTTATTTTCTCCAGCTTTTATAGTGAAAGCGCAGGCTTTAAAACTGGGAGGACCAAAGGTACGCAATTGGGCATTTGAAAAACCCAGTGGTTCTCTAGGAATACCAAACCAGTTTTTATCCATTGCTCCATTGTCATTCTGATCTTGATATAAGGCTATAGCATAAGTACCTGCAGGAAGAGAGTCTATCACTACTGTGGTGGTTCCCATTGTAGCGGGAACTACTTTACTGGCAAAAACCTCCTTGAAATCTAAAAAATTCGCTTCACTATCATACAAAGCAATACGCAAGACACCCAAGGGTGCTTTAACCTCCTGTACTTGTAGGTTAATTGCGGCAGATGAGGGAAGCTGATTCTTAGTGGACAAGAATAAAAGCATCGGCCCTAGGGCCAAGAAAAACCATTTCATAGCAAATGTCTTTTTTACAAATATAACTTCTCATAGTTAGAATGACTAACCCAATCCAACATCTAAGGTCATCATGATAATAAAGCCCCCTATAAAACCCATTGTAGCAATATCTGTGTGCTTGTCTTGCTGAGTTTCGGGAATAACCTCCTCTACCACAACAAAAATCATAGCCCCTGCTGCAAAGGCCAAGGCATAAGGCAGTATAGGCTGAAAGGTCATTACCGCCCAAGCTCCTAAAACTGCGGCAATAGGTTCTACAAGTGCAGAGGACTGGCCGTACATAAAACTTTTTCGTCGGGAGAGTCCTTGACGTCTCAGCGGCATGGCCACCGCAAATCCTTCAGGGAAATTTTGTAGGCCAATTCCCAAAGCTAGGGCAACTGCTCCACCGATGGAAGCGCCGTCAAAACCAGCCGCTACTCCACCAAAAAGCACCCCAACAGCCAAGCCCTCGGGAATATTGTGCAGTGTAATAGCTAAAGTAAGAAGGGTGGTTCTGTGCCAGGGGGTTTTAATGCCCTCGGCGTCACTTTCCTTAAAATTAATATGAAGGTGTGGGAGCACTTTATCTAAGCAAAATAGGAAGAGGGCACCCAATAGGAAACCTACCGCTGCAGGAATTACTTTGACAAAACCCTCTCCTGGACTCATTTCAATACCAGGCGCTAAGAGGCTCCAAAAACTTGCAGCAACCATAACACCGCCCGTAAAACCGAGCATTCCGTCTAATACTGCGCGATTTAAGGTCTTAAAAAAGAAAACCAAACTGGCGCCAGCTGCGGTGAGCCCCCAAGTAAATAAAGTGGCGTAGAAAGCTGCTAAAACTGGATCTATGGATTCGAAATATTCAATGATAGATTGCATAAATAATTATTATTTAAGGGTTTTCTGGTCCTGGTTTACGTATAGGTTTTGGGCTATTAAACTTGAAATTCGCTGTGTTTTATGGTCAATGGATACCAATAGCGAGCCGTCAAAAATTTCTTTTTCCAGTATTTCTATAGCTACACCCAAACCAATGCCGCACTTGTCTAAAAATTGTAAAAAAGCGGCACTAGAATCTTCCACGCCCACACAAACTAATGGGGTATTGAGGGGTGCCAATTCTAAAAGCGTTTTGGTCTGTGTTAAGATATTGCCTTCCTTAGTGGGAATAGGGTCTCCGTGTGGATCTGTTTTTGGATGTCCTAGAAAAGCGGCCAAACGATCTGTGAGTGCTTCCGACTGAATGTGTTCCAATTGCTCCGCAATATCATGCACTTGATCCCATGAAAAATGTAACTCATTCACTAAAAAAACTTCCCATAAGCGGTGCTTTCTAATAATGGAAAGTGCTCTTGTGTTTCCTGTATCACTGAGCTTTACCCCTTTATACTTTTGATATTCCACTAGGGCTTTCTCTGAAAGACGCTGCACCATATCGGTCACAGAACTGGGTTTAGCACCCATTTCTTCTGCCAGCAAAGTGGTGCTCACCACTGGAGCGTCTGCAGTTGTTTTATGGTAAATGGCCTTGAGATAATCTTCTTCGGAAGGGCTTATTTTTCGTTTCATAGTGCAAAAATAGTTATAAGTATCCAAATAATTATTTAGACAAGCCTAAAAATTAAATCTGCATTGAATATTTAACACTTCTGCGGAAAGTTAGCTATCTTGCATAGGCGTGAAAGAGACTCAAATATACGACTACATTATTGTGGGTGCAGGGGCGGCTGGTCTCATGCTGGCGAACGCCATGGCATTAGACCCGTTTTTTTCCCAGCAACGTATTTTAATCTTGGACAAAGATCCCAAAGAAGCCAACGACCGCACTTGGTGCTTTTGGGAAAAAACACCAGGGCCTCTAGAAGCCCTCATTAGCCGTGATTGGTCTTTGATTGGTGTGAGTGAAAACGACCAACTGACCCCCAGCCCTATTTTGCCCTACAAATACAAAATGTTAGAAGGCGCCCGCTTTTACGAGGCTATGAAAAAAGGCCTGGCCCATAGTCCAAATTGTCATTTTGTATTAGAAGAAGTGACTGATATTAGCTCTGTTTCTGCTGCTGCGTCTACCGCCAAAGAAACTGCTGGACTCTTAAAAAACGGGTATACCAAAGTAAGCACCTCAAATGGAACTTACCTCGCTCCGCAGGTATTCAATAGTATTTTTGATTATAAACCCCTTTTGGCTCAAGACCGGTATCCGGTGTTACAACAGCATTTCGTGGGTTGGTTCGTAAGTACACAAAACCCCATATTTAACCCAGAAATGGCCACTTTTATGGACTTTACCGTAGCCCAAAAAGGGAATACGCGCTTTATGTATGTGCTGCCTACCAGTTCAACAACTGCTCTGGTAGAATATACTTTATTCTCAAAAGACCGTTTAGAAAAAGAAGCTTACGAAGCAGCTATTGTGACCTATTTAGCGCTTAATAATGCGGGAGACTACGAAATTAATGATACTGAAGCGGGGAGTATTCCCATGACCTGTTTTCCTTTTGAGCAATTCAACAGTCCGCACTTACTGCATATAGGCACCGCTGGAGGTTGGTCTAAACCTTCTACAGGATTCACCTTTAGCAATACCCAAAAGCAAGTACCCAAATTGATAGAACATCTAAAAAAGGGAAAACCTTTGGATCAATTCCCCGCCAAAGACCGTTTTTGGTGGTACGACCATATTCTTTTAGAGGTGCTGGCTACTGACAACAGTCGCGGTAAAGCCATATTTGAAGGGCTATTCAAAAGAAGATCTGCCACACTTATCCTAAAATTCTTATCTCAAGAAACCCATTTCTTTGAAGAACTCTATATTATGAGTGCCGCAGACAAATGGCGTTTCACCAAAGCATTTTTTAGGGTACTGTGCCGTAAATTTAATTAGCCTTAAATTTAATTAAGCGCTTGTCCATTAGGAACTTCTTCCCATAAGCTGTACCCCAAAATCTTTGAGTAGCTGTTTTTTAGCTTCTGTGATTAGCATAGTATCTAAAACCTCAAATGCATGATCTGTATAGTTAACAATGCTGTCTTGCATGGCCTGGGCAGCACCAGTCGCTTCAAATAAAGCTTTGACTTCTTCAATCTTATGAGTGGGATCTTGAGGTTGTAAACTAAACAAATCTTTTAAAGATTTTTGTTGTGCAGGGGTTCCGAGTTCGAGTGCCTTAATATACATCAGGGTTTTCTTATTGTTGGTGATGTCTCCACCCACTGTTTTACCAAAGTTTTTTGGGTTTCCAAAAGCGTCCAGATAGTCATCTTGTATTTGAAAGGCCAAACCTAAAAGCATGCCAAAGGAATACATTTTATCTTGCTCCTCATGGGGTGCACCAGCAACCATAGCACCCATTTTCAGAGCGCCAGCCACTAAAACAGCTGTTTTTAACCCAATCATTTTTAGATAGGCTTCTTCTGCTACCGTTTCCATGGTTTCAAAATCTACATCCAATTGTTGGCCTTCACAAACCTCTAAGGCCGTCTTAGAAAACATTTTAGTAAGGGATTTGAATACGGGAGATTCATAGCCTTCTAATGCTTGGTAGGCCATAATAAGCATGGCATCTCCAGATAAAATACCCGTATTTAAGTCCCACTTTTCGTGCACCGTTTCAAAACCCCTTCTCAGCGGTGCCTGGTCCATAATGTCATCATGCACCAAAGAAAAATTGTGAAACACCTCAATTGCCACAGCCACTGGCATGGCCCGTTGAATAGGCGCACCATAAGCGTCGCAACCCATGAGGGCTAAAACCGGCCTTAACCGCTTACCACCCAATTCCATAATATAAGCAATGGGCGCGTATAGATTTTCAGGCTCCTTTAAAAAAGATTGCGATTCAAGGTAGGTTAAAAAGGCTTTTTGGTAATCTGACACAGCTTGCATAGGGTGCATTTTTGCTCAAAAATAAGGCCTTTAAATGAATTATATAAAAAACTTTGGAAACTTTAATTGTTTTTCAAGTTTCCGTGAGTATATTTGCACCCTCAAACAGGGTACCTAACATCCTTAAAAAACCCTTTTTGAGTCAATTATTATGAAAGAAGCCCTGTTAGAAAAAGCCACAGATTTGTTTCTGACCCACGGATTTAAAACCGTGACTATGGATCAATTGGCCAGTGAAATGGGTATGTCTAAGAAAACTATTTACACTTTTTTTAAAAACAAGGGTGAATTGGTAGACGCTTGTACCAATCAGCTCTTTGATTTTATTAGCTGTGGGGTAGACCATATATGTACCTTAGGGAAAAACCCCATTGAAGAGATCTATGAAATAAAACGTTATGTCATGGTTCACTTAAAAGACGAGCGTTCTTCTCCCCAATACCAACTACAGAAGTACTACCCCAAAACTTTTAAGGTACTCCAACAAAGGCAGTTTAGCATGATGCAAGACTGTATTTTAAAAAACCTACAAAAAGGAATTTCTCAGGGAATTTACAGGGAAAACTTAGACCCAGATTTTATTGTTAGAATGTATTTTTCTGGTGTAAATGCCATAAAAAATGTGGACCTATTTCCCGCTTCACTCAATGGAATGATTAAAATTATGGATCAGTATTTAGAATATCATCTCAGGGGAATAGTTTCTGCCAAAGGACTGTCTATTTTAAATGAAACCATTCTAGAAAATAAATAACACTCATAAAGTATTTAAAAAAGAAAACACCTGCAAGAATCGTAACAAAATACATAAATCAACACTTATCATAAGACAATACAAACACCCTTTATATTCAACCATGAAACAAATTTTACTTTTTTACCTTCTAATTGGAACTCTCTTTGCTGCTAAAGGGCAAGAAAAAGATCCTACAATCTTAGCCGTTCCTCAGGCTTTTAGCTTAGAAGCAGCCATTGAATTTGCCCTTGAACACAATTACAAGATGATCAATGCTTCTAGAGATATTAGAGACGCCCAATTGCAAAAATGGGAAACCATTGCTGGGGGGCTCCCTCAAATAGAAGGAGCACTGAGCTATAACAACCAATTGGAACAGCCCGTGTCGCTTATACCAGGAGAATTTACAGGAGGGGAGCCAGGCACTTTTGTGCCTATTGTCTTTGGACAACCCCAGCAAGCAGGCGCTTCAGTGACCCTACGCCAGCAAATTTTTGACGGTTCTTATATTGTAGGAGTTCAAGCAGTCCAAACTTTTATTCGCTACTCTGCGAACAACAAAGAAAAAACTGCTCAAGAAGTGGTGAAAATGGTGGTGCAAGCCTATGGGAACGCATTAATGGCGCAAGAAGGGGTGAAAATTGTTCAAAACAACCGAGACAATCTGGCCCAATCTGTCGCTGAAACCAAAGCGGTTTTAGCCAATGGATTGGTAGAAGAAGAGCAACTGGAGCAGTTACAGATAACTCTAGCCAATGTAGAGAGCCAATTAAGAAATTTTACCCGCTTAGAAAAAATTAGCTTACAACTCTTTAACCTGAGCTTGGGTATTCCAATAGAAAACCCCAGCTTACTAACTGATAAGCTAGACGCACTAGCCAAATCGCATACAGACCTAAGTCTTTTGGCCAGTCCTTTACAGATCTCACAAAATGTAGATTACAAACTCGTTTTGAATCTTAATGAACAACGTGCTTTGGAACTCAAATTGGCCAAGTCTAGGGCATTACCTACTTTAAATAGTTTTATTAATTACGGCAGTAATGCCTTTAGCGATTCGTTTACTTTTCTAAACGGATCACAGCAATGGTTTAATTCTTCTGTACTGGGGGTAGATCTCAGAATACCTATTTTCAGTTCATTTAGAAGAGACGCGAGTACTAAGAGGGCTAAGTTAGCCCTGCTCAAATCTCAAACGCAATTACAAGAGGCATCTGAAAGCATTAAATTACAATGGGAACAAGCTAAAAGCAGTTTTATCATGGCGGTAGAAAACCACCAAACGGCCCAAGAAAATCTTGGATTAGCGGCTAGAATTGCCCAAAAAAATGAGCTCAAATTTAAAGCTGGTTTGGCAGGTAGTTTTGACCTTAGACAGGCGCAATTACAATTGTATACTGCCCAGCAAAGCTACTTAGAAGCCATGGTAAATGTCATTAATGAAAAAACAAATTTAGCCCAGATACTCAACCAATAATGGACCTGGGAAAGAAACTTCTCAGTAATAATAAAACATCAAGTCACATCCTTTTATACCTATAACATGAAAAAAATCTATTCCATAATTGCCTTAAGCCTTTTTTTAGTTGCCTGCGGCAGCTCAGAAAATAGCTCTGTATCTCAAACTATTGAAAGTGGTAATCTAGAAGCCATTAGAAACATGAAAGCAACTCTGACCAGTGAACTCAATGTCATTGAATCAGATTTGGCCGCTTTGGAGGCTGCTATTGCCAGTTTAGACAGCAGCGAAAATCTTCCTCTAGTGACCACCTTTGAAGTACAACCTCAGGTTTTTAACCATTACTTAGACCTTCAAGGCAATGTAAAAACAAGAGAAAACGTCCTATTGTACCCTGAAATGGCTGGCACACTTTTAACCGTTAAAGTAGCCAAAGGGGACCGTGTTTCTAAAGGACAACTTTTGGCTGTTATAGACAATGGCGGAATGAGCAACCAATTGAGTCAGCTTAAAACACAAGCAGCGCTAGCACAAACAACCTTTGAACGTCAAGCCAATTTGTGGAAGCAAAAAATTGGCTCTGAAATTCAATACCTACAAGCCAAAGCACAAGCAGAAGCTCAGGCAAATGCAGTATTACAATTAGAAAAAGTACTGGCTAAGGCGCAAATCACAGCACCATTTTCAGGGGTGATAGATCAGGTATTAAAAGACCCCGGAACAGTGGTGTCACCAGGTAGTGGATCTGAAATATTCAGACTCATTAACCTCTCTAATATGTATATTGACGTAGATGTTCCAGAAGGCTATTTGGGCGCTGTAACTAAAGGTAAAAAAGCAGGGGTTTATTTTCCCGTATTGCAGGACAGTGTAAATGCTGTAGTGAGAGAAACAGGGAACTATATTAATCCCAACAACCGGTCTTTCAGTGCTGAGATTGCCATAAATAACCCCAATGGAAGCATTAAACCAAATTTAAATGCCCGCGTTCATATTAATGATTACACCAATGAAAATGCCTTATTAATCCCACAGTCCGTTATTTCTGAAAACGCTGCAGGAGAACAATACGCCTATGTAGCAGAATTACATGGAGAAACGGCTGTGGCCAAAAGGCACATTATCACCACAGGAAAAACACAGGGAGATTATGTTGAAGTTATCAGTGGGATTAATGCTGGAGATTTAATCATAAAAGAAGGTGCCCGAAGTGTGAAAGATGCACAAGCTGTTAAAATTTTAAACTAAACCCATGAGTAAGCAACAAAAAAACATCAATAAAGAGTTTAAACTCTCTTCATGGGCCATAGACAACCCTTCGGTAGTCTATGTCATGATTGGTATTTTCTTCTTTTTAGGACTCTCTGCTTATTTTGACATGCCCAGAGAAGATTTTCCTGAGATTAAGGAAACTAAAATATACATCTCTACCCCTTATCCTGGAAACACTGCAGAAGACATAGAGCGTCTCATCACTGACCCACTAGAAGACAAATTAAAAAATATCTCTAATGTGGTAGAAATTACCTCCACTTCACAAGAAGACTACGCCATTATCACAGTAGAGTTTGACGAGGACATTTCTGTAGAAGCAGCCAAACAAAAGGTCAAAGATGAAGTAGACTCTGAGAAAGCCTCTGAAGACTGGCCTACTTTTAATGGAGCAAAAGTAGAGCCTAATGTGTTTGATTTAAACCTGTCAGAAGAGATCGCCATTATGAACATAAACCTTACAGGAGATTATCCTGTAGAGCGTCTTAAGGCCTATGGGGAGTATTTAGAAGACCGCATAGAAGACCTTCCACAAATTAAGAAGGTAGACATTAGAGGGGCACAAGAAAAAGAAGTAGAAGTAGCCGTTGACGTCTATAAAATGATGGCTTCTCAAGTGAGTTTTAACGACATTTTACAGGCCATTGGAAATGGAAATATGACGCTTTCTGCTGGTAATTTGGTCAACTCTGGCCAGCGAAGAACTATTAGAATTTTAGGAGAAATAGAAAGCCCTAAGGCGCTAGAGAATTTTATCATTAAATCTGAAAATGGTGCGGTCTACTTAAGAGACGTTGCCAACATTACTTTTAAAGACAAAGAAAAAACCACTTATGCCAGAAAAGAAGGTCAAAGTGTGGTGATGTTGGAAGTAAAGAAAAGGGCTGGAAAAAATATGATCCAAGCCGCAGATGAAATTAAAATGATCGTTGCCCAAGCGCAAGAAAACTTCTTACCAAAAGATTTAGACGTAGTCATTACTAATGACTCCTCTTCTAGAACCTTAAATCAGGTAGACGACTTAGTCAACAACATTATTTTTGGAATTCTGTTGGTGGTTACGGTGCTCATGTTCTTCCTAGGCTTTAGAAATGCCTTATTTGTTGGATTTGCCATACCCATGTCTATGTTCATGTCCTTTGTAGTTTTATCACTCTTAGGATACACTTTAAATACCATGATTTTATTCGGGCTCATTATGGGACTGGGAATGCTGGTAGACAACGGAATTGTTGTAGTAGAAAACGTCTACAGACTTATGTCCGAGGGGGTTCCTAGGGTTCAAGCAGCCAAACAAGGGATTAGTGAAATTGCCTTTCCTATTATTATTTCTACCGCCACAACAGTAGCCGCTTTTGTGCCCCTTGGATTATGGCCTGGAATATTTGGACAGTTCATGATTTATTTTCCCATCACCTTATCTGTAGTTCTCGGATCTTCTTTGTTCGTTGCCATCTTTATGAACTCCATGTTAGTGTCTAAATTCATGGAAGTAGGCGACAAAGAACTGAGTCGCAAACAACTCATTAGAATCTCTCTTATACTGGGTGGTTTTGGATTGTTCATCCTTGTATTCGGTGGTGCTATGAGAGGCTTGGGAACTTTAATGATCCTAACAGCTGCCTTGTTTTGGGCTTATAAATACGGGATTAAAAGATGGGCCAATAAATTCCAAGCAGGTAGTTTAGTCCGTTTTGAAAACTGGTATGAAAGACAACTAAAAAGAGCCCTGACAGGTAAAAATGTCTATTGGTATTTTGGCTCTACCGTACTACTTCTCATTTCTGCATTTATGTTTTTTGGCATGTCTGTTGGGGCAGGAAGAACCAATATTGAATTCTTTCCAAACAATACCCCCAACCAAATCATTGTCTATATTGAATACCCTCAAGGGACAGATATTGAGAAAACCAATACCATTACCAAAGACATCGAAAAAAGAGTGGCTGAAGTACTCAATGCTCCAGAACAGCTAGACAATGGCTATAATTTCTTGGTAGAAGCCAGTGTGTCTCAAGTAGGTGAAGGGGCTGGAAACCCTCAAACTGATGGTGGTTCCAGTGCAGAAATGCCCCATAGAGGGAAAATTACTGCCTCTATGAGAGAGTTCAAATACCGCAGGGGAATGGATACAGAAGTTCTTAGAAAAAAAGTACAAGAAACCCTTAAGGGCGTTTATCCTGGGGTAGCAATTTCAGTAGAGAAAGATGAGAATGGCCCACCTGCAGGCTATCCGATTAATATAGAATTAGAAGGCCCTGACTATGACGCATTAATTGTCGCAGCAGAAAAAATGCGTAACTATATAAACACCAAAAACATCCCTGGTATTGCAGAACTCAAAATAGATGTAAACAAAGGAAAACCCGCTATGTTGGTAAGGGTAGATCGTGAAAAAGCCGGAATATTAGGTGTAGCGGTAGGCCAAGTAGGCATGCAGCTCAGACGGTCTCTTTTCGGAGAAAAGGCAGGTGTATATAAAGAAGATGGAGAAGATTACGACATTAATGTGCGTTTTAAAGAGGACCTGAGATACAACAAAAGTGCCCTTTTTAATCAGAATATTATCTTTAGAGACCAGGCTACGGGTCGTATTAAAGAAATCCCAGTGTCTGCGGTAACCACGCAAAAAAACACCGCAGCTTTCTCTGCTATTAAACACAGAGACAGCAAAAGGGTTGTGACTGTATATTCTGGTTTAGAACCAGGCTTTACTGACGCACAGGCTATTGTGAATGAGATTCAAGCACAAATGCAAAACTATCAAGATATTCCAGAGGACATTCGCATAGATTACACCGGACAAATTGAAGAACAAAACAAACAAATGGCCTTTTTAATGGGGGCATTCTTTTCAGGCTTGGGCCTTATTATGCTCCTGCTCATCTTCCAATTTGGCGGAATTTCCAAACCGCTTATTATTATGATCGCTATTTTCTTGAGCTTCATTGGGGTATTCTACGGTTTAATCATCACCGGATGGAGTTTTGTGATCATGATGACCATGGTGGGGATTATTTCTCTTGCAGGGATTGTGGTGAACAACGGGGTGGTACTATTAGACTACACCCAATTACTCATAGATCGCTTTAAAGTAAAGCACGGCATAGAAGACCATCAATTGCTGTCACAACCAGATGTGAAATCTGTGATTATTAAAGCGGGTAAAGCCAGGTTAAGACCTGTAGTACTCACAGCCATCACTACCGTATTGGGACTTATCCCGCTGGCCATAGGACTGAACATAGACTTCTTTTCTCTGTTTACTAGCCTAGATCCTAAAATATATATAGGAGGAGACAATGTAATCTTCTGGGGACCATTGGCTTGGACAGTTATCTTCGGATTAATTGTAGCAACCTTCCTGACATTGATCATAGTGCCGGTGCTCTTCTTTATTAGCTACCGCATTAAAATAGGTCTATACAAAAGCCGTGTTGTGGCAGCAGTAAAAGCCTAATCAATACACAAATCACATAAAAAGGGCCTCCCAATGGGAGGCCCTTTTATGTAATTGTTAGGTCAGGGGACTTACTTATTTAACACTACCGTCCCTTTATTGTTCCACTGCGTTATAGCAGCTATTTTATTGTTGATAAAATCTACCTCTTTCAAGGCTTCTCCTTCCCAGAAAAACCACTTACCTGTCTTTATTCCTTGATCATATTTCCCTGTAGCCAATTTTTTCCCTTCAGGACAAAACATAGTCCATTCCCCGTGTAACTTCTTATTGAGGTAATATCCTGTTTGGGACACTTTTCCATTTTGATGAAGAAAAGTGACCTTCACCATTTTTCCAGCTTTTTCAAAAATAGGTTCTAAAACTTGTGCAGACATTGTAAGACCAGTCATTAAAGCGAAAGAGAGCAATAGCTTTTTCATAATATTAATATTTAAAATGAATTAATAGCCAATTTGGAGTCGGTCTTAATGGTTTTTATTTAAATATTGACTTATACTAAATTACAAATATTTTACAATTTAGAACCATTTGGATAACATTTAGTTTACATTGAATTAACATTGTGTTGTAAAATATTGATATACAATTACTTATATAAATACGTAAAATAAGTAAATTCCTACATTAATATAAATTAAGTCTAAAAAACGCTTTGCTTCACATAACTTATTAAATTTGTAACCTTATAAGAAATAGCATGTATAGAAGTCACCACTGTGGCGCCCTGAGCGCAAAAGAAATAGGACAAACCGTTCACTTAAGCGGATGGGTTCAAAAAGTAAGGGATAAAGGATTTATTGGCTGGGTAGACCTCAGAGATCGATACGGCGTAACGCAGCTTATTTTTGACGCAGAACGCAGCGCCCCAGAATTGTTGCAAGCCGCAAAAGACTTGGGCAGAGAGACCGTTATAAGCATTAGTGGAGAAGTGATCGCGAGAGACAATGCCAACCCACAGATGGCTACAGGAGCCATAGAAATATTGGTCAAGGAACTCAAAGTGCTCAACACATCAAAAACCCCACCATTCACTATAGAAGATCAGACAGACGGAGGAGAAGAACTGAGGGCCAAATACCGCTATTTAGACATTAGAAGAAATCCGGTCAAGGAGAACCTCATCTTTAGACACAAAGTGTCTATGGAAGTGAGAAAATTCCTTTCAGACCAAGGATTTATAGATATTGAAACCCCTTATTTAATTAAATCTACTCCAGAAGGCGCTAGAGATTTTGTGGTGCCAAGCCGCATGAACCCAGGACAATTTTACGCCCTTCCACAATCCCCTCAAACCTTTAAGCAACTGCTTATGGTGGGAGGAATGGACAAGTATTTCCAAATTGTGAAGTGCTTCAGAGATGAAGATCTAAGGGCAGACCGCCAACCAGAATTCACGCAAATAGACTGCGAAATGGCGTTTGTTACCCAAGAAGATATTTTAAATGTATTCGAAGGACTCACCAAGCATTTACTTCGAGAAATTCACGGAATAGAAATCACCTCATTCCCACGAATGACTTATGCTCACGCCATGAAAACTTATGGTAACGACAAACCAGACATACGTTTTGGTATGGAGTTTGCCGAATTAAATGAACACGCAAAGCACAAAGAATTCTCCGTATTTAATGACGCTGAATTGGTTGTGGGAATAGCCATTCCAGGAGCAAATACCTATACCAGAAAAGAAATAGATGCATTGATTGACTGGGTTAAAAGACCACAAGTAGGCGCAAAAGGCCTGGTATATGTACGTTGTAATGAAGACGGCAGCTATAAGTCTTCTGTAGATAAATTTTATGATCAAGAAGATTTAGCCGCTTGGGCAAAAGCCACTGGCGCCCAAGCTGGAGACCTCATTTGTGTACTCTCCGGAGAAACAGACGCTACCAGAACACAGCTGTCTGCACTGAGAATGGAAATGGCCACAAGACTAGGACTCAGAGACCCTAAAGTGTTTGCCCCATTGTGGGTCATAGACTTCCCACTCCTAGAAAAAGATCCAGAAACAGGTCATTTTCATGCCATGCACCATCCATTTACCGCTCCAAAACCAGAACATTTGGCCTTACTAGATACCGATCCGGCTGCAGTAAATGCAAATGCCTATGACTTGGTATTGAATGGAAATGAAATTGGTGGAGGCTCTATTAGAATTCACGACAAGAATACCCAATCAAAAATGTTGTCTCTATTAGGGTTTAGTGAAGCAGAAGCCAAAGCACAATTTGGTTTCCTCATGGACGCCTTTGAATACGGCGCACCCCCACACGGAGGATTGGCCTTTGGCTTAGACCGTTTGGTTGCTATTCTGGGTGGGCAAGAAACCATCAGAGAATTCATTGCCTTCCCTAAAAACAATGCAGGAAGAGACGTAATGATAGACGCTCCGGCAGCCCTAGACCAAGCCCAATTAGACGAGCTTTTTCTAGACAGCACAGCAGCTACAAATGCCTAGGACTAGACAATAAATTAAAGGCTTCTCGAAGAGGTCCCAACATGGAAGCAAAGAAAAAAAATCTCCTGACCCGCTTTCTCATTTGGCGGGCCAAACACATTAGCAACAAGCAGTTTATATACCTGCTGAGCATGCTCATTGGGTTTACTTCAGGAGTAGGCGCTGTTATTTTAAAAAACGCCACCCACTTTTTCCAACACCTCTTGGAAGGCCGTTTAGTACAGTACTACCACCAAGCATTTTACTTTGTATTCCCCCTACTGGGACTGGGACTGGTGTATCTGATCATCAAATACGGCATTAGACAAAAAGTAAGTCACGGCATACCCTCCACCCTATACGCAATGGCCAAGAGAAAGGGTATTATGAAACGCTACCAAATGTTTGGCTCCATTCTCACAGCGCCTATTACGGTAGGATTTGGAGGATCTGTAGGATTAGAAGGACCTACAGTAGCTACTGGAGCTGCCATTAGCGCCAACATAGCACGGCTGTTTCACATGAACCAATCTACCCGAAATTTATTAATCGGTTGTGCGGCTGCTGGAGCTATGTCCTCTATTTTTAAAGCACCTATTGCCGCCATCATATTCGCCGTAGAAGTATTTGGCTTGCAACTCACCATGGTCTCGCTATTGCCTTTACTACTCGCCTCTATAACCGCCATAATCACCTCCTATTTTTTCTTTGGCTCAGACATACTTTTGCCAGTAAAACTGGCCGATGCCTTTCAACTGTCCGACGTTCCCTACTTCTTAATCTTAGGGGTGGTTGCAGGAGTCACCTCCATTTACTTTACCACTGTCTACGAATACGTGCAAAAAGGCTTTGACCGCATACCAAAACCCCTGCATAGAATGCTCGTGGGAGGAAGTTTACTAGGCGTGCTTATCTATCTTATTCCACCCCTATACGGAGAAGGCTTTGAGGTCATTAACAGCCTGTTAAAAGGAGATAGTGCGGCGGTACTCAAAGGAAATTCCTTTGGTTTAGACGCACAAAACATTTGGATGGTCATGGGACTTTTGGCTGGTTTGGTCTTGTTTAAAATACTGGCATCGGCCCTGACTTTTGGCGCCGGTGGTGTGGGTGGAATTTTTGCACCTACACTCTTTATGGGCGCCGTCATGGGCCACGTACTAGGAAAATTTATCAATCAATTGAACCTTTTTGGGGGTCAGGTATCCGTGACACAATTTACCTTAGTGGGCATGTGCGGTCTTATGGCAGGCGTATTACACGCACCCCTCACAGCCATATTCTTAATAGCTGAACTCACCGGAGGCTATGAGCTTTTTATACCCCTTATGATCAGTGCAGCCATGGCCTACACCATCACCAAATACGTTCACCCGCATTCGGTGTACACCATGGAATTAGGTCGCAGGGGAGAACTCATTACCCATGACAAAGACCAGGCGGTGCTCACGCTAATGGACATAGAAAGTGTTATAGAAACCAATTTTATAGCCCTGTCACCAGGACAAGATTTGGGTCATATGGTCCAAGACGCCATAGTTAAATCCAATCGGAATATATTTCCTGTAGTAGATCCAGAAGGATTTTTATTGGGGATTGTCCTTTTAGACGACGTTCGCCCGGTCATGTTCCAAAGAAGCCTCTACCACGAAATAAAAGTGCGGGACCTCATGCAAAACCCACCTGCCATTATTGATGTAGACCGAGATAAAATGACCGAGATTATGCAGAAATTTCAAGAGAGTGCTGCCTGGAACCTACCGCTGGTAAAAGACGGAAAATACCATGGTTTTATCTCTAAATCTAAATTGCTCACAGCCTACCGAAGAAAACTCATCCACTTTAATTTTTAAAAAATACCCCGTATGTTTAGTAGAAGAAGCCTCATTGGACTCCTAGCCCTGGGCTGTTTAAGCGCCATGATCTATGGACTCCTCATTGTAGAAGACAGCCCCCAAGCCGGAAACTCTTATATAGGATTTGGCACCTTATTCCTGTTTTTAGTGACCATGCCGCTGTTTATTTTCACAGAAGGCAAAGGAAAAAAAGTCAAAGACTATATGCTTACAGAGGAGAATATTAGAAAAATGCAAGCCAAAACAAAAAAACGACCAAAAAAAGAGGATAAAGTGTAAAAAACCATTGAAAATTCGCAATTCTTCAATTTTTTTAAACCAATTTATTCACAAGACATTAAAATTCAGTACCTTAGTTGTAATATTTATCTCTAATTCTAATTGCAATGACTGGAACAGTAAAATTTTTTAATGGATCAAAAGGCTATGGATTCATTACCAATGACGAATCTGGCAAAGACACTTTTGTGCATGCCACTGCTTTAAACGGCCTTCAAATTAACGAAGGAGACAAGGTTTCGTATGAAGAACAAGAAAGTGAAAAAGGAATGACCGCTGTAGATGTAGCGCTCTTATAAGATACATTTTCTTTAACGTATTACAGGGGGCACACCCATAAGACCCCTGAAAATTCAAAACCCCAGAATAAACTTCTGGGGTTTTTTTAATCTATAAATAACCGCTTAGCGCTTTTTAGCAAAGAAATCTTGTAGTAATTGGGTGGCCTCTGTGGCCATGACACCGCCTATCACTTCTGTTTTTGGGTGAAGGGGGCTTGGAAGAGGGCTTTGGGGTGCTGAAATAGAAGCTTGGTGTTGAGAAAAAACAGAGAGGCCTCCTCTTTTTGGGTCTGAGGCGCCGTACACTACCTTGGAAATTTGAGACCAGTACAGGGCGCCGGCACACATAAGACAGGGCTCGAGGGTCACATAAAGGGTGCAATCGTGTAAATATTTACCGCCCAAGTGGTGGGCGGCGGCGGTAATGGCTTGCATTTCTGCGTGGGCAGTGACGTCTGTAAGTTGCTCGGTAAGGTTGTGTCCACGGGCTATAATGCGGTCATTGGCCACTACCAAGGCCCCTACGGGGACTTCGCCTTTTTCAAAGGCGCGCGCCGCCTCTGCAAGAGCAAGCTTCATAAAATAAGCATCTGTAAAAATAGGTTCCACCAGACAAAAGTACATTTTTTATGGATTTGAAAATAATGTACCTTTATCCCCTTATTGTACTGCTCCTATGGCCCATCTTAAAGATATTAATGATCCTGCAAGTCTCCGCAATTTAGCGGTAGGGGAATTACCCTTATTGGCCCAAGAACTCAGAGAATTTATCATTGAAGCAGTGGCCACTAAAGAAGGACATCTGGGGGCCAGTCTAGGTGTAGTAGAACTCACCCTAGCACTACACTATGTGTTTAACACCCCAACAGATCCTTTAATCTGGGATGTGGGCCACCAGGCCTATGGCCATAAAATCCTAACAGCTCGCAGAGAAGCCTTTGAGACCAACCGCCAGTGGAATGGCATCAGCGGGTTTCCCGCAAGAGAAGAAAGCCCTTATGACGCCTTTGGTGTGGGACATTCCTCCACGGGGGTGTCCGCCGGATTAGGCATGGCGCTAGCCGCCTTAGAAGAAGGGCTCACAGACGCCACTGCCTTAGAGCGTAATCATATAGTTGTGGTTGGAGACGCCGCCATAGCCTCGGGAATGGCAATAGAGGGACTCAATCATGCCGGAGCCACCAAGGCCAATTTACTGGTCATTTTAAACGACAATCAAATGGGTATAGACCCAGCAGTAGGCGCTTTAAAACAACATTTTAAACAGCTGAGTACGTCTGAAACCTTTACAGCTACCACGCCTAGCAGCAACTTTTTTACTGCCTTAGGCTTTGCTTATACAGGTGTTATTGACGGTCACGACCTTCCCACACTCCTGAACACCTTAAAAGCGTTGAAAACGCAAAAAGGCCCTAGACTCTTACATATAAAAACCACTAAAGGCAAAGGCTTGTCCGTTGCAGAGGCAGATCAGGTGACTTATCACGCCCCAGGGAAATTCAATGTCCAAACGGGGCAAAGAAATCCTAAAACAGCAACGGGACCGGCCAAATACCAAGAGGTATTTGGACAAACCATGCTAGAATTGGCAGGAATGTTTCCGGAAATTATGGCCATTACACCAGCCATGCCTACAGGAAGCAGCCTAAAATATATGATGGACGCTTACCCGAGCCGTGCCTTAGATGTAGGTATTGCAGAGCAGCATGCCGTGACCCTAGCCGCAGGAATGGCAGCAGTGGGAAAACTCCCTTACTGTGCCATTTACAGTACTTTTTTACAGCGGGCCTACGACCAACTCATTCACGACGTGGCCCTACAGCAATTGCCGGTAGTATTCTGTATAGACCGCGCGGGACTAGTGGGTCAGGACGGCGCTACCCACCACGGAGTATTTGACCTCGCTTTCTTGCTCCCCATACCCCATATTTCTATTGCAGTTCCTTCAGATGAGGGCCAACTCAGAAACCTCTTATACACCGCGGCCCAAGAACACGCGACCCATAAAGCAGCTGGAACCCTAGATAAAATGGGGCCCATAGCCATAAGGTACCCCAGAGGGGCTGGTGCGTTAAACGAATGGAAAAAGCCTTTTGTTCTCCTGCCTTTCGCAAAAGGGGTCCAACATAAAAAAGGCACGAAAATTGCAGTGGTCTGTCTGGGTCCTTTAAAACACCAAGCCATGAGTGCCATTAGAGCGCTAGAAAATCAAACAGATACCGCCCAAAAAGCCCAAGGGGCTTTTGGACTCTACGACATGATCTATGCCAAGCCTTTTGACAGAGTGCTCGTCCAAGAAATTTTCAGCCAGTACAACTATGTAGTAACCCTTGAAGATGGTGTTATTCAAGGTGGGTTTGGACAAAGCCTTGCTGCCTATTGCAATACAATACCCCTGGAGAAAGAACGCGAAAACCACACCCCCCCCAAATTCATACACTTAGGAATTCCAGATCAATTTGTGTCTCATGGAAAACCAGAAGTGCTTTACGCCCAATTGGGCTTAGACGCCTCAGGTCTTACTGAAACTTTTAGAAAATTATTAGACGCATGACGTACACAAAACCATCCAACCAATTAATAAGCATCTTTCGCAAACACTTACCGCTGCTGTTGTTATTTTCTACAACCAGCCTTTTTTTGGGTTCATGGTCCGCTACAGCCCAAAACACCCAAGATTCTATTCCACAGGTGGTAGTAGACACTACAGAAATGGAGACTATTGTCATTAGGACGCTTCCGGAAAAAGCAGGAGTAAAAAGGGCGGGGGCGAGAATTTCAAACCAATTAGACCCCCTAAAAAGAACTAAAGCACTACAAGAAAAACCCAAACGTTTTAATATGCCTTCCTTTTGGAAAAAAAAGAATCGGGTGGCTTTTAACCTCAACGAAGTGGCTTTTGTAAACTGGAATGCGGGGGGAGACAATTCTGTAGCCGTGCTTACTGCAGCGCGTTTTGAGCGCAACTATGCCTTTAGATACATCTCTTGGGAAAACGCAGTAGACTTTAGATTTGGTCTGAACATGCGAGAGGGTCAGGGTGTTAGAAAAACAGACGACGCCCTTCGTTTCACCTCTACTTTTGGGTATAGAACAGACACCATTTCCAAGTGGTACACTTCTGGAAAATTAAATTTCAACACCCAATTGGCTAACGGTTATAAATACCCCAACACAGAGACCCCTATCTCCAGACTCATGGCTCCAGGATACTTGTTTTTAGGGGTAGGTACCTCTTACATTGACGCAGAAAAAAAAATAAACCTCTACATCTCTCCCCTCACCCAGAAAGCCACTTTTGTACTGGACCAACGATTGGCCAACCAAGGGGCATTTGGGGTTGAAAAGGCTATTCTAGATGCGAATGGAAATGTCCTCACTCCTGGAAAAAACACCCTCATGGAATTGGGTTTTCTGGTCACCCACAGTTGGGAGAAAGAAGTCTATGAAAACGTAAATATGATCAGCAGGTTAAACCTCTATACAGACTACCTAAACAGTTTTGGAAACATAGACATTGACTGGGAACTAAACTTTAACCTCAAGGTAAACCAATACATCTCTGCCCAGATTGGCACCCACCTCATCTATGACGACGACATTAAATTTGACGTAGAAAAAGCCGCAGATGGTAGTATCCTGAGCCCAGGTGTCACCAAAACGCAGTTTAAGCAATTGCTGGGTGTTGGTGTGGTGTACGAGTTTTAAAGCATTTTCCCACTAATCTTGTTATGTAAGTGCACGGCGGCGCTGTCAGACAAACTCGCCACATAGGTAGCAGCGGCCATGAGCAGCTCGTAGGTGTCTGTGCTGTCTGGTTGGTACATGGGTGGAACGAGTTTGAGGATCAGGGCGTCGTAAGGGCCGGGACGGTCCTGGGCTTTGGCCACAAAGGCCGTGCATATCACCTCCAATAGATCTGCTATAATCTTATAACCAGCCACCTCTTTCTCAATGACTTCAGGGGCCTGATACACCTTTTGAACAGACAGGTTAATAATGTCTTCTATCTGGGCTTTGTAGGTGCTTTTTTCCAAGAGGGCACAGTCAAAAGTACCCGCTAAAATAGCGGCTTCATGCGCCATAAATACCTTGGCCGCGTCTGTGATAAGGGTGTTAATGGCCAGAGCACGCAAATAACTCAGTCGGTCTTCCCTGTGGGCCATGGCGTGATAAGTCTTGGTATTAATATGGTCTTTGACCAATTTTATGAGGTACTCCAAGGCGTAATCTTCTGAGATTAGCCCTAGGTTAATGCCGTCTTCAAAATCAATGATGGTATAGCAAATGTCGTCTGCCGCTTCCACCAAAAAGGTGAGCGGATGCCGCGCATATCCCTCTGGTCGTTTTGCCAATCCCAGCTCGGCAGCCATGTCTTGAAACAGGGCTTCTTGGCCTTCAAAATAGCCGTATTTCTTGTCTGCAATATGCTTAGAAGGTTTCTTAGGCAGCGCCTTTTTAGGGTATTTGGTAAAAGCGCCTAGGGTGGCATAGGAAAGCCTTAACCCGCCTGGCACTCCAGCTCTAGTGGCATTTAAGATTCTAAATCCATTGGCGTTTCCTTCAAAATCCAAGAGCTCTTGTTTTTGAAGCGGGCTCAATTCAGCAGCAAATTCCGCTCCTTTACCCTGGCTAAAAAAAGTCCCTATAGCTTTTTCACCAGAATGACCAAAAGGAGGGTTTCCTATGTCGTGGGCCAAGGCCGCAGCGGCCACGATGGCCCCAAAATCGGTAGCCAAATAACCATGTGCTGCCCCGAGCTCCGGATGGCGCTCCAAGAGCTGTTTACCAACCATCCTACCCAGACTACGCCCCACCACAGAGACTTCCAGCGAGTGGGTGAGTCTGGTATGTACAAAATCTGTATTGGAGAGGGGAATGACCTGGGTTTTATCCTGCAAGCTTCTAAAGGGGGTAGAGAACAAAATACGATCGTAGTCTACCTCAAAGCCCAAACGGGTAGGGTCTTGTTCTTTTCTAAGGCGTTTGAGGGTGTCTCCCTGGCGCTTGAGGGAAAGCAAATCTGGCCATTGCATCATATGGGATCATTTTAGGCCCAAGATACTACTTATGTGCTACCTATAAAAATTCATTTCGTCCATGTATTTCCAAACGGCTGGAGGTAATAATGGACGTATATTCTTCCCAGCTTTATGGGCCTTTCTAATGTAGGAAGAAGATATTTCTACCACAGGAGCATTGACCAAAACTAAATTAGGATGCTGAACTACCTCTGGCTTTGGTTGCTTTCTAGCTGGTAGCACTCCTGCCTCTGGCAGATGTGCTTTTAGATCTTCTGGCATTCTCGGATACACATAAATCTTGTGTCCTTGAAGTAATTCCTCGTAATTGTACCATTTATGAAAAGACTTTAGGTGGTCTTGCCCAACGATGAGGGAAAAAGAAACCTCAGGATACTTCTCCATAAGGTGTGCTATAGTCAGCGCGGTATATTGTGGTGCAGGCAAACCAAATTCTACGGTAGATACTTTTAGTTTGGGGTAGCCCTCAATGGCCTCTTCTACCATAGCCAAGCGGTGGTGGTTGTCTAATAAACGCTGTTTTTGCTTAAAAGGACTTTGGGGGGTAATCACAAACCACACTTCTTCTAAAGCAGTCTCTTCCACCAAGTAGCTGGCCAATATCAGATGGCCCTGATGCACCGGGTTAAAACTGCCAAAAAAAAGTCCTATTTGTTTCATGAATTCACAAAATCTCCTACTAATTTTTCTGCCTCTTCGAGGGCAACATCAAGATCGTAGTTTTTAATCACTACGTCAAATTGAGGAGCGGTAGCCAATTCCACAGAGGCTTTGGCTATGCGCATATTAATCTTGTCGTCTGTTTCTGTACTGCGCTTTTTAAGCCTAATTTTTAATTCATCAATGCTCGGTGGCTTTACAAAAACCGCTAAAGTTTGCTCGGGAAACTTCTTTTTAATACGCAGACCTCCAGCCACATCAATGTCAAAAATAACGTTCTTACCGGCAGCCCAAAGTCGTTCTACTTCAGATTTTAGGGTGCCGTAAAAGTTGTCTCTATAGACCTCTTCCCACTCGAGAAAATCCTCGTTCTTAATATGATTTTTAAACTCAGACACCGACATAAAATAATAGTGTTCGCCCTGTTTTTCTTTCCCCCTTCTGGGCCTGGAAGTGGCCGACACCGAAAAGGCCAAGTTTAATTCTGGCTTTCCTAACAAGTGTCGGACAATGGTGGTTTTTCCACTGCCTGAAGGTGCTGAAAAAATGAGTAATTTTCCCGAATTCATTACAAAGCGTTTAAGAGTTGTTCTTTAATTTTTTCTAATTCGTCTTTCATCTGAACTACTAATTGCTGCATGGGAGCAAAGTTGGCTTTAGATCCTAAAGTATTAATCTCACGCCCTATTTCTTGGGCTATAAAGCCAAGCTTCTTTCCTTGGCTTTCACTAGAAGACTGTGTCTCGCTAAAGTAATCCAGGTGGCCGGCTAAACGCACCTTCTCTTCTGTAATGTCGTATTTTTCTATATAATAAATGAGCTCTTGTTCTAAACGATTTTGATCAATAGGTGCCGTAATATCTGATAGGGCTTTTTCCAATCTGGGTTTAATACCTCCCATACGATCTTCGTCCATAGCAATTACTTGCTGTAACAATTGGTGAATATTGGCAATTCTCAGGGAAAATTCTTCTGAAAGTAGGACTCCTTCATCTACGCGACTTTGATCCATAGCTCGTAAAGTATCTTCTAAAAGGGTATTAATAGCCTCCAACTCAGCAGGGTCAATCTCCTCTTTTTGAACAGATAAAGTGTCTGGTAATTTTAAAGACAAGGCCAATAATTGGTCTGGTGTAGCCGCTGCAATAGCCCCTAACTGGGCCATATAAGCTTTAACTACTTCTTGGTTAATCACTGCAGCAGCAGTACCTCCTGTTTGTTCTATAAAGAGTCCAAAGTCTATTTTACCTCTTTCTAAAGTAGCAGACACGCGCTTTCTAAAAGAAAGCTCGTGTTCTCTATAGCTACTTGGAATTCTCATATTTAGATCTAAGCCTTTAGAATTTAAAGACTTAATTTCTAGGCTAATTTTTTTGTCAGAAAGCTGTAATACACGCTTCCCATATCCGGTCATGGACTTAATCATAATCTTGAATTAAGCCTCAAAGGTACGGATTCAACTGGAAAACTAATCTAATTTTCTAAGCCAGATATTTCTAAAGCGCACCCTAGAATTGTCCCCATGGTCTTGAAGCGCTAAAGGCGCATTCCCATGGGCCTCGTTCGTTGGCCAGCCAATATATTGGATAATTCCTTCTATGGTCACATGGTCTTGAATCAATACTCCGTTGTGAAAAACCGTTAGGGTTCCAGAGGCTGTTTTTTGTCCTTTTTCGTTAAACTTAGGTGCATGAAAGACTATGTCATAAGCATTCCACTCCCCAGTTGGCGCAGAAGCCATGGCTAAGGGTACTTTTTGTTTATACAACGCTCCTACTTGACCATTCACATAGGTAGGATTGTCATTATTGTCTAAAATTTGAACCTCATAACGCTGTTGTATAAACACCCCTGAATTAGAGCGACTTTGGTTTTCACCAATAACTTCTTCAGGAGAAGCCCATTCCAGGTGAAGCTGAATACTGCCAAAATTTTCTTTGGTTTGGATATTTCCAGTTCTATTGGCTACCGTCATAGAGCCATCTCCATTGAGGGTCCATTTGGCTGCCGTAGAATCTTGGGCCATATACCAGGCATCTAGGTTGGTGCCGTCAAAAAGCACTATGGCGTCTGAAGGTGCACTACTAAATCCGGTCGCTGGAGCTCCTGGGAGTACTTTGGGCGGTACTGGCTCATATATTTCAGTGGCTTCAGGAGTGGTGGGTTCTGGCCCTTCTCTCACTATGTCTGGAACTATTCCACTGTCTTCAGGACAAGGCTGAACTTTGGGCCCACAGGCCGACAAAAAAATTAAAAAACCGAAAGTATAATATAAATGTTTCATCATAGTTGGTAGTTAATTTGAGCAAAAAACCAGATAGGTAAATTTTTGCTTGATTATTATGAGCTACTGCCTAAAGGGCTCTTAATTTAATATTTCTATAAGACACCTTATCTCCATGGTCTTGAACTCCTAATTTTCCGTTCCAGCTGCTTCCAAAAGCGTCCCAATCAGCAAATTTAGACTGGGCCTTCATAGCGTCCCATTCTGGACCGTGTACTGGAAATCTAGTAACTTCTTGACCGTTCATCATCACATAACCCTCATTAGTTTTGTGGTTAATATGAATGAGGTAGTGGTTCCACTCCCCTGCTTTATTCGCTTCTGCAGAAGGAGCAATCATGTCGTATAAAGCCCCTGCTTTGTGTGTGCCTTCTCCAACAAAAGAGTCTGGGTGACGCTCGTTGTCTAGCACCTGAATTTCAGGACCAGAAAGATACGGCTCAGACATAGCGGGATCTTCTACTACCCCCCAGAAAATTCCTGAATTTCCGCCCTCTGAAATATTCCATTCAATAGACAATTCAAAATTTTCATAAGAGGCATCTGTGACTATATTGAGGTTTTCTCCTTCTTTTTTCTCCCGCGGGTAAAACACCATAGCGCCGTCTTCTATCTTCCAAGCATCTGGTACTTCACTGCCATTGTAAGCATGCCAGCCGGAGAAATCTTCTCCATTAAACAACGTGGTCCATACTTGTTGATCTTGCATTTCTGTTCCTATTGAAACTGTTTCTGACTCCGCCGATGCGGCTTCTTTTGGAGTATTTTTACAAGCCGTTAATCCTATGGCTACGGCCATAATAGTGATTGCTTTTTTCATGATAATACTGTTTTAAATGAATCTGTATCTGTTGGTATGTTGGTTGAATTTGGATTAAACCCGCCATTAAAGGCCTAATATTTGTTTTAATTGCGCTTTATCCGTGGCTGCCCCAGCGAAGTCGTCAAAAGTTTTTTGTGTGGCTTCAATAATGTGGTTTGAAATGAATTTCGCGCCCTCTCTGGCTCCTTGTTCAGGAGATTTAATCACGCATTCCCATTCCATCACTGCCCAAACATCACAGCCGTATTGGGTGAGTTTAGAAAAAATAGTCTTAAAATCTATTTGCCCATCTCCAAGAGAACGGTAGCGTCCTGCGCGGTCTTGCCAGTCGTTGTATCCGCCAAAGGCGCCTTTCTTCCCAGTGGGGTTAAACTCAGAATCCTTTACATGAAAGGCCTTAATAAATTCGTGGTAGTGGTCTATGTAAGTGATATAATCTAATTGCTGTAACACAAAATGGCTTGGATCATACAAGATATTCACCCTTTTGTGGTTTCCGGTAGCGGCTAAAAATCGCTCGAAGGTGTCGCCGTCGTGCAGGTCTTCTCCGGGGTGTATCTCATAACAAACATCGACCCCTTGGGCGTCAAAATGGTTTAAAATAGGCAACCATCTTTTGGCCAATTCTTCAAAGCCCATTTCTACCAATCCTTTAGGGCGCTGTGGCCAAGGATGCATGGTATGCCAAAGCAATGCGCCTGAAAAGGTAGCGTGAGCGTTTAGGCCTAAATGCTTGGAGGCGGTAGCCGCTTTTTTAACGGTGTCAATAGCCCACTCGGTACGGGCTTTTGGATTGCCGTGAAGGGCCTTAGGGGCAAAAGCGTCAAACATACTGTCGTATGCTGGATTTACTGCCACCAACTGTCCTTGAAGGTGGGTAGAAAGTTCTGTGATTTCTAAACCGTAACTGTTGATGGTTCCTTTGAGGTGGTCACAATAATCTTTAGAGCTCGCCGCCTGATCTAAATCTATCAGGAAAGATTCCCAAGTAGGGATTTGAATACCTTTATAGCCTAAATCTGCAGCCCATTGACACATCCCTTCAAGGGTGTTGAATGGCGCTTTACTGTCTACAAATTGGGCCAAAAATACTGCTGGCCCTTTGATTGTTTTCATATGCTTTTTAACTTTTATGGGCTTCTAAATCCCTATTTTTAGTAATAACGATCTGTCTAAAGGACTTTTTATGCGTCTAAAGCGACCCATACATTTCCTGCTTTGTGAGAGGCTACAGCGCTTTCTATAAAATTGAGACCACGCATTCCATCTACAACCGTAGGGTACTCTCCTGAATCTGGATGTTGATTTCTAATGGCTCTGGCCACTCCTAAATAAATATTGGCCATTGAATCAAAAATGCCCTCTGGGTGTCCTGGAGGAAGCTTAGTACCTCCCAAAGACAATTCGCTGTTGTAGGCATGTCCTGGGGTGTAAATCTGAAGCGGCTCATGGTCTGACAATACTTTTAACACATTGGGGCTTTCCTGTTCCCAACGCAGTCCTTTTTTATCTCCATAAATGGCAATGGCCAATCCGTTTTCTTCTCCAGTGGCAATCTGACTGGCACGCAAAATACCTTTGACCCCATTCTCCATTTTTAAGAATATATTTCCATCTATGTCCATCTGGTTGTCTTCGTACAGATAGTTTAGGTCTGCTAATAAGGCCGCAATTCTGAGCCCTGTGGTATATTCGACCATATTAAAGGCGTGGGTCCCAATGTCTCCCATACAACAAGAAATTCCCGCTTTACTTGCGTCCAATCTCCAAGTACTGCTGCGCTTTTCTTTGTCGTGAATGATAGGGTTAATCCAACCTTGGTAGTAGCGAACATCTATTTTTTGAATATTTCCTAGTTCACCGCTTTTGATCATCTCTCTCATTTGGCGCACCATGGGGTAGCCTGTGTAGGTATGGGTAAGTCCAAAAACCAGGCCTTTTTCTGACTGAAGGGCACCGAGAATCTTAGCCTCTTCATAAGTGTTGGTCATGGGCTTTTCGCAGATCACGTGAAAGCCGTTCTCCATGAGCTTTTTGGCCATGGGAAAATGCAGAAAATTTGGCGTTAGAATAGAACACACCTGTATACGCTCTGCTACAGGAAGCTTTAATTCTTCTGCTATAAGGGTGTCAAAATCTTTATAAATTCTGTTTGTGGGTAATCCTATTTGCTTTGCAAAACCAATGTTTTGTTCCCAATCTGGATTAAAAACACCTCCTACAATTTCATAATTGTCATTGATAAATGAAGCGACTCTATGAAGTACTCCTATCAGTGAATCTCCTCCACCTCCTAAAATTCCTAATCTAATTTTTTGCATGCTTTAGATAATGTATTACGATTTGTATTCTATTTTTTCATTTTTAAAGAACAGGGCAAAAAGACCCATTACTACAAGAGCAAAAGCTGCTGGCAACAACCAAATATTGGTCCAGTCATGACTTCCGTCTGCCAGTAAATAAGCATCTGAAATTTGTCCAGCTACCCAAAATCCCATCAACATTCCCACACCATAAGTAGCTAATGTAATGAGACCTTGTGCCGCAGATTTATATTTTTCTCCAGCCTTGGTGTCTGTGTAAATCTGTCCAGACACAAAGAAGAAATCATAGCAAATTCCGTGTAGGGCTATACCAACTATAAGCATAAAAGCCCCTTCACCTGCGTTTCCGTAGGCGAATAAAATATAACGCAGCGTCCAAGCCAACATTCCAGCCAAGATGGTTTTCTTAAAGCCAAACTTCTTAAAGAACAAAGGCAACAATAACATAAAGAGCACCTCTGAGGCCTGTCCTATGGTCATTTTCCCCGTGGGATTGGCCACCCCAATTTCAGATAAAAATGGGTTGGCATTCTGGTAATAGAAAGCCAACGGAATACAGATCAGTACTGAGGCAATAAAGAACATCAGAAAGTTCCTGTCGCCTAATAATTTAAGGGCATCAAAACCCAGAATAGAGCCAATAGACTGCTTTTCTCCATCTTGTGCTTGTGGCGGTGTAGCAGGGAGGGTAAAACTAAATAAACCCAATACTGCAGAGGCAATAGCTACCATTAAAAAAGTGTTTTTAAGCATTCCCTCATTGGCATTAACCTGAGAATCCCAAGCCAACCAGCTAATTAACAATCCTGCGACAATCCATCCGATGGTTCCAAAAACTCGGACCAGAGAAAATTCTTTTGCAGGATCTTTCATTTGCTTAAAGGAAATAGAATTCACCAAAGCCAAAGTGGGCATATAGGCAATCATATAGCCTAATACATAAGGATAGAAAGCGGCAAAATCTGTCGCGCCATACATTTGGTACATTAAAAATGCGCCTATTAAATGTAAGACCCCCAGGATACGCTCCGCATTAAAGTACCTGTCTGCGATAAGGCCAATAATAAAAGGGGCAATAATAGCCCCCCAAGACTGCGTAGAGAAAGCCATCGCAGACTCTGCTCCTGTAGCGTTTAGGTTCTTGGCTAAAAAGGTGCCTAGGGTAACAAACCACCCGCCCCATATAAAAAATTCCAGGAACATCATGGTGGAAAGCTGTATTTTAATAGTCGTTTTCATGTATATTTATTTAGTGAGATATTGTGTTAAGCTTGGTTAACAAGCATATAATTAACGCTTGCTTGGGTTATTGGCTGAAATTACTACAGCGATATTATTTAACTGTTATTACTGTAGCGAAATAAGTAGGTCTCTGGTTGCTATAATGCCCGCCTCCTCTGAAAGGGCAGAACCTTCGTATTCCACACCCACAAAGCCATTGTAACCAGCGTCTTTTACGAGCTTCATGATTCTAGGATAATCTGAGTGAATTTCTTGACCCTCTGGGCCAAAGTCGTGCGACTTGGCGCTTACGGCTTTGGCATAAGGCATCATTTCTTCAATACCTTTGTAACGGTCGTATTCTTCTAGACAGGTACGCCCGCTTGCCCCCCACTCTGCAGTGATACAGAAGTTTCCAAAGTCTGGCAAAGTACCGGCATTTGTCATATTTACTGCTTCCATGACCTGAACCAATAGTCCTGCATTGGAAGAAAGTCCTCCGTGATTTTCCACAATCACATTGATATTTTTAGTGGCGGCATAAGTAGCTAATTTACTCAAACCGTCTGTTGCGGCCGGTATCCATACCGCTGGATCATTAGATCCGGCTAGATTCACGCGAACTGAATGGCATCCTAGCGCTGCTGCTGCGTCTACCCATTTATAGTGATTTTCTACTGCTGCTTGTCTTTCTGCAGCGTCTGTAGTAGCCAAATTGCCTTGACCATCTATCATGATCAATAGATTTTGCAAACCGTATTTCTCACTTTCTGCTAAAGACTTGGCTACAAAATTAGCCATGGCTTCAGGACCGTAATTAGACGGCTGTAATTCTTTATTATAGAGTTGACTCACATACTCTAAGCCTTCAAATCCCCAAGCATGGGCTTTCTCTGCAAAAGCATAAGGGTCTAAACCGTCCTCATTGATCATCTTGTGAATGGACCATTGGGCCAAAGAAAGTTTAAAATTAGGGGCGCTTAAAGCCGCTGTTTCTTGAGAGGGGGCTTCTTTGGTAGTTTTTTCCTTGCAGGATAAGTTACTCAAAGCAAAAACAACAGCCAAGGATAATGAAAAAGCGGAACGGATAGATAAGTTTTTAAAAATCATATAGTTGGATTTAATAATGAAGTGGTATTTTAATGTCAATACCTGAAAACTATAACGTTTTCGTTTGTAATAATCTGAAATTAATGCGAATAAATGTAAAAAATTAATTCTATATTTAGTCACATTTTTAACAAACAATCACCAATTATGAGCACCTTATCTAATAATGATTCCAATGAAATGTACGACGCGATTGTTGTAGGAACTGGAATAAGCGGTGGCTGGGCAGCCAAAGAATTGTGTGAAAATGGCCTTAAAACCCTTGTGTTAGAGCGCGGGCGTATGGTTACACACATTAAGGATTATCCAACGGCTAATTTAGACCCTTGGGACATGCCAAATAATGGAGACCTTACTCCAGAACAAAAATCGAGACAAGAAAAACAGGCTAGAACTGGCTATACCGTGCGTGCAGAAAGTAACCACTGGTTCGTAGACGACGTCACACACCCATACAATGAAACCAAGCGTTTTGACTGGATGCGTGGCTACCACGTTGGAGGCCGTTCTATTATGTGGGGGCGTCACTCCTACAGATGGAGTGACCTGGACTTTGAAGCTAACGCCAAAGATGGCATAGCGGTAGATTGGCCGGTGAGATATAAAGATATTGCCCCATGGTATGACCGTGTAGAGGAATATATTGGAGTAAGTGGAGAAAACTTAGGTCTCTCCCAACTGCCAGACGGAAAATTTGAACCAATGATGCAGCTCAACTGTGTAGAACAACACTTTAGAGAGCAGGTAGCAGAACAATTTGACGGTAGGGTGGTAACTGCAGGACGTGTGGCCCATATTACCTCAGATAAGAAATACGACGGACGTAGTAAATGTCAATTTAGAAACCGCTGTATCAGAGGTTGTCCTTTTGGGGGCTACTTCTCCTCAGTGTCTTCTACTTTACCCGCAGCTGAGCGTACTGGTAATATGACCTTAAGAGCCAATTCAATTGTACATGAAGTGATTTACGACGCAGCGACAGGAAAAGCTTCTGGAGTTAAAGTGATCGATAGAGAAACTAAAGAAAGCATGGTATTTAATGCTAAAATAGTTTTCTTATGTGCCTCTGCCATGGCCTCTTCTGCAATTTTAATGCAGTCTAAGTCTGAGCGTTTCCCTAACGGATTAGGAAACGATTCTGATCAATTGGGGAGAAACATTATGGACCACCAATTGGGTGTTGGTGCCAGCGGAACTTTTGATGGATTTGAAGACAAGTACTACAAAGGAAGAAAACCAAACGGGGTGTATATCCCAAGGTTTAGAAACCTAGATACCAATACTAAGAAAGACTACCTAAGAGGTTTTGGATACCAGGGAGGTGCTTCTAGAGGCAACTGGGAAGAAGCCATTGCGGAGCACGCTTTCGGAAAAGACCTCAAAGAAGCGGTCTTAAAACCTGGCGGATGGACTATGGGAATCATGGGCTTTGGAGAGGTATTGCCTTACGAAGAAAACCGCTTTACTTTAGATTACGACAATTTGGATGAGTGGGGTTTACCTACCTTGACTTTTGACGCTGAATTTAAAGACAACGAATGGAAAATGCGCGAAGACATGAAAGCCCAAGCGGTAGCCATGTTAGAGCAAGCAGGATTCAAAAATGTCAATGCTTATGACAATCCAGGTGCCTTAGGACTTGGTATTCATGAGATGGGAACTGCCCGTATGGGAAGAGACCCTAAGACCTCTGTATTAAACGGATACAATCAGGTGCATGCTTGCCCCAATGTATTTGTGACAGATGGTTCATTTATGACCTCTGCTTCTTGTGTAAACCCTTCACTTACTTATATGGCTTTTACAGCCAGAGCAGCCAATTACGCTGCAGAACAACTTAAAAAAGGACTTTTATAATGGAAAGAAGAAACGCCCTTAGAAATATTGGACTTGGATTGGGATACATGGCGGCAACGCCTACCATTCTTAGCATGTTACAAAGTTGTAATGCCACTGCTGATGCAGGATGGGCACCACAATTTTTTACTGCAGAACAGGCGGCATTTTTGACGACTGCTGTAGATGTGATACTACCTAAAACAGATACGCCTGGTGCATCTGAAGTGAATGTACCACAGTTTATAGACCGTTTTTATGCTGAAATTCTAAAGCCTGAAGACCAGGCTAAAATTAAGGAAGGTATGGAAGCTTTTGTTGCTTTAGCAGCAGAGAATGGAGGCTCAGATGCTACAGCCATTACCGCAGCCTTAGAAAAAACACTTAAAGTAGCTCCTTCTATGGGACAAGAAGCTGGTCCAGCGACTGACTTTGCTTATGAACTGAGAGGAAAGACTATTTGGTCTTATAAGAGCTCTGAGTATGTAGGAGAAGAGGTCTTGGCTTACCTTCCAGTGCCTGGAGAATATCTACCATGTGAAGATTTACAGGAGCTAACGGGCGGCAAAGCCTACACCTTTTAAAGGTCTTAATAGTAATTTAATCTATAGAATTATACCGTTCATCTATAATAATGTCCTGATTGTCTTTTTAGCCTGAAAGGACTGCATATAAATATTATTTTTATATGGTAAGTAGAATTATTTTAAATTCATTTTAAGAACGTTGAATATAGGGAGTTGCGAACTCATTGGAGAAGATGTATATCTGACCTTTTGAGTTCGCTTCATTTTTAGACCATTGTGATTCCTAAAGACCCTAAATAAAAAGCCCGCCTAGTGAAAACTAGGCGGGCTTTTTTATGGGTACAAGCCTTACTTACGAACCGCACATGAGACAGTCGTCGTCTGCTTGGCCTTCTTTGGCTTTCGCGATTAAAGCGCGCATTTCATCTGGTGTAAGGGGTTTTACATCTTCTTCTAATTGAACCGTTTGCTCTGTAGCGGGAATCTTTTCAGGAGCGACTGCTTTTGCTGGTGTTGCTGCAGCTACTTCTGCTTCTGCTGCTACACTTACTGGAACATCTTTCTTGGCGGTATTGTCTAAAGTAAACTTAATGGCGTCTACAGCCGCTTTGGTTCTTAAATAATACATCCCTGTTTTTAAACCACTCTTCCAAGCATAGAAGTGCATAGAGGTCAATTTAGAATAATTGGCATTTTCCATAAATAGGTTCAATGACTGAGACTGATCAATAAAATATCCGCGCTGTCTGGACATGTCTATAATATCTTTCATGGAAAGCTCCCAAACAGTCTTATAAAGCTCTTTAATCTCCTGAGGAATAATATCTATATGCTGTATTGAACCGTTGGCGCGCATCAGCTCTTGCTTAAGACCTTCGTTCCAAAGTCCTAAAGCCACTAAATCTTCCAAAAGGTGCTTGTTCACTACAATAAACTCTCCAGATAATACCCTTCTGGTATAGATGTTAGAAGTATATGGCTCAAAACATTCGTTGTTTCCTAAAATTTGAGAAGTAGAGGCGGTTGGCATTGGCGCGACTAATAAAGAGTTGCGCACTCCATTTTTCTTGACATCCTTTCTCAGTTTTGCCCAATCCCATCTGCCTGATAGGTCCTCATCTTTAATGCCCCATAAATTGTGCTGGAAGTCTCCTTGAGAGATAGGAGATCCCTCATAAGATTGGTATGGGCCGTCTTTCTTGGCCTCTTCCATAGAAGCGGTTAGTGCGGCGAAGTATAGGGTCTCAAAAATTTCTTCATTGAGTTTCTTGGCTTCGTCTGAGGTAAATGGCATGCGCAGCATAATAAAGGCGTCTGCCAAACCTTGTACCCCCAATCCAATAGGTCTGTGACGCATATTGGAGTTCTCTGCCTCTTTCACTGGATAGTAATTTCTGTCTATGACCTTGTTCAAGTTTTTGGTCACCCTTTTGGTTACCTTGAACAATTCTTTGTGATCAAAGGCGCCGTCTTTTACAAACATTGGAAGGGCAATAGACGCTAGATTACACACCGCTACCTCATCTGGTGAAGTGTACTCCATAATCTCTGTACAGAGGTTGGAAGAACGGATGGTTCCTAAATTTTTCTGGTTGCTCTTTCTGTTGGCTGCATCTTTGTACAGCATATACGGTGTTCCTGTCTCTATCTGAGATTCTAATATTTTTTCCCAAAGCTCTCTGGCCTTGATGGTTTTTCTGCCTTTCCCTTCTGCCTCGTATTTTAAATACAGTTCATCAAAAGCTTCTGAGTGATTGTTATAGAGGTCTGGGCATTCGTTAGGGCACATCAGGGTCCACTCTGCATTAGCTTCTACACGCTTCATAAACAGATCTGGGATCCACATAGCGTAGAATAAATCTCTGGCACGCATCTCTTCTTTCCCATGGTTCTTTTTAAGGTCTAAGAATTCAAAGATATCTGCATGCCATGGTTCTACATACATGGCAAAACTCCCTTTACGTTTTCCGCCTCCTTGATCTACATAACGTGCTGTGTCGTTAAAGACCTTTAACATAGGGACTATACCGTTAGAGGTTCCGTTGGTACCTGAAATATAGGATCCTGTAGCCCTTACGTTGTGAATAGACAATCCAATTCCTCCTGCAGACTGAGAAATCTTTGCTGTTTGCTTTAAAGTGTCATAAATACCGTCTATAGAGTCGTCTTTCATAGCCAACAAAAAGCAAGAAGACATTTGAGGTTTAGGTGTTCCAGAGTTAAAGAGTGTAGGAGTTGCATGGGTAAAATATTTTTTACTCATGAGCTCATAAGTCTCAATCGCTGCCTCCATATCTGTGGGGTGAATCCCTACAGAAACCCTCATTAACATATGCTGTGGACGCTCCACAATCTTCCCATTGAGCTTGAGCAAGTAAGAACGCTCTAGGGTTTTAAAACCAAAATAATCGTAGCCAAAGTCTCTGTTGTAGATAATAGTGGAATCTAACAACTCTGCATTATCCATGATAGCCTGGTACACTTCCTCCGACAAAAGTGCGGCATTTTTCCCCGTACGCGGGTTCACGTATTTGTATAAGTCTTCCATGGTTTCCGAGAAAGACTTCTTGGTATTTTTATGCAAGTTAGACACCGAAATTCTCGCTGCAAGCTTAGCGAAATCTGGGTGTGTTGTTGTCATTGTAGCAGCAATTTCTGCAGCAAGATTGTCTAATTCAGAGGTGGTAACCCCGTCGTATAATCCCTCAATTACTCTAAGAGACACCTTTACCGGGTCTACTCTTTCATTGAGTCCATAACACAATTTTCTTACGCGCGCCGTGATCTTGTCAAACATCATGGGCTCTTTCTTACCATCTCTTTTTAATACGTACATTTTACTTGCTTTGTTTTTGGTTTAGTTGTTAGGTTTAGGGGCTAAAACACTGACCCAAGATGGTTTGGCAGTAGGTACTCCAAACCAAACTTGAGTAGATTTGACTATGAATCTAACAGTATTTTAAAAGCCAGCAAGCTGGCTCAGTAAGCTTTAAGCGTGTACTACTTAGAAATCTGCATCAAAGCTGATGTTCTGTGCATTCACGTCTTGGTCTTTGTTTAAAACGCCTGCTTTCTGATATTCTGAAACGCGTTTTTCAAAGAAGTTTGTCTTACCCTGTAATGAAATCATATCCATGAAATCGAACGGATTGCTCACATTGTATTCTTTCTCACATTGTAATTCAACCAAAAGGCGGTCGGTAACAAACTCTAAATATTGTGTCATGAGTTTCGCATTCATACCAATGAGACTGGCAGGAAGGGACTCTGTTATAAATGTTCTTTCTATGTTTAAAGCGTCTACTAAAATTTCGCGAATACGCTCTTTAGGCACTTTGTTTACCAGGTGATTGTTGTGTAAGTGAACAGCATAGTCACAGTGCATGCCCTCATCTCTTGAAATAAGTTCATTAGAAAAGGTCAAGCCTGGCATAAGGCCGCGCTTTTTAAGCCAAAAAATTGAACAGAAAGCACCAGAAAAGAAAATTCCCTCTACGGCGGCAAAAGCAATTAAACGCTCTGCAAAACTTGGCGACTCTATCCATTTAAGGGCCCAATCTGCTTTTTGCTTAATGGCTGGGAAATTTTCTAAAGCCTTGAAAAGTTTATTCTTTTCTTTCTCATCTTTTACATAGGTATCTATGAGTAAAGAGTAGGTCTCCGAATGAATGTTTTCCATCATGATCTGGAAACCATAGAAAAACTTCGCCTCTGCATACTGGACCTCACTCACAAAATTCTCTGCGAGATTTTCATTGACAATTCCGTCAGAGGCAGCAAAAAAAGCTAAAATATGCTTCACAAAGTAGCGCTCGTCTTCATTGAGCTTATTGTTCCAATCGTTTAGGTCTTCTGACAAGTCTATTTCTTCTGCGGTCCAGAAACAAGCCTCGCATTTCTTATACCACTCCCACAAATCATTGTGTTTGATTGGAAAAATTACAAAACGGTCTGGATTCTCAGTTAAAATAGGTTCTACGTTGGTGCTCATTGGGTCTTTTTTTTGATTTTTTCACAGCGCACAAAAGTGCTTCACTAGGTTAACAAAGATGAAGAAAAATGTTCGAGTTCTGACCTTCAAATCAAAGACTTAATACTAAAGTTTTTAACACCTAATGTTGAAATGTAGGTCTAAGCCCCGCCCTCACTAGGCTGGGATGAAGCTATGAAAAAAATGAAAAAAAGAGGCCTAATTTTTGTTGCCCTCAGATGTATTTTCTGCGGCTTTTAGGGTGGCAGCAACAAGGGCCAATTCTTCATACCAAGCAGCGCCAAATTTTCTGATTAATGCTTCTTTTACAAAGACGTAAACAGGTACAGAAAGTTCCGCTCCCAGGGAGCAAGCATCTGAACAAATACCCCATTGGTGGTAATTGACTGCTGTAAACTCACTGTATTCTCTGGTACGAACCGGGTATAAATGACAAGACACTGGTTTTTTCCATTTGGTTACTCCAGCATTATAAGCGGCCTCCAAACCGCACTTGGTTATGCCCTTTTCATCAAAAATAACATAGGCACATTCTGAGCCGTTGACCAGTGGGGTTTCCCACTCGCCGTCGTCTCCTTTTACAAAGGCGCCTTGGTCTTCAATTGCCGCAATTCCCTCGGGCCTCAAAAAGGGCTTAACACTGCTGTATAGGTCTACCAAAATTTCTGTTTCTTTTTCCTCCAAAGGCGCTCCAGCGTCTCCATCTACGCAACAAGCTCCTTTACAAGCACTCAAATTACACACGAAATCGTGCTCTAAAAGATCTTCCGAAACAAGGGTTTTTTGGATTTGAAACATGTGCTTAAATTTAAGGGCAAATATACCACAAAAAAGCCTTAAATTTGCTGCGCAAAAAGAAGGGTTATTGTCACTAATAATTTACAGTAAAACGCACAATCATCTACAAAGATAAAGCACATGGAATTCCACTTTAATTTTAAAGAAATACTGACCGCAAGCATGGTGCTTTTTGCGGTAATTGACATAGTGGGATCTGTTCCTATCATTATTAGTCTGCGGAATAAAGTAGGCCATATTCAATCTGAAAAGGCCTCTATTGTGGCAGGAATTATCATGGTAGCTTTTTTATTTATCGGAGAAGAAATATTAAACCTTATTGGCATAGATGTAAATTCGTTTGCCGTTGCAGGTGCTTTGGTTATATTTTTTCTAGCCATAGAAATGATTTTAGGCATTACCCTTTACAAAGATGACGAGCCAGAATCTGCCTCTATTGTACCCATCGCATTCCCACTCATTGCAGGAGCGGGAACTATCACTACCTTGCTTTCTATTCGAGCAGAGTTCTATGTGGAAAACATTATTATAGCCATAATCGTGAACATCATTTTTGTGTATTTTGTGCTAAAATCTTCCAGGCGTATAGAAAGTGTCCTTGGGAAGAATGGCCTCTCTGTCATTAGAAAAGTATTCGGAGTAATTTTGTTGGCTATTGCCGTAAAACTTTTTGCCGCTAATATAAACGTCTTATTTAACGCCTAAAACTAGCTTATGAACAAAGTACTATTTTTCGTTTTACTGACTACTGCCTTAGTATTGGGCGGCTACAATTTGTATTTAATAGACTATTCAGACTTGTTTGCAGACAAAAACTTTGTGGCTTCCGTATCTGCTATTGCTGCTTTGGCTGCAGCAGTATTGTTGGCAATTTTATTCTTGTCTAAAAAAATAGAAGAAAAAACCAAACACTAGACCTCAATACTTGCACCAATAGTGGTTTCTATTGCCGCAATTAAAGCTTCTGCATCTGGATAGGTTTCTTGCGCCACTACAGGATGTATAATAAGCTTAATATGGCTGCCAATACCTAAAGGGAATTGCCCCCAACGCACCATTTTCCAAGATCCATTAATCGTTACAGGAAGCACTAACGCAGACGGAGCCTTCTTTAACAACACTTTTAATCCCGTAGTCTGAAAAGGCTTGGGTCTTCCATCTCTAGACCTAGTCCCTTCAGGAAAGATCACTGCACAACGTTGGTGCTTTTCTATATACTCCCCTAAACCCGCTATGGCAGCAACTGCCTGTCTGCCGTCTTCCCGATTGATCAGCACAGAGCCACCGTGCCTTAAGTTATAAGATACAGAAGGAATGCCCCTGCCTAAGGAAGCCTTAGATACAAATTTGGGGTGTAAACGCCTCAAACACCATATAATTGGAAGTATGTCATACATGCTCTGGTGATTGGCTACCAAAATAACGGCTTTATCTTGAGGCAAATGATCCAATCCACTAATGGTATAACGGGTGCCTAGAATTCGCGTGGTTGCCATAAGACAGGCATTTAAAATAGCTACTACCCGTTTGTGGGGCTCATAACCGAAAACCCTAAAAGCAAGGACTTGAATGGGATGGAACACTACTAGGCAAAATCCAAAAGCCAAAAAATACAGTACCGTTAAAGGATAAGAGAGCAGTCTTTTCATGGGGTAAAAATAAAAAAACCACCGCAATTGGGTGGTTTTTATTGAGTCATTGAAAGCTATTTAACAAAATTCGTTGTACGCTTCCATTAAATTCTCTGCAATGGCTTGAGCAGCACGACCTTCAATATGGTGGCGCTCAATCATGTGCACTAATTCTCCATCTTTAAACAAAGCCATAGAAGGCGAAGAAGGAGGAAAAGGAACCATCATATTTCTCGCTTGGTCCACTGCCTCTGTGTCTACACCTGCAAATACAGTCACGGCACGAGTGGGCACCTTAGCATTGGTTAAACTCATTTTTGCAGCGGGTCTGGCATTGGCTGCGGCACATCCACAAACAGAGTTAACCACGACCAAAGTAGTCCCGGAAGCATTGACTGCTTCTGCTACAGCTTCTGCTGTAAATAATTCTTGAAAACCTGCCTGGGCAAGGTCTTGTCTCATTGGTTTTACAAATTCTTCTGGATACATCCTTGCTTAATTTTTTTTTACCCCACAAAGGTACAACATACGGCCATAATTTTTAACACATCTTATGATTAGTTTGTCCTGCATTTTTTGTGAAAAAAGTATCTTTGATAAAATTTTGACAATGACTAAATGGTTGGCTGCCCTACTGGGCTTTGTTTTTTTTAAATTTCCCGGAGCAGTTGCCGGATATTTTCTGGGCAGTTTTGTAGACATGCTTCAACCGGGCAAGAAAGGCCATTCTTTTGGCAGTTTCACAAGTCAAAGACCAGTGTCTTCTCAAGATTTCGAATTGCACTTACTCTCTTTGTGCGCGGTAGTGATTAAAGCAGACGGACAGGTAAGCCCTGCAGAAAAGGAATTTGTAAAACGCTATTTTATACAGACCTACGGCCAACAAAGAGCCAATGCCATTTTTAGAACTTTTAATGAGGCCGTAGACAAAAAAGACCTGTCACTAGATAGTTTATGCAACAAAATAAACCAGAGAGCCCCTTACGAACTCAAACTTCAACTGTTACACTTTCTTTTTAATATTGCCAAGGCAGACGGCCATGTTAGTGCGCCAGAAGTCAATAAACTAGAAGAAATTGCCCGTTTGTTACGACTGGGTTCCGCTGATTTTAACTCTATTAAGGCCATGTTTATAGAGGCAACAGATGGTGCTTACACTATTTTAGAGGTCGAGAAAAATGCTACGGATGCAGAAGTAAAAAAAGCCTACAGAGACATGGCCAAGAAATACCACCCAGACCGTGTCATTACAGAAGATGCCGCTATAAAACGCGGAGCAGAAGAAAAATTCAAACAAGTGCAAAAGGCCTACGAAGCCATTCAAAAAGAGCGCGGCATGTAATAAGCCAACTAAAAAACCGCAAAACCAAAATAAACCACAAAACCAAAAAAACCGCCAAACCATTATAATAAAAAACTATGGATACATTGCTATTTTATTTAGACCTAGGCCTCAAGCATGTTCTAGATCCCAACGGCTACGATCATGTACTATTTTTAACTGCTTTAGCCCTGCCCTTTGCCTTAAAAAAAATCAAATCTGCCGTACTACTGGCCTCCGTATTCACCCTCACTCACTGTATCTCTTTAGTGCTGTCTGTGTACGGAATTGCCAAAGTCTATGCGCCCCTCATTGAATTCTTAATCCCCTTGAGTATTTTATTACTTCTGGGACTCAATATTAAAAACGCCCTTAAAAACAAAGGACCTAAAACAGGGGTCATTGCCTATGGCGCTACCGCCCTATTTGGACTCATCCACGGCTTTGGCTTTTCCAACTATTTCAAGATGTTGCTAGAAGGACAAGAAGCCAAAAACAGTGCTTTAGTCGGATTTGCCGCAGGAATAGAAGTGGCTCAATTGATTGTGCTCAGCACGGTGATGCTTGCCAGTGCCCTTTTTATTCTTATCTTTAAAATTCAAAGACCCAGGTGGGTTATAGTGCTTTCTTCTGCCCTTGTGCTGGTAACACTTCCCCTCACCTATAACAGCCTTCTAGCCCTATTAGACGCCTTGAAATGATCAGAGAAGACAAACAAGAAAAATACGACCAAGCTTACCTTAGAATGGCTGCCGAATGGGGTAAATTATCCTATTGCAAGCGCAAACAAGTAGGTGCTATTGTGGTGAAAGACCGCATGATTATCTCAGATGGATACAACGGAACGCCCTCCGGATTTGAGAATTTCTGTGAAGATGAAGAAGGCTACACCAAATGGTATGTACTCCATGCAGAAGCCAACGCGCTCTCCAAAGTAGCGGCCTCTACACAATCTTCTCAGGGCGCCACCCTCTATATTACGCTTTCCCCCTGCAAAGAATGCAGCAAACTCATTCACCAATCCGGCATTAAACGCGTGGTCTACGCCAAGGCTTACCGAGACAGCTCTGGCATAGATTTTTTAGCCAAAGCAGGTGTTGCTGTGAGCCACATGCCCATTGAAGAAAATCCTAAATAAACAACAAGCCCTAAATACAGCAAGCTCCTATGAGACAAAAACTATTCCGTTTGTTTTTAGCACTCACCATTTTAATGGCGGGTATTCTCATTGGAAGTCAGAGCGGTGCACATTCATATGCCCTCAGTGGTAGTCCCTCTGAAATAGCCCAAGAAAAAATGCAACGCTTGCTTAATTTTATTGAAGAAGACTATGTAGACGCAGTTAACACAGACAGTATAGTCAACGTAACCATTAATGAGATCCTAGACAAACTAGATCCTCATTCGGTCTATATTCCCAAGACCATTTCTTCTGCAGTAGCAGAACAAATGCAGGGCGATTTCGTGGGTATTGGCGTCAATTTTTACCGCTATAAAGACTCTGTGGCCGTGATTAGAACCGTTGCTGGTGGGCCCAGTGAAAAAGCCGGTATCCAGGCAGGAGACCGAATTTTATTGGCCCAAGGAGACACCCTTTACGGAAATAATATGCCCAATGATGAATTGGTGAAAAGGCTCAAAGGCCCTATTAACACAGAGGTTGGGCTAAAGATCTTTAGAAAAAAAGACGGTACATTTCAAAACTTCACCCTAAAGCGAGACCGCATACCCATTGTATCTGTGAATGGATACTGCATGTTAGACAGCACTTTAGGCTACATGAAAATAAATCGATTTGCCGCCACCACCTATGACGAATTCAGCGCTGCATTGGCAGAACTCAAAGCTGATGGGGCCCAACAACTCATCTTAGACCTTCGTGACAATTTGGGTGGTTATATGGGAATGGCCACCCAGATATCAGACGACTTTCTACCCGCCAACACCCCCATTGTATATACCAAAAACAAAAAAGGAACTGTAGCCACTACCCTAGCCAATGCTGGAGGCGCCTTTGAAAATAAACCAGTATTTGTTCTGGTCAATGAACGTTCCGCATCGGCTTCAGAGATAATTGCAGGCGCCTTACAAGATAACGACGTGGGCACCATTATTGGTCGTAGGACTTTTGGCAAAGGATTGGTACAAAGAGAAATGCCTTTGGGAGACGGTTCTTCTGTACGCCTCACCATTGCCCGCTATTACACCCCAACAGGCCGTTCCATTCAAAAACCCTATGGAGATGGTGATTATGAAAGTACGCAAGACCGTTACGCTAACGGCGAACTCCAATATAAAGATAGCATACCGGTAATAGACTCCCTGGCCTATACCACTCCTAAAGGGAAAACAGTCTATGGCGGTGGTGGTATTATACCAGATGTATTTGTTCCTATTGAAGACAATGCGGTATTGGTAGTGCAAGAATTAGAACGTCTGGGCGTATTCTCTTTCTTTAGTTTTGAGCAGTTAGACGCACATAGAAACGACTATCAAGATTGGACAGAAACGGCTTTTGTAAGAGACTTTCAAGTGGCAGAAACCCTCTACCAAGATTTTGTTACTTATTTAAAATCTGCTGGGGTGCCACTAGACACCAAAGACCACAAAGCCGCTGTATTATTGGAACTCAAAGCAGCATTGGCCTACCAACTCTTTGGGGACAATGCGGTACTTAAAATCAGGGCGGCCCAAGATCCTATGGTACAAAAAGCCTTGGCTTTAAAAAATCAAACAGGCCAGGTAAACAATATCCATTTGTTGTCAGATAAGCCGCTAAAAAACCCAAAGACCACAAAAGGCGCACAAAATGCCCCAAAGAAACCTTAGAAAATCGAGAATCATAAACCTATGATCAAGACTAACTTTTCGCTAAGATCACGCATATTTATCTCCATGATAGTTCTGGTGTTATTGGCCTCGGTACTGATCGCGGGAATTACCATTTACCAGTATTCCGAACAGGCCAAAGACTACCATGCAGACCGACTAGAGCGCAAAGAAGAGCAACTCAAACGCAGCCTTTGGTACACCCTTCAAGAGAGCCCTTTGGTACAGAGCAAAGCCAATGTGTCGCCTATTTTTAGCGAATCGCTATACGCTATTTCAGATGTTCAAAACGTGAACTTTAGCCTCTACGACTTAGACGGCGCGTTTATTCAAACTGCCAATCCTACCGCAGGACCAGTAGAAGCAGCTGCAAGCCTGTCCGCAGATATTTTAAAAAAACTTAAGCAAAATAAGCGATGGGTAGTGACCAAAAGTGAGGGGAATGTGACTTTTTTAGCCGCTTATTCCTATGTCTATGACTTGGACCAAAAACCGCTGACCATTTTATACCTCCCCTATTACGAAGACAACTCCTTTAACCAAAAAGAACTGGAAGAATTTCTTTTCAGACTCTCCGGAGTGTATTTACTTATGTTAGCGGTGGCTATTGTATTGGCCTATCTGATCTCTACCTATATTACACGCTCCCTAAAAACTATCTCAGACAAGCTGTCCCAAACCGGACTAGAGCGGCAAAATGTTAAAATAGAAGTGCCCCAATCTTCCGTAGAAATAGGCAAAATTATAGAATCCTATAACGGGATGATAGACCAATTAGAGCAGTCTGCCGTAGCCCTAGCCAAATCCGAACGCGAGCAAGCCTGGCAAGAAATGGCCAAACAGGTGGCACATGAAATCAAGAATCCCCTCACACCCATGCGCCTCAATGTGCAGCTTTTTGAACAGCAGTTTAAAGCCACAGACCCAGACGCAGAGGAAAAACTCAAAGCACACTCTGCCGCTCTTTTGGAACAGATAGATACCCTGAGCAATATTGCTACAGCCTTTGCCACCTTTGCCCAACTCCCCGACCAACAAAAAGAATCCTTGGAATTTGACAAAGTCGTAGGCCTGGCCATCTCCTTATTTAATGAGTCCTATATAGCCTACGTGCCACCCACGAAACCTATCAAAGTAACATTAGACCGTACCCAACTCATCCGGATAGTCACCAACCTAGTCAAAAACGCCATTCAATCGGTTCCAGAAGATCGTACACCTGCTATTGTGGTAAAAGTCTCCGAGACTTCTACTGTGGTAAGCTTAGAGGTGTCTGACAATGGCATAGGCATAGCCCCAGACATCCAAGTAAAAATATTTGAGCCCAAATTCACCACCAAAGGATCTGGAATGGGCTTAGGGTTAGGCATGGTGAAGAGTATTGTAGAGAGTTACGGCGGCCGTATTCAATTAGAAAGCGAACTGGAAAAAGGCAGTAAATTTACCGTGTTTTTACCCAAAACCACTCCCGAAAAATAAGACTATGGAAAACCACCTCATCATTGAAAAAAAAGGGGCCATTGGCATCATTGCCATAGACAGACCCCGCAAATTAAACGCCTTAAACAAAGAAGTCATTGACCAGTTGTCCACCGCCTTTCAAGACCATTTTAGGGACCAGAACATCCGAGTGATCATTCTCACGGGCGCTGGAGAAAAAGCCTTTGTGGCTGGCGCCGATATCGCTGAATTTTCCCATTTCTCCCCCGCTCAAGGGGCAGCGCTCGCCGCCGAGGGTCAGGACAAACTCTTTAACCTCATAGAACAGGGTCCCAAACCAGTCATAGCCGCTATAAACGGCTACGCACTGGGAGGCGGCCTAGAGCTGGCCATGGCATGCCATATCAGAATAGCATCGGCGAACGCCAAAATGGGTCTACCAGAAGTATCCCTGGGACTAATTCCAGGCTACGGAGGCACCCAAAGACTGCCCCAACTCATTGGTAAAGGCCGCGCCAACGAACTCATTTTCACAGCCCAAATGATCCCTGCAGAAAAGGCCCTAGACTACGGTTTGGTGAACCAAGTAGTGCCTCTTGACCAGCTTATGGAAACCGCAGAAACCCTAGCCGCCAAAATAGCCCAACAATCTCCCACCGCCATTAACGCCGCTATTGCCGCTGTAAACGCAGGGCTGGACCCCGCTCAAAATGGCTATGAAACAGAAATAAAACACTTTGGTGCCTGCTTTGGCACCGCAGACTTCAAAGAGGGCACCGCTGCCTTTCTAGAAAAAAGAAAAGCACAGTTTAAAGGGGAATAGTATTTGTAGAGAACAACTCTGTTTAAAAGGGCCTAGAATTTGTTTGACCCCACAGCTGTGGCCACTACAAAAAATCATCATGTCTTAGTCCAAAGGGAATTCTGAGTCTATATTGAGAAATATCTATACCTGGAGCGTATAAGTAGCGTTGGTTCTCGCCAGACATTAGCTTTTCAATCACTACTGTCTTCTCAACAGCCAAAATGTCTTCGGTGAGCGTCCTATCCAAAGCTAAAGTGTCTTCTGCCAGCGAGTATTCAGTGATTATCCCTTTCGCTAGTTTCTCATACCAAAGGGCTTCTGATTTTTGTCCCATATACAAAAAAATAGCCTTGACTTTTTTGGATTGGCAGGCCTCCAAATGCAAATGAACCTGTGCTGCATTTAACTTTGGATACAAACACAAACAATCGTAGCAATAGAAAAATTCATTTTCTGTTTTGGCCTGAAAAATCATCTCCATTAAAGCCCTAATTACACCAGAAATTTTTATTCTTAAATGATCTATCCGCATGGTCACAAAACCCATTAAAGGCGGCAAAAAACCATTGGTAAAATAAGCTACTTCTTCCGGCCACTGGTAATTTAAAAACCAGCGCGGCACTTTTGTACCTTTAGCTACATATAATTGAATCGCGTCAAGTTTATGAAAACCCCTCAAAGGGAGGGTTTTCTTCTTGCTCAAATAATGAAAGGCCGTTTGCCCTCCTAAGTATACTTGTTGCTTTGCCTGATGCTGTAAAGCATACACCGCCCCCAACAGCCTAGGCGATTGTCCTTTTCTCGCCCATGCCCCATACCCTATGGAGCGCAACCAATGATGGGCATGAATAAATATATTAATATCAGCGGTGGGTAGTACTGCAGTTCTATTATCGGTCAAAATACTCGATTAACGGTCATTTTTGAGGCAAGTGTGAGGAGTGGTAAGTGAGGTGGAGGTATAAAAAAAGGAGTGGTGGTTAGACCTCTCCTTTTTTGTTGCGGTATTTTTTGTAGGCTCTAATGCCTAGCATGAGGAGGATGGCTAGGCCGAGCAGGCCTGCGAGGCCAAAGATCCAGCCTATGGTAGAGCGGAGGATCACTAGGAAAATGATGGCGAATAGGAGTATGGTGGCGCCTTCATTCCAAATGCGCATGAAGGTGGCGGTGTAGCGGGGGCGTACTTGGCCGCGCTGCAGTTCGCGCACCATTTGGT
>Ga0181557_1000316_pt1 | contig 63452 bp, 43 predicted proteins | sample 011ome_23_FD_148632 | JGI IMG/M metagenome (GOLD analysis project Ga0181557, IMG submission 148632) | Coastal salt marsh microbial communities from the Groves Creek Marsh, Skidaway Island, Georgia - 011506CT metaG (spades assembly) | ecosystem: Environmental > Aquatic > Marine > Intertidal zone... | reverse complement strand
AGTATTCGAGCAGCAGTAGCAGCGGCAATATATCTTTCCAAAATTCATATCTCATGAGCAGTTTTGCAATCTTTCCCGGGAATGCGAGAGTTATGACTGCATCATCTGCGACGCAATCATCATCATCTGCGGGGGTATCCTCGAGAGGAGCGTTTCATCGTCTTGAGCATCGTCATCGTCATCGCGCGAAGAGGAGGAAAAGGAGAGTGTTTGCAAAAGCGGAAGAAGAATCGTTCTTCGAGAAGTTGAATCCATTCAAGAAGAAGGAGAATGCATTAACCACCACCGAACGAGAACAACAGATGAATATGAATAACAGAAAGAATAAAAAGAACGAACTGATTAACTCGACGCAGCGAGAACAACTCTTCGGGAAAGGTTTAATGGGGCGAGTAGCGACTGGTGTGATTAACAATCTCGCGGGTCAACTCGCGGAAGGGATGTCCGAGATGCGAACGAACGTAGAGGACGCGTACGAAATCGCGAGGAGTAAGTGCGAAAAGGACGGGAAGTTGAGAGAAGCTTTAGGCGGCGAGGACGTAATCGTTGGACCGGTGACGACGCAAATGAGCAACTCGATGAACGTCAACGGGAAAAGGACGGACGTGACGAGGATTGGGATGATCGCTTCGTCCTCGAGCGGTAACAAAGTAGCCTCGATCGCGGTCACCATGGAATCGGTCACGACCGGGAAGAAAAGCGTCACCGTCGTCGCCACTTTAAGAAACGGAGAAAGTTTTGAAGTCGACGGCGTCGGGGGAGGAGGGGTTGGTCGAAACGTCGACGTCGTGATTGACGCAAACGGGACGAATACTAGAAACGACGACGACGAGGATTTCTTCGAAGGAGGGGAAATCATCGAGGCATCCTTCGACGACGCCTCCTCGTCATCATCCGGGAACGATAACGGAAACGACGAATAATAACAATACTATTAATTACGAATGCGAGTAGTTGTTAAGTTGAAAGTGTTCTTTCGTGCATACAGCGTACACATACGTTGTTTTTCCCTCTCTTTACCACACAAAAATTCCCCTCATTTGGAAACAAAAAGACGCACACAATTATTATTATTTAATACACAATGCCTAAAGCGCGCAAATCGACGCGCGGTAACGCGAATACTTCCGACGCCATGGACGCCGAAGGCCACGAGGAGGTAAGTATTCTTTTTGTTTGCTTTTGTTTGCTTTCGTATTCTTTCTCGAGCTCTTTTGTTCACTTCTTTACGGCAACGAGTTGCCGATTCAATTCATCCAATTCATTCAATCTCGTGCTCTGTCTGACCTGAAACGTTTTATTATCTCTGATGCGATGTTGAAAACACACAACAGCTGGAAGCGACGATGACGGCCGAGGACGACGAGATCTTGAAAATGAAAGAAAAACTGGCGGAAATGGAACGCGAAGCGTCCTCGCTGCGAGAACAAGAGCAAGGGATCGACGGGAAAGCTTTGGACGAAGAAATGGCGAAACATCACCATTCGGACAATAACGGTCAAGGACAGGGTGGAAAACCGCAAAAAACGCCGGAAGAGTTGGAGAAGGAGAAAGCCGAGCGACAAGAGATTGACTCTCGGTCGGTGTTCGTCGGCCAAGTGGATTACGGCGCGGAACCTGGGATGCTGGCGGAACACTTTAAGAAGTGCGGGACGGTGAACCGGGTGACTATTTTAACCGATAAGTTTGAAAATCCAAAAGGGTTCGCGTACGTTGAGTTTTTGGAAAAGGACGCGGTGGATGCGGCGGTGTTGCTGGATGGGACCGGGTTGGAGGAGTTCCCGCAGAGGAAGTTGAAAGTGAGCGCGAAGAGAACGAACGTGCCGGGGATGAAGGCTGGCGGGAGAGGCCGGGGAAGAGGGGGAGGACGATTCGGTGGGTTTCCCGGCGGAATGATGATGGTTCCGATGATGATGCCATACGGAAGAGGGAGAGGCAGAGGTGGCAGAGGTGGCAGAGGTGGTGGGCGCGGAAGAGGTGGTGGTGGTGCTCCCGGATCGTCGCCGTATTAGCTTTAAAATGAAGTGTACAAAGAAAAGAAGGTTTCGTAGTTTTTAATAAAGAGAACGTATCGTTCCATTCAATAATATTGGTGCTTAACTATATAAATTACCCACTAAACTACTATTAATTACTCGTAATATTCTTCACTGAGGCGGTGGAAACTGCTGCGGCGGCATGAACGGTTGGCCTTGTTGTAGATGTTGCTGCTGAAACTGTTGTTGTTGCTGCTGTTGCGCCATCATTTGCCAGTATTGCTGCTGCTGCATTTGTTGTTGTTGTTGCATTTGTTGCATCTGCTGCATTTGCAAATACTGATGCTGGTTTTGCATCGCCATGCTTTGCATGCTTTGTCCTCCTCCTCCTCCTCCTCCTCCATGTTGATATCCTTGATGCGGCGCGCCTTGCTGGAACACATGTTGCTGTGCGGAAGCTTGCTGATTACCTTTTGCAAACTTGAAATAAATCGGCTTGTTCGTCGGTAGATTCGGGTCTCTGTTGTCTAAGATGTACTTTTGGTCGAGCAAAGCGATCGTTCGCTCCGCTTCTTCGACCGTTCGAAAGGTGACAAAGCCACTGCCTTTGTGTTTTTTTGTATGGCGGTCGAATAAAATGTGCACGTCGGTTACCTCGCCCAACGCTTCAAACATAGGCGCGACGGCGTTTTTATCAAAACACGCGGGTATGCTCGAGACATAGAGTTTTTCAGACGGAGGTCCATAATGATGTACGTTTGGTGGGTCGAACTGACCCCGTCTCGGTAATTTTTTACCGTTCGAGTACACGGATCGGAGGTACCTGGCGATGACATCGGGCGTAGTCGGTTCCGAAGAAGACGGCGGTTCCACGACCATTCCAGGAGGCATGGCGTCTCGAGAGTCTGACCGTTTCATGTGATCGCCTTCTTGCTTCTTCGCAGGACTCTCCGTTGTTTTAACAACCGGAGTCAATAAAGCCTTGCCGCCTGGACTTTGTTGTTGTTGTTGTTGTTGTTGCGGGTTGATTACTTTTTGCGCCATTTTCTCTAAACTCATTCTCGTCGTTTCGTCTACAATCGTAAAGTCCACCCTTAAAGGCGCGTGATATACCAACGAACCTGGTGGCTGTTTCTCGTTTAAGCTGTCAAAACACAGCTTCGCATCCTCCTCTTTCGCATACGTCGCCAAGAACGAAAAATGCTTCTCCTTTCTAAACGCTTTGAACGATTCAACCTCGCCGAACCGTTCCAGCCACGCCTTGACTAGCTCATCGCTCGCTAATTTCGACGACGCGCCTATCCAAATCTGTTTGGAACTTCTCGTCGTCTCGTCGCACTCCTCCTCGACAAACTTTCGTAAATCCAACTCCACTTCAGTCGCGTTCGACTTCAAGTCTTCCTCCCACGTCGCCCATCTAACTCGCACACCTTTTTCGCACCCGTCCATCACGTACGACCCATTTTCCAACGCAGCTAACGCGCTTTCGGCCGCTTCTTGCGTCTGAAACCTCACGACGCCATTCGAACCAGAGCTAAAAATCTCTCTTACGTCGCCGTACGTCTCAAAGACGCGTCTCACCAGCGCCTCGTCCGCATCCGCCGGAAAATTTTCGTAGCGAATCTCCACTCGTCTCGCGCGCAAACGCTCGTACGCGCCAATCTGCGTTAAATCTACTCGCGGCATCGACGACTTCGTGCTTTTCTCTCTTTTTGCGATCGTATCACCATTTTCCTCCTCCACCTTCGCCTTCTTTGTCTTCTTCGCCGCTCCTTCTTGTTCTTCGGTTGGTTGTGGTTTTGGCGAAAATTTTCCCAACGTGTCCCCCAATTCTGAATTCAATTCTTCTTCTTTCTCGGGAACGGCGGTTTTGTCCTCCTCCTCCTCCTTCTCCTTCTTCTCCTCCGATCGAGCTCGTTTCCTCGCGCCCACTTCCCCTCCCTTCTCTTCGTCTTTCTTCTTCTCCTCCAAAAGATGCGTTTCCAATCTTAACAACAAATCCGCTTTCAATCCGTCCACGGACAAACCTAACGAAACTAAAACGTTTCTCAGCTGCGCGACGGTGAGCTTCTTCCTCGCCGATTCCGTCTCCGGGACTTTCAGTGATGTTAGTTTCTTGCTCTTCTTCGGTGGCATCTTTTTACTGTTTATTGCGTGTTTACTCTCGAGTGAGTGTGTGATACGTTTGAAAAGTGTTTTGGGGAAATGTGTTTGAGGGGCTACTTGTGAGGAAAATTGGGGATATGGAAGCGAGCGTTCTAAATACGCGCTGCTTGTTTATATAATGTCTAGACACGCGCTATTGTTATTTCTCTGCCACTAATCTCCTCGTGGCACTCCTTTTTGTTTTTCTACTTCCGTTTCTTCTTTTGGTGGTGAATCGTCGTCGTCGTCTTTGTCGGTTTCGAGACGTTGAAGAAACTTTCGAAAGGCCCCGCCTTCGAAGAACTGTTCCGGGAGGAAAAAATCAACGTTGCAGTTTCGAGCGAAAGCGATATCGGCGTCGGAGTGGTCCTGCGGACGATTCGCCGCGTCGCCGACGTAGAATGTGCTCGTTATTTCGTTTCCTTCTAATTCTTCTTCTTGTATTTTTTCTCTTCGCGAAAGCATCTCTCGCCACATGCCGACGTTTGGTTTGCGGTACCCTTTGACGTCTTTCTCGCCGGATTGCGTCGCCGCGTAAAAGTCAAACTTGGCCTCCCCGAGCTGTTTTTTGTCATCAATTAAAGGTAAGAAAAGAAACGACCACGATCAAAAGTCAGCGCGATGAAAGGAGTAAGAAACGAACAAAAAACGCTCGCGAAGAACGAAGCGAAGACCAAGAAGCGACAACACAAACGCACGTACCTCACCCGCGAAAATCTCAACCCGTTTCCGAATCTGTTCCGCTTTCTTCCCATCCACCGCGCTTTTCACCATCCCTTGGTTCGAAAAAATCACAATCTTATACCCATTCTCGTGTAACAAATTCAACGCGGTTCTCACCGATTGGTCTCGAAACGTAAAGTCGTTCTCGTGCGTCATGAACGGTTTCTTGCCGGATTTCGTCTTTTGCAACGTTTCGTCGAGATCAAAACACGCGATTTTGCTCGCGTTTTTGTTCGGGCAGGAATGATCCACGCGGAGGAGTAACGAGGCGTGAAGTGCGTGCCATTTTACACACTTCTCGTTCGTCTTTTGCTTCTTCGTCGTCGTCTCGTCTTGGGACGACGAAGCCGTCGCGAATTTTCGAATCAGAAACCGCTCCATGATGATGATGTTCCTCTTACTCCTTCTTCTTCGGTTCGTTATGGATAATATCGATGATTTTGCCGCCGAAGCAGCGAAGCGCAAAGATGGTGACGTCGTCTTGCGCGTGTTTAAAGAGAGATCGCGAGAGTTAAAGTTGTTTGTTTGTTGTTGTTTATTGCGCGCGTATTACATTTGAGGAGATTTTCCAAAGATTCTCCATTATATCCACTCACATCTCTCGCATGAAAACGAGGAACTCCCGCCTTTTCTTTGTGCGATGATGGTGAAGAACAAACGAAGCAAACGTCAAACTCTCTTGCTAAGAGTTTTGTTCGTCCTTTTCGTGGCGGCGTTCGTCTCCGTGCTCCACGACGCGGTGCTCGATGTGATGCAAAAATCGTCCGATTTTGTCTCACTTTCCTTTGGCTTAGGAGGAGCAAAAGACGTGAACCCGAACAGGTTACCGCCTCTGTGCGAGACGAAAACGCTGAGCGTGTTACGCGAGGACCTGTTTAAAGCGAAACCTGGATGGCGGACGCAGTGTTCGGAGAAGTTTAAGAAGCAGATGCAAGTGTCGTCTCGATTTCATTACCAGAGACGGAGAGACGAGGAAGGAAGGGCGATAAAGAAGGTGAAGTTTGAGGAGGTGTTAGTCTCGCTTCCTCCGGTTGGGAAGTTGAAGGAGTTGGAGCAGTACGCGTACGAGGGGAAAGATTTCGGCGCGTTCGATGATACGGATAAAGCGGTAGGCCGGAAAGCGATTTCGATTTTGTTTAGCGGGCGCGACGGGTTCATCGACGAACAGTTGGCGAGGTTTCGGTATTGCCAGATTGTGGTCGTGACTGCGTCGTTTGGCGCGCAGGATACGTTGCACAGACCGATTGGTGCGGATCCGACTCGGTATAAGCAAGATGACGTGTGTTTTGTGGCGTTTGTGGATAAGCCGACGATTGAAAAGTTTGGGTACCAGAGCGGGTGTTTCGACGCTTGGAACGTGGTCGAGTATTCACACCCGGGGTTCCCGGACAGTCGAATGAAAGCGAGATTAGTGAAAGCGTTGTTGCCATTTCATTTTCCGGAGAGTAAAGTGACCGTGTGGGTTGATTCAAAGCTAGAGTTGAGCGAAGACGCGACGGCGGTGGTTGATGTCTTGTTGAGAGCGAACACGCACCCGAAGATTACCAGGGTGAAGAGACACGAAAGGCCGTACGAGTTTGACGTGGCGGTGAGTGAGAATCATGTCAGGGAGGATGTGTTTGCGGAGGCGGATAAGTTGACGAAGATGTTTCACGGAGCGTTGAGCGTAAACGAGACGTACGATTCGGATCGAAGCCGATGGTTGAGTCAAACCGTGAAAAGGTATAAAGAGGAAGGGTTCCAAGGGAAAGGATTGCCGGATACGGGGTTGTTCATTCGAAGGACGAATGCGATTGGGTTCGAGTTAAGCGCCAGGTGGGCGCACGAAATCTTGCGCTCACCATTCGGAAGAGACCAGATTTCGTTTCCGTACGTCAAGTGGATCATGGAACAGAGAGGATTTGGCGATAGAATTAGAGTGTTTGAGAAGTGTTGGTACATAGCGGCGGTGAACGAAGTCGGACACGCGTCTCGATCCGGAACGGTTGTTCGACGACGATTGCTTTAGCATTCTTGTATATGTATTAGATACTGGTACTAGGTACCTACCAGGTAGTAGTTATTATTTTTACTATACATACTGGTATCACCCTTCTTTTTCTTCTTCACGTGTGACTAGAGAACGATACCGTTTCGGTCCAAGGCGAAGGCCGGCGGCATAATCGGGAAGAACTTTGATATCCTCGCCTTTCTTGATGTGCCGAGTAGGGACGAGCGCTATGCATTTACCTAGATACGGGCTAAAATACGTGCGGCGTTTAACGTTTGCGTCTCTTGCATTCCGCACGATAGTTGCCTCGCACCCCAACGAGTGTTCTAACTTCCCATCGTATTCAAAAAAGTAGCCTCCGATGGCGACATTTCCCCCGTCGTTCGTCTTCCTTCCCTTCTTTTTCCCTCGACCGTTGCCATCGTCATCGTCATCGTCATCTTCATCTGAGGAAGTTAAATCGTCCAAAACAGTGATTCTTTGCTCTGGAAACCACCTCACTTTACTCGCACCTTTATCGTGTCGAACGAGAGTACCCGTCACTAACGCCACAAACTCTACCGACTTTGTGTCTTTACCGCTCCATCTCACGTCTTTCCTCGCCACCAACTTACCCTTCACCATCTCCACTATATCCCGCTCCCTCGGATCTCTCTTATCATCCTCAAATACGCATCCTCGAATAGCTGATTTTACCGGCGTGTTCTCTATGTATTCTTTCACACTCTCTCTGCTCAAGCCTTTCTCCAAATACTCCGCCGTATCCTTCAGCAACCTTCCTTCGACGAAAATCCCACGCAACGCCGGTCGATTCGATTCGTCCCAATACTCTAACACACTTTCTTTCGCTAAATTATTCGATTTACTCCTAGTGCTGCTACTCATTGGATACACGTACACGCAACAGCCGTGCATCTTTCCTTCTTTAAACCCTCCGAAAATTTCGCCGCCGTCCCGCGCGCGTTCGTAGCACAGTTTCCCTTCTCTTTTGTTCTCTCTGTAACTGCCGTGGTACACGACCACATTACCATCCTCTTCGTCGATTTCCACCCCGAACTGAATCTCTCCTCTTTTCCACGTTCCCGTTAGCTTCAACCCCTGTCCGTTGGAGAATTCATTTTCATTTCCATCGAACAAATCGTCCTTCCATTCGCCTTTAAACTTCGCGCAGGACGTTTTTGCGTTTTCCTCGAACGGGGAATCCCCTAAAATCAACTCCCCTCTTCCGTGTCGTTTTCCTTCTCGAAAGTGACCTTGATACAGCCCACCTTGGTCGTGGTACAGAACAGACCCGTGTCCGTGAGGTACGTTTGGGTTTTGCTTGGAATATTCGCCGACGTACGCGAACGCGAGTTCCCCGTTCATGCTCTTTGTAGAAATGGGGGGATTGAGTTTTATAGTGGAGTATTAAGAGGGAAGGAGTTTGAGTTCACAACATTTTACGCGAGACGCACATCTCTCTCTCTATCTCTCTCTCTCTCTCTTTTAAACTTGTTAAAAGTTTAATTCGTCGTAATTGCAAAGCGTGCACGTGTACACTTGTACATTTGTCTCTCGTTTTTCTTTCTTTGAGATTCTTTCCGTCTCACCGTCTTGCTCTCGCCGCTTTTAGTTTGGCCCCGTCATGTCTGGGTCATAATCTTCCGCGGCAGTGATGGTGCCGGTGATTGTTGTTATTTCAAAAGTACCGATGATTGGGGACGGTGCTTCGGCGGTAGCCTCTTCTTCTTCCGTCGTTGGCGGTACTTCTTGTTCTTCTTCTCCGTTTATTACTGGTTGCGGTTCGAGTTCTTCTTGGAGGAGCTTTCGACCGGGAGTCTCTTCGACGATCATCCCGATGTCTTCAATTGGAGCCGGCGCGGGTGCTTCGGCGATAGGTGCTTCTGTCGGCGGAACTGCGATAACTTCGTCCATTATGACGTCACCTTCTTCTTGAAGCAACTTTCTTACCGGCGGAATAACTTCTTCGTCGAGAATCTCTTCGTCGGTCGTGGCAGTCGGCGCCGGCGAAGGCGCCTCGCCTTCGTCCATGGCGCCGTCGCCGGTTGAAGGTAACGGATCCGGCATCCCAGTCATATCCGGCATCATACCCTCCATCATCTGGAGCAACTTTCTCCTCACCGGTGGTAAAATCTCCTCTTCTTCCGTCGTCGTCGCCGGCGCCGGCGCCGGCGCGAACATCTCGTCGTAGATGTCATAGATTTCTCCAAGAATTTCCTCACCACTCGGAACTGGACCGTTCCCGAGTTCTTGCAAAAGCGATCGACGGCGCTTCGCTGGAACCTCTCCTTCTCCTTCAACAACGATCGATTCTTCCTCCATCGTCATCATTGTAGGTGCTGGTGCCGGCGCTGGTGCCATTGCCATCGCGTACTCTTCTCCTATCAGATCTTGCTCTTCGAGAATATCTTCGCTTGGGAACGTTTCTTCTTCTTGGAGAAGTTTTCTTCCTTCAACTCCTTTTAAAAAACCAACCGAAAACAACATCGCCGTCGCGAGGACGAGAAGTGTCATCGCATGGAGCGATTTGCTTTGAGAAGACATCGTGGATGATGTCGCTGTTGATGAATGAATGTTGCTGTGATGTGTTTGTTACTTTTGTGAAGTATTTTTTAGATACAAAAAAAATATCGAGACGAGTCGTCAAAAAATACGAGCACTCGAAAGAAGAGAAAGGGTTTAATAAAAACATGTCTGCGCTGTTTAAAGTGTTCACGTTAGAGCAGCGAGATGTGTTCGAAAAGCACGTGTTACCTAAACTGTGGGAAAGTGAACGAATTATGTTGAGGCAAGTGAATCGAGAGAGTCGAGTGGCGATACAAACAGTTCTCTCAGCGAAAGACTATTTTGGTCTTGGGTTTCCCTTTCGTTTCGTTTCGACGCATATAAACGTAATCATAGAACAAACCCGAAACTTGGAGATGGTTCGCTACGCGCATGAGCATCTTCACTATAAGTTTTCAAAAGGAACCGCAAATGTAGCGGCAACTACCGGCGAGGTTGGGATTTTGAAATACGTCCTCGACAACGGAGCGCCTGTTAGTGTTTATACTTTGCGTATTTTAAATGCTCGATTGAAAAGAGAGTGTGGATGGTGGATCATGTTGAAGAGGGAGAACGTGTTTATTAGAGATCGTCATATGTGCACGTATTGCGGACGACGATACGCGGGTGACGATTTGAACGTCGACCATATCGTTCCGAAGTCGAAAGGTGGCAAAAGAGAGTGGGCGAATGTAACGACAGCGTGCGCGACATGTAACAAACGCAAAGGCAATGAGTTGATGGAGAATACAGAAGAAATCCGTACGGCTTTGCGGAACCTCTCGATAAATCGTACTGGGTTTTGGGGTTAGAATTGAGGTCTACAAACCGACCCTCGATTTCGAGATGGATAAAAACGCGTTCTTCCTCGGATGCTTCGTCGAGAACAACTTTTCCACTCGAGAACACTTGCGTGAACGCTTGAACTTCTGAATGAGAGACAAAATGAGCAGCCGCGCAGTCAAAATTTACAAAAAGTCAAAACAAATTTCTCAAAACGCCACTCTGTGACCACCACACCTCTTTCATCACGGATACATACGCTCGTAAAATGCACGCGCACTTCGGTCGCGACAACGCGTGAGTGTTTCTTTCGCAGCATTCTTTCTCGTTTCCTTTTTACTTTTTCTCTCCTCTCTTTCGCCGCGAGAATATAAACGCATTTCCCGAAGCACTAACGGGGAACTATCGCTTTGCTGCTACGAACACAGAACGGCAATATCGGCGAACGCGTTCGCCTCCGGCGGCGACCAAAACTGCGGCAACGTCATGACCGGTAGAAATACCTCGAGAGTTTTACAAGCGCCCGGTGGGACGCAAAGTTTCACGCTCGGGGAGGAAGAGGAGGAGGCGTATCTCGGGTCGTCCAGATTAGCTGCCCAACCGTCTTTCCCAACTGTTTCCGGGAGACGAAACGAAGAGGAAACGTCGAGCACGATCGACCCGTCCGCGCTAAAATCGATGACTTTACCAGACCTGAGAATACTTTGCCGAAACAATAACATTCAGCCCGCCGGGTGTAAAGAGACGCTGGTGGAAAGATTGGAAGAGATGATCGCGCGCGGCGTGAGCGTACTGGCGGTCAAGACAAAGACCACCACGAGTAGTCTCGGACCGCCTTCCTCCTCGACGAAGAACAACACCAACACCGGGAATAGTACTACCACGCTTAATCGCGTGCCACTGAGCAACGAAAACAATAACAACAATAACTACGTGCGTTCGAATTCGCAAAACGTTGGGAACTTTTTAACCGGAAGGAACTCCTCCAGAGTGTTAGCGCCGCCCGGCGGCGCTTCGAGTGGCATTTTTTAGATTCTGTTTCGGTGTAAATATCTTCACAATTTACTCGCTCATTCAAGTTTGATTATACTCGCTTTATTTCGATGATGATGATGCGTTCTCTCGCGCACGTTTCGTCCTCCTCCTCCTCCTCGTCGTCGTCGTCGTCCTTAAACTCGGTATCGTCCGGAGCGGCGTTCATGACGCGGCGCGAGAGGAGACCTCCTCCTCGCAACATCAAAAATGGATGCACCATCGAATCCATTCTTTCCCGAGACGAGGACGACGAGGAAACCACCACAACTGCGTTTAACCACCCGCGAAGAAGAAGAAGAGACCTAATGATGCTCACATCTTCTGTTTTCGTTTTCCCAACGAACGCGTTCAACGCGTGGGCGGCGGCTTTGGATGATGATGAAACGAAACATCAAAAGTTGATTACGAATCAAGTGTTCTTTGAATTTGCAATCGATGGGACAAAAATCGGCCGAGTCGTGGTTGGCGTGTACGGAAACGAATCAATAACCGCGCGAAGATTCCTGGCTCTGTCGAAAGGAATCCAAGGGCTTTCGTATCGACGAAAACCAATCATTGGGATCGAGGAGAACGAGGACGAAACGGTCGAGACGCCTTTGTGGATTACTTCGTCTGCGATTGCCAAGTTTGAAGCGCCCGGGACGGGCGAGGCGATTAATACCGTGCCGGGAGGATTGACGAATGAAGAGTTGTTGATGGATTTGGGTAAAATGAAACACGACCGGGCGAATTTGGTGAGCGTTCAGGTGAGAGACGATCCGAGAATGCCGAAACCAGAGCCGAAATCGAAGTTGGTGTCGAACAGAGGGAAGTTTGAGAGGGTGTATGAACCGTTGCCGCCGGAGCCAAACGGGACGAGCTTTTCGATCACGTACGCGCCTTCGGAGGATTTAGACGTGACGAATGTGGTAGTTGGGGAGGTTATTAGCGGGTTTGATGTTTTAGCGCAGATTGGTTCTTTGCCGACGGTGCCAGATAACAGCGATTCGCCGTTTTTCCAAGTTGCGAAGAGCATCGGAGATAAAAGAGCGTTGGTTTCCGAGAAAAGCTTTGGAAAACCGTTTGCGAAAGTGACCTTGTTGAATTGCGGGGAAGTGGCATCCACGAAACCTGGTGAAGAGGTAAAGAGCGAAGATGGCGCAGGCGAAGAGCAAAGCTCGCAGTAACTATCATCATCTAAGCACACGTTTGTATCTATATGTATGCGCTATTTATGAACTATGAACTAAATAAACTCGCAAACTTTACTAAAAGGCTCGAGGACGGTACCTTCCCCGCATTCTTCGTCGTTTCCGCGAGCGCATAAGCCAGAGACGCCGCTGAAACGTCTCCAAACGTGTCCATGGCGAGACGCGTGGCGGCTTTTAAAATACTCAGAGACGGTAATTCGAGTAATCTCGAATACGCACACAACAATTCACCACCGCTACTTGGCTGAAATCCATCGTCTTCAGACGCAATCGCTCGCGAAAGATACGCTCTCGTTCTTTGCTCTACCAAAATTTCCGTCGAACTTCGAATGGCGTTGATTAATTTGGCTGGAATCGCCATCGTCGCTAACGCGTCGTTGGAATCGTCTCCGATATCGCTCATGTTGCGCATAAGCGAGATAAACTTTGAAAACGACGTCGTTTTCGTGGTGTCTACTAAATTCGATTCGTTGGTGAAACATCGAGACTCTAGAAACGTCTGCAAGATTTTCACATCCGATGTAAACGCGGAAAATTTTCGAACGTCTGTTTCGCCAATCGCGCGGTTGTCATCACTAACATCCGAACAAGCTGCGGCGAGATGCTCGAGCGCACTGTACAAGTCCACATAACATGGCAACGCGTCTGGAATCTCACGTCTCGTGCACTCGCGTTGTGCAGCTTTAGAGAAGTTTACGCGATCAATCCAACTCTTATCAATCCTGCTCCGTTTGAAATCTGGAGGTAACAAAACTGAGGCGTTTGATAAGGCGTCAAATCCAAACATTTCAGAGTGCGTTCGCGGGTTCAAATTTGAACCGCCGCCTTCGTTACGAATGAGTTCAATGTCGAGCGATGCGGAGCTATAGCCGTCACCGCCAACGGAAAGGAAAGCATCGATGATGGGTGGACGTAAAGACGCCGCGTTCACGTCGTCCGACGCATCGTTACTTTGGACCGCAATATCGCCCCGAAGACGTTGCATGACTGGTATTTCCAAGTTGACGATTCGATTCTTTATATCTTCTCCTATACAGAAAAAAAAACGTCTCGATGTCGGCCAGAGGTTCTTAGAAGTCACGCGGATTTCTCGAATGGATTTTGTATCGGGTGCCAAACACGGCGTCGTCGTTTTGATGGTTTTATATTTCCTTCTTTTTGCGTCGACGAGGACCTCAATTTCCACCGACGCAGACGTTTGTGCTTTCGATTCCACATCAACTGTCGTTAACAATCGTTCTCGACTCGCTAACACGTACAAATGTCGGAACGCTTGGCAATGGCACCGGTGGTCGTTGGTGTCGGTTGGAAATCTCGGATACATGGCGATTAAAAGATACGCAATGGCATCATTTTCGGTCGAAAACGTTCGAGCGGCGCCGCCGAGGAAGAGAAACCCGATGGCAGTTTGAATCGCCATGTGTGCACCATAAGACATTCCACTTTTATTTTTATCCTTTTCTTTGTTCGAGGATTGCGCTTGATTCGATTCGGGCGCTTCGAGTCTCGCGCGCAAGTGCCTGAGAAGACGCAACGTGGGGACGTCACCGGTTCCCGCCATGACTGTGGCGGCAGCCATCGCGCAGCATCCGACGCATTTTTCCAAAGTTGGTCTATCGACAACCGCTTTGCGTTCACCTGCATTCAAAGCCGCTTTCTTCCATTCTAGAAACTGTAAGCAGTAATGGCGCAAAGTATTCGCCGCCGTTTCGTCCGCTGTACCCGCGTACCGAAGACCCAAGGACAGACACGCGCCGGCGATGGCGTGGACGCGAGCCTGCGCTTCCGCTTCGCGGTCGGAACCTTCACGAAAACTTCTCGGTTGTTCGTCGTCATCGGTGTCGTCTCCTTCTACATCGTCTTCGCTCGAAGTATTATTAGTCTTTTTCACGATATCTTTTGTTTTTATGTACCCTCGATCCAAGTCCTTCGCGGACCGTTTCAAGAGATTCGGACAGTTCGACTCGACCCATTTCCTCGTCGGTCGTACGGAATCCCACAAAATGAGCGATTTGGCGACAACACGAAGTAAAACGAAATCAGGTTGCGTGTGATCTAACTCGTACCGCGTTGATGGGACGCACAAATGTTCCGCAGCGTCTTCGTCGTTCGTTTTCAAATACATCAACCCGAGCGCGAGCATCGCTCCAGGGGCGGAAAGGTCCACGTTGACCACGTTACCTTCAAGCACGTAACCGTTACTCATAGATCCGCCACCACCTGCGCCAGTACCACCCCCGGCTCTACCATTCATCATGATATCATCTTCCGTTTGATATTCACTTTCTTCGAAAGTAGCCATGACTGGGTCGTAATTGATGTACTTATCGTCGACGCGTTTGCTGCCGCCCGAGCTACCGTCGGAGTAATAAGTCGACGTTTTGCGAAGAGAAGGACCATTCGCACCTCCATAGTTACCAGAAAATCCTTTCGCGTGTGCAGAACCTCCAATAGCGTATCGTCGCAAACGCTCCTTAATCTTTAAATCGGCCAAACCGATGGCGTTGTCCCCCAACCCTAAAGTGGTCAATCCAAGCGCGAATCCTGCGGCGAGCGTGTAGCCTTCGCGGCCGAAATCGCCACGCTCACCAGACGGCTGCGCGCCAATTTCAGCCAAAAGAATCTCAACCATCATTCTATCCGCCGTACTTTCGTGTAAAATACCAACCGAAAGCAACGCGGCGGCTTGAACGAGCGCGGGAAGTTCGAGCTCCGGGAACGATAACGGATGTCGAGCTGGTAAGTGCAAAAAGCACACGCGTGCCGTGGCCGGGTCAGCGGTACCTCGATTTGCCGCAGCTATACCGATTAATGCCGCAACCGTCGTAGCTTCATGTTCTTGCGCTAAATATCTGTACAAGTCTGTCGCCGTCATTCTGGAGAGGTGGCCGTTCAAGCCGAGCGCCATGAGCGCGCCGGCGTGCGAATGACTCGCCTGCTTTGGTCGATTGAAAACAATCCAAGAACGAGTAACTTCACCATCATTGTTATTATTGTTGTTACGGTTGGATGTAGACTCTCCGTTTAGGTCGTTAATTTCATTGGCGGCTTTCAAAGCTAAACCACTGGCGACGCCGTTGTGAAAATCGGGCCAATCTGTGAAATCCGCCTTGGCTTTGGGATTCGCGTTCAAATCTAATCTTAAGACTGCGTTTCGTTGCGCCGGTAATGTTCCAGAGAAACACAATTTCGGAACTTTCAATGGTTCCGTAGGCTTTGGACGCAAAGTTCTCAGCGTCGCCGCACCTCTCCCGACCGGTGCTGCAGACGTTCGAGTGGCACGCGCCCACAACTTTGCCTGTTGCTGCGTCACAGCGTCTGGATCACTAGCCGCGTTCGGATCATCTTCAGTTACAGCCGATGTATTTTGTCCTTCTTGGTCGTCATCGTCACCATCTACATTTGATGCGTTCGGATTTCCCAAGTATATGGGCGCTGGACGTGCCGTGGCGAGTAGATTCCTCAACTCAACGATGCGCCTATCTTTGGGAAACCGAAGCGGACCGACAAACGCCTCGATGTGATCCATTCCGTCGTACGCATCGAAAGCGTCATCGGCGGATTTCAAACCGACGGCAGACGATGCGGAAGCTCGCGCAGACGCAATTTTCGTTCCAAAGTTATCGTCATCATCATCGTCATCGATACCGTCGCGGGACGATTCAATTTTCCTATTTGCGATGGCGTACATTTTATGTTTCGCCGCAGCGTCGCGCGTGGAAAGCTCCGCCATATCGTCTCTCCCGATGAGAAGATACGCCGAAGATGGCCAATTTCTAGGCGGATTTTCGCGACTTAGCCGCAATGCCGAACGAAAGCACAACTGTAAACCGGATGGTAAACGGGCTATTCTCGCGAGCGTAAAATTTCTCTGCGCGGCGAGATAGGCGAATCGGTTCGACGTCTCGAGATGCCTGAAAGCAAACTTCGATTCCATTCTGTAACGATCTCTGTCACTCCTCAAGTTGATGTTATCATCAAGGTCAGCGAATGCTCGCATTGGGGAAAGCTCGTGGCAGCATCGAAGGACATCGCTAGCCCAATCGCAAATGCTCGAGTTGCTCGACTCGATTCGATACATGTCATCGCAAACAACCCTACCGAGAACCTTCGGAAGGTACTCTTCTGTCAAGGTACCTTTCAAAGCCATTTCGCACGCTTTGATCACGTCAAAAATCTTGTGTTCATTAGTAACATGTTCTACATCCGTTGCAATCGGATTACCACACTCGAGCGAATGATACGCGAGTAAATTCCCATGCCCTAACCCTGACGCCAGCTCTCTAATTAGCGCGCCGAGTTTCACGAGCGTCGTCAAACGTTGTGTCGTATCGAGCTTTGCGCATTCATAGGCAACGTGCAAGGCTTCTAAAAACGCATTCGGATCACGCAATATGGACAACGATATCGTTGATGCCGATGTCACTTCTGCCGTCGTTTGCCTATTGCGCTCTAGTCTCGTAGTTTGTTTGTCCTTCACAGAACCGCCTCTATTCGAGTCAGTCGATTTTCTGTCTTCGAGCTTTCTCAAAAAGGCAAAAGAGTTCGCGTATTTCGAATGCATATCACTTTCTATAGTGAATTGCCAATTTGCATCGTCGTCTTCTAGAATTGACATCTCGTTCTTGTTGATATTTTCTTTTTCGTCTTGTAATGTTGTTGCCATTGCGTCATCTTTCTCCTCCTCTACCCCTACAAGGAACCCACACGACTCTTTCGCGACGGTGCAAAAACTCGCCCATTCCGCATCTGCTTGCAACGAACCCGCGCAGTATTTCTCATAAAATCTAGATAAAATCAAGGACTTATCATCGCTTTCAACCATGGCATCAATAACGTTCCTTACCGCCGGGTCCGAAGGAGGGCCAGGGAGAATACATCTAAGCGTCCTTCTCTTCGCATCTTCCGAGACGTCGACGTTAACGAGATTACCTATCGATCCCCAAACTTTACCCGTGCACTTAACTATTGCCGATCGATTAACGCCCTCGTTTGCTTGGTCGTCGGTATCGATAGCCTGGCCTTCGTCCGAATGCAAAACTGCCAAACGACACACCAGAACGTCTTCGTTGTTGCTATCGCGATACAATTCAACGCAGTCGTCCTCACCGACGACGAGAATATCTAAATACGGCGCTCTTGTCGACTGGACGCTCGTAATTGATGCACACGGTGTTCCCGAGAGCACCCAATTTTGTGTGGACCTTTCGTGACGACTGTTCTTTTTCTTCGCTTTGTTTATCGTCATTGGTGCCAAATCGATACTCGTGCGCATTTTTATCTCAGGGAAACAAAAATGCAAACGCCTGGACCCGCCCGCTCCCGTCGACTCTGCGAACTCTACTTCCATTCCTCTCGCTTTGATGAACTCAACGTTATCTTGCGTGTTCGTAGGTTCCGTCCAAGCTTCAAACAACGCCACGCACTTCTCTCTATAAATCAAATTCGTCGCTAAATTCGCTTCGATATCAATCGAAGACGGGTCCGCGACCGTTTCCGCTCGGAACACGCAAAATGTATTTGATGCAACATTTCTGCACACGATGAGCGCGTCATCCAAATCACTCCAAACAATTTCTACGCCAGATATATCTACTTCACTGTGATCGTTTCCATCACCGCCAATTCTTTTCAACTCGTGCGGCGCATCTGTCGGGTGCTCCACCAAAAACAACTTCCCGTCCTCTTCCCTCCTGAATATTAAACCAAACGCGCACGGCCACATCTCCCGACACCCCTCTGGTCTCGGCACGTCCAAAATATCTCCCGATAACGGATTATACACCAAAACGCCGTCTTCGTGCAACGCGCACAAACTCGCCGCGCCTCCCGCACCGCCGCTTCTCGAAAGCCCAAACCTACAAAACTGAACGTCTAAAACGTCGCTCGGAAGCGCCAGTTTCGCGCGAACCGTTCGCCCGTATTCCGACGACGACATCCAAACCAAAGTATTCGTCGTTCCTTCTTCCAACGCGACAATCTCATCGTGTTCGGCGTTATATGCTCTTTTCGCGCGCGCGTTCCTCCTCGCGGACAACCGACTGCCAGGAAAGAGCATAAAAATCTTCTTTTTCTTCTTCTTCTCGTCTCGATTCTTCTTTTCCTCATCGGGTATTGAATAACACTCAAACGCGGGAAAAGGCTCCCCGTGGACGGCGCGAAACCCGCTCGGAACGTGTCCGTCCTCTCGTTTCATTCTTCCTCTCGCGCTTCTCGCATTCTTCTTCTTCGTATTCCTCGTCGTCGTCAAACCGTCGTCGTCGTCGTCGTTCGCGCACTTGTTTCCAAAAAAGTCGATGCTTAAACTTTGAAACTTCTCTCCGACGCCTCGCGTGGCCGTCGTTTGCGTGGTCGTGGACGTCGACAGCTCCTCTTTTTGCGATAAGTCTTTCGGAGGTGACGAGAGCGTTGGTCGGTCCATGAGTGTGATTTCTACGTCTCTCTCTTTCTTGCTTTTATAAAACAAAGCGCGCGTGTGTTGTGAAGTGTTGAGAGAAAATTTGAATTTCTGTCTGTCTGTCCTTTACGAATAAATCACAGTCCCGCGGGTCTGTACCTGCTCTTGGATCTTTAGTGACTTGTTTTAGAGAATAGTTTTAGATAGCATAGTATTCTTAGTATAGTTCTAGCTTGATTATTGGTTGGTAGAAACAAGGCTATAAAAGCTATCGATGGAAAGCATTCAATCGGAGCAACTCGTCGCACCTTCGCATGACCCACACGGCGTTGAACGTGCATTTATTGTACGAGTTCCTCCCTACGCTGTTTTTATTCCTCTCTAACATATCTGGCGAGGCTTTCGCGCGGTGCCATTGGTAGCCGAAGATGCACCGCATGGTGTCTAAAATGGAAACGTCGACTTGACGCCGGAGTTCGTCTTTGGTGAGTATGGATTCGGAAACGTTTGCACCGCAGCCGAATTCAGTAGCAAAGGTGCAAAAGTTTTCGTAGTAGACGTCGATTAAGGTTTGGCCGTCGTCGAAGAGCGCGTCGGCGGTGACGGAGGCGCAGATGAAGTGGCCGAGGTCAGTGCCGGGAAGACCGAAGCCGGACCATTGAAAATCGATGAGACCGCAGTCGTACGACGACGAAGACGATGACGATTCTTTTAAGAAAATGTTGCCCGCCTTTGGATCGCCGTGAGCGATGGTGCGCTGCTTTCGAAGTCTTTCTGGAACGGAGGCGATATCGTCAACGTCGAACGGAAACGCTTCGTTTCCAATGGCCACCGCAACTTTTTGTAACCGCTCGCCGACGGTACCGATGTCGTTGGTTTTCGGTACGTGTTCGGCGATTTCCTTTTCGAAGGATTTCAAGTAATTTTCCCATCGTTGAGGAAGATTCGCGACTTGCTCGTCCATGGTTTGCATGGACGGTTGCCAGTACGTTCCCGAGCGCCAGACGGCGCTTTCTAATTCCCGAATGTTCTCTTCTGATTCTTTCAAATAGTTTGCGTCGGGTAGGAAAAACGCGTGCATTCTCGCCAAAGCGATAACGGCGCTTTTCGCTTGCGCCAAGTTGAGCGACTTTTCTTGGTACCACCCGTCCTCAGGCGAGAAATCTTCCAAGCACAGCGCGAATTTCGAGTCCACGGAGGAATTTTCGTTGAGTTGAAACGCCGAGGCGTAGCATCTGGGCACGCCGACGCCGGCGGAGTGCAAAGCTCTCGCCGCGTTCGAAGAAAGGAACGCAGACTCGACGTAGAAAGACCTCACGTCGCGTCCAATTTTCATCGGCGCGGTACTTTTCTTCAAACGAACGTGCGCGAGACTTTGCATGTCCACGCGTTTATAAAATAACGATTTTGGCGTCCTCGATTTTTCCGAGTTGTCTTTCCACTCCAAGTGTATTCGAACGGCGTCGGACATCAATCCTCGAACCGCGGTGTCTTCGTTTACTGAGTACGAAACTAACGCGTTCGATGAGGTCATGGACATGACATCGTCAGTTTTCTCGTCGTCGTCCGAGTACGCGCTTTTCCTACTCAAACTACAAAGAATCTCGTCGCTTAAATAATCTACCGTCAACGGGGCTCCGTCCAACGCTCTCGCGATGTCAAAAGCTTGAGCTTTTTGAACGTCACTCTTTTTTACACTACCGTCCTCGGAAAAACCCGCCTCTTTGCCGAACAAAGCGCGCAAAGTCTCGCTCTCGCGCAGTTTCGCGCACATTTCCGCTCTCTTCGGCGTCTTTTCTCTCGGCATAGATGCTATGATCCCGAGATTGTTTTCCACCGTCCTCGCGTCTTTACTGTGACACAAAGGCGCGCCGAAAAAATCCGACACGTACCCTCCAGCCGCTTTCAAAACAGCCTCTGGTGCGCAACTATCCCACAAACACGTCGGATGCATCAACGCGACGTCGGCTTTACCGAACGCGACGTTGACAATCTTACTGCCCGCGCCTCCGACTAAAGGTCTATCTATGTCCTGTAAATACGATTGGTTTTCCTTCGCCGCTTCGACGACGGCGTCTACGCTCGCTTTCAACAGTAAGTTCTTACTATCCCCTGTGGTTATTGAAAACCGTTCACTTCCATTTACTTCGCTCGTGGTTACGTACCCATCGGCTAGTAAATGTTCGTTAAACACCCCGACGACGCCTTTATCGCTCTCCGGATCGTCCGCGCCTCCCATTCCGCACAAACCAAACACAATCGCCGATTTCTCCGCGTCATCTTTATCCTCCTCAAACCCTTTCGCGCCTTTTGGAAACGGCAACCCAATCGCCCCCGCCACGGCGCGTCCATTCACGGAAATACCAATCAAGCACTGACAGTTCTCCAATCTCCCTTCCACGAACTCCCTCGTCCCGTCCACGGGATCGACGAACACGCACACGTCTTCCATCGAAACCGCGTCTTCGCCCTGTCGAAAACCACCATCTTCGCACGCTTTTCTCACCGCCTCCTTCACGCACTCGCTAAACCGCACGTCTTTCCGTAAACTCTCGCACATTTCGCTTTCCGTCGGCGTCGCGTCCTCGTTCCCGTCCTCCTCGCCGACGACGTTCAATCTCGCACCGTACGTCTTCCTCAAGCTCCCGATAACGACCGCTTGCGCTTTCACGTCCGCTTCGGTCAACGCCGACCGCGCGTCGCCTTCGATTTTCGATCGCACCGAAGATATTCCTTTCGATCGCACTTCCCGGATTTGGACGCATCCGAGAAAGCAGCTTTCGATGCAATCCGTCAGGAGTTGTTCCACGGAAATCATTTCCGACGACGACGATATGGTCGACATTTTCACTTCTCTCGCTCGATGATGATGATTCAGACGACGTTTATTACGACGAGACCGTTTCGATGATAAAAGCGCTCTCGTTGTTATTACGCGAGAAGAAGCCTTCTTCTTCGCCGCGGGTGAGGGTAAAAACGCAAGAGACCGCGACGACGTCGTAAATTGCATCTCACGACGGAGACAAAAGGACGACAGAGAGAAGAGAACGCGAGAGATTACGCGGGGAAAGAATGAAGCATTTTCCGCACAAATTTAACTTACAACACGCGCACACACATAAACACACTCGCAAGCGCAAACGCGAGAGAGAGGAAGACCAACGCTCCGCGCACAGAGCACGCGAGAGGATGTTTGCGCCTTCTTTTTTATCTCGAGACTGCGACGAAAAAGACGAGGACTGCTGTTCTTGAAACGAATACACTTCACGCAGCATCTCGAGTAGTCGCGCTGCTCGAAAGGTCATCGAGAGCGAGATGATGCATCGACACAGCGCCGGCGTTTCTTCTTCCTCGGACGATGGGTCTTCCTCCGAGAACGGTTCAAAGTCGTCGTCCTTTCCGAAAGGCTCGTGCGTGGTGACAGAATCGGACGCGTCGGAGATTCACATCGTACTCGTCGCCGCTCGAGACGCGCCGAAAGCGAGAGTCGTGCGAGTGTGTCCGACATCCGGCGCGCTTTTGCGCGTGAAGAGACCCCGCGGTTGGGGAAACGACGAGGAGGAGGAAAGCGTGTTTTTTGCATCCGATTTGGACGCGTTGACGTACCTCAAAGAACTCGGGAAAGTAAAAAACGCGACGAGAGGGACGTGCGTTTTAGGCATCGCGCGTTTAGGCGACCAAGTCGCCGCGCTGGTGGCGACGAAAGTGCAAAAAGCGATGCGATTACCTACCGGAGAGGACGTGTTTCGGATTTGCGAGACGAAGTGGATTAAAACGAGTTCAATTTCGAGTCCGGTGAGACTATTGACGGAGCAAGAGAAGGAACACGCGAGAGCGTTGATGGATTTTCCAATCGATGGGTTACATTTTTATAGCGAGACGTTTGATTTGAGGAAGAGTTTAGCGTTTCGAGATTCGTCTCGTTCTTCGTCTTTGGCGTCGCCGCCGCCAAAGGAGGAGGAGGAGGAGGAAAGCGAGTGGGTGTGGAACGAGGCGATTGCAAAACCGTTGAGAGATGTGTTAGACGACGATGCGTCTCGATACGTTCCAGTTATGATTCAAGGTTTAGCGGAGTGCAGAGAGATTTTAGTGGACGCGACCGATCCGAAGAAAGGATCGTGGCACTTTGCGGTGTTTGGGAAACGGAGTCGATTACACCCGGGGACGAGGTTTTTAGCGAGAGGAATAAACGAGGACGGGAATCCAGGGAACGAAGTTGAGATGGAACAAATGGTCTGGCGTTCAAGTAATGGTAATAGTAGTGGTAGTAATAGTGGTAGGAAAAAAACTATTTGGACGTCGTACGTGTGGCGCAGAGGTTCCGTGCCGCTTCGATGGAAACAGGAGATCAAACAAACCGTCGGCGACGCACAAATCGAGGTGGAGACTAAAGACACGTATAAGAATGCCGAGCGATATTTTGCCCGACTGCGCGAAAGTTATGGAGAGTGCAACCCGATCGCGTGCGTGAACTTGTTGCGGATTGCACCCGGGAAACCCGAGGCGGAGTTGTCCAGACATTTCCACGAGTGCGTAGAATTATGTCGCAACATTTTACCAAACGATCCAAACTTGACGGTGACGAATTTCGATTGGCACACGAATGTGAAAAGTATGGGCGATGCGAGTGCAGTCGAAGCGATGTGGAAAGTACTTCGCGATAAGATTGGACAGCACGGTTACGGTTACGGGACGTTCGACGAAGCCACGGGGGAAATGATAACGCTCAGGAAACAAGCGGGCGTGTTGAGATACAACTGCGCGGATTCTTTAGATCGAACGAACTTAGCCGGATTTTTTGTTGCAGTTCAATTGCTCGCGGAGCAAACAAAGCGTCTAGGATTAGCGGACGTGCTCACCGACCCTGAGAGTAACTCGTTACAATCGACGAAGCTCATGGAGAAGGCGAAAGAGGATCAATTCTTGCGCTCGGCTGATGAAGATTTAAGCGCGCGATTACCCGAGGGGTGGGAGTCACGTTTAGACACGACGACTGGAAGAACGTTTTACATCGACCACAACATGCGCTCAACGTCTTGGGCGTTACCGGACGATTTCGTAAAAGTCGTCGACGAAGAGAGAAAAGAACGACAGACAAAACGCGAAGCTATTCTTCAAAAACGCAAGGACGACGCCGTGATACGCGAAAAGGAGAAAGAGGAAGCTGAACGAAAACTGTTCGATATGGATAAGACTACAAACGTATCTGAACATTCGATATTTCCATCCGAGCAAGACTCGTACGTTTGGCTCGAACGAACTGTGGACACTTTGCGAGTGAATATGTCTCGAGCGGCCTTATCGGCGGCATCGGAGGTATACTTGCAAAACGGGGATTTACACGCTTTGATTTACACGTCGACGCGAGCGTCGCACACGGCGATGATGCATTTGTTGGATTCAACGACAAGTCACGATTCAAACTCGCGGTTTAAGTCTTCGCAGTCAACGGCGTCGAACCTGAGTATTAGCGTTCAGAGACGGTTCGTAAACTTAGTCTCGGACGGGTTCCGTCAGACGCAGTTTGAGTTGTTTTTAGGCCTTCGACGGAAATATTACTTTCCAAGCTTGGTGCAAGACCCGCTGGAAGAAAAGGGAAGAGTGGTGAAGTCACGAGCTTCGTTCGGTGCATTATTAGCGGCACCGAGATGTGCCATTAATTTAGTACAGAACGGTGAAATGCTCACCGAGGAATCTTTTTTCCTCGGCGAAGAGTCTGGTTTATCCGAAACTAGTGGTAGTAGCGCTTCTTCATACGGCAACGAAAGTAATGGTAACGACAAAGTCGCGATCGGTCAGTTTTTTAAATCGGTTTGGCCGTGTCCACGAAGCTCGCGTTCCGAATCGCTCACGTATGAAGTGCGAGAGTTTGGTGATCAAGTCGATAGCAGCGGTGGTGTCGAGAATTGGTTGTTGCTAACCGACCCGAAAGGGGCGAACGAACGTTTCGCGCCAGGTCGCGTTCGCGTAACCTTTCTTTCTGCCAGTAGGAAGAAGAAATTTTCTATCGTACTCAAGCTTCCAATAATCCCAACGCATGCGACGATGGCATTGCCTCTCGTAGAGTGCGCCGGGCCGTTCGACGCCGAAGAAGGCGTGTGGAAGTACAGCTATAAGAGACTGGATAGGAATTTCGAAGACGTCGAGTTCTACGAGCAAGAAGGAGGTATCGCCAGAGAACGTCAAAATGAGATTACTCCGAGCAGCGAAAGCGCCACATCAAAGATCAAATTGACGTTTGAACCACGCACGGTGGGCACGTCACCGTCGGCGTTAGCGCTCACCATGGCGCTCGGTCGCGTTGAAATACTTGGTGGCGATGATGGCGCGTCAATTTCAGACAAAGATATCGTTGGTACACTAAGCCCGGAAGATGAGGCGTATCTCGAGCAAAACTTTACTTTAGACGCCTACGAGCGCGTGGCAGTAGAGATTGTCGAGCATGCAAATACCCAAGATTTCGAAGACCGACTTAACGCGAACTTGATGCTCGAGATTTTGCGTTTACGTTTGCGTTTGACGTCAAAGTTTCGCGACGCAAAGTTTACAAACTTACGAAACGTCGATCCCGAGAAACTCGACCCGACGACCATGTTGCGGACGCGACGCGCCAGGCGAATCTTGGAAAATCTTCGATTACAGAAAGAGAATCCAGTGAAGCATAGCGCCGTCGGCAACGCTACAAATGCGTCTCAAAGCGTCGGCAATGTATCGTTAAAGTCTTCTACTGCGGATAAAACCATGTCAGGCGCGACGTATTTTCCGGAAGAGGCTCAAACGATGTCTCGATCGAAAACACCGATACTCGGCGGCGCGTTGACTTCATCCGCGAGTTTAACATCCGTCGCTACCGCGGCGGCGAGTAAATTTGCCGGATTTGCGAACTCAATCGCCAATACGGCAGGTTCTAAGCTTAGCGGTAGTTTGAAAGATTCTACCGCCGCCATGGAGGGGTTATCTATCTCGAATAAGAACGAAACTGGGAGAGGAGATTCCATCCACAGCGGCGGCGGTGGAGGCAGTCACTCCTCTCCGGAAAAGATGGTCTCTCATAATATCGTTCCTATCTCACCGGTCTTGGTAGAAAAGAAGCGGTTGGACGACGAGAACGAACGGCGCGTGTTGACAAAGCTTTCCGTCCTTCGCGATTTGGCGATATCTTTAGACGAATCCGCGGATGTTCTTTCGCACAGCGCTTCGTTCGGAAACGCATCAGCGGCGAGAATTTCGCAAGAGTTTGATCAATCTCCATCCTCGCGCCTTGTGAACGACACAAAGAGCGACGACACGGCAGAAGCTATCCTCGAAGAATTGAAATCGCGCTCGAGAGTGAAGAGAGAACGCGTGAAAGACGTCGCGGAAGAGACTCCCGACGACGCTCACTTTTTGACTCTTCGCGGACGCCACATTTACTGTGCGGTTGCGTTCACCGCGACGAAAGGATCGTCGAGGAAACTACTCAGCGTACCGGGTTCACCATCGACTTCATCACCATCACCACCGACATCATCGCCAACGATCGAAGTCGACGGGTTCAAATTCATGCCGCCTCCGATCCCCGTCCTTTCCTCTATTTCCTCCTCCTCTTCCTCTCTCTTCTGGTGCCTCCGCGTCTCCTCCTTCCGAAACGAAACCTTAGACGACGCCGAGCACATTGGCGACTTCCGCATCCCGCTTCTAAAAAACGCGCCGCGAACGCAACTCGCGTTCGATTTCGATGGCGGCCGGAAATCCGCGTTCGCGTTCGTCTTCGAGTTGGCGTGCGCGGACGCCGCCTCCTCCTCAGAAAGTCAAACGACCTATCACAGCTTACACTCGAGAGTGCAAATGTTTCGGTACGTGCCCGCTGAATGAACAACGAAGAGAGATACTCAAAACCAGTTGTTGGAAAAGTATTCACACTAAGAGAGAGAAAAGATTCACCACGCATAGATAGCCTCGCGCGCGTGCGCATATAGAGACGTTTTTTTTGTAAGAACACCTAAATACTGCCGAAATAATAAGTTACCTCGACGGGCCTTTTTTCGTTCTGTTCCTCCTCTTCCTCTCAAAAGAGCGAGGAAAAAGAGATTTCCAAGAGTTTTCATTGGCAGTTTGTTTGGGAATGAATACTTGAGCAAAACATTTTGTTGTTTCTCCCCCGCATAAAAAAAATATTTATTCATTCACAGGATGACCAATTGCATCGCACTCTCGATGTCGTCGTCGTCAAAATCCCTTTCCTCCTCCTCGGCGTACTCTTCCGCGCATTTCGGCGCAGTTGGTCGTCGTCCTCGCGCTCGATTCATTCGCGACAAACAAACGAATTATTTTTCCATCGAAGATCGAAAAACTTTGACGGAAACTCAAACCCGCGCGTTTAAAAGAGGAACAGAAGAAGAAGAAGAAGAAGAAGAAGAAGAAGACTGCTGCTGTTGTTCGACGAGCGCTCGGAGTTTTAGCGGTTCGAAGATGATTTTTAGCGCTTTTGTGATGTCGGCGTTTCTCGCGCTAAATGAAAGTAGTAACGTCGCGAATGCGTCGACGATTTTGTCCTCCTCTGCCTCTTCAGAGGAAACGACGAAGGAACAACTTTTTAGTACGAACGCGGAGGAACGGCGGCGGAGGATGTTTGAAATAGCGACGAGCAGTTCTTCTTCCGAGAAGCAAGAATTGAACGACAACGCGGTAGCCAATAATAATAACAACAACGTGAATGAAGAAAACAAACCGGAACTCGGCCAAGGGTTCTTTAAAGACTTGGAGATTTTCATCGAGCGCGAACCGCCCATCGCGGTTGGCTTCCTCTTTCTCTTTCTCATAAACGGCGTCTGGGGGGTAATATTTACGTTATTCATTCGAGAGACGAACGCTGGGCCGGGAGGGGAGTTCGGGAAAGGTCTCGCCGCATTGAGGAAAGAAATCGTGAAAGGGATATTCAAGTTCTTCGGAGGCGCTTTGGGGCGGTTCACGAAATAATAAAGAAACGCTCGCTCGCTTTGCGAGAGCGACCTCTTTCACTCGCACTCGTCGTTTCGAGAAAAACGATCAAAGACGAAGAGAGAGAAAAAGAGAGAGAAATGGTAGAACAAACGCGCGCGTAAAACATTTCGTGAAAAGGCACATAAATTATAATCAGATCTGTACTTATATATTACTCTAAACGTATCCCGCTCGTTGAGAGAGAGAGAGAGGTCAAACAACACCAAGATCGTCAGTTAAAACGCTTGCACAACAACAAACACACAACAAAGACGCACGAAAGAACTCTGATGAACTCTACGTCCATGGAGGATAACGAGGCCAACGGTGTTGACTTCACCAGGGAGCGTTTTTCGCACGTGCCGAGGGACCCCATGCGCGATGGTTTACATCACACTGCGACGACGACGACGACGACGACAACGACCCATCCCGTCGAGCAGATCCAAAACCATTCGCACCCGTACGTGCTCTCTCAAACGAAGAAAAACCACCTCGCGCACGTCTACGGCATCGCCTTACCGGCACAAATGGACATCGAACGACAAATATTACAAAACGTGGAACGATTACCGAACAATCAAACGGTGAAAAGCAAACGATTCGGGTTGGAGATTTTAAGCGGGAACGTCGATCGGATCGGATTCGAGGACTATTTAGGGCAGATGGAGTTCCAACCGGAAGCGAGGACGAGACAGACGACGCACGAAGTCATGGAACAAAGGTTAGGATTAGGGTTAAATGGACCGAAAGGCAAATAGATGATGAGAAAAAGAAGACCACACGGAGGGATGAAATACTAATAGAAAGAAGAAGGTGTAGTAGCAAACACACATATCGCGCTTTGCGCTCGTAATACATTTTACGTATATTCAACGCGTCGCCCCCGCGGTAGAGTCGTCTTCGTTTTATCGTCTTTATCGTTGCTGTTTCGCGTACGCCTCTGCTCTCAAAACGGCTTCAAAATCGCACTCCTCTCCTTTATTCGCTCGGAGAACGTCCAAATCGCACCTCCGCATGCGTAAAAGTTTCTCTCGTTGCGCTCGCTCTCGTTCGACCACTTTGGCCATTCTTTGGCGCAATTTGGAGACCGATTCGAGCACGTTTCGTAACCGCTCGTCGATTTCTTCTTCCTCTCTTTCTCTTTCTCCTTTCGTAGTGTTGTCTTCTTCTTCTTCTCCAACCGTGGTAGAAATCACTCTCTCCACTTCGAGAGAACACCGATCGGTTGCATCCGTGACTTCTTTTTGCATCCATCTCGCGTTTGCGATCGTCCCGTCCAATTTGCGAATCTGAGGCAAAATGGATCGTTTCAACCCTTCGGTCAACACATCCAGAGAAGAAGAAGAAGACGCGGGTTCATCGAGCTTCTTCTTCTTCTCGCTTTCCTCCTTCTTCTTCTTAACTGTTGCGCTCATCGAAAGAAATCTCTCGTCGTCGTCGTCGTAAAGTCATCGTCGGACTTCTGTCGTAGGTGCGCAAGTAAAATGTGTCCGTCGGTTCTTCAAAGTTGGTCGAGAGAAGAAAAATCGAGAAAAAAAAAATAATTTAGGGTATCACTCCTAATTAGGGTTTAAGCGTCGCTCTTTTCAGATCTCTCGTTTCTCTCTTTTGTTCTGTTCTTTAGAAAAAAATTCGAACATTTCGTAGGGGTGTTGTGTTGTGTTGTTGTTGCTCTGGAAGAGAGGCTTTAGAGAGGCTTTCAGAGGGGCGTAAAAGTCACAGTCACGCAATACATAGAATATTTGCTTTGCGATCTCTCGAGAGCGTGAACTATGATTTCCAGAGGAGGACGACGACAGTTCGTTGAAAGTACGACGAGTCAACAGATTTTGGCGCGATTTTTCGCCTCCAAAAATCAGACGTCGGTTCGAAATCTTCATCATCATCATCATCATCATCATCATCATCCGTTGTTGGTGTTTTCTTCTTCTTCTTCCTCCTCCTCGTCCTTAAACTCGGCGCGCTGTTCTCCGTCCTCTTCGTCGTCTTTGTTGTCGTCGCAAAAGAGACAACAAAGAAGGGGGGTGGTGACAACGACGACGAAAGAGAAGAAGAACGACTCTCATCATGGCGGCGATGATGCAATCGGAGGAAAAATACCAAAGAAGAATAGTAGCAGTAGCAGCGTTTTCCAGAATGATAATAAAACGATCGCGAGATCTAACAGAGGATTTGCGGCAGCGGCAGCGAAATCTCCGGAGGATTACCCTCCGCACTCGGTGATTCCGTTTCCGTCGCTCTCGCCGACGATGACGCAAGGCGGCGTCGCGTCGTGGGCGGTGAGCGAAGGCGCGAAGATTAACGCCGGGGATATTTTAGCGGAAATTCAAACCGATAAGGCGACCATGGAGATGGAATGCATGGACGACGGGTACTTGGCGAAGATTTTGGTTCCAGCTGGAGAAGCGGACGATATACCGATTGGAAGAGCGATTGCGGTGACGTGCGAAAACGAGGAGGACGTGGGGAAATTCGCGGATTACGTGGCGGAAGATACCGTTGGTACTGCTTCTGTGTTGGACAGTGGCGAAACTTCTTTAGCATCCGCGGCGGACGAACCCGCGGCGAAAGCGATTTTGGAACGACCGGAGTACGAGGCGATTAAAAAAGGAGATTTGACGAGAAACTCGCGAGCGGCTGGGAGAGACTTAGACGGATCGAAAGACGAAGATTTGAACGGCGGTACCGCCACGGCTTCAAAACTCCCAGCGGATTCACCAAGTATGACCGTCCGCGACGCCTTGAACTCCGCGTTGTCCGAAGAAATGACCAGAGACGAAAAAGTGTTCATCATTGGGGAAGAAGTCGGCGAATACCAAGGCGCGTATAAAATCACCAAAGGGTTGCACCAAAAGTTTGGCGCCGAACGCGTTCGAGATACGCCCATCACCGAAGCCGGTTTTACCGGCATCGCGTGTGGTGCCGCATTTATGGGTTTAAAACCAGTCGTCGAGTTTATGACGTTCAACTTTGCGTTACAATCGATTGATCACATCGTCAACTCCGCCGCGAAGACGCTATACATGTCCGCCGGTACCATCTCGTGTCCGATTGTATTCAGAGGTCCAAACGGCGCCGCCGCCGGAGTCGGTGCGCAGCACTCCCAGTGCTTCGCCGCCTGGTACATGTCCATCCCCGGTTTGAAAGTTTTAGCCCCGTACGACGCGGAAGACGCGAGAGGGTTAATGAAAGCCGCCATTCGCGACCCGGATCCAGTCGTTTTCCTCGAAAACGAACTCTTATACGGCGAAAGCTTCCAACTCCCGAAAGAAGCCTTAGACGAAGATTTCACCATTGAAATTGGCAAAGCAAAAATCATGCGAGAAGGTTCCGACGTCACTTTCGTCGCCTTCTCCAAAATGGTCGGCTACTGCTTAAAAGCCGCCGAAGAGCTCGAAAAAGACGGCGTGAACGCGGAAGTCATCAACCTTCGCTCTTTGCGTCCGTTCGACCGCGAAGCCGTCGCTCGATCGGCCAAAAAAACCGGACGCGTCGTCATCGTCGAAGAAGGCTGGCCGCAATGCGGCGTCGGGTCTGAAATCGCCGCCTGCGTGAACGAAGACGCGTTCGACTACTTGGACGCCCCGGTGGAAAGAGTCACCGGCGTCGACATCCCGATGCCCTACGCCGCAAACTTGGAAGCGATGGCCTTGCCGAAACCAGCCGATATCGTTTCCGTGGCCAAAAGGACTTTGTTTCGAGGCGATTAATAATACTATTTGTAGAGAATTTGTTGTTGTGCACGTGTAAACACTTACGTAATATATATATATTTAAAATACAATTTAATCAAAGCTTCTTCTTTCTTCTCGTCATCGATCGCGTCTTCTTCTTTACTACTGCGTCTTTTCGCGCATCGTCATCAAACACATCAGGGAAACACTATTTTTGAAATCGGTTTGCTTCACAAAATTCATCTCGAACAACGAACGAAATGGTACCAAACGACGACAACACCACCACCAACAAAACGCCTCTCTCCCAAATTCGCGACGGTGGTCGGCAAAAAACGCTCAAATCTTTCTTTTCCACGACGACGACTGTCAGTTCCTCGAACAAGAAAAAGAAGAGCGATGATGCGATGAAGATGATTCAAAAGACTTTAGGGGAGAAAGAGGATTCAAAATTATCGCACGGGGACGATGAGAACAGGAAACCAACGCATATTTCGTCGTCGTTCTCCGGGGAAAAGGAGAACGCGAAAGAAGAAAAAGAGTCCATCGGAGTCGTCTTTGCAAAGGAAAAGGAAAAGGTGCAGGCAATCGCTGCTGATGACGAAGCGAAGCAAGTAACAAAAGGAGGTGATGTTTCCAAGAAAAATGGTGCCCAGAATGCACCTTCTTTGGCGAGCGTAAGCGAGGAGAGGAAAGGCGTCGAGATGATCGCGGAAGCCACGAGAGCGACGGGGAGAACCACATCGACGGTAAAAGAGAACGAGAGAACAGAGGAAAAGATGGACGTGGACGTAGATTTCGAGGAAGAGGAGGAGGAGGAAAATCCAATTTCCTTCGCGCGAAGGAACAAGCGCAAGCGGTCGAACGCCGCGTCGTCGATCGCGAAACGACCGACCCGGGCGACGAGGCGGGAAGAGGAAGAGGCGAAGAGGAAGAGGAAGAAAACGGTGATTATGGATTCGAGCGATGATGACGAGAACGAAGAGGAGGAAGGAGGAAGCGAATCGGACTTTGCACCGGAAGAGTCCGAGGATGGCGACGACGACGACGACGACGAGGACTTCGAAGAAGAAGACTCGCCGGTGGCAAACAAAAAGACGAAGAAAAAGCCTCCGTCGGCGCAAGCTTCGAAAGCGTCCGCGACGGTAGCGCCGATAAAGCAACGCGCGTCGCCGCCGAAACAACAACCGTCCTCGTCGCAGCAACAAAACGGACTCCAAGCGGACCAAATATCAAAGTTTGACGAACGAGAGCGTCGTTTGTTTTCCTTCATGTTCCCTCCGAAACTGAAGGATCAAAACGGAAACCTTTTCGACAGCCCAAAATACGATCCAACCACGTTGTTACTCCCGAAAACCTTCCCGAAGAGCTTTCCGAGCACGGATGGCTCTCAGCATAAAATCTCTCCGGGACAGCAACAGTGGTGGCAGTTCAAAGCCACGCACTTTGATGCCGTTTTATTGTTCAAGATGGGCAAATTTTACGAAATGTACGAGATGGACGCGCACGTCGGCGTGAAAGAACTCGGATTGATTTACATGAAAGGAGAACAACCACACGCGGGTTTCCCGGAAAAGAACTACCAGAAAAATGCCGAAACATTGGCGAGAAACGGGCACAAAGTGGTCACGATTGAGCAAACAGAAACGCCCGCCATGCTCGCGGAGAGGAAAAAGAAAGACTCGAGATGCAAAGATACGGTGGTGAAACGCGAGAAGATTGCGGTGGTGACGAGAGGGACGATGATTGATCGCGTGATGGTAGAAAGTTGTCCGGATGCGTCTCACGTGTTGGCAATTTCAGAGTTTCGAAAGAATGAAGATGGGGCTATGCATTTTGGCGTCTGCGCGGCAGAATGTGCGGCGGGGAAGTTTGTTCTCGGCGCGTATAAGGTCGTGCCAGGAAGCGGCGACGAAGAAACCCTGTCGAGTTTACGAACGACGTTGTGCGAGCTGAACCCGGTGGAAATTATTTTTAGAAGGGGCGAGACGGATGCTAAAGAGTTCCCTGGACCGGCCGTGGCGGCGGCGCTCAGAGATTGCGTGCCAAATGCACACATTCGATACGTGTGTTCGTCTTCGATGACGTCCTCAAAAGGCGTAAGAGAGGAAGTTGAAAAACAAGGCTATTTTAAACCACTCGCGGCGTACCCGGATGTTATTGAAACTTTTTTTGGCAACGCAAGTAATATTAACGCCGAAGCTGCGCTCGTAGCTTTCGGCACGTGTCTGCTCTACTTGAACGATAATTTGGTCGCACACGATGTTGTGCCCTACGGAAAATACGAAACCATCGCCAACGACGAGACGTTTTTCGGGGTCGAAGGAAGTGTTGTGAATTCTTCCGCACCGCCTTCGCCATCCGCCATGGAACAAGAAGCGACAACGACATCAGCTGCGACTACGAAAAGGTTACAATACCAACACGCGTTCATGCGCCTGGACGCTGCTGCTTTGTCCGGTCTCGAGATTCTAGAAAACACTGAAGGCGGGAGATCGGGAAGTTTGTTAGAGCTCGTCTCCCGAGCGGCATCTGCACCAGGCACGCGCGTCCTCCGAATGCAATGTTGTCGCCCATCGTGCGACGCGTCAGTGATTCGATCGAAGCAAAAGGCAATAGACGCGTTGCGCTCGAACGACTCCGTCGATACGTTTCAAAAAATTCGAGCGCTGTTGAAAGCGAGTCCAGATTACGAGCGGTGCGTGGCGAGATGCGTCGGCAGCGGGGATTCAAACAGAAACGCCGATCGCGTCGTTTTGTACGAAGACATGCGCAAAGCAAAGTTGAATGACTTTTTAGCGGCTTTAGAAAGCGTTCGCGCGGTCCGCGATGTCGCCGAGGAGATCTCGAGCAACGAGCACGTGTTGGAAAAATCAAATTTGCTCAGAGCTTTAGTCACCGGCGAAAAAACAAACGCCGACGAAGAAGATTACTGCGGAGACCTCTTCTTCCCGAAAGACGAAATTATTAAAGGTTTGCGCGAGTTTGAAACCGCCTTTGATTGGGTTAAAGCGAAAGAATGCGGCCGCATCGAACCAGCCGCTGGTGTAGACGCCGCCGTGGACGCCGCGGACGAAGCCATCCGACAAGCAGATGCAAAGTTGGAAAACTGGCTCGACGAAGCGAGAGCGTTGTTGCAGTGTCAAAAATCCGAGCTACAATTCGTCACCGTCATGCGCGACACGCACATTATTGAAATCCCAGATCGATTATCTCGACGGGTTCCAGAAATGTGGACGAGAGAAGGTAAGCGAAAAGGGTTTGAGCGATTCTCGTGCGAGACGGTTGATCCCTTGAGAGAGGCGCGCGCGAACGCGATGGAGGCAAAAGAAACCGCCATGGAAGGCGTGATGAAAGGTTTAATCTTAAAATTCCGCGCAAACTGGCGCGAATGGCGTTTGGCGACGGAGTGCATCGCCGAAGTCGACGCGCTCGGCGCGCTCGCGGTGGTTTCGGATGAGTTCGCTTTGCTCGGCGAAGGCCACGCGGTGAAACCGAACGTCTCGCCTTTTCCCGGGGATGGTAAGAGCGCATTCCTCGAGTGCGACGTTTTGACACACCCGTGTGCATCTCTCTTAAACAAGCAGTTCGTTCCAAACGATTGTCACTTTGCCGCGGATAAAAACTTCCTCCTTCTCTCCGGTGCGAACATGGGTGGAAAATCCACGTATCTCCGACAAATCTGCGTAGCCACTATCCTCGCGCACATGGGCTCGTCGGTCCCCGCGAAGACTTTCAACCTCTCCGCATGCGACGCCATTTTCGTTCGCATGGGCGCGAGAGACGACTTGCGCTCTGGATTTTCCACGTTTGCGGTGGAAATGTCCGAAATCGCGAAGCCGTTGCGCGAAGCTACGAAAAATTCCTTGGTGTGTGTCGATGAACTCGGTCGAGGCACGTCCACCACCGACGGCTGCGCCATCGCTTTAAGTTGCGGCAAACACTTGATGTTGCGAAACAAATCCCGCACGCTCTTCAGCACGCACTACCACAAACTCGCGGATTACTTCGCGTTCGCCTCTAGCGCGATATTAAAACACGTCGAAGCGCTCGTCGACTCCACTCGAGTCCCGCCCCGAGTCGCGTTCACGCACAAAGTCGTCTCCGGTTCGTGCCCGAAATCCCACGGCGTCAACGTCGCTCGCTTAGCCGGTTTACCCGAAACAGTTTTACAAACCGCCTCCGCAGTCGCGTCCAGAGCGGAAAAGTCGGACGAAGAAAACGCGTTCCAAGGTGGTAAAGAGTGTTCCATCGGCGCTCGAGCGGGAGTTCAGTATTTGTTCTCCCGCTTTCGAGAAGAGAAGGCGTTGTTTTTCGCCGACGACGAAAAGTCGGGAATATCGAGCGCGATCGAGACAGTTCGCGAAGCTTTGTTTCTCACTCACGAATAGACAGATCCGCGGCAGAGAGAGAGAGAGAGAGAGAAAGAAAGAAAGAAAGAGGGAGAGAGAAGTGCACAGTTCTATTTAAACGAAGAGACACTACATTGTACAACAGATATTGATGAAAATTTTCTCTACTTCCTCGTCGTTGCCACGTCGTCTGTCGAATCGTCCAAAACGCTCATCCGTTCGCTCCCGTACATCTCGTACACTCTCTCTTGCCTTTCCATCCATTTCAGCTCTTTCTCCGCGAACTTTTCAAACTCCTCCGGTTTTTCTTTCGCATCTTCGTACGCATCGTTCGTCCTTCGCACGAGGTACTCGCGGACGTTGTAATCTTTATACGACTTGGCGACGCGAAGCATTCTCGCGAGTAAAGTTTGCGCGTTTTTCGTCGTCGTCGTCGCGCTCATATCTTTTTTACTCCTCCGCTTCTTTTACCACAGAGTGTACTACTAATACTACTACCACGAATGTTGCCAATGCTGTTCTCGTTCGGGAGGCGCTCAAAGGCTTCTTTTACGCGCGTTTATGCGATGGTTTGTGTGAGATAAAACTGAGGCATTTCTTTTCCAATTTGCGTCATACGAAAACCTTTTGGTTTGTGGTCGTCTCGCGTCGTCGTGTACGTCGAATCGTGTTGCGCTCTTATTTCATGCCTGGATAAACGAAGCGATCGATGAACGACTCTGAGCAGCAGCGCGAGAATAAAAAAATGCGCGCGTTCGTCCGCACCTGGCGCGAGTCTCGCGACCACGCGTTCGAGCTTTTCGACGTCGTCCTCGACGTCGTTTCCCGAGTGCCGATGTTGAAAGAGAAACGTTTGTACCCTCCTTCGTCCGAGGAGGAGGAAGAAGAAGAAGAAGAAGAGTGCGATGACGATGAGAATAACGGTGAGAATGAGAGCATGGTGAATATTGAGAAAGAAAAACGGACGCATCGACGACGCGGTGCGGGATCCAACTCGGTGCATAAAGAGACGGTCGCGAAACAGATGGAACAGTTAGGAGTGATTCTGGAAAAGTTAGACCGAGAGCGAGATCGAATGAAACAGTTCGTGGACGAGATGGAAAAAGTAGTCAGTCGAGGAAATCGAGAACAAACGCAATCGAGAAAAACGGGAGGAGGCTTTGATGAGAAATCACAAGCATCGTCGCACATGTTTGAGTCGATGGAAAGGATAGAAGCGTCGTGGCGGTTTTACGGGGAAGAAACGAGCGCGTGCGAGGCGCTTTTCGGGTTGTGCAGAGAGGCGGCGGAAGAGGCGGCGGAGGAGAAGAAGAAGAAGAAGAACGATGGTGGCGAGGCGAGTGACGGAGGAGAGATGGTGAGGAGCGCGCGGGCGTTTTTAGAGGTGAGGAGGAAAGTAGATTTAGAGCGGCGGTGGATAGTTTAGCGGATACTAGCTTATTTCGCGTTCTGTGAATTGCGTAGTGTACAAAATTTTCTAAACCTAATAAGTTTTAAAATAACTCTATTTTCAATCGCGACGCGGCGTACCGAAGCCATCTTTCGAACGGGAACTCGAATTCTTCATCTGTTTGCGACGTTTCATTCAGCATATCTAACGATTTGGACGTTTCGCACGGGTGCACGCACACCCATCCACCGCCAACGGAACACTTTGGAAGTTTTTGTTGTCGATCCCAAGGGGCGAGAAGTTGCGCGAAGATGTCGTCGTCGTTGTCGTTATCTTTGTTGTGAAGCTTCGTCACCAACGCGCGATTAGTTTGGTCTAAACTCAGCGCCGAGCCGCTCCGCGAATCAAACGCGCGGAGACACAACACCGGGACCTCGTAGGATGGGGAATAGATGACGTCGACTTCTACTCGAGCTCTCGAGGAAGCTTTACTCGTGTCATTCTTACGGTGGCGAACAATAAAGACGACATCTTCTTCAAAATATCCTTCGTCGACTTCGTTGTCGTCCTCTTCCTCCTCCTCTTCTCGTTGTTCGTACGCCACCGTCCCAACATTTCGAAACGCCAAAAACGCGCCTTCCTCGTTCCCATCGTCGCCTCTCCCGACGTATCGACAAACCGTCGCATCTCTCTTTTCCGCGTGAGCCTTCGCAGCGCTCTCGAAATGCGTTCGAGATATCTTCGATCCTTTCCTCCCTGGCCGCGTCGTCATGTTCGCCAACGGTTAATCCGCAACTCTCTACTTCTTCCCTTTCTTCCCTCCTCCTCTCTTCGCTTTCTTTACAGTAGCGCCTTTGTCGTTCCCTCTCGCGAACGGATTTCTCTCGCCAACGCGGCCACCTCTCTCCTCCTCTACTTCCTCTTCTCTTTTCTTCTTCCTCGGCGAAACGCGAGTCTCCAAGGTGGTTTCTTTCTTCGGAACAACAGCAAAAGCCGTGAATCCTCCTCCCGCTTCCGGATTCGTCCTCGTATCCGTCTTCGTGGAAGCAAAGAGCTCCTCTTTCACTTTTTGAATCTTCCCTAACGTCGCCTCTCGTTGCGCCTCCAACAAGCGTTTCTTTTCGTTCTCTTTTCGTATTCTCACGTGTTCCGATTTCTCTTTGTTCAAACGTTCCGCGCGCATGCGATGGACTTCCAACGCGCGGATCACAATCGACGTTGGATCGGATGTTAAACGCGAAGGTGGTGGAAAGAATGAATCTGTCGTCGACGGATGCTTTTGTCTCGGAAAGTCTTTCAAGCCGTTCGTGAGAGAGGATTGTTTCGGAGTGTACGACGTCGTCTGAATCGATGTCGTTTGCTGCTGCTGATGATGATGATGATTCGTAAACGCGCTTCCTCGAGACGGATACTTCGCGAGGGGCATGTTCTTCTTTTCGCGCTCTCTTTCTTTGTGCGTGTTTGTGAAGTTCTTTCGATGTGTGGAATATGGTATACAACTACGCGAGAGCGCGCGGATGATGTCCAGAAGGAAATAGGAAAAGGAACAGAAGATGAGATGAATACGTATTGATGAGTACCTGGTAAAGTATCCGTGTATCGTTAAAACGTGTGTAAAAGTATAGTTTAAATAGAAGCGAGCGGCGCGTTCCTTATTACTGCTCCAATATCCCTTTCACTCTGACCATCCCTTTCTCGCACAAGTTCAAATCTCTTCGAAACCTTTCGATTTCTTCCGCGTCGCCTTCGACGATGACATCTGTCGTGACCTCGTTATCGACCATTTTCACTTTTACTTTTTCTTTTCGTCCGGCGTTATCCAAGTAATACTTTCCGCTCAGAGGCGAAATTAACGCCAAAGAGTACCAGAGATTCCCGCCGGGCAAGGCGATTGAACACACCAAACCAACGCACAAGAGACCAACGGCGATACAAAAAGTAATGTACGCCGCCGTCCCTCGTTCCGGCGCGATGTTCCCTTCAAACGTAATCACCTCCCCGGCGTCCGCGACCACGTAGTTGTTCCTCTTGAAGTACATCGAAATCTCTCTCGCGACGTCGTCCAACGGCAACGCGGCGTCCCCGGCCGCCATCGGACCCGGAAGTTCGAACGTCTTTCTCGAAATCTTCGATTTCGCGGACCGTTTCACCAACGAGTACAACCCAGGTGCGGATAACACGAACAAAAATAACGTCGCGTAGTAACTCTTGCTCGTTTGGCCGTCGAGGACCCCTGGAGCTGCCTCGAGACCTTCATCTGCAAAAGCTGGAAACGCAGTCACGAAGTGCGCGAATGCGGTCGAACCAATCGTAATGGACGCGGAATCGATGGCATCTTTCGAGAAGCTAAATGATGATGATGATGATGATGATAGTGCTGAGGTGTTTGTGTCGTCGTTTTCTTTGGTGTTGCCTTTCGGAGTGGTGTCGTCGCTTTGGGGAAATGCTGACGAGACGAACAACGCGCTGAATCGATTAGTCGTCGTCGAAGCTTTCGCCGCCGCCGCTTTGCGAAAAGAGGAAGAAGGAGAAGAAGAGGACGAAGAAGACGCGAATCTGGACGCGAACGAGCGCGAAGAATACGCGTTTATGCCGGTTGATGCGAGCATTGTGTGTGTGTGTGTGTGTGTATTTTGGATATGAAAGTGTGACGTAGTCTTGGACTTTTTTCGAGGAAAAATCACAACGCGCGTGGTATTACATGTTTTCATTATTCTAATTCTGATTCTGATTCTGGTTCTGGTACGTATAACTCTCCATCTTCGTATCGATAACCGTCTGGTAGAGGACAGTTGTTGTCGAGGAGGTATTGTAAACATTCGGGGTTGTTGCTCTCGTGCGCTACTTGAACGCACCAATAGTTCCAAGGCGCTTTGGCGGTTTCGTGCAAGTACTTCAAACAGTCTAAATGGCCGTTCCTGGCAGCATACCAACACGCATTTTCGCCATATTCATCATACTCACGCTCAACAAGATATTCGAGTATGTGGAGATGACCACTTTCAGCCGCCCAAGAGGCAGTACAAGATTCCCAAGGCGCTTTGACTTCTTCGTGTAAGTATTTGAGGCACTCGAGATTACCGCTTTCGGCAGCATATGCACACGCGTTCTCATCGATAGGACACTCATTTGCAACGCAATACTTTACCATTCCCAGATTACCTTGACGTGCGGCCGCCCAAATCGTCCGATCATCCCACTCACACTTTTTCTCCTCTCGCGCCCACTTGAGCAACTCGAGTTTATTCGTTTTAGCAACTTGCTCGGAGAAATATGTTTCGTCCGTCTCTTCTTCCGCATCGTAGTCATACGCTTCCCACGGATAATGCTCCCACGCTACTTTCAAAGTCGATATCGACGACATCTCGCTCACAAAAAACGTCTCTTTCAACTCCCCCTTGCGAGACGATCTCTTCACCAACTTTCTCGTTTCACTATTCACTTCGTACAAGAATTTCACATCATTCAAATCCAATCTCGGAAGAATGTGTGTGAAACAAATATCGTCGTTATTCACGATCAAATCCCACAAAGAATCTCTCTGCGCAATCTTCCTCTTCCGCGATCTCGTCGCGACTCCTTCTCCAGACATCCTCGTCCGCTTTTTTTCGGTACATCTTTTTGTCGCGTCCAAGGCAAGCCAATCCACATTTTCGTCACCTTCAGCGACGGGTTCGCGCGGTGATGATTTCGACCGCGCGGACGAGTCAGGAGCATCAAAGAGGTCCTCACGCTCGATATTAAAGCGTTTGCACGCGCGTTTGATGATGTGCGTTAAGATTTTTTTCATTTTCGCGCGTCGAGGAGTGTGCGCACGTATCCGGGCCAAACGAGAACAAAAGAGCGCGTTTTTCAAATTTTGTCCTACTTTTTAGGGGTGTGACATCTCTAATTTTACTATAAAAAGCGGTGCGATGGATACATAAATAATATCTGGCTATGGAAACTCCTTCTCTCTACAAAGGGTTCTCGCGTATTCTCCTCGCGGCTTCCGCGATGGTTTCGCGTTTTTTACATATCGCGAACCGGACTAAATCGGTCGGGTTTTCGGGGGAGGATGGGTCGTAGAAGGGCGTCATCGGAACCGCGCTGACTTTGGCGCCTCGGCGAGCGAGATTTTTGCAGTATTGGATGGCGTCGCCGTCGACAGATTTGATGTTTTTGACGGAGGCGACGAGGAAGAAGCCGCCTTCGGGTGGGTAGACTTTCAAGCCGGAGGCGGTGAGCGCGGATGCGAGGATTTGGGCGTTCGAGGCGAGGATTTGGGCGTTTTCGTCCGGGGTGACGCCTTCGCCCGGTTTCGCTCGGTCGCAGATGTCGTTTAACGCGTCCGCGACGCCGGCTTGTAACGGCGTTGGCGTGGAAAAAGAGGCGTAGGAGTGGAATGTATTGCACGCGTCGACGATGACTTTTGGGCCGTATATCCATCCCACTCTCCAGCCCGATAAATTCATCAGCTTACTCGACGTGCCAACCGTTACCGTTCTTTCCGGTAAATACTCTCGCAAACGCAAATGCGGCTTGCTTTCTAGAAACGTAGACCGTTCGTACACTTCGTCCGCGATCGCCACGATCTTATGATTCCTACAAAACCTGGCGATAATTTCCAGTTCTTCTTCGCTCGCGCAATGACCGGTTGGATTATGCGGCGAACAGTGCACGAAAATCTTTACTCTCTTGTTGCTCTTGGCGTACGCTCGTTCTAACATCTCTTCGGTCACCGCAAATCCATCCTCCGGATTTAACGGGACTCCAAGTAGCGTACACTCCGTTACCGTCGCGTGCGCTAAATACCACGGGAAGAACGGACTTAACGTCATCACCTCGTCGCCTTTGTTCAACAACGCTCGAAACACCACGTACAACCCTTCCGTCGCCGACGTCGTCACCAACGAACTGTCTCTCGATTCGTCCACCGAGGATACATTTCTCGCCGTGTCTCTGTAATACCGTTTCACCGCATCCAGCATATCCGCCGTTCCTGGAATCGGTGCGTATTGATTCGCTCGAGCGTCTGGAACGTCTCCCGAAATTGTCTTTTCGTCCATCGATATCGCTCGCTTCGCGCTTTGTTTCGCGATCGCGTTCGAACCGAAATCAGGGTACCCTTGCCCGATATCAATCACCCCTTCTTGTCGAGAGAGCGCGGTGATTTCGGCCCACAAGGCGCCCGGACCGGATTGTTGTCGCGAGAATGCGGTCGCTAACGAGGAGAGTTCAACGGTGTCGTTGCTCATGACGGGAACGACGATGGTTTTGGAACGACGAGAGGTCTGTTTCTGTCGCTCTTGCGCGAGGATGAGCTGCGGTTTTGTCGTGTGCAAACTGTGCATTTACAATGAGGAAAAAAAAGTTCGAGGCGAAGTTTTGCGTTTCGCGAATGGCCAAACTTTACTGCTACATAAAACAATCTCTCTCTCTCTCTATTAGTATTATTTCTTAGCGCTGTGCGTATTCATTTGCTGATGCGACACCTTGACTCGCGCGAAAGAGTACAAACCGAACCCAGCCAAAGCGACGAACGCTCCGAAAACCATGGATACGCTCCAATCTTTCGTCTCGCCGAATAACACGCGCGAGCATAAGATTAACAGAGCGACTTTAATGTTTCCGAGAACTGTCGTGGTCACCGCCGACGTCGCCCCGACTAACGCGAAGTGAACGAAATTATACGACACCGCGTTCAAACACCCGAGTAAGACTAACGTCAAGACTTTAATCGGCGACACGTATTCGTCGCCGTACATCAAAGCTTCCCTCGATTGCACGTCGAACGAGTTCGAGCCGAAATATTTGTTGACGAACCGATCGCCTTCTAAGAGTAAAGCGACGGGAAGTAACGCGCACAACGTCACCGGGGCGGTATAAAACGTCAGTCGCAACGCGTCCAATTTTTCTCCGCCCATGATCTTCCCGCTAAACGTCATCATCAACGCGTTTGAAATCGTCGCGGTTACGCAATACAATAATCCGCTCAACGTCCGCTCCTTCTCCTTCGATGAAACACCACCACCACCACCACTACTCGCTGCCGCGTAACTCCCACTAATACAAAACATAACTCCACCGGCGACGAAGAGTAACCCGATACTTTCGATCCCGCCCGGTACTCGTCCTTCCACGAACATCGCGCACACCGCGCACACCACAGGAATGGACGCTCGAATCACTTGATTTAACGATAACGGCATAGACACTAAACTCGCGTTATTCATCGCGATGTTCAAACTCATGAACAAACCAATCTTCACCACCGCGTTTTTCACTCTCGGTAATATCTCCTGGTGCGAACTCGCATAGCTCAACTTTGGAGATAACATGATTGGAGATAAACATATCACCGAGAACGATAAGTGCGCGACGGTGAGTAAAATCGGAAACGAAAACCCGGCGTGCCCGAGCGTGTACCGGTTTAAAAGGTTTAACGAACTGTTCAAACCTAAGTAAAGGAGGACGAGGACGAAGGTTTTCATCTGGTGATTCGGATGATGATTTTCGCTGGATGTGATTTTATCCAACGTGGTTTCCGATGCCATGATGTGACTTTTTCTCTCTTTAAACTCTCGCTCTTTAAAAGCAGCAAAAAAAGCACCTGCACAAAAAATATCCTCTGATAGCAGGTATATGCGCGGTAGTCTTTCTCGCGCTCCTCGAAGCTCCTCAAAGAAGAGAGAGCAAGCGGTCGGTTTCTGTAGTAAGTACCTTCGTACCTCCGAGAAAAAAAGAATCCCCTAAGAGAAGGGAGTTTAGGGTTTATCAGGCGAAAGGAAAAAAGGACAAAAATTCTGTTAGAAGAAAACTTCAGAGAGAGAGAGAGAACACACACACGATGAGCGTTGTCTCCTCTCCTTCTTCTTCTTCTGCTTCGACTTTTCCTCCTCCGACGACGACGACGAGCGCGAACGATGATGGTAAAGCTTCAGAGGAGAAGGTGGAGGAGGATGTTGTATCCGAATTAGAGCAAAGAGTGAAGGACGTGGAGGACACAATTTTACGTTTTGGTGAAAAAAGCGACGCAACAAAATCAGCGACAAAATCAGCATCATCATCGAAACAACAAAGCGCGTCGTCGACGTTGTTGTTCGCAAAACTCGCGAGTTTGCGCTCGGCTTTGGTGGATTCGCGGACACGTTTTATCGCAGCAAAAAACAGCGGCAAAGAAAACGAAATCAAGCGTTTGCACGATCGATTGGAGAAGGTGTTGTTTCAGATTGCCGTCGTAGGGGTGTTGAAGAGGGAGGATGAAAAAAATGGGTACCAAAGCGTACCTTTTGGTCGAAGCGCGAGGGCGATCGCCAGAGACTGTTTAGTGCTGACGTTTTCGTTCGGTAACAGGTGAGTCATTACTACTAAGTATTAATATCAGCATTTCACGTGTTTTCTTACCGTATCTATCTTCTCTTTAATAATACGACAGACAAAGCGTCTTCCGATTCGCGAACGAACGGTTAAACGATATCGACGATTTCCCGAAACGTAAGAGCGCGTTTCAAGGTGTCGTGGGTGAAAATGTGTGGGAGAAAATGGAACGGTTTTACGGCGCGTGCGATTGCTTGGAAGCTTTGATTTGGTCGTTCGGGAAAGAGCTGGGCACTGGGCAATTTTGCGATTCGGCGTGCGCGAGCGCGATGAAGGCGGTTGATAATCGGGCGTACAAGGACGACATATCGGGGATTAAAGTTGCCACCGTGGCGTTAAAGGTTGCGGCGAGATGTGTTGGGAATCCAGACGCGGTCAGTGATGGCGGATTAAAGTTAACCGCAAAGACTATCGATCATATGCGGAGAATGATTAAACGAGTTGTCGCTTTAGAAGGCGGGAGAAGAGCCTCCACGGAAATCTCGAGAGCGACGCAAGAGGCGAAGCGAAGAGCGTTGGAGTTACGAGCGGCAATGTTGATGGCGATGAAGAAAAGCGATGCAAATAGCATAAAACTAGAAATAGAAGCGTTCAACGGACGCGGCGATTCGAATAACGTATACTCGGCTGGGTATCACGCTTTGGGCGAAATCGAGCAGTACGGAAAAGGTAAAAACGTTCTGAATCTAATCGCCGAGACGAAAAATTTAGGTAATTCTGGGGTGGAAGTCATATCGGCATTCGCAACCGTGGCGAGTCAAGTGGAGCGAAAAATAGGTACTACTGCTAGCGTTGGTATCAGAGGAAGTAGCAGTCAATTGACCCAATCTACCGAGGAGGAAGGTGTAGTGGACGATATCGGAGACGACGACGATACGATGGGGGGCGAGTTCGCCGATGAAGATCGCGCCCTCTCGACGTCATCCTCGTCGTCTTCTTTGTACACCGTAAAAACGTGCTTTATCAAACCTTTGTTTGAAACGAGTGAAGTAACGACTTTTAAAGATTCGAGAGCGATACAAGATGCCGTCGCGCGCGCGTGGATGCGCTACGCGACCAACCCACAATTCAGCGGCAAGTCGTACTCGGTGGAGGAGTGCACGAGAGATATCGTCAAAGTAGGTTTCGCGTCGAAATTAAGAAAGAACGACTGTTTTGCCGCAGCATGTGGGTTGGCCGTGTTACGAGTCGCCGCGTTCGAGAAGCGCGTGGACGAGTCGACGAGAAAAGCGACGTTGAAACAAATTCTCGATATTTTACGTTGCCAAATCGTGTCCACCGCCGACGAGAAATTGAAAAACGCAAAGCAGAAGAGGAGAGGAAAATTAATCGACAATACGAACGATTTACGAATTGTTTCTATACTTCGCGCGGTGAGAGACGGGATAGATGCGATCGGGTACGTCGACGCCGAATCGTTTTTATACATAAAAAACGTGTTTTCGAGTAAGCACGGCGACGCGCTCTTTCGAACGAAATGGCGAGTGAACGAACGCGCAGGAGCTTTGGCGAAAGCGGCGTTATCTGCTGGACATGAAATGGCGACGCGAGAACTCGCGAGAACGCTCTCAAAGTTGGAAATGTTCGTCAAGTTTCCGCTAACGATGCATAATAGTGATAGAAAAAAAGGAGGAGAAGAAAAAGGAGAAAAAGAAGATGGAAATGCGCATGGCGCAGACAGCAACGCTCCCTCGTATAGATTCGACGACGAGCTCATTGCCGATGCGCGCTTTATTTGCGCGCTCATCGGTGAAAAAACGGCGAGTTGGCCGCTTGGTGTGCCCATAGACGCCATCGATCGCGTCGAAGAAGTTGGCGCGAGGCTTTGCATGTTGAACGCCTCGGCAAAAGCGAGAGAAGCTGGCTTTATTTGTCTCTCGGCATCCTCGTTAGCGCGCTCCTCGATTTTCATCTATTCGCAAAGACGCGACGAGGAGAAGAGGAAAAAGTTTGAAAACATCGCATTTGTCATCTCTTCCACGTTTGATGAAGTAGCATCCGCGATGCAAACAAGCTCTGAAGGAGAAGAAACGACGAGTAGGGATGATTTGGCGGCGGCGTGCGCAGCTGCAGAGGCTGTCGAGGCGTACGCCAGATTCGCCAGCGCGGAGGAAGAAAACGGTCGAGCGACAAAACTTATGCTCGGATCTCTTTTGTGCGCCTGCGAAAGAATTCAACTGAGAGACGCGCAAATTAGCATCGAAAATATCGAAATCGTTCGTCGAAAGTTGCTTTTGCATCTACGAGCAATGTCTGCGTACGCCTCGTGTTCGAAAGATGTCGAGAAGGCGTGCCGATTTCAAGATTTCACGCCACAGATTGCAAACTTGATTTCTAACTTTGAAGCGTTTGCAAAAGAAGTGAGGGAAGATGACAAGAATGTATTGTTCAATCAAGATGAAGAAGATCTCGTTTACGACGACGATGATACGGATAGACTCGATTTTGGACGCTTGACGTCGCTTTCTTCTTTCTTGGACGAAGCGGAACGCGAATTGCTCGTGAACACGCACGTCGTGACGTTAGAAAACGGAGACGAGACGGTTTCGCAAGCGTTTGCAGATCTGAGAGCGTACAGGGGAAACTCAAACGCACCTCCAAATTCGCCATCGCACGTGTTTGATGACAGTAAAGAGAGCGATAACATAGTGAGGAAAGATGTCTTCCCTTTTGCGGCAACCATAGTCGACCAGATAGACGAGGCGAGTCGCGCCTGCTTCTCTCGCGCTGTAGAGGTTGCTATCGCTGACGGGGGTAAAGATGCAAAGTTACAAGCAGCGCTAGCACAACTTCTCTATGCATGGGAGGAACGGTGCATTCAGGTTATCGAGCACAGTAAAATGCTCGTAAATTTGAACTCGTCTGAGTATCGGAAAAAACATGTTTCGCTGTTCAACCACCCGAAAAAGCCTGTGTTGACTGATTTTTTGAGATGCGATGCGGCTGTATCGAGGCGATTCGCGGATATACTGAGCGTTTCTCACATGCTGCGCGAAGATGCGAACGAAAGTTCTCAGTTACATCTAAAGATGTTTTCGAGGTACTCTAGAGCACTTCAGAACGCTCTCTCATCACACGCGCCTCTCGAGTCTGCGCTACTTTGCGCCAAGTGCATCGAGCAAACCGCATCGAGCGAGGAAGTCAGAGAGCGCGCATATAATTTGTTCGAAACGTATTCACGCGATATGGACATGCAAGATACTGGTCATAACAGGCGCACTTGGAACAGCGCCATTGAATGTTTATCCCTCTCAAAATCCATCGAGCACATTGGCGCGATGTCCATCGGTGAAACGACGCTGCGCAGGCTCATCGAGGCGCTCTCAAAAATTTCTCTCAACATAGATCCTACGCACAGATCTACGCACGCGTTTGCAATTCGGGCATTAGCAAACGTCGCAGAAGTTTGTGGTAGTAGATTTGCGAGAGATTCGGATCGTGCGGTTGATCTGTCTATGCATATGTTAGATTCGTTACCCGCGCAAGAAGCGCTGTTAAAAAACGTCGTCTCTTTCGTCCCGGAATGTGGGCACCTGGCGAATGCGGCTGCTATTGCCATTGGCCCGGACTTATCGGCGGAACATAAAGTGTTCATAAAAGCGATGAATGTTGCTGCAATTATACGCGACGTGCAAAGCCATTCACGTTTTCAAAATTTCCGCTTAGCGTTGGATAACCGAAACGGTAAAGGAGTAGGTGGAGGAAAAAGAAATCCGAATTCTCAGCAGGAGTTGCGGCAGCAATATCCGACGCTGTCGGCAACGTCGAAAAACGATGATGTTGAAGATAACTTCAACGAAAGCGACGACGTTGTTTACGCTGAAGTTGTTTTTATTCAACACATGGCTATGTTTGCCCCGAACGCTATCGATATGACGACTGTCGCCGTAACGCTTAGAGACGCCTTGCGGCATTACGCGACGAAGCCAGTAGCCCTGGAAACGCTCTCGTTTCTCGCCATGAAAGACGCTCATAAATTATTATACCCAGACGATGACGAAAACAATTCAGGGATATCTTTCGAGTACGCCTCCAAGTCAACGAAATCATCGTCAAAATTTGGGTCGATGTTGTTGAGAGACATTGTAAAATGTGTGACGAAAGGCGCTTCGAGAAGAGTCATCCGAGACGCAAAGAACTGCGCGCGAGTCTTGGCCAGAGAGTTATCCATCAGAGACCCCAAACGGGCGCTCAAAGCTTTATCGGCGCTTTCCTTCGACGACCAACGACTCGTGGAAGAATCCGAAGACGAGGAATCGGAAGACGACGAAGATGCGTTTAACGACGACGAAGATGAAGACGAAGAAAACGAGGAGGGAGAGATGGACGAGGAAGAAATCGACGAATCCGATATCGATGCAAATCGTGCGAATAATCACCCGCGTCTCCCGGCGCGCATATTTGCAGCTTCGCTACTTTCGAGAATCCCTTTCTGGATTCAAGAAAGTAATATTCCGGAGCATAGAAGCGTTAAATTAAGTCGCGCATCGGATTCTCCAAACGCATATTTACCGACGCACGGGCAAAGGTGTTTCCAAATTGCGTATTCATTATCCACGGCAAGTGCTTCGAAATTGCGCGCGAGAGGATTACAAATGATGTCTTTTCTTGTCAAATTATGGGGAAATGACGAGGATCCGGACGCGTTTTATCACATCGACGACGACGACTCAGACGAGGACGGAGGAGATGGCTTCCATCAGCGCAACATCCCGAGTGCGCGAAATAGGAAAAGGTCCATCAAAACGCTCGAACAATTTCAAGCACAAATCCTCTCCGCCGTTCGTGCTTCTCGAAGTTCCGATACACCGCTCGATGTGCGTGTCGCGGGCGCGAGATTAGCGGCACACGCACTCTCTGCAAAAGTGCACGGCTCGGACGATTCCGTGTCGAAACGATTGCACGCATGCATCGTTGATTTTGCGAAAGAATGGCTGCCGGTGTACCCAAAAGCTTCGTCGTCGTCGTCGTCATCATCAGCATCATCCTTGAACAATTTAACCTTAATGAACGCGTGTTGCGAAGCTGTGATGGTGCGTGCGCGAATCGCCGCGTGCATGTGTTTAGCGACGGCATACATATGCAATGAAGAAGATTCTACATCCATTCCTTCCGACGTCGTCGAGGCGTTCGTGCCTGCGTGGACGTATCTACCCCACGACGTCGAACTCATTAAACGAAGCGTAGAGCTTCGTGAAGGCTCCGAGAAACAAATGCTGGACAATATGATTATGGACAAGTTTGAACTTTTACCCGGAGAGCTCGTCACGGCGTGTCCAAGTTTAGTACAAGATGTCGCCGAGGCGTTTCTACCGTGTGTGAAAGCTTCCGTGAGAGTCAGTGATACACAGCAATGGTCGACTCTTCGCGAGCACTATTTGAAACCTATTTTACTCGCTTCTTTGGACGAACCATTCGCTGCGTGTACGAGAACTTTATCTGACGAAAGTTCCGACGCGATCGAGCGTTTCAATCCGACTCCGGATGCCAAAGAAGTAGACGCCGCGCGCATACCTTTGAGTTTCATGTTCAACGCCCGTACCAATGATGTCGAGCAAGTTGAAACCGCTTTGCGCGGGTTGAAAACGTTTGAGAACGCTCATTCTTTCGCCGAATCTGCGGCGCAAAGTTTATTAAACGACAAGCTTGGAAAAGCTGCGTTCGATTGCACGAAATCCTCTGAGGCGTATCGTAAGATTCGAGATGCCGCGATTGAGTTTTTGAATTCGTCATCATCGGCTGCTGTTCCATTCAACGGTAAAGCATCCCCGAATAAAGTGTCGATAACGACGACCAGTGGTTTTACGGATGAAAACTTGCTCATGGATTTGATCGAAGACGACGTCGTCGAAGCTTCGATTTCGTACGAGAAGAAGGAAAAGAAATTCATCGCCTTGGCAAACTTACTCGCGCAAATGGAAAAAGTTAATCGAAAAAAGTTCGAAGAGATACTCGTGGAGCGCTTGGAGAGTGAAGAATCTATTTCGACAAATTTAAACAGCGCTTTGGTGGCGCTGATGGCTTTGGATGTCTATCTTGACTCCAAATCTTCTGCGTCGGAGGACGACGTCGTCGTCTTGCGAAAACTTGCGCCTTCGATTGCTGTATTTTCGAGACAAACGGCAAAAGGGGAGAATTCGGAATCCATGAACCGAGTTGATGCCGATTTGAATGTTTTATTCGTGTCAAGTACGCTCAAGTTCCTTAAAAATGCGGCAGAAAAGGATGCGAAGAACTTATCCGCGAATATCTTGGCGGCGATGTTTGCGATTGCGATTGAGACTTTGGGTACTAGTAACGTTACCAGTAAAAAAATGGCGCTGGATGCCTCTAGACTCTCGAACGCCGCGGTGCGCGAACAACCACTCGCCGCTCGAGGCGCGGTGTCTGGTATGATTTCTTCTACGAGAGTTCAGTTTAAGGCTTTGTTGGACTATTCGAGCGGCGTCGTCGATGATTGCGATGATGGTGATGATGTAGACGAGAGAAAGCCGGGCAAGATTTCCTTGAAGGCGTTTCAATAAATTAACAAATAGCGATATGAGCAAAAGCAGTAGGTAGTAAAGTAGTAGTAAAAGCATGCACAAAATTTGATTAGTTAAAGTGTTCTGGATACCCATCGAACTTTCCAAACGGAGCATAGTGACCATCGTGATACCCTCCGTCGCATACCTCTGCGTTTTCTTGAAACCCTCTCCTTTCGAAAGCTTCCTCGCACACCTTCGACAACTCCTGCGCGTACGATAAAAAATACTGTTTGCTCGCTTCGTCCGCAAACATGTACACTTTCTGATCTTTTCTCGCAAATTTCGATGGATCCCCTCGAAATAAACGATTGAAACAACACGAATCCGGATCGCTTGAAAAAATCACGCCGACGCAACAGAAGCCGCCGCACATCGGAAGAAACCGTCGCGGTCGTTTCTGAAACTTTAACAAGTTCACTCTACTTTTGAAATGAAAATACACCGTCTCATTCCTCGGTCCGCATGTTAAGGCGCAGGAGAATTTCTCCGAACCTCTGTGTATTCGATCTTCTCCAAACACGTCGCTTTCAAACTGCCACCTCTCTGATCCGTAAAAGGTTGTGATATCGAACCCTTCAAAGGCGACGTTGCGTTCTTCGTCGTTTTCTTCCGTGCACACGCGCGGCAGAAACGAAGCATCGTCGTCCCCATCCTCCTCGTTGTCGTCCAACCACTCGTACGGCGGCCGGTACGACGTCTTCTCCTCCGCTTCTTTCGGGGTCTTTCTCTTCTTCTTCTCGGAAAGCTTTTTCTGCTTTCGCCTCGCCTTCTTCGCCTCCAATTCTTCCTCTTCTTCGTCCGTGGTGGTCGTTTCTAAATTCAAATCCAAAAGTTTGTCCTCCAAATCCTTCGTCTTCTTCGTCTTCTTCGCGCGCTTCTTCTTGCTTCCAAAGTTTGGCATTATCGCGTCGTCAAACCCGCGTTGATCACTCTCAAAATGTGACATGTGTGTTTGTTTGGAAGGAAGAAAAAAAAAACGTTTGGACAAAATTTTGAAAACCCTAAACAAAAAATTCGATCTGATGATTTTTGCTTCAGAAGAACTCCTCAATTATATTGCGCGGAACATACGCAAAGAAGGTATATTTATATATTTATAAGAGAGAGAGACACACAAAACTCGAAATGCAATCGTTATTCGCCCAACAAATTTCAGCATCTAATGCTGCTGCTTGTGCAAGAAGATCCAGTCGTGATAAAAACCTCACGTCAAAGTTGAATGGGAGAATTGGGATTTCGAATCCAATGCAATCGTCTGCCAGCTCAGCATTAAAATCGAGTGTAAAAGGAAGAAGAAGAAAGCAAATGCGAAGAAAGATTTCGATCGCGCACCACGGAGCGGATTACGTGGCGACTTTTGAACCAGAAAACGCCGCCGCTGGAGGTGTAATCTTAGCCGCCGCGGTGTTGGGGAGATATTTATCCACCGGGGAAGCGATTGGATGTTCGCACCTGGTCTCGCCTTTTTCATTTTCAGGAGTCTCCAAAGACGCTTGGGAAACGAAATTGCCCTTATTCCTGGGTATCGTAGCCACGCCGTTGGTTTTACCCTATTTAGGTTTGGCACATTTACTCCCGACGGGTGGATATGAAGTCATCGAAGGAACTTCGCGGTTAGTTTTGGCGATGATATTGGTCGGTTTTGGCTCAAAGTTAGGCGGCGGATGCACGAGCGGACACGGGTTGTCCGGCATCGGGCGCTTGTCGGTTCGATCGGTGGCGAACGTGTGCACCTTCATGGTGTTTGGCGCGCTCGCCGCGACGATGTTCAACACGAACGCGTTATTACACGTGGTCACGACAACGGGGAAAGGCAAAGCGGCCACCGCGGTGAACGCCATCGCAAATACGGTCGCGGCGACGCAAGCGGATAAAGCGTTGTACGGTAAAATTCTGGCCTCGGCATTTGCCGGGTACGCCACCATCGGTTATCTCGCTAAAAACAACATTCTCATCAAGCCTGGCTCGAAAAGTGCACAGATCATCAAATCAGCGGTCCACGGTGCCACCGGTGTCCTCTTCGGCGTCGGTTTAGTCGTCTCCCAAATGGTCAACCCGGCGAAAGTGTCCACCTTCTTACAGTTCACGCAAAGCACGTGGGACCCGTCGTTAGGTGTCGTCATGGGTGCCGCGTTAGCTGCAATAATCCCTGGTATCCTCATCATCAAAAATCAACTCAATACCTCCACGTTCGGCGACGCGTTCAAGCTCCCGGATCCAATCACCGCTGACATCGACGCCAAACTCATCGTCGGGGGCGCCATCTTCGGTACCGGTTGGGGATTAGCCGGCATGTGCCCGGGCCCGTTATTCGTCAACGTCGGCGCCGCGTTGACGAATCAATCTCTTTCCGCCACCGGTGGTTGCGGATTGGCCTTGCTTTCATTTTGGGTCGGCCAGACTTTGGCGAGAATCACCCGAGACGTGTTAGAGGGCTCCGCTTAAGAAGAAATAATATAAACGCACCACGCGAGATCGAACGCAATACTATACACATATACGCATATTGCGCTACGGACTGTTTTAATACTACCAGTACTACTCCTACTACTACGATAAATAATAATAATAATAATAATACCTGTAACGCCGACGAATCTATATATATTCGAGATGTATGTATACATATACCTCCTCTCGCCATCTTTCCGCCTTTCTCCGCTTTTCGAAAAGGAGAGAAGTCTTTTTCGTTCTCTCTCGCTTGTGATGTGGAGAAAAAGTGTCTCTCCTTTTGCTCATAAAAGAGTTGCATCAAGAACCACATCACACATGTCTTTAAACCGTGAGTACTCTCTCTCTGCCACTGCTCTGACTTTGCACTCGAACGCGACGAAAAAGTGTCGTCTAAAGTCTTTTTGAAACTTTTCTCTCTCTCTCTCTCTCTTTCTTTCTTTCTCTCTCTCTCTTACTCGGTGTCGTTGTGTTCCATGACGTGATGAGATATTTTTCCATTACGTGATGGATATAATGGAATATTGCAAAGATGATATGTGCGCTCACCTTTTACTCTCTTTACGTGTGCTCTCGCACTACGGGTGCGCACAAACAACACAAACTTTAACACATGAAACAGTTGCGTTCACTCCAGGCGCCGCCATCGCCGGAGGCTTAATCCTCGGCGTTTCCTCTTTGGCGCATTACTTAAATTGTGGGAAAGCGGTCGGGGCGAGTGGACTCTTTCGCGCGTTTACGCATAAAAAAATCCCGTTCGAAGAACGCTTGAATCACTTACCGTTTTTAGCGGGGTTGTTCACCAGCGCGAAGTGGATTCCTTTGCTCGGGTTTTCGCAACAGTTAATCCCGGTTGGAGGGTTTGGTTTAGTCGCGAGCTCGACGAGGCGAGCCGCGGCTGGTTTGTTGGTCGGCGTGGGAAGCGTCGCCGGAAACGGATGCACGAGTGGACACGGGTTGTCCGGGATTGGGAGATTGTCCGTGAGGAGTTTGATTAACACGTGCGTTTTTATGGCGTCTGGGGCGATCACGGCGTTGATGTTTGATACGACTGGGGCGTTGGGCGTGTCGCAAAGAGCGAGGACGTTGGATTCCGTGCGATGGTTGACGAGCGAGGAGTTTTCTTTGTTCGGGACGTTTTTGGTCACCGGAGCTATCATCTCTGGGACAATCGCGTTGGCTGGAAGGAAAGGATTGATACCGAGAAGCGGGCAAGTCGGTGCGGCGATTCGAGCGGTGCACGAATACGCCACCGGCGCGTTCTTCGGCGTCGGTTTGTGCGTCGGCGGGATGGTCAACCCGGCAAAAGTGGCGGCGTTTTTGGAATTCACCAAACGAAGCTTCGATCCGTCGTTGATGGTGTTGATGGCTTCGGCATTGGCCGTGTTGATCCCAGGGTTTTATGTCATTAAAAACGGTGTAGAACGACCGACATTTCACCCGGAAAAAAGCGCGTTCGCGGAACCGTTTAAAGGCATCACTCCGAAACTCTTAGTCGGGGGAGCGCTCTTCGGCGCCGGTTGGGGGCTCGCCGGCGTGTGTCCCGGGCCGATGTACGTGAACTGCGGCGCGAGTTTGTTCGGTGGTACCATATCTGAATCCGGTTGTTTGGATTTGATCTTGGCGTTTTTCGTCGGACAAAACGTGATGAGAGAAATCGACAGTTCCGGGGTGTTGAACGCGAAGAAAACTTCATCATCCGCCGAAAAAAAAACGAGTAGTTGAGATTGAGAGAGAAAGACCACCACCTTATTCACGTACAGTAGTAGAACATTCTTTTTGTTGTTGTTGTTTGCTTATAAAAAAAATCGTAACGCGAAGTATAACGTAACTACTACGAGCATCGTGTGTGTGTTGTTTTGGAATCTTATTCGTTTTCAGTTGTTGGAGGAAATAAGAATTTCCTTTGTTTTTGTTCGTGTGTACTACTATACAACATCTCAAGAAGAAACTTTAATCGTTTACTTCTTGGACTTCTTCGGCAACAAGACCGAGTGGATGTTCGGCAAGACACCGCCAGACGCGATCGTGACCGTGCCCAACAACTTGGACAATTCCTCGTCGTTTCTGATGGCCAATTGGATGTGTCTCGGTACGATTCTGGACTTTTTGTTGTCTCTGGAAGCGTTCCCGGCGAGTTCGAGAACTTCAGCCGCTAAGTATTCCAAGACCGCGGCCAAGTAGACCGGGGCGCCGGCACCAACACGGGTGGCGAATTTGCCAACCTTGAGGTATCTGTTTATGGATAGAAAGAGAGTTTAAAGTCAGCGCTTGTAATTTCAAAATCGTAGTATTCGAGGAACGGACGCATTTCCAACGCATCCAAATCGCTCTCGTCATCATCGACTGTAAAAAATGTAAACGATGTAACAAAACGTACCTAGCGATACGGCCAACCGGGAATTGGAGGCCAGCCTTCGCGGATCGCGAGACAGCTTTTTTGGAGGATTTACCTTTACCACGTCCAGACATTGTGTTCTGTGTTTGTTTGTTTTAATGAGGAACTCGCTGGAGTTTTTGTGTTTTTTAGGGGGAACTGAAAAAGTGTCCACTCGAAATGCATCTTTCTGAAGCCAAATTCGGACAAATCCAGTGTTCTTCGTCGCGAGTGACCAATGCTCCATTAAAAGGTATCCAATGCTCACTGTTCACTCATTACACCAATTGGAACCGCGCGTGACATTTTGCGCGCCAATTGATCGCGCGTAGAAGAAGCTGCGATCCATTCGATTCTGCTTTTTTTCAACAGATTTTGTAATTGTAGAAAAATCCGAGGACTCGACATTCAAATTTTCAAACGCCTCTGACCATTCCCCTCCAATACAGACGCCATTATTAACACTCACATACACACACACACAACAAAAATGGCCGGCAAGAAACCAGCAAAGAAGACCGTCAAAGGCGGCGCCAAGAAGTCCTCCAAGAAGAAGGTCGAAACCTACAAGATCTACATCTACAAGGTCTTGAAGCAAGTGCACCCGGACACCGGCATCTCCTCCAAGGCGATGAGCATCATGAACTCCTTCATCAACGACATCTTCGAAAAGATCGCGACTGAAGCCGCCAAGTTGGCCCGATACAACAAGAAGCCGACCGTGACGTCCAGAGAAATCCAAACGTCCGTTCGATTGATCTTGCCGGGTGAATTGGCCAAGCACGCCGTCTCCGAAGGGACCAAGGCTGTCACCAGTGCGTTTTTTTTTAAATTCCTTCAACGGGTCGAAATTTACTCACCTTTCCAATTCTCTCTTTATGATTACTTCTCTCATCATCAAAACAACAGAGTTTACCTCCGCGTAAGCGTTCACGGCCTCTTCTCGCTGTTGGTAACAACAACGAGAGCAAAAACAAATTGAGATTCTTATCTCAACCATACCTCAGTATCGTAAGAGAGAAGAACCACACAACAACGTGCACTTTAGTTTCCCTCATTTTGAAATTTCCCCTGCACGTGTAACTCGACAAAGTAGGCGAAACAAGACGCTCTCTGTACTACGCATAAATTAATAAAACGAGAGATGCACCACGCCGTCGTCTGTCGTGTTCCACCATCCTATGCGTTTGGGCCTTTCACCTCCAGCAGAAGGAGAATAAATAATACGAAGAAGAACAACAAAAGCAGTTTCGAGAGGAGGGGCGTGAATATATCGAAAGCAGCGAACGTTTCCCCAACATCAACGCCACAGTTGTTAGAAGATGCATCCATCGCGGGAGTAACCGTCTGGCAACCGCCAACGGAAGGTTCGAACGCGCTCGCGAACGTGTTTGAATCGGCCTCGCCGATTGAAGGGTTAGGATCTATCACCGGATTTTGGTTTCTGGATGTGTTTGCGTTGATGAACGTGGTTCTCGTGTTCGCGTTGTTAGTAGGAACAACCGCGAAAGATATGAGTAGTAGTAGTAGTAGTAAAGAAGACGAATAATAAAACACAAAGATGATGATAATACTATAGCGTAGGTACGTAGGCTTTAGCGATAATGATGATATAAAAAGAAATCTAAAGTATGATGTTGTGTATGGCTTTCCATCTATCCGCGGCGCTCGGCAACTCGTACCTTTCGAAGCAGTCCATAGCTTTGCGCCCGTAATCGTCCGGCGTCGTCACGCGAAACGCGTCTAAATCACCATTCACGTCTGGTGCGGACAGTTTCGTACGAATTTCCACCAACTTTCGCGATAACTGCGCGCTTTTTTGTCCTTTCTCCGATTTCAACGCCTCTCTCACTTTCTTCGTGCCCATCTTTTCAAACTCGTCCTCGCCGTTCTTCGCCGCTTCTAATATCGCGTCCACGTTGGCGTATTTATTCAACAATTTTCTCGCCGTTTTCGGTCCCACGCCTTCGACTCCAGGGACGTTATCGCTTGAATCTCCAACTAACGCTAAGAAATCTACGAATTGTTCCGGCTGAATCAACTCTTCGTGGGTCTTTGCGAACTCTCTCAAAGTGAACGCGCTAAACTGCCCTCCGCCGCCCGGCCGCAACATCCGAACGTTTTCGTTCAACAACTGACAAAAATCCTTATCCGGACTCGCAATGGACACCTTAAACCCTTTCTCCGTCACCGACCGCGTCGCTAACGTCCCGATGATATCGTCCGCTTCCACGCCGCTCACTTTCACCGTCTCGATGGCCATCGCCTCGACTAACTCGCTCACCTTCGGAATCAAGGCAATCAACGCCTCGGGAGTTGGCGGCCGATTCGCTTTATAATCCACAAACATTTCGTGTCGAAACGTCTTCCCTTTGCTATCAAAACACACCGCGAAATGCGACGGTTTCGATTCCAACAGAGCGCACATGGCGTGCGCGTACGCGTGCAAAACGCCCACATCTTCGCCTTTGCTGTTTATGAGTTTGGTCGCGTCCGAGCGCGCTTGGAAGCCGTAAAACGCGCGGAATAAGAAGGACATGCCGTCGACGAGCACTATGTGACCATTATTATTCGTATTATTACTGCTACTGCTGCTGCTGCTACTCTCGCGTCTCGCGTCGTCGTCGTAATCATCATCCTCGACGAGAACGACGACGTTGTTCTCGTCGTTGTCGTTGTTTAACGCCGAGAAAGACGACGACGAGGACGACGTTTTCCTCTTCCCAGCAGCACTCGCGTGAAAAGAAGAAGCGTAACAGTAGTTCCTCCGCGCGGCGAGCATCATCCTTCGCGTCGTCGCGAGAGAAAACATCTTCGTCGTTAAGGTTTGGTAATACATATTTAACACAAAAGCAGTGTGTTTTGCGGGGAAATTGTGCGGCAGAAGTTCATCTCATCAAAACATTAACAACGCGACATCAGCATCACTCAAATCATCTCTCTCTCTGAATGGACGCGTACCTGTCGAAAGCCAACAACGCGGTACCGATCGTCGTGATCGATTACGGCAATCGAAACCATATTCTCGGCGGGTACTCCTCGTCGTCGATGGTAAGCAAACACCAACGAGAACATCAAACGCAAGAACCGACGAGAGTTTCCTCGGACTGCACCGTCGTCGAAGAAAGGTCGAACTTGGAAAGCGCGATTCTTGGGAGACGCGTGGAATCGTTCGACGCCTTGCGAGCGGTGTTCGAAGCGCTCTTTTACGAGAATTTCGGGTGGATTAAACCCGAGGAAGAGGAAGAGGAAGAGAAGAACAAAAAGAACGTGTTTATCGTGGAACCGATTTTAGCCTCGAGACGAGAACGAGAACGCGTGTGTCAAATGTTATTCGAGGAGTTTCGAGTGTCCGGGTACGCGGCGGAGAACGCGGCGGTGTGCGCGTTAGCTGGAGTCGGGAGGTTGAACGGGATATCGGTGGACGTTGGCGCGGAGACGGTGGATTGCGCGACGGTTTCGGACGGGAAGATTGTGGAGAGCACGTGTCGACGGATCGAAGGCGGGGGCGAGCGGTGTTGCGAGAAAGCGTTGAGTGGAACGACGGTGCGAGAAGGGAAAGAGATTTACGCGGAGATGGAGAAATGGGAGAGGATGATTGTGAATAGACACTTAGCGAGGGTGAGATGGAACGCCGATGATGATGGAAAGAACGGAGGAGGAGAGGGAATGGAGTCGTATCAGTTGCCGGATGGAAATAAGATTAGCGTGGAAACGAAAGACGCGTTTGCGCTCGGCGACGCGTTGTATTGTTGTTCCTCAAATACGGACGACGACGCGAATAGTAAAATTGTCGAAGCCATACAGTCGGCGGTAGAGAATTCCTTCAGACACGCGCAAGCTGGGCATTTCTTTTCTCACGGGAAAGAAAACGCGTTCGAGTGCGTCGTCGCGCACGGCACGGAAAGTTCCGTCAAAGGTCTCCGCGAACGGTTAGGCGAAGACATTCGAACAAAGATTGCACCGGAAAGTGCCAAAGTGAACGTCGTCGCATCCGCGCCGGACTATTTGCACGAGAAAAGTATGGAGCACTTGAGCTGGACTGGAGGCGCGGTGCTCGGTAAAGTGACGTGGAACTTGAATCAACAGATTAGTAAAAGCGCGTACGAGGAGTGGGGACCAAACGTAGCGAATAGAAGTCGAAACTCGTTCTAGTTCTAGATGATAGTAAGACGAAAACATAGTACCGACTGGTAGTTTTAGAGAATGTAGATGGTTACAATAACAATATTCATTTAAATAGATATTTTCCCCTTCTCCTCTTTCTCCTTAGTACGATCTTCCCCACAACACCCAGACCGTGGCAGGTTTCCCGGTGATGAAGCACTTCGTTCCTTCTTTTAACGGCGGCTGAATGAATGGGATGCACAACGTCTTCGCCGCCCCGCCTTCGCTTTCTTCCGACGAGCGTTTCTTCACCTCTTCTTCGGACTCTTTCGTCTCGCACCACGGGGTCAACACCATCTTCTTTTGGTCCAACGCCGGGACGAAATCTTTCCATTCCGTGACCGTAATCGTAGACGTGTCGCGAATCGCCTTGGCTTGATTGAACATGTTTTGTTGAATTTCAACCAAAAGCTCTGGCACTCTCGCGTTTACGTCGGCTAATTTGCACACCTCTTTTTCGCGAGTGTCTCTGCGAACTAAAACGCACGTTTCGTTGTCCAAATCCCGCGGTCCAAACTCGAGACGAATCGGAACGCCTTTAACTTCCCAGTGCGAATACTTCCATCCCGGCGTGTAGTTGTCTCTGGTATCCGTCTTGACGCGGACATTCGCGCTATCCGTGAGAGATTTCCCGATCGCTTCAGCATTATCTGTGTTTGATTTTGAAAGCGCGAGTGAGTGAATGAGTGAGTGAGTGAGTGAGTGAGTGAGAGAGAAAAAAAAACCAACAGAAAGAAATGAAAAAAAAAATGTCGGCTCCAAGCCATTATAACCCAACGATAACTTCGATGGACTATTGGTAAAGGAGTAATTCTAATCTTTAATCTTCGACTCTTTATGAAAAGAGCGTCGACGACACGAATAAAGTCGCAAACACAAGGTAAGAGAGTCGGTACGAGAAACAAACGCGCAAAAACAAAATCGCGATTTTTATTTCGCGAGACGAAAAACATACCTTTCAACATCTGCGCCTTCTCTTCGCTCAACTTTGAGTTTGGAATGGTCACGATGACCACTTGTATCGGCGCAATTCTCGGTGGTAACCTCAACCCGACGTCGTCACCGTGCACCATGTAACACACGCCCAACATTCTCGTCGTCATCCCCCACGAGTTTTGCCAAACCATGGATCGTCCGCCTTTATCGTTCTCAAAGGTAATGTCAAACATCTTTGCAAAATTCTGTCCCAAACAATGACTGGTCGCGCCTTGAATCCCTCTTCCAGTGTAAGGCACGAACGCTTCCACGGTGGTCGTATACAAACCTCCGGCAAACTTCTCCTTCTCGCTCTTTACCCCCGGAATCACCGGCACGGCTAACAAGTCCTCGTACACTTGTCGATACAAATCTAAAATCGTCCTCACCTCCTCGTCGCACGCTTTCTTCGTCGCGTGCGCCGTGTGCCCTTCCTGCCATAAAAACTCTCTCGACCGGATAAACGGCGTCGGGTGTTTAAACTCCCATCTCACGACGTTGCACCACTGATTCAACAACAGCGGCAAATCTCTGTGCGACCGGATCCAGTTCGCGTAGTGCGGGTACATCACCGTCTCCGACGTCGGCCTGACTGCAATTGGACACTCCAACTCTGAATCCCCCGATCTCGTCACCCACGCGACTTCTGGGCTAAAATCTTCGATGTGATCCTTCTCCGCTTCCAATCGAGACTGCGAGACAAACATCGGAAAGTACGCGTTCTCTACGCCCAACTTTTTAATCTCCTTGTTAAAAAACTCCTGAATGTACTCCCATTGCGTGAACGCGTACGGACGTAAAATGTAACACCCGCTGATGTCGTAATAATCAATCAGTTCCGCTTCGACGACGACTTGGGAGTACCACGCCCCGAAATCTTCGTTGATCCCGACGTGCATCCCCAGTTTCGTCTCTTTCTTCATCTCTTTGTTCGTCGACGATGGTGCTGGTTTTTTCCCTCCTCCGTCCTTTTTTTTCTTCTTTTCCCTGCCGCCAACAATCTCTTCCACGCCGGTGAGCTCGGCTAACTTTGCTTTTAACTGTTTCAAATGCGAGACGGCCGAAGACACGTCCGGGTCGTCGTTTGTTTTCCCGGAAAGTTTCAACGCTTTCACGATGGCGCCTTGCGAGGCGATTTGCGCAGAGACCGATTCCGCCGTATCCGAGGACATTTTACTTCTTTTGTGGATAAAAATGTGGAATTTGTAGCAAAAAAAGACAGGAAAAGACACAAACAAGCTCTTATTTATGGAGAGTATTCTAATGATCTAAAACTATCGAGAGAGATGATCATGCGTCGTACTCGGGGAACTGTCCGGTATTTTTGACGCAGTCGAACACGTCTCTGCAGTTGCCGAGTTTTTCGTACCTGTGCAGAGCGATTCTGGCGCCGTCGCCGTAGATTTCCGACGGTTCGTTGCGGATGTTGTGCGCTATGCATCCGGCTAACGCGAGCTGGTTTTTCGCCTCCTCGTCGTTTCCGTCGATCTTTTGCGCTTCGCGTTCGGTCCAGAGACAGGCGATGAGTTGGCACAAGCCTTCTTCGACTTTGCGGTTGATTTTTCGAGGGTAGCCCGGGGTGAGGCGGAAGTGCGCGTGGGTCATTTCGTGAGCGAGGATGGAGCCGAAGAGGAGTCGCGGGAGGCAGTTGACGACGATGATGGCGGTGACGTTGCTCCGAGAGCCGACGTGGATGGGCGTCTCAGAGAATGTGAGGCCTTCTTGCCAGGAGAATTCCGGGCGACGCACGACGCGAGTGAGCGTGTGTTCGGTGGACAGACATAAACCTCGAGTTCGGGTGTTGCTAAAATCTACGCCTCCTCCTGCTCTGTCGTCGTCGTTTACGTCGTCGTCGTTGTACACGTGCGCTGTTGTATTTTGGTCTCTCCCCATGGATAAGCGCATTGATTCTTCCGTCACCACGTGCAACGGCGGCATCCTCTCCGGCATCGTTAAATCTAACTCGTTCATCATGAACTGCTTTATTTCCTCGTACAATATCCACGCGTCCTCGTTATCGACCACGACAGACCCAGAACACTCTAAACACAAATATCTTCCACCACCATCTGCACCAGCATTCCCTGGTCCTTGCTCTTCCTCCGGAAGCCTCACGAATCCACCCAACTCTCGCTTACACCGCTCGCTTTCGATCTTTTGACACCCGTCGCACCGAACCACGTATCCGCGTCTCTCGCCCTCGAAGCACTCCCGACACAAAAACTCGTTCCAATACTCCGAGGTTTGATAATATCTCACCGTCGTCGTTGTTCGAGAGAACATGTTGTTTTGTGTCACTCGCTCGCCGGGATCGAACACCCCGACGTCCGTCACCGTTCGTTCGCACTTGGCGCAACGAGGCGGTCGTTTCTTCGCCTCCTCCTGAGGCAAAGGAAGCGCTGAAAACAAATCCTTCATCCACGACCCAAAACT